>WNFE01003210.1_pt1 | contig 12140 bp, 13 predicted proteins | sample 5400451 | NCBI WGS metagenome assembly WNFE01 (sample SAMN13153344, study PRJNA577476) | soil metagenome | isolation source: 200 cm saprolite under Douglas fir tree site 2 hole 2 | place: USA:California | collected 2015-04-18
CTTTCTTGGCTGCTCCAACGGTGCTCGGCGTCATTGACACCTACGGCATCGAGTTGATCCATCCCATGCGCGAAGGCCGCAGCCCGCAGCAGATCGGCCGCAAAGGCCTCTCGAATCACCGGTGGATTGTCGGCGGGAAACTGTGTCTCGTGTTGAATCAGTGGGGATTGATTGTAGGGTGGGCGTGTGCCACCGCGAATGTCGCAGATACTACCTTTCAGTGGCTGATTCGGCAGTTCGACGAACGGATGATTGTCCTGAGCGATACCGGTTTCCATGCCACCGAGGGGGATCCAGCCAACCTCAAACTGTGTCAGCGCGGCAAGTGGGAGGATCGCATGCTCGTCGAGACGGTGCTCTCGATGCTGACGGTGGTACTCCATTGCAAAAAGGTGATGCAGCGAGGCTGGGCCTATTTTCAGGCGCGCCTGGCATTCACCATGGCCGCCTTCAATGTCTTAGTCCAGTGGCACGGTTTACAACCCAACGCGTCGGGCTTCGTGCCCCTCTCGATTGCGGAGCTTAGTTTGTAAAAGACCAACATCGTTGCTTGGTTTATCAGAGACTAACACCATTGGTTATATAGCGTTGGGCAGCCTTAAACCGCCCGTACTCTTGGAGAGAGAGAACAAAGCATCATGATATTCGATCAGCAGGAATTCGATATCCGTTGTGAGTGGGGAGAGCATGGGATCGCGGTCCTGGCCCCCAGCAGTGATGTGATCATTATCATCGATGTGCTTTCTTTCTCGACAAGCGTTGATGTAGCCGTGACCCAGGGCGCGATCGTCTTCCCCTATCGCTGGCGCGATGACACCGCCCGGGCCTATGCCGTGTCCGTCGGAGCAACATTGGCTGATCCTGGACGAAATCCGACCAGATACTCATTGTCGCCCGCGTCGTTGACCGGCATCCCCAAGGGCACGCGGCTTGTGTTGCCCTCACCGAATGGCGCCACCTTGACGTTAGCCGCGAAGCCCACCCCCGTTCTAGCGGGCTGTCTGCGCAACGCAGGGGCCGTCGCGGCTGTGGCGCGGCAGTATGGCCACAAGATCGCGGTGATCCCGGCGGGCGAACGGTGGAAAGACGACGGCAGTCTGCGTCCAGCGTTTGAAGACCTCATTGGTGCCGGCGCCATCATCAGTCATCTCCATGGCCGGCGGTCGCCAGAAGCCCTGGTGGCCCTGGCGGCCTTTCGGGCCGTGGAGGCGGAGCTGGACCATGCGTTGCGCCAATGCAGCTCGGGCAAAGAACTCATCGAGTGGGGTTTTGCCACTGATGTGATGCTGGCTGCACAACTCAACGTCAGTACGTGTACGCCTGTCTTGGTCAACGATGCCTATATGCGCGCGGAGGTCTGAGACCACGCGCGTGGCAATTGGGGCAGCCCAACAATCGCTTGCAGGCGACCGCCAATAGCCTCCGCTCGTGCCTCGCTGCGGCTATCGGCGGCGCCTGAAGCGTGGCGTTAGGTATCGCAGAGGCCCCCTCAGGGATTCGGAGGAATCGTATGGAAGAAGGACAACCGAGTGCAACTGCCATAGGAGCGGCTATGATGCGCGCCGCGCACGTGCTTCTAGACAACGAGCCGAAGATCTTGCGGGATGATCTCGCCTTGGGGCTCAGTGGGGTCGAAAATGAAGCAGCGCTGCGGGCGGTCCTGAGCGGGTTTCAAGCAGAGATCGCGCAGAAAACAACCCCAGAATTCGCGCACACCTTGTCTCGGGCCACACGGGCTTTGATGGCGTGGCGGAGTCGGTACGTCGAGGACGAACTGGAGAAGGCCCTCCAGCGCGGCGTCGCGCAGTACGTCATCCTAGGGGCCGGGCTCGACTCGTTCGCGTACCGGAGACGAGACCTCGCCGGGGTGGTACGCGTCTTTGAGGTCGATCACCCGGCCACGCAACACTGGAAACGGGCACGCCTGCACGCCTTGGGCGTGGAGATCCCGTCCAATGTGACCTTCGTGCCCATCGATTTTGAGCAGCAGACGCTGCGAGAGGGCTGCGGGCGGGAGGCTACCGCATGGAGGAGCCTGGCGTCTTCTCATGGCTAGGCGTCACCGTGTATCTCACCGAAGACGCGATCTTGAGCACATTGCGAGACGTAGCGTCCTTGGCGGCTGGGACCGAGATTATCTTCCAGTATGAGGAGCTCGAATCCCAGCTCGATGCCGAAAGCCAGCGCATAGTAGCGGTGACCAAAACGTTCGTGGCAGCGCGCGGCGAACCGTGGCTCAGCTTTTTCGACCCCGCCAGCCTGCGAGCGCGAGTACAGGAGGTAGGGTTCGCTGAGGTCGGGGACTTCAGGCCAGAGGACGCGAACACGCGCTACTTTGCGGGCCGGAGGGATGGGCTCCGGGCTTTCCCTTCCTCTCATCTCATGAAAGCCCAAGTTGGAAGCGTCTCTTCGTCAGAGGAGAGGACTCAAAGTCGTCACCTAACTCACCGTTCCACCTGACCGTCGCCCGCTGGCGGGTCTGCTTGAACTGAACGGACACGGTCCGGGCGGCGGCAGGTGATCGGCAACGTTAGGTGCTTACAGGACTGTATCCCTGGCTTGCCGCGACCCAATCCTTCTGGGATAATCGTTCCAGGAGGACAATCTATGCTTACTATGCCCAAAGAACTGCAACAGGCGGTACGTGCCTCGCATGGCCGTCCCCTGCGGCTTACAGACCCAGAGACACACGCGGAATATGTATTGCTCCAGGCCGACATATATGACCAACTCCACGGATTGTTGGACCATGAAACCCCTCTGACCCCTGACGAGAGGCGTGCGGTGCTTATCCAAGCGGGCTTACGCGCGGGGTGGGATGATCCAGAGATGGACGTCTATAACGAACTCGATCCGCGGCGACAACCATGAAGGTGCGCCGTGGTGAGGTGGTGTTGGTCGACTTCCCTTATAGCGACCCCACGGGAAGTAAGGTCCGTCCGGCGCTTGTTGTGCAAGCGGATATGTTGAATCAACGCCTCGACGATACCATTCTGGCACTCATTACCAGTAGTCGGCATCGCCGCATTGGTGCCGCTACGCAGTTGGCCATTGACATTACCACTGCGGAGGGGCAGCAAACGGGCCTGCGGTTCAACTCTGTCATCCAAGGCGAAAATCTGCTCACGTACGATCAAGCGCTCATTTTGCGTGTCCTGGGTCGTCTCTCGGCTACAGCCATGGAGCAGATGAACACCTGTCTCAAGGCCGCTTTGGGCATTCCATAGAGGCGCTCAGGCCCTATACAATGGCCCCCGCCAGGAGGCAGAAGGATGGAAAGCACGTCGAGGCGAGAATCCCATACCCGCGCAGCACCTAACCAAGCGCTGCACCTGACTGCCTACAGTGTCCGCTCCTGCGTCGCTCCCGCTTCCGGCAGCAGGTGAGCGCTGGCGTTCGGCCTCACACAGTGCTCGTCAATCATCAGTGCTAAGAGAAGGAGCAAAGAGCATGGACATCACGATTCGTCCTCTCGACCAACACGACCTGCCCGAGGCCGAGCGCATCTTTCGCCTCGCCTTCGGCACGTTCTTCGGGCTTCCCGATCCCATGTCGTTCATGGGTGACGCCGACCTGGTGAGCCCGCGGTGGCGCGCCGCCCCAGCGGCGACACTCGGTGCCTACCTCGATAACGCGTTGGTCGGTTCCAACGTCGCCACGAACTGGGGGAGTTTCGGCTTCTTCGGCCCCTTGACCGTGCGTCCCGACCTCTGGGACCAAGGCATTGCCCAAAGACTGCTCACGGCGACCATGGAACTCTTTAGGCAATGGGGCACGCGCCAAGCCGCGCTGTTCACGCTTCCTCAGAGCCCCAAACATCTCGCCCTCTACCAGAAATTCGACTTCTGGCCGCAGTATCTGACACCAGTGATGTCCAAGCCGGTTGGGCGCGTCATCACCGCCGAGCGCTGGTCGACATACTCGGAGATCCCGTTGCACGCCCGCGAGACCTGCCTCGCCACCTGTCGCGCGCTGACCCACGCGGTGTATCCCGGGCTCGATGTCCAGTGCGAGATCCGGGCAGTCGTCGAGCAACAGCTCGGCGACACCGTCCTCATTCATGACGGCACGGACTTGGTTGCGTTCGCCATCTGCCACCTTGGCAGGGGCAGTGAGGCGGGCACCGGCGCCGCGTACGTCAAGTTTGGCGCCGTACACCCTGGTCCTGGCGCCGCGCAGTCCTTTGACCACTTGCTCGCAGCCTGCGAAGCTCTGGCAAGTGCCCGCGGTATGGAACAGCTGATCGCGGGGGTCAACACCGCACGCCACGAGGCCTATCGAATGATGCTTGCGCGTGGCTTCCGGACGTTTCTGGAAGGGGTGGCCATGCAGCGGCCCAACGAGCCCGGCTACAATCGTCCCGACTGTTTTGTCATTGACGACTGGCGCTAAAGACGCCATAACACCCGAGGAAACGAGAGACGAATGCGGATGCACCAGCTGGCTGGACCTCGCTGGCCGAGTCTGCGCCGAACAACGCCTTGCAGCTGACTGCCTCCAGCGTCCGCTCGTGCCTCGCTGTGCGCCGCAACAGCTCAAACCGTATCCCCGATGAATCGGGATAGGATGAGGAGGATATCCTAGAGGTCAGCCGCCTTACCGGAGCCGAAAGGCAGAAGGGACGATAGCATGGCGGAAAAGCGGGAGGCGCAGAGAAGGCGCAGACAGCGCAGCCCCGCAAGACCTGCATGGCATGGTGAAAGCTGCATTGCTTGAAGCCCAGTGCCCAGTTGGTCCCAACGAGACCCATCGGCAGAGCGCCTGATGACGATGCGCGCCCTTGCGTGTGACGGGAGCGAGGTCACACACACCTCCGAGGGCAGGACGGGGGGTAACGAACCCTCAGAACGGAACGAACGGGCCACCTCCTCCATGCTTGGACGTACGGGAAGAGTCAAGTGCGGGATGGCCTAAGGGATGAGAGTCCTAGGGCCACGGAGCTTCCATAGTAGTCCGAGGACGGGAAAGCCGTCCACACGGGCAGAGCAGCCCACTGGCAAAGGGAAGCAGGTTTCCTCAAGCACAGGACGTCAAGGTACGCGAGATGCGGAGAGCCGAAACGGTCCTGAACAAGGAAACTGGAGAGCCGGATGCGGTGAAAGTCGCACGTCCGGTTCGGAGGGGGGCCGGGAGAAAAGGCAGCCTAGCTGACCTCGCTCGCGGCCTACCCTACCCCGCTTCCGGCAGCAGCTGAAGGCTGGCGTTCGGCTGCCATAGAAAGAAGAAAGTCGGCATAAAGCTGACGTGAGGAGACGACCATGCGGCGCACCACCGTCGGGATCATCACCACACTCGTCCTCTGCGTCCTTGCGGTGCCATGTGTCGTCAAAGCGCAGCCGCCGGTCAGAGTATACCGGGTCGGGTTTATCTCACCGCTGCCGGCCTCTCCAGAGCCGCCGACGCTGCATGCCTTCCGGCAAGGGATGCGTGAACTCGGTTACGTCGAAGGGCGGACCGTCATCCTGGAGACACGCTTTGCGGAAGGACGCCAAGACCGGTTCCCCGACCTCGTCGCCGACCTGCTCAGGCTGCAGGTGGACGTGCTGGTGGTCGGCTCGGAAGTCGGTGTGCTCGCCGCGCAGAAGGCCACCACGACCGTCCCCATCGTGTTCGCGGGCGTGAGCGATCCGGTCACGCCGGGCATCGTCACAAGCCTCGCGCGCCCGGGAGGCAACACCACCGGCGTCACCTTCGGGATCGGCGAGGTGGGCTTCGGTGGCAAATGGGTGGAGCTGCTCAAGGAAGCGGTCCCCGGCCTGGCGCATGTCGCGGTGCTCGCGAACGCGGCGGATCCGCAAAGTGCGCCGTTAGTGCGGGACATTCAGGCGGCGGCACGGGAATTGCATATGACGCTCGACGTGCTCGACGCGGGGAATGACACGCACCTGGAGAGGGCGTTTGCCGCCATCGGCGCCAGTGGCGCGCAAGGGCTCATTGTGACGAACACCCCGTTCTTTGCGGCCAATCGCGCCAAGCTCGTGCAATTCGCCGCGAGCCAGCGGCTGCCCGCGATGTACTTCTTCAAGCTGTTCGCCGAGGCGGGCGGCTTGATGTCGTACGGGGGGAGTCTGGAGGAATCGTATCGCAGGGCAGCGACGTACGTGGACAAGATCCTGCAGGGGGCGAAGCCCGCCGACCTGCCGGTGGAGCAGCCCACGAAATTCGAACTGGCGATCAACTTGCGAGCGGCAAAGCAGATCGGCCTGACGATGCCGCCCACCCTCCTCTTTCAGGCAGACAAGGTGATCGAGTAGGCGCGGGCAGAGGCACGGCATGGGGTGGGACATCGTGCGGAGAGAGAGCAACCAGGGAGGTGGGGCGAAGAAGAGGGAGCACCCACCCGCAGCCCCTGGGGCACACCCCGCCGAACAACCGCCTGCAGCCGACGCCCTCCAGCCTACGCTCCTACGTCGCTTCGGCTTCCGGGCGCGGCTGAGGCGCAGCGTTCGGCTTCAACGGAAAGAAGAAGATCGGCATGAGGCTGATTTGAGGAGACGACCATGTGGTGGAGTACCATCGGGTGCCTCGTCACGCTCACCCTGAGCCTACTCGCGGCGCCGCTTACCGCTACGGCCCAGCAGATGGCACCAGTGCCGCGCATCGGGATCTTGCGGACAGTCTCGCCGCCGCCCGCTGAGCAAGAAGCCTTCCGCCAAGGCCTCCAGGACCTCGGCTACGTGGTGGGCCAGAACGTGACAATCGAGGACCGCTTCGCGACGGGGAGCACGGAGGATCTCCCCGCCCTCGCCGCCGAGCTGGTGCGGCTCCCGGTGGCCGTGCTCTTTACGATCGCCCCGGCCGCGCTCCAGGCGGCCCAGCAGGCCACGGCCACCATCCCGATAGTAGCCTACGACCTGGAAAGTGATCCGGTGCAGAGCGGCGTCGCGGCCAGCCTGGCGCGGCCGGGCGGCACCATCACGGGCGTCTTTCTCGACGCCCCCGGCCTCGTGGGGAAGTGGCTAGAGGTGCTCAAAGAGGTCCGGCCGCAGCTCGCCCGCGTCACCGTCCTCTGGGATCCCACGACCGGTGCCGTCCAACGGGACGCGGCCCACACGGCGGCGCGCCTGCTAGCCATCGAGCTGCACACGCTCGAGGTTCGCACGGATGCCGCGTTTGCCCCGGCCTTCCTGGCCGCCACCCAGGCCCGGCCTGACGCCATGCTCGTCTTAGGGTCCCCGCTCATGCGGCGCAACAGCCAGGTGATTGCCGACTTTGCGGCCAACAGCCGGCTTCCCGTGTTGTCCCCCTTCCGGGACTTCCCAGAGGCGGGGGGCCTCATGGCCTATGGACCGTCGCTGCCCGCGACGTTCCGGAGTTGTGGGGTGCAGGTGGGCAAGATTCTGCAAGGCGCCAAGCCGGGGGACCTGCCCATTGAGCGGCCCGTGCGCTTTGCGTTGGTCCTCAACCTCAAGACCGCCAAGGCCCTGGGAATCACGATACCCCCGCACCTCCTCGTTTTGGCGGACGAGGTCATAAAGTAGGGGAGCATCTGAGAGCCGTGCAGGCGTGTGGCATGTGCCGCACGGAGTATCCGCATGGCGTGAGCGTCGAGGTGTGGATGGTATCTCACCCGCGCCTCCACGGGGCACACCCAGCCGAACGCCCGCAGTGGAGCCGACCGCCTACAGCTTCGGCTTCGCTCCGCTCCGCCTGCGCTTCCGGCGGCGGCTCACCGCGGGCGTTCGGTGCACCACAGCAAGAAGGAGAACGTGCCCACCCTACAGCGATAGACGCAAGTATCTTGTCTCCTCATGGAAGGCACAATGCCAATCCCAAGCACTCTACAAGGAGGGACGTTATGGCAGGACTACTCGTGACCACAACCACTGGTGCAGACACGACGATCGACGATGCAGATTTCGAGGCATTCAAGACGAGCTTGCGGGGCGAGTTGCTCCGTCCCGGCGACCCCGGCTATGATGATGCCCGCAAGGTCTGGAACGGGATGATCGACAAAAGACCGGCACTGATCGCCCGCTGCACTGGGGTGGCCGATATTATTGACGCTGTGAATTTTGCTCGCACCAACGCGCTGTTGGTGTCCGTACGTGGAGGTGGGCATAACATCACCGGCAACGCCGTCTGCGATGGTGGTCTCATGATTGACCTGTCGCGGATGAAGAGCGTGCGAGTCGATTCGGCCAAACGCACGGCGCGTGCCGAGGCGGGTCTCACGTGGGGGGAGTATAACCGCGAGACCCAAGCGTTTGGCCTCGCGAGCACTGGTGGGGTCGTTTCCACCACGGGGATCGCGGGCCTCACCTTGGGTGGGGGCCTTGGCTGGCTCATGGGCAAGTACGGCCTCAGTTGCGACAACTTGCTCTCGGCAGATATTGTCACGGCTGATGGGCAGTTTCTCACGGCCAGTACGAGTGAGCACCCAGACCTCTTCTGGGGCCTGCGGGGTGGCGGTGGCAACTTTGGTGTGGTGACCTCGTTCGAGTATCGGGTCCATCCTGTTGACTCAGTACTGGCGGGGATGGTCCTGCATCCAATGGCCAACGCCAAAGACGTGCTGCGCTTTTATCGAGAGTACGCACGCAGTGCTCCCGATGAACTCACCGCCTTTGCCGCGTTGATGACCTCGCCGGAGGGTGCCCCGATTGTCGCCATCATCGTCGGTTATATCGGCCCCATTGCGGAGGGCGAACGTCTGGTCGCGCCCGTCCGGAAGTTTGGCTCCCCCCTTGCGGATACGATTGGCCCGATGTCCTACGTGCAACTGAACACCCTGTTGGACGCCGGGGTTCCGTATGGCGGCGTCCAGCGCTACTGGAAGTCGAGCTTTTTGAAGCACCTGGGGGACGACGTCCTAGATATCCTCGTGGCTCGGGCCGCCACTATGCCCTCCCCGATGTCTATGGTCGGGTTTTTCCATGTTCACGGTGCCGCTACCCGGGTGAAGCCGCATGAGACCGCCTTCGGGCTCCGCGATGATCAGTGGGATTATGACATTATCTCGCAGTGGCTCAATCCTGAGGAGTCTGCCCAGCATATCCAGTGGACCCGCGAGTTCTGGACGGCGGTGGAGCCCTTCGCCACGGGCGAAGTGTATGTCAACCACCTCGATGCAGAGGAAGGCACACGGATCAGAGCCGCCTATAGCGACAACTACGAACGGCTCGTTGCCCTGAAGAACAAATATGATCCGACGAACCTGTTTCGGCTCAACCAGAACATTAAGCCCACAGTGTAAGCGGGCTTCTCATGTAGCAGGCAAGAGAGGCAGGTCTGGTGCGGGGTGAGACCCCCTACCATCCCACACCTAACCAAGCACTGCACCTGACTGCCTACAGCCTACGCTCGTTCCTCGCTTCGGCTTCCGGCAGCAGGTGAGCGCTGGCGTTAGGTGCCAGACACAACTGACTGTACCTTCAAGAGGAAGAGATGCATCCACGTCGAGTCTCCCCCACCGTACTGCTCATCCTGCTCTGCGCCGTGATCTTCCTCGCCCATCTCTCGGTGCTGATGCTCGGACCGCTCCTGATAGGTTTGGCGCACGAGTTCCAGACCTCAGTCGCCATCGTGGGGCAATTAGTCGCCGCCACTGCCATCTCATTGGGGATCATTGCCCCACTGGCCGGTCCGGTCTCCGACACTTACGGGCGGCGACCGATGCTGCTCATAGGCCTGCTACTCATGGCCCTGGGGATTCTCGGCTCCGTCCTCGCGTGGGACTACGGCACCCTGCTGGCGTTCCGCCTGCTGACCGGGGTCGGCGCAGCAATGGTGCCTCCCAACTGCATCGCGGCCATTGCGGAGGTCTTTCCGCCGACAGCACGCGGCAAAGCGATTGGCTGGTTGGTCAGTGCCACGGGAGTCAGCGCAGCGTTCGGGGTGCCTATGGTGGCGTTCTTGCTTGATGCTGGTGGGTGGAGACTCCCTTTTTACGTGATCGGCACAGCGTCGCTGGTCGTCTGGATATTTGTATGGGTCTGGTTTCCTTGGAGTCAGCGGCAGTCCGACCAAGCTCTGGCGTTCTTCGCCCACTATCGGGCGGTCAGCACAGACGTAATGTTTTGGTACGTGCTGACCGCCAATGCCCTCCAGCAAATGGTCTTTTTTGGTATGTTTGCCTACCTGGCGGCCTATCTCATGCAGACTTACCATCTGCCAGCCGGAGACACTGCGCTTCCCCTGGCCCTGGCCGGGGTGGGCGTCATCGTAGGGGGCATCCTGGGGGGGCGGATCGCGGGCCATCGCCGCCGCTTAGTGCTCCGTTTCACAAATACTGTCATGGTTTTCGGGCACACTTTGCTGCTAATATGAGAGGCATTGTGAGGATCGCTGCGATCGCTTTCACCAAAGGATGTTTCCCATGCGTGGGCCTCTCCCGAGCTACCGTCCGGAGTTTCCCCCGACGTTCGTGGAGCAGGCGGCAAAGATGGCCCAGCAAAGAACCGTGCAGTACCAGGTGCGGCAACGGGCCACCTTGGTGCTGCTTTTGCATCACCAGCCGCTTGTGTCCAACATCGAGGCCGCGGAACAAGTGCAGCTGCATCTGCGTTCGGTGCAACGATGGCGCCGCCGTTGGGCCACAGGCGACTTTTCCCTCGAAGACGAGCCAGGACGGGGCCGCAAGGCGGCTTTCCCCCCCTTTGGACCACGCGCTGGTCAAGGCCGTCGCCTGTGAACTGATCGCGGAAACCAAGCAACCCCTGAGTCGGCAGTCTCTGGCCGACGTCACTGTACGGGCTCGCACAGCGCTGGGCAAACCGCTCAGTCGCAGCACGGTGTGGCGGATGCTGGCGACGGATGCCATCAAACCGTGGCGGTACAAGTACTGGATCTTTCCGCGTGATCCCGCCTTCGCCGAAAAAGCTGGACCGATTCTGGATCTCTACGCAGGGAAGTGGCAGGGCAAGTTCCTTGGCCCTAAGGACCACGTCCTCAGTGCCGACGAAAAGACCAGTATCCAGGCCCGTATCCGCTGCCATCCCTCGCTGCCCCCCACGCCGGGCCGACCGGCCTCTATCGAGAACGAATACGAGCGCGGCGGCGCCTTGCAATATCTGGCGGCATGGGATGTGCGCCGAGGGTATGTCATGGGACGGTGTGAACCGACAACTGGCATTGCACCCTTTGGCCGCCTGGTCGACCAAGTGCTGGCGGAGGAACCGTACCGATCCGGCGAACGCCTGTTCTGGATCGTGGACAACGGTTCGTCGCATCGCGGTGCCGCCGCGAAGCAACGGCTGAGTCAGGTCGATTCTCGTATCATTCTGGTCCATACCCCGGTCCACGCCAGTTGGCTCAATCAAGTCGAAATCTATTTCTCGATCATCCAACGGAAAGTGCTCACCCCCAATGACTTTGCCGATTTGGAAGCGATCCGACTCCGGTTGGCCTTCTACGAAGAACTGTCCAACCAAAGCCCAACGCCGTTTCAGTGGAAGTTTGATCGCACCAAACTGGCAACATTGTTAGCAAAGATCGAGGCCCGTCGCATGGCCCTTGCAGATACCCAATATACTTGCCTAGAAGAGGCAGCCTAACCGTGACATCAATTCTGAAACGGAGCACTTAGCCTGGTTCGCCATGGCGTGCTGGGGCAGCGGACTCCTGGCAGCCGTGGTCTTCACAGCACGGGTGTCGCCATGGGCCACCGTGGCACTGGCCTGTGGTACGGCAGGTCTCGCCAGAATCTCGTCGGCGGTGACACCGACGTTGTTGCTGGAGCTGGCGGGGAACTCGCGGACCACCGCCACGGGGTTGTTCGCCGTGAGTAACCAAATTGGCGCGTTCGGCGGTCCAGCCATTGGGGGACTGATGCTTGCGCTGGGCGGGTTTCCGAGGGTGGGGCTCTTCTGTCTGGGGGTGTCGGTCATCGCCGCCATGGTGATCCGACTCAAGGTACGGGACTCAGCTGCATTCCTTGAGCAGCTTGCGCTACGGAAGGGCGCAACGGCCACCGAATAGGGAGGTACCGCCCTCGCGCAGCGGCTGCACCTAACAATCGCGTGCAAGCGACCGCCAATAGCCTACGCTCCTGCGTCGCTGCGGCTATCGGCGGCGCCTGACGCGTGGCGTTAGGCTTGGCACGGCCAGCATCAGATCAATATGCGCTGGCCGTTGGGCTAGTTGTCGATCCACATGCAAATCGTTCGTCGTATCTATGGACCGTTCGGGTCCGCCGACTT
>WNFE01014410.1_pt1 | contig 12140 bp, 11 predicted proteins | sample 5400451 | NCBI WGS metagenome assembly WNFE01 (sample SAMN13153344, study PRJNA577476) | soil metagenome | isolation source: 200 cm saprolite under Douglas fir tree site 2 hole 2 | place: USA:California | collected 2015-04-18
GCCGTCGTGTGTTCCGGCGGCAATGTCGACCACGTGACGTTCGCCCGCGCGCTCAGCCGTCCGCCCGCGCCATGAGCCCGCCGAGCCGGATCCGCCGGGAGTGGCGGCTTGTCCTCTGGCTCAGCCTCGGTAGCGCGGTGATAAGCGCCTACTTCAGCTATGCCGTCGGTGCGGGTACGATCCTGCACTCCATAATGGTTGGCGTCGTCAACTCGGTGATCATCGCTACGCCGATCCTGCTGCTGGAGGTCAACAGCCGAAGGGTCGGCGCGTTGAAGCGCCTGAGGCGGCTGCCGCTGCTGGTCTATTTCGGCCTAAAAGTTCTCTTCTATGTGGTCGTCATCGTCGGCGGCCTGATGGTCGCGCTTCTGATATTCGACTCGCCGCAGGCCTTCGCGTTCGACGAACGCTTTCGTCTCTCGGTGGTCTTCGCTGTGTCGATGTCGGTGTTGGCGAACCTGGTGTTCGAGATGGGCGCCTTGCTGGGCTTCGGCACGCTGAAGAACCTGCTGACCGGCCGCTACGTGCAGCCCAAGCGCGAGCAGAAGGCTTTCCTGCTGATCGACATGAAGGATTCGACCGGCCTGGCCGAGCGGCTGGGTCCGATCCGTTTCCATGAACTGCTGAACGAGTTCTTCCGCGACGTCGCCGATGCCGCCCTGGAATGCGGCGCAGCGATCCACAAGTACGTCGGCGACGAGGCGATCCTGACCTGGTCCGGCGAGCGCGCCTTGGCCGATGGCGATTGCCTGGCCTGCCCGTTCATCGCCCGCGACTTCATCGACGCCAACGGCGGACAATATCGCGAGCGCTTCGGCGTCGTGCCCGAATTCCGCGCGGCCCTGCATTGCGGCGAGATCGTCGCCGGCGAAATCGGCGACGTGCACCGCGAGATCGCCTATGTCGGCGACACGCTGAACGTGGCGGCGCGGCTACTCGATGCATCCAAGACCCTGGGCCGCGACGTGCTGGTCTCGGCCGAACTGCTAAAACGGGCGGCCTTGCCGGGCGGCATTGTCGCCGAGGCCTTGCCGACATTCACGGTGCGCGGCCGAGCGGCGCCGCTTGGGATTTCGGCGTTGCAGCGCCTGGGCGCCGGAACCTGAGCCGTTCGAGCAGGCTGCCCAAAATGCCCTTGGGCAGGAAGATGATGAACAGCACCAGCAGCACGCCGTAGACCAGGTTGTCCCAGCCGACCGCCTTGGTGCCGAAGCCGATGCGCAGGCCCTCGGCCAGCATGATGGTGATGATGGCGCCGACCGTCGGCCCGAGCGCCACGTAGATGCCGCCGACCACGACGGCGAACACCATCTGCAGCGACACGGCGATGCCGCTCACCGTGTCGGGCGAGATGAACATCTGGTACTGGCAGTAGAGCGCGCCCGCCAGCGCCGTCATCAGCGCGCTGATGACGGTGATCCTGAGCTTCTCGAAGGTCACGTTGACGCCGGCCGCCGCCGCCGCATCCTCGTCCTCCGAGATCGCCTCGAGCGCATAGCGCGCCATGCTGCGGTCGACCAGGCGCCAGATCACAAGCCCGGCGGCCCACACGCCGAGCGCGATCAGGTACCAGGTCGTCTTGTCGTCGAACTGCAGCGCGAGCAGGTGGTTGCCCTTGGTGCGCTCGGGTGTGTAGCCGAGCGAGCCGCCGGTCCAGTCGCGCGTCGCCGTGATGACCTGCAAAACGATGCCCGAGAGTGCCAGCGTCACCAGCACGAAATAATGGCCGGTGATGCGGAAGCGAAAGCACGGATAGCCGACGACCAGCGCCAGCGCGCCGGCGCAGACCAGAGCGACGGGAATGCCGATCCACGGCGAGACGTCGAGATGGTTCCACATCAGCGCCGTGACATAGGCGCCGATGCCCATGAAGCCGCCATGGCCCAGCGAGACCAGGCCGAAGCGGCCCATCATCGACCACGAGGTGTAGGCGAACGACCAGATCAGGATGAGGATCAGGATGTGCAGGTGATAGGGGTCGCGATAGACGAACGGCAGCGCAATCAGCGCCGCACCGGCGATCGCGTAGAGCAGCCAGCGCTGGTTCACGGCGACCTCGTCATTGGCGCCTCGCCAGCAGGCCGGCCGGCCGGATGAACATCATCAGGATGAAGAAGGCGAAGGCCAGCACATAGCCCCATTCGAGGTCGGAGAACAGGCCGCCCAGCGAGATGATCTCGGCGAACAGGAAGGCGGCGACGAAGCCGCCGACGAAGTTGCCGAGGCCGCCCAGCACGCAGATCAGGAAGGTGATCGGCCCGAACGACAGGCCGACGAAGGGATGGACGTCGTACTGCAGCACCAGCAGGCAGGCCGCCAGCCCGGCCAGCGCGCCGCCCAGCGCCGAGGTGATGAGGTAGATGCGCCCGGTATCGACGCCCATCAGCGCCATGATCTGGCGATCCTGGGCGATGGCGCGGATGGCGGTGCCGATATAGGTCCGCTTCATGAAGAAATAGACCACGATCATGCCGGCTGCCGCCGCGCCGAAGGCGAGCAGGCGCGAGTAGCTGAAATGCATCTCGCCGAAGGCCAGCACCGGCAGGCGGATGCCGAGATTGCGGAAGTCGATGCCGAACGCCACGGTGGCGAAGCTCTGCAGCACGAACAACACGCCGCCGGTCGCCAGCAGCTGGTTGATCGGCGCGCCCGACAGCAGCGGCGCGATCACCAGGTAGTGCAGCAGCGCCCCCAAACCGGCGACCAGCAGGATCGCCAGCGGCGCCGCCAGGTAATACGACAGGCCGTAGTACTGCACGAGGTAGTACATGCCGTACATGCCGATCATCACCAGCTCGGCGTAGCAGATCCAGGTGACGTCGATGACGCCGAAGATCAGGTTCAGCCCGAGCGCCAGCAACGCCAGCACGCCGCCCAGCAGAATGCCGTTGATCATGGCTTCGAGGAGATAGACGTCGAAGATTTCGAGGAATGACTCCATGGTTCGTCCTCAAAGCATCCTGTCGTCCTGAGCGCAGCGAAGGACCTCATCGCCGCTTGCCACGGGCATGAGATCCTTCGCTGCGCTCAGGATGACAACGTTACACACCAAGGTACGCCTGCTTGATGGTGTCGCTCGCCATCATCTCGGCCGAGGTGCCGGAGGCGCGGATGGTGCCGGCCTCCAGGAGGTAGGCGCGGTCGACCACCCGCAGCACCTGCTGGACGTTCTGCTCGACGATCAGCACTGTGAGGCCGCCGGCGCGGATGCGCTTCAGCAGCTCGAACACCTGCTGGACCACGACCGGCGCCAGCCCGGCTGACGGCTCGTCGAGCAGCAGCAGCCGGGGATCGCTCATCAGCGCGCGGCCGATGGCGCACATCTGCTGCTCGCCGCCCGACATGGTGCCGGCGAACTGGCGCCGCCGCTCCTTGAGGCGCGGAAAGAGGGTGAACACCACCTCCAGCCGTTCGCCGTACTTGGCGCGCGCCTGCGGCATGAAGGCGCCCATCTTGAGGTTGTCCTCGACCGTGAGCCGCGGGAACAGCCGGCGGTTCTCCGGCACATGGGCGATGCCGAGGCCGACGATGCGGTGCGCCGCCGTCGCCACGACGTCGGTGCCCTCCATCGCGATGGCGCCGCGGCTCGGCCGGATCAGGCCCGAGATCACCCGCATCAGCGTAGTCTTGCCCGCGCCATTGGGTCCGATCACGCCCACCGCCTCGCCCGCCTTGACCTCGAGACTGACGCCGAACAGCGCCTGGAAGGTTCCGTAGCCAGCGTCGACCGATCTCAGTTCGAGCATCACCGGTACCACTCAGCGCCGTGCTTCGGCCGCGGCGGCCTGGGTCGCAACGGCATCGGTGCCGAGATAGACTTCGATCACCCGGGGATCGTTCGACACGGCACTCGGCAGGCCCTCGCAGATCTTCTCGCCGTGATCGAGCACCATGACGCGGTCGACCACGCGCATCAGCACGCCCATGATGTGCTCGACCCAGATGATGGTGATGCCGAGCTCGTCGCGGATCTTGCGCAGCATGTCGGCGGCCTGGTCCATCTCGGTCTCGTCGAGGCCGCCCAGGCTCTCGTCGGCGAGCAAAAGCTTCGGCCCGGTCGCCAGCGCCTTGGCGAGCTCGAGCTTCTTCAAGCCGGCGGCGCCCAGCCCATCGACCAGCGCCTTTCGGTCGGTCGGCAGGCCGACCATGGCGAGCGCGTGTTCGGCCGCCTCGTTCGCCTTGGCGGCGCTGTGGCGGCCCTGGCCGTAGAAGCCGGCCAGCGCCACGTTCTCGAACAGGGTGAGCCGGCGGAACGGGCGCGGGATCTGGAAGGTGCGGCCGATGCCGCGGTTGATGATGCGATGCGGGGCGAGGCCGGCGATCTCGTGGCCCTCGAAGGCGATCGAGCCCGCCGAGGGCGGGAAGGTTCCGGACAGGACGTTGAAGATCGTGCTCTTGCCCGAGCCGTTGGGGCCGATCAGGCCGAGAATCTCGCCCTGATCGACCTTGAACGACACCTTGTTGACGGCCGTGAAACCGCCGAACCGCTTGACCAACCCCTCGACGACCAGCACGGCGGTGTCTCTCTCCTGTCTCCGGGCCGCCTACTTGTTGCTGTAGGTCGTGCCGGCCGGCAGCGGCAGCACGGCTTCGCGCTGCGCCTGGCTCTTGGGCCATACCACGTACGACTTGTCGTCGACGTACTGGATGATAACCGGGAAGGCGCGGTCGTTCTGGCCGGCCATCGCTGCGCCCTCCCCCTCGAACTTCACGCCGAAGCCCAGCATGGTGCCGCCCTCGGCAATGTCGGTGTCGAGCGCGGCCTTGCGCAGCGCCTCCGAATCGATGCCGCCATATTTCTTGATGGCGCGCGGCAGCACGTCGGTCAGGAAGAGGAAAGTGTTGGAGGCCGCCATGCCGACATGGGCCGAGCGGATGGCGACGCCCGGCTTCACCTTGTCGAACTCATCGCCGACGAACTTGATCTCCGACGGCAGCTTCGGATCGAGCGTCTTGGGATTGGAAAGCCAGATCGAGATCGGGTCGGCGTTGAAGAAGTAGTTGACGTCGGAGCCCAAGCCCTCCTTCAGCTTCTCGTAGACGCCGTAGCCCGCGCCATGACCGACCAGCGCGGCGACCTTCAGCCCCTGCTCGCGCGCCTGGCGCAGCAACAGGGTGATGTCGGGGTTGTAGCCGGTATGGAAGATCACATCGGGCCGGGCGCGCTTGAGCTTGGTGACCAGCGCCGAGAGGTCGGGCGCGGTCGCCGAATAGCCTTCCTTGAGCACGATATTGAAGCCCGCCTTCTTGGCGCCGGCCTCGTTGCCCTTGGCGACGTCGACGCCGTAGGCGCCGTCCTCGTGGATGATGGCGACGCGCAGGTCCTTCGGATCCTTGCCGAGCTTGGCCTTGGCGTTCTGGTTGATGAAGTCCATGGTCATGCTACCGAACTGCTGGCCGCTCGGCTGCGCGCGGAAGACGTATTTGAGATTGCGGTTCTCCAGCACGGCCGACGAGATGCAGGTGGTGATCCACATGAACTTCTTGAGCTGCTCGACCCGGGCCGCCACCGGCACGCACTGCGCCGAGGAGTAGAAGCCCAGCACCATGTCGACCTTTTCCTGCTCGATCAGGCGGACCGCCTCGTTGATGGCGACGTCCGGCTTGCTCTGGGCATCGGCATAGATCGCCTCGATCTTGTAGCCCTCGACTCCGGTCTTGGTGAACTGGTCGAGCACGATCTTGGCGCCGATGTATTGCAGCTCCGAACCGCCGCCGGCGAGCGGGCCGGTCAGGTCGTAGACGACGCCGATCTTGAGTTTCTTATCCTGGGCCTGGGCGGTGGCCACCAAGCCGAAAATTGCAAGCGCGGCGACTACAGGGCCCAGCAAACGTCCGATCCTGCCATTGGCCATGACGCTTCCTCCCGAGTTCGACGTTTATTTCACTTTTTTGATCGACCGCATCACACGGGCCACGCCGACTGATGTCAACTCGGATTTTCGTCGACCTCGGCAATGTCGAGAGTATTTGTGGAATCGAGTGCACGCAGTCGTTGCAAACTCCATCGAAATGCGCAATCTAGTCGCCGGGGAGGATTCGCCTCATGACAGACATTGCACAGCTGACACAACTCGGGCCACGCGTGCGGACGCTACGCGCGCTCGGCATCGATACGATCGAGCATTTCGTTGCCGCCACCCAAGTCGCCGGCCCCGAACTGGCCAGACTGCTCGGCGGCAATCTCGATGCCCTGGTCGCACCGGCGATGGCGATGGCGCAGGCCATGAGCGCCGAGGTCGAAACCGAGCTCGTCGCTCTTCCCTGTTCCCTCGGCGCACGGACCGACGACATCACCGAGACCGTTCCGGCACTCGCCCTCGATATTCCCGTCGGTGCGTGTGGACCGCCCCTCATCACGCCCGCCATTCCGATTCGCAATCAACAGTTCCGGGGCACCTGTGTGGCCCATTCCGTCGTCGCGGCCCTCGAATATTGGTTGGACAGCAGCGGCAGCTATCAGGATATGTCCGAACAGTTCCTTTATTGGAATTGCAAGAACAACGACGGCGCGCCGACGCAGCCCGGCACCTGGATTCGCGTCGCAGCGCCGCTGGTACAGCGCGACGGCGTCTGTCCCGAAGGCATCTGGCCGTACAATCCCAACCCGATTCCGGGCAACGAGGCGCAAAACCCGGTGCCGATGGGCGCCCAGCGGCAGGCACTGCCATATCGAGTGCCCGTGGTGACCGCGCTGCCGGCAACCTCGATCAGCGACTACAAGACCGCGCTTGCTTCGCAACGCTGGGTGCCGTTTTCCATCCCGGTCTATAATTCATGGTACCAGAGCAGCCAGGTCCGCCTCACGGGCGACATCACCAACCCGATTCCCGGCGAAACGCGGGTCGGCGGCCACGCCATGTGCATCGTCGGCTGCATCGACCAGCCAGAACGGCCAGAACTAGGGGGCGGCCGGTTCATCCTGCGCAATAGTTGGGGCACGGGCTGGGGGCAAACTTCGCCCTACGGCTCTGGCTACGGGACGATCCCGTACATATATATTCAGCGCTTCGGCATGGAGGCCTATACACTGGGCTAGCGCTGCCGGCGGACACGTCGGCCACGCGGGTTGAGGGCGATATCATGGCTGGCTCCGGTCCGCCGACCTACATTTCAGCGCTGCAGATCGGGCCCGAGGAGGCAGCGAAGCTGCGCGCGCTCGGCGCCGACACCCCGCAGCAATTGCTGGCGCAGATCAGGGCCGCTCCCGCCGCGTTCACCCGTTACCTCGGCACGGAGACTGCCCGGCGCATCGAACGGGCACTGAGCGCCATGGTGCCATCCGACGAACCGACGCAGCCGATCCCTCCACCCGGCCAACTCGGCGTTCCGCTGGGTCCCGCCCCATCCAACGTCGCCGATTCCAAGGTCGACCTCGCGCGTCGGGATGAACTCTTCAATCGCATCCAGCGGCTGAAGGCAGAGCACGCTCCAGCCCATCAAGTAGAGGCTGCCGAGCGCGCACTCGATGACTTGTTCCAGCGGTCGAGCTAACGGCCGGCGCCCGCCGTCAGCACGTCGAACATCAAGCCGGACGGCTGGTCGAACATCGCGAACAGCGCCGCCAGCCGCGACGGATCGCCCGCGATCCTGAGCGTGCCCGCGGTCATCGCTTCGGGGGCGGTGGTCTTGCCCAGCACCATGGCATCGAGCGTATCGCGCGTGGTGGTGATCGACGCCGCGGCCGCGTCCGACCATTCGCCCAGGCGGTGGCTCAAGGTGCAGCGCTTCAGGGTGAGCAGAAGCTTCTCGGCGCGGTCGGTGAAGTGCCAGTTGATGGTCATCGACTGGCCGGCCGCTTTCGCCGGATCGAGGCGGATCGCCAGCAGGTCGAAGAACATGTCGCTGGTGAGCCCGGCCAGGGTGTCGGCACCCATCGCCATCCGCGCCGCCAGCGGGAACACACCATGGCGCAGCTCCTGGGCGCCGTACAGGAAGGCGTTGCGCCAGGTCGCCGACTCGGCCTGGTAGCCCATCTGCTCCAGCGCGTCGGCGCAGAGCGCGCGCGCCTCGATGTTGTTGGGCTCGGCGTAGACGACCTCCTTCATCACTTGCGCCACCCAGCGGTACTGGCCCTTGGCGAAATCGGACCGGGCGCGGGCGATGACGGCGGCCGCGCCGCCCATGTACTCGACGAACTTGGCGGCGGCCGGCGCCGGCGGCAGCGGATGGAGGTTGCATGGGTTGCCGTCGTACCAGCTGAGATAGCGCTGGTAGACCGCCTTCACGTTGTGGCTGACCGAGCCGTAGTAGCCGCGCGCCGACCAGCGCTCGGCCAGGCCCGGCGGCAGGTCGATCGCCTCGGCGATCTCGGCCGGCCGCCAGCCCTTGTTCATGTAGCGCAGGGTCTGGTCGTGGATGTGCTTGTAAAGGTCGCGCTGCGCCTCGAGATGGTCGAGCACCGCTTCCCTGCCCCAGGTCGGCCAATGGTGCTGGCCGATCAGGATCTCGGTATGCGGCGCGTAGAGCGCGATCGCATCGCCGATGTATTTCGCCCAGATGCGCGGATCGCGCGCCACCGCGCCACGCAGCGGGATGAAGTTGTGCAGCACCGGGCAGGCGTTCTCCGCCATGTTGAGCACGCCCAGCTCGGGATAGAACATATGCATCTCGGCCGGCGCCTCGGTCTCGGGCGCCAGCTGGAAGACGATCCGCACGCCGTCGATCGTGTGCTCCTCGACCGGCTGGACGATGCTGCGGGTCGGCGCGATCAGGCCCGGCGTGCCGCGCGCGATGCCTTTGCCCAGCCCGGCATCGACCTGGCCGCGCGCGCCGCGCGGCAGCAGGGTGCCGAACTGGAACTGGGCGCGGCGCGCCATCGGCAGGCCAGCCAGCACGTTCTCGCCCGACACCGCCTGCATGAATCCATCCGGCGCGATGACCGGGATCCTGCCGGATTTGACGTCGGCCTCGTCGATCACGCCGCGCACGCCGCCATAGTGGTCGATGTGGCTGTGGGTGTAGATCACCGCGACGACCGGCTTGTTCGGCCGATGCGCGCGGTAGTGCGCGAGCGCGGCACGCGCCACTTCGGCGGTGGTCAGCGGATCGATCACGATCAGGCCGCTGTCACCCTCGATCACCGTCATGTTGGAGATGTCGAAGCCGCGCAGCTGGTAGAGACGGTCGGTGACCTTGAACAGGCCGTTGGCGAGGTTGAGCCGCGCCATGCGCCACAGGCTGGGATTGACCGTGGCCGGCGCCAGCTCGCCGTCGATGAAGGCGTACTCACTCAAATTCCACAGCACCGTGCCGTTGGCCGCGCGCACCATGCCGTCGGGCACCGGCGCAATCAGGCCGCGCTTGGCCGCCTGGAAATCGGCGACATCGCCGAACGGCAGCCGGGCGGCCATCGCCGCATGGGCCGCCTTGGTCGCAGGCTCGGCATCGCGCGCGACGTCGAGGTGCGACGCCGGCACCGGAACGGCTGATGCTGATGCCATTTTCTTTCCCTTCGTCCTCCCGTCGCGGCACTCTGCGGCTCGGCCATGGCCCCACGCAAGCTCTCCCTCACCGCGATCCGGCGCGCGGTCAGCACCCTGCCGGGCGTCGAAGAAGGCACGTCCTACGGCACGCCCGCTTGGCGTCACCGCGGCAAGCTATTGGCGCGCTTGCATCGGGACGGAGAGTCGATCGTGCTGAAAGTCGGCAACGAGACGCGCGATCACCTGCTGCAGGCCGATTCGCAGACCTTCTTCATCACCGATCACTACGTCGGCTATCCGACGGTGCTGGCTCGGCTCGATCGATTGAGTGCCGCCGACCTGAAAAAGCTTCTGGCTCGGGCGATGGTGACGAAGGCAAAGGTGTCATCCCGAGGCCGAAGGCCGAGGGACCTTTAAGGCCACAGGAAAGGTCCCTCGCTGCGCTCGGGATGACAGCGTTTGCTTGACGCCTACTGTGCGTCCTAACCCTCGACCTTGATGTTGTTGTCCTTGACCACCTTGGTCCAGCGCTCGGTCTCGAACTTGAGCTTGTCGAGGTAGGCCTCGGGCGTGCTGCCGGTGGTGAAGTAGCCGAGCTCGGCGAATTTCTTCTGCACCTCGGGGTCGCCGATGATTTGACGGGCGAGCGCGTTCAATCGATCGACCACCGGACGCGGCACGCCGGCCGGCGCCACCAGGCCGAAGAACACCGCGCTCTCCATGTCCGGCATGCCGAGTTCGATCACCGTCGGAACATCGGGGCACATCGGCGAGCGCTCGCGGGACGCAACGACCAGCCCCTTCATCCGGCCGGCCTTGACGTGGTTGCCGGTCGGCAAGACGACGTCGCAGATCATCGGCACGTGGCCGGCCAGCACGTCGCGGATCGCGTCGGCCGAACCCTTGTAGCCGACGACCTCCATGTTGAGCTTGTTGCGGGTCTTGAACAGCTCGCACCACAGGTGCGGCTGATTGCCGATGCCCGACGTCGCGAACCGCGTCTTCTGCGGCTGCTTGTTCACCCACTCGGCGAATTCGGCATAGCTGCGTGCCGGCACATCGTTGTTGTAGGCGATCAGGTCGGGAATGTCGGCCAGAGTCGAGATCGGCTGGAAGTCCTTCAGCGGATCGTAAGGCTGCTTCAGGCCGAGCGCGGCATTGGTCGCCAAGGTCGTGGTGCCGAGCAGCAAGGTGTGGCCATCGGGCTTGGACTTGGCGACCAGCTCCATGCCGATGATGGTGTTGCCACCGCCGCGGTTCTCGACGATCACCTGCTGGCCCAGCGGCGCGGTCATCTTCTCGGCGACGATGCGGCCCGCCGTGTCGGTGGCGCCGCCGGGAATGTAGGGCACCACGATCTTGATCGGCTGGCTGGGCCAGGTCTGGGCGCGTACCGCCTGTGCGCCAACGATGGTCCAGCCGGCGGCACCCGCCAGCACGCTGCGTCGCTTGAGCATGCTTCCTCCCGAAAGACCCGCAGTCTACTCCGCGGGCTTGAGGGAAGCCTTGCCCATCTCGTGTTCCGCCGGCAAGAGCGAGATGGCGGCGAAACCGCAGAACGCAACGCCCGCCAGCACCATCAGAACCACCGGGAAGCCCGCCGCCTTCACCATCGGGCCGATCAGCGCCACCACGATGGAGCTGACGCCGAAACCGATCGCCAGCCGCGCGCCGGTGACCCGGCTGCGCATGCGGTCGTCGATATACTTCACGATCATGGCGTCGGTGAACGGGATGGCGCCGAACACCAGCAGCATGAAGCCGATCGCCGTCGCGAACAGCGCCCAGTCTTCGACCTGCGAGGCGATCAGGAACAACGGCACCTGCAGGAGCACGATGGGCAGGTAGATGTTCTTGAGCGGGAAGCGGTCTATCAGCTTGCCGACCACGAGCTGCGCCAGCGAGGCCAGCGAGAAGATCACGAACAGCATGGCTGCCAGCTCGGCCGGGTCCTGCACCGCGCCTTTCACCCGCTCGCGCAAAAGCTCGCCGTTCCCGTTGGTCGTGAAGTTGAAGATGATGCTGCCGGTCACGGCGGTGAAGGTCATGATGGCGAACACGCGCGCCATCACCCGTGGCGGCAGATCGATCATCTTGGGCTGGCGCTTGGCGGGCGCTTCGGCTTCGCGCGGCACCAGCAGGACGAAGGCCGCCGCGCAGACGAGAGAGATCACGCCGGGCAGGACGAACGCCATCTGCCAGCCGAAGCGCTGGGCGATATAGACCGAGACGCCGGCGGCGATGGCGATGCCCATGTTGCCGGCCAGCCCGTTGAGGCCAATGGTGAAGCCGAAATTCTTGGCCTTCTGCACCAGCATCGGGATGCCGACCGGATGGTAGATCGAGGCGAAGGCGCCCATCAGGGTGAGCGCCGCGCCGATCTGCCACTTGTTGGTGCAGAGCGCGATCACCAGCGCCGAGATGCCGAGGCCGGCGAAGAAGATCACCATCATGATCCAGCGGCCCCAATGGTCGCCCAGCCGGCCGCTCACGATCGAGCCCGCGCCGAACATGAAGAGCGCGCCGTAGTTGAACGGCGTGAGCTCGGTCCATTCGACGCCCCAGACGCCCGCGATCACGCCCCAGCTGTAGGCGAAGACGACCAGGATCCAGTGATCCATGGCATGGCCGATATTGAGCAGGATCGAGGTCGGGCTGCCGTGGCTCATGCGGGTACTCGTGAATAAGTGCGCACCATCAGCGTACTTATTCCCT
>WNFE01003211.1_pt1 | contig 12139 bp, 10 predicted proteins | sample 5400451 | NCBI WGS metagenome assembly WNFE01 (sample SAMN13153344, study PRJNA577476) | soil metagenome | isolation source: 200 cm saprolite under Douglas fir tree site 2 hole 2 | place: USA:California | collected 2015-04-18
CTGTCGGAAGCAGATAATCCTGCACTACCGGCCGGAAGAGGACATTCGGGCTGAATTTTTCCGGGTCGCTGTGTGTCATGTGCACGAGTTCGTCGCGCGCCCAGGCCCTCTCGCCGGCTTGATACTTTCCGTTGCCCGCCGTGATGACCTGCCGCGCGCCTTGATCCAGAATGAAAAGCAACGTGCTTCGCGATGTCACTTTGACCTGAGCGTCAAATCCTGCACGGTCGAGATCTTTTCCCCGCTTCAGCAGCTTTGCGTTCAGTCCGTCCCGCTCCGCCAGCGCATGCTGATATAGGGGAGCGGCGAGGCGATGGAGGCCGGGATCCAGCGGGTCCATCAGGATTAACCCTTGCTGCGCAAACAGTCGTGCGAATAGTTTCCCGAACGCGCTGCCGTACGTTTCCTCCGGCCGGTAACTTTCTTTGAGAAATTCTGCAAGCAGGTCGCTGCCCTGATTGACCAGCAGTTCCGCGGCTTCGTGCACCAGCGGTTCGATCGGCGGGCCAAGCCGAATCTGTCCAACCGGGGCGCCTGCTTCCGGCGCAACCGGCAATTCAAAGCGGATCTGCTTTCCCTGGTCGAACCACGTGCTGTGCCGCACTTCTTCCAGGTCGTGGTCTTCCGTCGCCATCCAGAACACCGGCACCGCGGGAATCCCGCTGCGCGTCAATTCCTCCGCGATTTGTACCGCGGTCAGCGCCTTATAGACCGAATAGGCCGGCCCGCTGAACAACCCCACTTGCTGGCCGGAGACGACCGCGACCGCGCCCTTTTCGAGCCGCTCCAGATTCGACAGTGTTTCAGCTCCCGCTCCCAGGGCCGTGTTTTGTTTCCGCAAAAGGCGCGCCACTTCTGCTCTTCGCTCGGGGGGATAATCCGGTTTCTGTGCGGCGCGCGCCACCGCCTGCATCGTGGGTGGATAAACAAAGAACGACTTCACGCGCGCAAAATGATCCAGGTATTCCAGAAAGAGTTTCGGCTGATGAGGCAGTTGGCGGAACGAAAGGGCGCGACAATCCATGAGCCGTTAGATGATAACCGCGATAAAACGTCTCATCAATTCCGTCCGTTGGTCCTGCGCTAGGCTCTTACCGCGGCCGGTTCCAGCGCCGCGAGAAATTCATTAAGGCGTTTCTTTTGTTCCACGTGCAGCGGCACAAGCGGTAAGCGCGGGAGGCCACCGCGATAGCCTCGCTGGTCCATCGCGTGCTTCACTCCGGCAATTCCCAGCTCCGAGACGATGAGTTTGGACGCGCGGACGAGGACAGCCTGCAGCTCGCGCGCCTTTTCATGATGACCGTTGCGAAACAGCTCGAAAAGCGCCACGCATTTCTCAGGCAAGGCGCAGGCCAGCGCCAAAATGGCTCCGCGCGCGCCAATGGCCAGCGAAGGATAAACGGTCGCTGCCGAGCCCACCAATACTTGAAATGCGGGCGGCGTTCCCGCGATCATTTCCGCCGCTCGCTGCACATGGCCCGAGCTTTCTTTGATCCCGATGATGTTTGCATGCTCGGCGAGCACCGCGACCTCCGTCGCCTCCAGCGCCACGCCCGTAAACTGCGGCACGGAATAAAGCAACAAAGGGATGGGGGATTCATCCGCGACGCGCCGGTAGTGTGCAATGAGCACCTCCGGTTTGTAGGCCGGCTTGTAGTAATGGGGCGTCTTGACCAAGGCTCCGTGATAGCCCAGTTCCGCCGCGCGCTTCGTGCGCAGGATCGTTTCCGCCGTCGACTCGGCTCCGGTCCCGGCAATCAGTTTTTTCCCGTTCGCGGCCGCTTCGATTGCGGTAGCGAGGATGCCGTCCCTTTCCGAGGGAGTGAGCAGCACCGATTCGCCGGTGGAACCGAGCACCACATAGCCTGCCAAGCCGGTCGCGTTGTAGCGGTGAATGTTGTGTTTCAGGTTGAGAAGCGAGACGGACCCGTCGTCTGCATAGGGCGTCGTGAGTGCGGGATAAACTCCGGAGAAATCCACGGTTCAATCTCCTGCGGCGGGCACGCCGGAGGCAGCGGCGCGGCCGCGGTGTAAATCCTGCAGCGCGGCAACGTCGATTCCCTGATCGAGGAGCGCCCGAATGCCACGCGCGGCCGCGTGGGCCGCCGCGAGCGTGGTGATGCAGGGTATGTTGTAGCGAATGGCCGCGCGCCGGATCGATTTTTCGTCGTAGAACGATTCCCGCCCGAGCGGGGTGTTGATTACCAGATCGATTTTGCCGGTCTTAACCAGGTCCACGATGTTCGGCCGGCCCTCGTTCACTTTGAATACGGGTTCGGCGCGGATGCCGCCGGCTTCCAGGGCCGCGGCCGTTCCGCGAGTGGCCATCAGGCGAAATTCCATCTCCGACAATTCTTTTCCGAGGGAGCCCACATGTTTCTTGTCCCGGTCGTTCACGCTGAGGAACACGGTGCCCTTGCGCGGCAAGCGCTGTCCGGCGGCAAGCTGCGCCTTCGCAAACGCTTGTCCGTACGAACTTGAAATCCCCATCACCTCGCCCGTGGAACGCATCTCCGGGCCGAGGATCGTATCCACGCCGCGGAATTTGTTGAACGGAAAGACCGGCGACTTCACGGAATAAAATTCATGCACCGCGACTTCCGCCACGCCACTATGGCGCACCACCGGCAGGTTCATCGACGCCAGTTTCTTTCCCACCATCAAGCGCGCCGCAATCTTCGCCAGGGCCATTCCGGTCGCCTTGCTTACGTACGGAACGGTCCTCGACGCACGTGGATTCACTTCCAGGACGTAAACGGTATCGCGCTGAATCGCGTATTGCACGTTCATCAGCCCGACCACTTTCAACGCCAGCGCGAGCCGCTTCGTATACTCCCGGATGGTGTCGAGGATCGCGGGCGACAAGCTGACCGGCGGCAGCACGCACGAGGAATCGCCGGAATGCACGCCCGCTTCTTCGATATGCTCCATGATCCCGCCGATGATCACGTCCTTGCCATCAGCAAGCGCATCCACATCCACTTCCGTCGCTTCTTCGAGAAACTGATCGATCAACACCGGCCGCGCCGGGCCCATCAGGGCAGCCTGGGCGACGTACTCCTGAACTGTGTTCACGTCATAGGCGATCACCATGGCGCGCCCGCCGAGCACATAACTCGGGCGCACCAGCACCGGCAAGCCGATTTCCCCCGCCACGCGGGCCGCTTCTTCGGGCACCAGCGCCGTGGCGTTGCGCGGCTGCGGAATTTTCAACTCCTCGAGCAGGCGCCCGAAACGCCGCCGGTCTTCCGCGAGGTCGATGGATTCCGGTGCCGTGCCCACAATCGGCACGCCATTGCGCTTCAGTTCCAGTGCGAGGTTCAGCGGGGTCTGCCCGCCGAATTGCACAATCACGCCCTGGGGCTTCTCGCGTTCGACGATGGCCAAGACGTCCTCGAGGGTCAGCGGCTCGAAATACAACCGGTCGGAGGTGTCGTAATCCGTAGACACGGTCTCCGGATTGCAATTGACCATGATCGTTTCGAAACCATCTTCGGCCAGCGCATATGAGGCGTGGCAGCAGCAGTAATCGAATTCAATGCCCTGCCCGATGCGGTTCGGGCCGCTGCCGAGAATCATGATTTTCGGCCGCGCCTGCGCGTCTGATTCGTCCTCGTCCTCGTAAGTCGAATAGAGATAGGGCGTGAAAGATTCGAATTCCGCGGCGCAGGTATCCACGCGCTTGAATACCGGCGCAACTCCATAGCGCGCCCGCTGGAGCCTGACTGAAGCGGGCGTGGTCCTCCAGATTTGCGCCAACTGCTCGTCGCTGGCCCCGTGGCGCTTCGCTTCGCGCAGCAATTCCTTTGACGCGGTTTCCACGGTCACCGTCGCGGCGCGCCGGTTCATCGCCGCAATCTCTTCCATCTGGTGGATGAACCACGGGTCGATTTTCGTCAGCTCACAAATTTCTTCCGCAGGAAGCCCGCGTTCCACGGCCGTCAACAGCCAATGGATGCGGTCCGGCCTCGCGGTTGCCAGCTTCTCGCGTAACAGGGAATCCGGAGTTTCCGCCGGAGCGCGCCAGGGAGTGCTCGGCTCCAGCGAGCGGATTCCTTTTTGCAGCGCTTCTTTAAACGTTCTTCCGATTGCCATCACTTCGCCGACCGATTTCATCTGCGTTCCGAGCGTGCTGTCCGCCCCGGGAAACTTTTCGAACTGCCACTTCGGGATTTTCACGACCACGTAATCGATCGTCGGCTCGAAGCATGCCGGCGTCTTCTTCGTGATGTCGTTCGGAATTTCGTCCAGCGACATTCCTACCGCCAGGCGCGCCGCAATTTTCGCGATCGGGAAGCCTGTGGCCTTGCTGGCCAGCGCGGAACTCCGCGAGACGCGCGGGTTCATTTCAATCACGACCAGCCGGCCGGTTTCCGGATTTACCGCGAACTGCACGTTCGAACCGCCGGTTTCCACGCCCACTTCGCGGATGATCGCGGCCGCGGCGTCGCGCATCCGCTGGTATTCCTTGTCGGTCAAGGTTTGCGCGGGAGCGACGGTGATCGAATCGCCGGTATGCACACCCATGGGGTCAAAATTCTCGATCGAGCAAATCACCACGAAGTTGTCGCGGAAATCGCGCATCACTTCGAGCTCAAACTCTTTCCAGCCGAGCACGGATTCTTCCACCAGCGCTTCATGCACGGGGCTCAAATCCAGCGCATGCGCGATGGCTTCGCCGAACTCTTCCTTGTTGTAGGCGATGGAGCCGCCCGTCCCGCCCAGGGTGAACGACGGCCGGATCACCAGCGGGAATCCAAGCTGGTCACACAGCCGCAGCGCATCCTGCGCGTTATTCACGAGCGCCGACGCGGGCACTTCCAATCCGATCTTCCGGCATGCATCCTTGAACCACAGGCGGTCTTCCGCCACCTTGATCGCCCGCAGGGACGCGCCGATCATTTCCACTTTGTACTTTCCGAGAACGCCGCTTTCGGAAAGTTCCACGGCCAGATTCAGCGCCGTCTGTCCGCCAACCGTGGGCAGCAAGGCGTCCGGTTTCTCCCGCGCGATGATCTCCTGGAGATATTCTTTTGTCAGCGGCTCGATATACGTGCGGTTTGCCAGATCCGGGTCGGTCATGATGGTTGCCGGATTGGAATTCACCAGCACGACCTCGTAGCCTTCCGCGCGCAGCGCCTTGCAGGCCTGGGCTCCGGAATAATCGAACTCGCAGGCCTGCCCGATGATGATCGGGCCGGAGCCGATGATCAGAATCTTCTTGATGTCTTTTCTCTTCGGCATAGGCCTAATCAAAATCCTTCATGTGGGATCGGCAGATCGTCATGTGCAGGAGCCTACTTGTAACACGATCGGTACGGATTCCTGAGACTCTTCCGGTCCAATTTCAAAAACGACAAAGCGCGTCTTGAATCCAGGCGATTGAAAGGCCGTCGCGTATCTGCCGGGATTCAACGGGACAGAAAACCGGCCCTCCTCGTCGGCTTCCAGCCTGATCAAGATTGGTTTTTTCTCGGAGCCATGCACATACACGACAACACCGGCACGTGGAATGTGAGCACCAGTCACATCCGTTACGATGCCCTCAAACTCCCGGGCGTGTACTTGTGGCGGTGATTTCGCGGCTTGTTCTAACTGTTCCGCAAGCGTAGGCGGAGGAGGCGGTAACGGCACGAGCTTCAACGAGAATTCGCTACGCTTACGGTCATGGGCGTTCGACACAACCAAACACAAAACTGCTCCCAACTTCGGATCCGAAGTGGCCGTGATGCAGTACGTGCCGGGAGCCAGGTTCCGTAACTCGGCGCCACCGCGAGCGTCCGTCGTCAGCGCTGGACCGACTTCTTGGGCGTTTGCCTGCAAGGTGACGACAAGGGTCGCGTTCTGTTGAGGAGTACCGTCCTTTAACACAGTCAGCCGGACATTCGGAAATGATGGAAGGGTCTCCACTACCTGAACAACGCTGCAAGCAATGGTTGCCTTGGCCGCGATTAGCAGACAGCCCAACACAGGCGCCAATGCTCTCATCGGCGCGAACTCCCCGGCTGCGCAAATTCCTTCATCAAATCCGTGAACTGGGTGAACAGGTAATGCGAATCGTGCGGGCCGGGCGAGGCCTCCGGGTGATACTGCACGCTGAACAGCGGCAGCTTCTTATGGCGAATGCCTTCGTTCGTGTGGTCGTTCAAATTAATGTGGGTGACTTCGACGTCGCGCGAAGGCAGCGACTCCGGGTCCACGGCGAAACCGTGATTCTGCGCGGTGATCTCCACCTGTTCCGTCAAAAGATTTTTCACCGGATGATTCGCGCCGTGATGGCCAAATTTCAATTTAAACGTTTTTCCGCCCAGTGCGAGGCCGCACAACTGGTGTCCCAGGCAAATTCCGAAGACGGGCACGCGCCCGATCAACTTTTTGATATTTTCCACGGCATAGGTGATGGGTTCCGGATCGCCGGGGCCGTTCGAAAGGAACACTCCGTCAGGTTTCATCGCCAGGACCTCCTCGGCGGAGGTCTGTGCCGGCACAACCCAAACTTCGCAATGGTGGTCCACGAGCAAACGCAAAATGTTTTGTTTGATTCCAAAGTCGTACGCGACCACGCGATGTGTGCGCGCCTCGCGGCCCTCTCCGGCCTCGCCCATCTGCTCCGACCAGGGAGAAGTCGCCACCTCGACGGATCCCTTGTCCCAGCCGTAGGATTTTCCGCAGGTTACGCGGCTGGCCAATTCCTGCCCCGTCATGCTCGGCAGTTGTTTGGCCTCGAAGATTAATTGATCGAGGGGCGTTCAATCGGTTGCGACCACACTGCGGAGGGCGCCGACATTTCGGATATGGCGCACGAGCGCACGCGTATCGATGTCCCAGATCACCGGAATCTTGTGGCGGTTCAAATAGAGCTGCGCGGTCTCCGACGACCGCCAATTCGAGGAGATTTGCGAAAATTCGCGCACGATGAGCGATTCGATGTAGGGCCGCGAAGATTCCTCATCTTCGAGATTCGCGCCCACGTTGCCAATGTGCGGATAGGTGAGGCAAACGATCTGCCCCGCGTAGCTGGGGTCGGTGAAAACTTCCTGGTAACCGGTAAGGCTGGTATTGAAAACGACTTCGCCGCCGCGGCGCGTGATCGCGCCCGCCGCGCGGCCGTTAAAGACGCGCCCGTCTTCCAGCGCGAGTGTCGCGGGTCGGTGCTGAACTTCGGCCAGTGGGTCCTCCCGAATTTTTCATCACAGTATGCCGATTAATTTATGTTTGCCTCGGTGGTCGACAACGAGCCGAAATGGTCCACCGGCCAATAGGCAAACACCGCGCGCCCGTAAATGTACCTGCTCGCCACCGGCCCGAAAACGCGGGAATCGTTCGAGCTGACGCGATGATCTCCCATCACGAAATAACTGTCTTTGGGCACGCGCACGGGGCCAAAATCACTCACGTCTTCATACTTCGGCGGAACATAGGGCTCGGCCACGGCCTTCCGGTTGACGTAAACCACACCCTGCCGGATTTCCACGGTCTCGCCGGGCAACCCAATCACGCGCTTGATGAAAGACTTCGAGCGGTCGAGCGGATACCAGAAGACCACCACGTCGCCGCGCTGAATCGGCTCGAAGCGGTAGACAAATTTATTGATGAAGATGCGCTCCTGGTCGGAAAGCAGCGGCGCCATGCTCGTGCCTTCGACTTTCACCGGCTGGTACAAGAACACTATGATGACCAGCGCCAAGCCGATGGCGATCAACAGGTCGCGCGTCCACACGCGAATTTCGTTGCGCAAAGAATGTACGGAAGCCGGCCGCTCGGCAAGGGAGAAGTCCCGCGACCGGTCGGAAGTCACAGAAGTTGCTAAAGCCGGGGTTTCCGGCGAAGCGGGAGGCGCGAGTTTTTTCTCGTTCGAGCTTTCCATTTTAGCTTGCCAAGTATTTATAGCATGGCCATCGCAGCATGCGCCAGAATCGTTTTTCGGCGGTCACGCGAAGGGCATCGCGGCGGATCTGGCCGAACCACGTTTACTGAGATTCACAAGCCCCCGCTGACCGTTGCTCGCGGGTTTGTAGTCTCAGTCTTGCTGGGGGCGCGGGCCCAATCTTCACGCTCCACAGCCTTTAGTCGCGGGCCAGCGCATAATTCAGGGAAGCCAGCGCTGCGATGACGGCCGTCTCCGTACGCAGGATCAACGGGCCAAGCGATGCTTCCCGAAAGCCGCAGCGGCGGGCGGCTTCAAGCTCTGCCTCTGTCCAGCCACCTTCCGGCCCAATCGCCAGAGTTGCCTGGGTTGCCGCCCGCCCGCTCAAAATCTTTCGCAGGGGCGGCGCATCTGGTCGTTCGGAGAGCATCACGCACAGGCCGTCCTGGCGCGACGCGAAAGCGTTCTCCGGCTTCGCCACTTCGCCGAGGACCGGCAGGCGTACGCGCCGCGACTGCTGCGACGCCTCGACCATAATTTTCCTCCAACGCGCGGCGCGCTTCGCTGCCGCTGCGAACAAGGCCTTTTCGCTCCGCGCTGCAGCCAGCGGCACGATCGTGCCGACTCCCAGCTCCGTGGCCTTCTCGATGGCCCATTCGAAGGCGTCATACTTGACGACCGCCAGCAATAGAGTCACCTCCACGCTGGGTGGAGACGCTGCCAATTCCTCCATCAATGCAAACTCCACGCGGTCGCGCCCCACGCTCTCGACACGCCCCAGCCGCACCCGTTCCCCGTCACTCAGCTCGTAAAGCTGGCCCGTTTGCGCCCGCAGGACGCGCCCGAGATGATGCGCCGCTTCTCCTTGCAGGACGGCACGATCGCAGGAAAATAGCTCAACGAAAAAGCGCCTTCGCACGCGGAGATTCTATCCTAGATGGGACGACCTGCAGCGCCGCCGATTCGGTTTGAAGATTTTCTCTAGCGGCTAGGCCCGTAATTTAGAGGCGGAAAGGCCTCGCCCTGGAAGGGGCGAGCCACAAACCTTGCTACCCGAAGATGTCCTTTACCTTATCGAAAAGGGAAGAGTTCCGGTCCGCCGGCTGGTTTTCGACTTTGAGGGTCGCGCCAAGCTGCTCCATCAACTTGCGCTGGTCGCGTGTGAGTTTGGTCGGCGTCAAAACGCGCACGTGATAGTACAAATCACCCTTGCCGCCGCCGCGCGGATCGGCGAGGCCTTTGCCCTTGATACGAAATACCGCGCCGCTCTGCGTGCCTTCCGGAATCTTCAGCTTTTCTTCCCCGTTCAATCCGGGAACCTGGAGTTCGGTGCCAAGTGTCGCCTGTGCGATGCTGAGCGGAATGGTGCAATACAAGTCCGCGCCGCGCCGTTCGAAAAACGCGTGCTCTTTGACTTCAAGCACGACATACAAATCGCCCGCCGGCCCGCCATTCGGGCCGGGTTCGCCTTCGTTTGCGACGCGCAGCCGCGTACCGGAATCCACCCCGGGAGGAATCCGCAGTTCGATGGTCTTTTCACGCTCGAGGCGGCCTTGCCCGCGGCACTCCGGGCAACGCTCGCGCACAATCTGGCCCGCACCCTGGCACGCCGGGCAAGTCCGCGTAATGGTGAAAAACCCCTGCTGGTAAGCCAACTGCCCACGGCCGGCGCACGTTTGGCAGGCTTGCACGCCGGTGCCTTTTTTCGCCCCGGTCCCGTTGCAGGCCTCGCAGAATTCCTGGCGCGGAAGCTTGATTTTCGTCGTGACGCCGGCGGACGCCTCTTCAAAAGTGAGCGTCATGTCATAGCGCAAATCCGCGCCCCGCTGCGCGCGGCTACGGCCCCGGCGCCCGCCACCAAATAGATCTTCGAAGCCGAAGAAATCTCCAAAGATATCGTGGAAGTCCTGGAAAACCGTGTGGTCAAAACCCTGCCCGAGGCCGGCGCTGGAGAGGCCTGCGTGGCCGTAGGTATCGTAAATCTGTTTTTTCTGCGGATCGCTGAGCACGCTGTAAGCTTCCGTGCATTCGCGGAACTTTACTTCTGCCTCAGCTTTGTTCACCGGGTTGCGGTCCGGATGCCATTTCAAGGCCGCTTTGCGGTACGCGCCCTTGATCTCATCGAGCGCAGCCGTGCGCGAAACGCCCAGCACCTCGTAATAGTCCCTCTGGTTCCCCTTGGTCATCCGATCTCCTCTAATTCACTGCTTCCTTCGATGCGGGACTTGGATGCACCGCTACACGCACCATCGCGGGACGCAGCACGCGCCCATGAAATACATAGCCGGGCTGGAACACCTGGAGGATGGTGCCCTCTTTGTGTTCCTTTGTTTCCGTCCGGTCCATGGCTTGGTGCAGGTGCGGGTCGAAAGGCTTGCCCGCCGGATCAATGCGCTCCGCTCCGAGCTTTGTCACGTGGTCAAGGAGCTGTTTGTAGATGAGCTCAAATCCCCTGCGGTAGCTTTCGTATTCTGCCTCGCGGTGCGCGGCAAGAGCATGTTCGAAGCCGTCAATCACCGGTATGAGACCTTCAATCAAGCGCGCCGTCGCACGCTTGGAATCTTCAAAGCGCTCCTTCTCGATCCGTTTGCGGTAATTGTCGAAGTCCGCCTGCCGGCGCAGGAGCGTCTGCCGCAACTCGTCGAGGTCTGCGGTCAGCTTTGCCATTTCCGCGTCGGCCCTCTCCGTCTCGGCAGCAACGGCCTGTGCTTCCGCGGACTGCTCAGGGTTTGCGCTCTCGGCGTCTTTGTCGAGATTGATCTTCACTTTCTTGTCGTCCACTCTCTTGCTTCTCCTTTGCCCATCCGTTTTCAAATCTTGCTCAGCGCCTCGCTGAAGAGCTGCGCCACATACGCCACCGCGGTCATGGCCCGCTCATAATGCATGCGCGTCGGCCCCAGAACGCCAAGCGAACCCTGCACCAGGTCGGGTCTCATGTAGGGAGCGCTGATCAATGCCAGGTTTTCCCCGGCCTCAGAAATTTCCTTCACGCCGATCTGCACGTGCACCGGTTCCGGCGTCTCGATGCAGGCGTTCAGCACGCTCACCAGCCGGTGCTTTTCCTCGATGGCCGAGAGCAACTCGCGCAGCTGCCCCTGATTCGCGAATTCGGCGGTGGCGACCATTTGTGCCGTTCCTTCCACGTACACCTGCAGCGCCGATTCATCGCCCAGCACGGCGGGATCGCACAGCGTCAACGCGCTCCGCGCAATTCCCTCGTACCGCTCGCGTTCCATCGCGAGCTTCTGCAGCAAGTCGCTGCGAATGGCTTCGAGCGTCCAACCGGAATAGTGCCGATTGAGGAAGTCGGCCGTCGCATCCAGTTCTGTTTGCGAGAAGGGCCGGCTGGGGCGCAGAATTTTGTCCCGCGTATTCCCGCCCGGGGAAATCAAAACCACGACGACGCGCCCGTCCGGGAGCAGCCACATCCGGGCGTGTTCCAGGACGGTCTTTCCCAGCGGCGGAGACACGATGATCCCCAGCCCATGCGAGACTTCCGCCAGCACGTGGCCTGCGCGTTCCGTGATTTCCACCGCGCTCGTCGCCCCGCTCATCTCCCCCTGGATCCATTGGCGGTCCACCACGCTGATGGTCGCTTGGGAAGCGATCTCCTGCGCGAAGAAGCGGTAGGCCGCGGCCGTGGGCACGCGCCCCGCGGAGGTGTGCGGCTGGTAGAGAAACCCGCCATCCTCGAGGTCGGCCATCACGTTTCGAATCGTCGCCGTGCTCAGAGTTTCTTCGGAGAGCTTGGAAATCGCGCGCGAAGAGACGGGCTCGCCCGTCTCGATGTACGTGCGCACGATGTCCGCCAGAATCTGGCGGTTACGCCGCTCCTGAAGCGCAGGTGTCCTCATAGCAGCACTCTACTCCAAGCGCTAAAGACTGCTACCTCTTATTGTAGAAACGGTGTCAAGCAGCGTCAACGCACACGCCCGGGTGGCTTGCCCTAATAAACTGCGTTTACAGGACTCCGCCTGTCCCCGCTACCTAATTTGCACTCTCTTCAAAGAATAAGCCGTCGTTATGAGCGCAGCGAGGAATCCGTGCTGGATTTCTGTACTCCCCTCGTGGGGAGTCAGGCATTGTCAATTTGAGCGCGCTGGAGCTTGTCCGAGTAATCGATGTAGACGGTTTTCCACTCGGTGAAAAAATCGATCGCGGCGACGGCCGCTTCGCGATGGCCGTTGCCCGTTTGTTTGGTGCCGCCGAAAGGCAGATGCGTTTCCGCGCCAATCGTCGGAGCATTCACGTAAACGATTCCGGTGTAGAGAT
>WNFE01003624.1_pt1 | contig 12138 bp, 10 predicted proteins | sample 5400451 | NCBI WGS metagenome assembly WNFE01 (sample SAMN13153344, study PRJNA577476) | soil metagenome | isolation source: 200 cm saprolite under Douglas fir tree site 2 hole 2 | place: USA:California | collected 2015-04-18
CCTCGGAATCTTCCTTCACCAGCATGATGGCGCTCACCCTGCCGTTGCGCTCGGTGGTCTTGACGTTGATCACGCCTTTGCCGCCGCGCGACTGCATGCGGTATTCGTCAATATCGGTGCGCTTGCCGTAGCCCATTTCGGTGACGGAAAGAATCATGCGCGCCGTGGGTTCTTCTTCATCGGGAGCCCGCTTCTTGGTGGATTTGGGCGGAGCTTCTTTGGGGGTGACTGCCATGCCGATGATGTAGTCTTTCTTCTCGAGGTCCATACCACGGACGCCGTAGGCAGGCCGTCCCATGGGACGCACGTCATCTTCTTCAAAGCGGATGGCCAGGCCCTCATGCGAAGCCAGAAAGACAACCTGCTTGCCGTCGGTGAGGTGAGCGGCAACCAGCTCATCGTCTTTCTCGATGCCGATGGCAATTATGCCGCGCGACATCACATTGCTGAAATCCACCAGCGGGGTCTTCTTCACGGTGCCGTTGCGCGTGGCAAAGATGACGAATTTGCCCTCTTCTTCCAGGTTTCGCACCGGCATCAGAGCGCGCACGCTTTCCCCAGGCTGCAGCGCAACCAGGTTGGCGATGGCCTTTCCTTTTCCAGCAGGGCCCACATCGGGAACCTCATAGACCTTCAGCCAGAAGACGCGGCCAGTGTTGGTGAAGATAAGGATATAGGCGTGCGTAGAAGCGATGAACAGATACTCGACAAAATCCTCATCGCGCGTGCTCATGCCTTTGCGTCCGCTGCCACCGCGCCGCTGCTGGCGATAGGTGGAAACCGGGGTGCGTTTCAGGTATCCGGAGTGTGAAATTGTGACCGCCACCTGCTCATCGGCGATCAGGTCTTCGAGGGTGAGCTCGGCGGTTTCGTCTTGAATGACGGTGCGCCGCTCGTCGCCGTACTCTTTTTTGATCTCTTCCAGCTCTTTCACGATCACGCCGCGCAGCTTCTTCTCAGAGGCCAGAATGGATTCGTACTCGGCAATCTGCTCGCGGATCAGCTTCAACTCGGCGATGATCTCGTCTTTCGCAAGCTGGGTAAGGCGGTGCAGTTGCAATTCCAGGATGGCATCGGCCTGGCGCATGCTCAGCTTGAAGCGCTCCATCAGGCCTTCGCGTGCCTCCAGGCGTGAGGCACTGGCGCGGATGAGCTTGATCACGGCGTCGAGGTTATCGAGGGCGATCTTATAGCCTTCCAACACATGCTCGCGCTCGCGGGCTTTGGACAGCAGGTGGGCGGTGCGGCGGCGCACGACCTCCACGCGGTGATCAATAAAATGCTGGATGGCCTGGATCAGCCCCATTTCCTTGGGCTGCCCGTTGACCACGGCCAGGAAGATCATGCTGAAGCCCTCTTGCATGCTGGTGTGCTTGTAGAGCTGGTTCAAAATGATTTCCGGCTCGGCCCCACGCTTGAGTTCCACCACAATGCGCATGCCGTCGCGGCCCGATTCATCGCGCACATCGGAGATGTCGTCAATCACCTTGTCGAGCACCAACTGGGCAATGCGCTCAACCAGCTTGGACTTGTTGACCTGGTAAGGAATCTCGGTAACGATGATCGCCTTACGTTCTTTGGCCAGGTTCTCGATGGAAGCCTTGGCACGCATGGTGAAGCGCCCGCGCCCGTCTTTATAGGCATTGGCGATTCCGCCGCGCCCGTGAATGAAGCCGCCGGTCGGAAAATCGGGACCTTTCACGATCTTCAAAATCTCTTTGAGCGAGGTCTCAGGATTGTTCACCAGCGTGATGGTGGCCTCGAGAATCTCAGTCAGATTGTGCGGCGGGATGTTGGTGGCCATGCCCACGGCGATGCCGTTGGAGCCGTTGATCAGCAGGTTGGGAACCCGGGTGGGCAGAACCACGGGCTCGGTGGTGCTTTCATCGAAGTTGGCGACAAAATCAACCGTATCCTGGTCAATATCGGCCAGCAGTTCGTGCGCAATCTTCATCAGCCGGGCTTCGGTATAACGATAGGCCGCAGGCGGGTCGCCATCCACGGAGCCGAAGTTTCCCTGGCCATCCACCAGCGGATAGCGCATGCTCCACGGCTGCGCCAAGCGCACCAGCGAGTCGTACACCGCGCTGTCGCCGTGCGGGTGATATTTCTTCAAACACTCGCCCACGACACCGGCGCATTTGGAAAATCGCCGGTTATAGTGCAGCCCTTCGCGGAACATGGCATACAGAATGCGGCGGTGCACCGGCTTGAGCCCGTCGCGCACGTCGGGCAACGCGCGCCCAATGATGACCGACATGGCATAGTCGAGATACGAGTGTCGCATCTCCTCTTCAATATTGATGGGCACCAGGTTCGCTGCGCCGGGCGAGCCGGGAGGCAGACCGCCATTGCCGCTGGGTGGTTCAAGAGGAAGTTGAGGGTTATCGTCGTCAGCCATAGGTCAGTTCTCGGTTCTCAGTTGTCAGTTCTCAGTCAAAATGCTCGCTTCTCACGCCGGTTCGTTGGATCCAAGCTCAAGCACATGTAGAGCTAAATTCCGGGTAGAATCCTGAGCGGTAAATTGGAGCTAAACCCTTGTAAATAAAGGACGTTAGTAGCGGAGAACGCAATAAAGATTATACCATTAACCATGTTGTTTTGCAGGCTCGGCGACGAATCGAGAACCAAGCCGAATGTAGAGCAATCGTGCGAACCGTTAACAAACAAATTCTAACCACAATGGCTACCGTTTGAAAGATGTGTGGGCAAGATGTCCACACGACAGCCGGCGAGACGCCAGCGCTACTGATTTTTCCGCAAACTCTGCAGCCGTATCCTTGCCGACTATATCCCGGGACGCATAATTCCCAAAATGGCACAATCACTTTTCGGGATTCTTTTGAATTCTGCAACGGAAACCGCTTCCGAAGCACAATCCTCAAGAAGGGCAGTTGCGGTACCGCATATGAACCATCATATGTGTCTCTCCGTGCGCCCTATTTCAATGTCCGATAAAAGGAAAAAGGAGTTTTAAAATGAGTGCAAATTCGAATCGTCACCATGAAATCGTCAAGAGACTTCTTGACAGCAAAGCAGTAGATTTCACAGCAATCGGAAAAACGGTCGCCGAACTTGGCCCGTCGCTTGCCGTCGCCGATGAACCCTGGGAGGGCTTCTGCGGAACCATGCGCAGGTTCATCCACGTTTATCAGATCTTCAATCCGGAGGTTCCGGTGGAAGAGTTGGGTGGGCTGGCAGGGGTCTCTGGGCAGTTGAAGTAGAACCTTCCTACCAATCATGCGGGAGCACGGCAGACCGGCACGAAAGAACTCACCATGAATGTCCAAAAACACGCGTGGAGCAAAGAAGATCTGGCGCGGCGTCTCTGTCATGCTCTCGATATTGCCCGGCAAGCCCTCGAACACCTCGCTCAAGAGGGATACACCGATCCCGAGGAGCCGGGCAACAGTGTTCGCCCGGAAAAACTGGTTTCTGAGACAGCTTTCTTTCTGCTGGCGGCCTCTACTGTGGCCGACGGCAGCGAGGTGCGTGAGCGCATTGAGGGTGTGGCGCAACTTCTGATTCCTCATGCCCGCAGCGAGCGCATGCTTCTTGGTCTCTGCCTGCACCCGGCGCTCGCCCTGGATTACGCCCAGGCGCACATCTGTCTCACAAGGCTCGGATTTCCTGATGCGGGCTTCGATGCGCTGCTGCGCCAAAGCGTCGGTGCCCAGGCGCGGGCCGGACGCGAACGCGTTCCTCATCGCATGCTCGAACAGGAGTGGATCACTGCAGTTTGGGAGAACCCTGGGCCCGGTTCGCACTTGCGCACTCCGCCTGCGGCGCTCGATTCCGTTCTCAATCAGCCGATGGATTTGCTGAACGGCAGCCGGGAAGACATTTATGCATTCACGCACGCGTTGATGTATGTGCGGGACTTCAACATCCGTCCCCGGCGTCTGCCGCGCCGCAGGACCGAGATACTGGCAGAAGCAGAAGCGGCGCTCGCCCGCTGTCTCGATGAACAGGATTATGACCTGGGCGGTGAAGTGCTGCTCACCTGGCCGCTCACCGGAAAATTGTGGAGCCCGGCGTCGGTGTTTGCCTTTCGTGTTCTGGCGCAGGTCGAAGACCGCGCTGGATTTCTTCCCGCATCGAGCACGCGCCTCGCGCGTCTCGCGAAACTTGAAGGCGAGGCCCGTACCTGCTATTTGCTGGCAACGGTGTATCACACGGCTTACGTGATGGGGTTGCTATGTGCCGCAGCACTGCAAGCGGGAAGGACCCCGCCGTTGAAGCTTCCTAAGGGGAAGATTGCGGCGGTGCAGGGAAGCGGGACTTTGGTTCTCCGCTTTCTTGATGCTGATAAGAACAAGGACGCTGACGCACGCAGTGGGCACTGGCGGGGTGAATTGGAGCAACTTACATATCCGGAGCGTGATGCCATTGCAGGCTTGCTCTTGAACATTGCCCTGCGCAGAAAAGCCAGCCGGGGAGAATTTGACGCCCTTCGCGAGCTGCTCAAGCTTGCGTATTCTTGCGGCCTATCGAATACACCCGCTGCAAGCCAGGCAGCGGAAATGTTAGAGCGCCTGGCTACTTACGCCAGCATTACCGGAGCGCCGAAGGCGGCAGCTAAATCCCGCGCTGATGTTGGTGCCGTAGGAAATCCTTCTATCCACGTAACCCGTGAGATCCGCGGCTAGCCTTTTCCTTGCCGTTTGAAGCTTGCAGGGAAATCCCGCGCTGCGCTCGGGATTTCGCCTCGTGGCTCAGACGTCGCCAGAACCGCTCAACATAGCGGGCTCTCATTTATGCTTTACGTTGTAATCCGTAAATACCAGCTCCATCTGGGTAGGCGTCCCGTCATATACGCTCTCCAGGTTCAATTTGTGCGGCAGTTGTAAACCGTTCACTTCCTGATAATCAATTTGAGTTTTCAGCTCCGTCGTACCCGGTCCTGACACCGGTTTATAGTTTGCTTCATAGCCGGAGAGAATAAAACCTTGCTGAGTCTTCGTTAGTGTTGGCTTGATTGAGCTGGTGAACTCGCTGGTGGAAACCTTTATCTCGGTGACTTCAAGATCTTTGGTCAAGGAGGTGACAATATCAGCAGTGCCCTCTTTGTACGAGAGGCGATACCCGCCACCAATCTCCTCGAATGCGTATTCGCTCTCGACCTCTGGGAAGGGAGAAGTCAGCATAAAAGGAGACCAACTCGCAAAGAACCCTGAAACGGATTGCTGCATGCCGCCATAAATCTGATTTAAGCCGTCCACGGTTTGCTGGTTGGGTGGAGTGACATCCAATTGATGGGTAACTTTGACACTCCCATCAGCATCAAGGGACATGGCAAAGTGAATGCTATTGAGCAGTTTCAGACCGGTTTGTGCGCTTGCCGGGTCAGATTTTATCTGCTCCTTTAAGGTGACCTCCCAGGTGGGCGTGATCTTGGATTCAAACTCAACTAAGCCGAGTTTTCTCAGACTGTAATAGCCCTGGCGAGCTCGCTTAACAATCTCTCTTTTATCTTTATCAGTTTTATCATCAGCTTTGTCGGTGCCGTAAGCATGGGGCAGGGTGAGGTTCCACAGGCTGCAGCAGATAAAGACTGGCAAACACAGCTTGAGCCATGTTGATTTTTTCATCTGGTTTCGAGCGGAGACTTCCCGTCGTGATTCAGTTTTGCGGATAATAACTTGTCCAAAGCTGTGAATACAGTTTAGTTCCCCTGCTGTTTCGGCAACCGGAACTCATAGCCGCGCTCTTGGTTGATCTTGACGGTCTTATTGAGATCAAGATCGGCGAGCAGGATCTTGTGGGTCCTGTAGTCGCCCGCCAGGTTATACAGCGTGTCGTCTACAATCGCGTAATTGCCGATTTCGATCATGTGTCCATCGCGGAAGACCAGAATCGTCGTGGGCTGGGGTTCGGCGGCCGAAGTCCTTTCTACGCTTTCAGTCGTCTGGTTGGCTGCCATCTGGCCCGCGGGCAGAGTGCTGGACGGGTTAAACCGGACAGGCGGAGCTTGGTATCCCGGCCGGTTTTCAAAAATTGTCGGCGCTGGCGCCTCTGGCTGCGCGTTCTGCTCGGCCGTTTGCTGGGTGTTGTTTTCCGTATTATCTGAGGAATAGTCAGTGTAATAGACAGGCACCGCAACGGGAACCACGGGGAAATGGCGCCGGTGGAAATTACCGTCGCGGTCGCGGTCCCGATCACCATCACGGTCTCGATCACGGTCGGGACTGTTGGATATGATAATCGGACGGTTGAAGTTTGTACTCCGCGGCGCCTGTGGTGTGCTGGCCGGAGTCTGCCGAGTAGGGTTGTTGGGAGTCGTGGAAGCTCCCGATGCGGGAGCAGCATTAATCACCACACCTCCGCCTCTGTTGGAACCGGCATTGATTGCCCCACCCCCACGTTGATCGGATCCATTGCTTGACGCCACGCCCGCATGATCATTGGAACCAGCAGAGAAATATCTTCCCTGTGCATTGGCGGTTGAAATGACTATCGTGAGAACCACTACTCCGGCAAGAAAGCTCGTCTGTCGCATAAAAGGCCTCCTGACATATGCCCTCTGAGCGTGCTCTACCTTATATTCTAGGCATGCAAGGCGGGAAAGTAAACAACATTTGTAAGTAATCACTTACTAGCTATCTACTGCAAGAGGTGGTGCTGCCCTCTCTGATGAGCCGCGAATTTGCGACGCTTACTTCCGGCGTAAAAATAGAGCGTTTCGGGGCACGGCCCAGGTAATCAGTATTGCGTTGTTGCAGTCGGTATTAGTTTCCCTGCTGTTTCGGCAACCGGAAATCATAACCGCGCTCTTCGTTGATCTTGGCGGTCTTATCGAGGTCCAGGTCGGCCAGCAGGATCTTGTGCGTCTGGTAGTTCCCCGTCAGGTTGTACAGGGTATCGCCCACGATGGCGTAATTACCGATCTCGATCATGCGTCCATCGCGGAAGACCAGAATAGTAGTGGGCTCGGCTTCGCTGGCTGAGAGGTCTTCTTTTTTCCCAGTTGGCTGGTTCGCAGGTGCAGTGGAGTTATCACTCGAGGAAGGCGCTGCCGTGCTCGGCTCGCTGGGGCGCGCCGGCGGAGCCTGGTATCCAGGACGATTTTCAAATATGGTCGGCGCCGGCGCTTCTATCACTTCCACAACCGGTTGCTGAGGTTGTTGTTGCTGATCTTCATAAGTGGGTGGGGCTTCATCGGACACCGGATACGAGTAGTACGGGTAATACACCGGCACGGGTACCGGTACAGGAACAAAATGATGATGGTGATGGAACAGAGGCGTAGGACTATTCGAAATAAAGAACGGCCTGTCGAATTGCCCAGAAGGCACCTGAATGGGCGAAGTCACGCTGGGCGGAATACCCGGGGTGGGGTTATTCGGTCTGATCGAAGTGACCGAAGCTGGGATGCCCCGGAACATTACACTACCTTGGGCATTAGCAATTGAAATGATTAACGCCAAGATCGACAATCCGGCGAAAAAGCCTGTCCGCCGCATAGAAGCCTCCGTGTACGAAACATCATACTCTCAACTATGAGCTTGTACATCTTTTTAGATGTTCCAGCGGGCTAAAGGTATATAAATTTTTGTCCGTGGTTGTAAAGTTTCTTGACAGGCTACGGACCTATCGCAGTAACGAAAGAGCCAAAACCGCCTGCACGGCAACAAGCCCAAAAAGTAGGATTTGAGTCCAGCGACGATATTTCGATTCCAGCAGATCGGAGGCAATTCCGCCGACAAAAACGTAGGCAAATGGTGCGATCCAAACCGCCGGCGCTGTGCGGGGGAATTGCAGCAGACCGAGCACGACCGTGACCACGAGCGGTGTCCAATTACCAAAATAGCGGGTACGCTTCCAGTAAAAGAAAACGCTTAATCCCAGCAGGAACAGAGCCACAGTTGGCCAGTTTCGGAGCTGCAGCCAAGGCGTAAGTATGCCGCGCGGAGGCAGGTTGAACGGGAATGGCTGACCGGCATGGGCGAGCCACCCCGAGGCCGAACGTGGCACAAGATTAAAGACGGAGTCACTCCATCCATAGCATCCCCAAAGAAAAACGCATGCTATAAGAAATGCCACCAGAAGAACGGCAGCAGCGGCCAGCTTGCGATCGGGCGGAGAGAGATACAACAGAAAAAAAACCGCCAGCGCGGCGCCTAACATGGCTGCGCCCATGTGGGCTGCAGCAGTAAAGCCGAAGGCCAGCCCCAGCAACACAATGCGCGGCGGCCATCGGCGCGGTGGCGAGTAAAGCGTGTGTCCTACGCCGATGGCGGTGTACACAATTCCAAAGAGCCCCCAGGCAGCGATGATCTCCGCATTGATGGTTGAGCTCGCCTGAATCACCAGCGGAGAAAAACAGAACAATGCCAGCGCAACATATCCGCCTTCATTATTGAAAAGCCGGCGCGAAACCCACCACAACGCTCCACCCAACCATAAACCAAAGACAAGAAATGGCAGGCGATAGAGCGCGGGCAAAAAACGCTGGAGCCTGGCAGCGTGTGGCTGGTCTGGTTGCAACTCCTGCCCCGCTTTTATTTCTGCTTGTAACTCCGGCTTAAACAGGGCTGCAACCCGGTAGAGCAAGATCGAATCTGTGACCGGGTCTTTTTGTGGTTCAGGATTTTGCAGTTCAGAATTATGCCGCTCCGGTCTGACTTGAGGGACTGTAACTTCCACGCTCCGGTTGATGACTTGGACCTCCTCCAACGAAAGCGGGGTTTTATAGGATGCCAGAGCTGCCTCAAGTGCCAGCGCCAGCAGCAGAAGACCACAAAAAATCTGCGGACGCCCAATCTCCACGCCGAAAAAGGTCACACAAGAGTTATATAGAAGGTTGGCGTCTTCGTCTAAAGAACCTTTTCTTCCGTATTGATTTGGAGTAGCTTTCCAATCGGCCTCAATATGGCGCTTCCCAAAAGCCGGATTCCTGTGGGTCTGCTGGCGCTCTTTCCGCTGGTGGCCGCGAGTCTTTTGTCAGGATGGCTTCCCGCCGCCCGCTTTGAGCGCGAGCAGATCAACATTCAAGTGCACCCAGATCATATAGTTGTTGATGGCGTTTACTTCTACCGGAATCCCTATCCTTTCCCTATCGTGCAGGGGCTTTCCATTCCCTTGCCCGCTGATGATCTGCATCCCCTGCCGGCGCAACTTGAAGCCGAGGAGTTGTGGCCGCGGCCGCAGGCGTTCCTGCTGCGCAACCTTTGGGGCAAGGCGCGTTTCGCTTTGCCGCTGCGAGCACGCGAAGCGGTATGCCTGCGCGTGCATTACTACCAGCAGGCGCCCAATTCAGATGCGCGTTACATCCTCACGACGACCCGTCCTTGGATGCGTCCGCTGCAATCCGGTGAATATTGGCTGGTTCCCGAGGGGGTAACGTTGCTGCGGTCGAACTATCCTTTGCGCACCATGCCGGGAGGAAGAGGCGTGGCCGTGTTTCAACAAACGCAATTCATGCCTGATCAGGATTGGATATTCTCCTGGAGAGCGCAATGATCCTATTTAACTCATTCATCAAGCGTTGTTGCTACATCGCTTTCTTCATTTTTTGCTTGGTTACACCCGCCCTGGCCAATCAGCCACCCGGACCGGGGGTGAGCCTGCCCCAAATACTCATGCTGCCCATGATGGCGCTCTTGACCGCTCTTGGCGGCGGATACGCCATCCTGCGATTGCACAAGCGATCGAGGTTCATCAGGATCGTGCGCGGGGTTGTGATCACCATCCTATTTTTGTTGGGATTTACGCACGAAGGTTTTTCCATGCTGGTGACCTTGATCTTCGGCGTTCTTACCCTGGTTCGAGGTGTCCGCATGCTCGTCTGGGGAGCGAAGCCGGCGAAACCTGCTGAGGCTGCAGAATCCGAGCCCAGTGATTCTCCGGAACCCGGTGCCTCCCCAGAAAAAAGCCTTTCCCAACAGCCCTGGCCCAAGGTCTCGCGCTGGCGGCTAATCACCGCGGGAATATTGCTGAGTGTTGTCGCCATTTATCTCATGGGCAGCGCTCTGGTCTTTGTTAATTACTGGCCCGACACTTACCAGTACTCGCAGGTCGCATATCTGAAGAAGCTGCTGGCTTCCGAGATCGTCTATGGCCGCGCCCAGAAACAGCAAACGGGCGAAACGCGTTTTCACAGAATCAAGCCGGGCGAAGTGGGCCCATGGTATTACTCGGAGATCCTGCTGCGGCACGGCAACGTGCGCGTCGACTTCAGCCCCGACGATAAGCACTTCACCATCTACATTCTTCCTTACGCCAGCTTTCCGCCGTGGCCCTACCGGTTTTGGACAAACCAGGGCTCGTACCGCGCCGATGAACGCGGCGAAATCCGCATGGTTCGTGTGCGAGAACGAAACCAGATTTGTCCGCCGGATGCACCCGTGGTCATGAAAGTGGAAGAGTCGGATATTCAGGACGCCATGAAGGACATGAACCCGGCGCAGCAACAGCAATAGTTATGATTTGAAAACAACGTGGCTCACTTCTGCAGCGAAAATTGAACCGGGAACGTTCTCATGTTCCAAACCAGGAATTTGAGGAGCAAGCTCAACCCAAGCCATCGCCATTGATTTGCCTTGAAACATCCTGCCAAACAACTGGGTGTAAAACTTTGTGAACGCAGGACCGTTGCGGTTTAGTGTCATGACAAGATTTGCCCGCCCAGCGCCCGGGCGCTTGCCCGTGGCAATGTAGCTGCTGACCTCGTTTTCTGCTGCCACAATTACAATAGGCGCTCTGGACTTGTGAATTATCTCGCGCAGACTATTTGAGGCGCCTGTCAAGCAACCATCATTCTGTAGGTGAGCATAGAGCATCAACACATCGCATACCGGCGGGTGCGGGCCACTCTCTTCTAAAGAAGCAAACAGCGGCCTAAGCGCCGCTTTATCCTCTTCTAGAATCGGTTGAGCAGACGTTCCAAGAAGATTAAGAAAACCAATTCGTGGTGACACAATAACGAGCGGATCATTGAGAGTGACACGACGAACCGAATAGGCTCCAGCGCCGGATGCCGATGGTGTTGAAGATGAACCGAGAAGCCGCTTTAGCCATTGCATAGCTTATTCTCTGTTTCCCGCCCCCAGCGGCACGCCCTCCAGAGACTTCAACCTGCCCACCGGATATCGGTCCCTATACGGATCCCACCAGGGCGAGTGTTTGTAAAAAAAGTTCAGGCGCGCATCGGGATCGGCGGCGAACTTGGGGTCGCCGGCGACTTTGGATTCAAATTCCTGTTTCAACTTGGGATCTTTGGCCATCATCTCGTGGGCGAGTTTTTCCAACACGTAGCCTTCGCCATATTCTTTCTGCTCGAAGATGGCATCGAAAAATCCCCAGCTCACTGCGGAGTCAGGTCCGTCAGGTTCGAGGAAGTGAATGGCTACCTTAGCGGCGCGCTGATCGAGCGGGACAACGACTGAGCCTGCGGGAAAAGAAAGCTCTTCCTGCACGCTCCGGCACATCGCCTGGGCGCGCGCACCGGATTGGGCTGCGCCCTTCAAACGGCTTCGTCTGCCATGTGGGCGTGCAGCGATAGGTTTCTACCTCAGCACTCCAGGGCGCGGTGGTGCGCTCGAGGCGCAACCCGTGCGCTTCGAGGACGGCGATGATCTGCGTCCATTGCGCGGGAATAATGTAAGCGACCGGCGGCACTATGGTGAGTGCAGGTTTGAGCGTGGTCTGGCGCGGGACGTCTTGCTCCCACGGTTCGTGGGTGTACTCGATGCGTAGGGCGCCGGAAACTTCGCTCAAACTGCGGGTGTACTGGTATCCCAGAAAATGAAAGGGCTGAGTCTCGGTGGACACGAGCTGCAGCGGAAAGGCGGCGGCAGGGTTGAAGTTTTTCCCGGCAGCAATGGTAGCGACGTCGGCTGCACGGTTCATGCTGACCAGTCTGGCGGCATCGCGGTTGATGGCCTCGAGCAGCGCGCGCAGAATTTCGTAGTTCCCGGTCACACGCGTCTTGTAGTCCTTGAGCATGTGCAGTTCCACCAGCATGCCCGGACGGTTCTGCAGAATCATGTAGCCGGTGGAAAAGCGCGGCGTATCCTGCACGGCAGTCAGTCCCTTGGCGGGGTCGGTTTCGTCAACCAGATCAATGTAAGGTCCAATCTTGTGTCCGGCAGCGGTGACCGATTGGTCCAGATAGGGCGCGAGCGTTTCCTTCTGCCA
>WNFE01003213.1_pt1 | contig 12136 bp, 10 predicted proteins | sample 5400451 | NCBI WGS metagenome assembly WNFE01 (sample SAMN13153344, study PRJNA577476) | soil metagenome | isolation source: 200 cm saprolite under Douglas fir tree site 2 hole 2 | place: USA:California | collected 2015-04-18
ACGCCGCCGAGCAGCACTACTACGTCTATCTTTACTCCGTGGGACTCATGGGGTCCTGGCAGCCGTACGTGAAGAACTACGCGCCGAGCCCGAGCTTCGACTACGGTAACCGCGCCGCAGCCCTCTGGCTCGACCGGTAGGCGCGGCCCCACGACCGGCCGCGGGTTCACGGCGCCCGTTGGTCACGGCACCTCGCGGAGTCGGCGTGTCCAAGACGCTTTAGAAGCTGAGGAGTCTTGGCCCGAGGGCATTCCTTGCAAGCTTGGCAGAGACGACTTCACTCTGCACTGCCAGTGCGGTCGTCGAGCTTCGATGTGGTACTCGTCTGTGACAATTCTCTGCCGCACCTGGATACGGTGGAAGACGTCCGAACTGCGCTGGCGGAATGTTTCCGTTGCGTGCGGCCGGGCGGCGGATGCTTGATATCGATGCGCGACTATGGGACACCGCCGCCGTTCGGAACGGTTGAGGAGCGTCCGTATGGCGATCGTCACTGGGCGGGTCGCCGGTACCATCTGCGCCAAGTATGGACCTGGCACGGGCCTCGGTACGACTTCTCGCTGGAGATTTCGGACGCGGACGATGACGCAAGGATCACGGTCCTAGAGAGCAGCTATTTGGCGATCCCTGTGGACCGTGTCGCTGGGTTGATGCAGGCAGTCGGGTTCGCGGCTGTTCGACGAGTAGACGGACGATTCTTTCAACCGGTGCTAGTGGGTACGAATCCCGGGCAGCCGCTCCTCCTGCGGGCGGACCAGGTGATTGAGTAACCCGTGGTGTCACGTGCTGGACCCACGCTCGCCGAACCCAATTCCTGGGTGAAGTCTGGGTAAACGAAAGGGGTTAGCGGCTCTTGCGTCCGCTAACTCCTCGTCGTCGATGGTTGCGGGGGCTGGATTTGAACCAGCGACCTTTGGGTTATGAGGGGAAATCCGGGCATCACAGCAACCAAGACGAACCGACTCGGACCAATGACGACGAAGATTTACTCAACGGCGCCGTGGGAGACTCTTGGCTCATTTTGGTCGCTTTACTTCATAGTCGATTCATAGGCGTCGAGGTGGCGTCCCCAGTTATGTGGAAAAAGAGTGGTGGCGCATTCTTCCGGTTGGTGAAGTGCACGACCAGCCGGCCGCCCGGCCAGGCGGCCACCGGAGGAACGCACTATGGACAAACGTATCAGGAATCCGGCAGCGGCGCACGAGCCGGAGCGAATCTCGCTCGGTGAGCTGATCCCTAGATCACCCGCACGCGTGTGCGCGCGTCGATCCGAACGCGCTTGACGCTGCGTAGATGCCTGGCGACGACGTCCCAGGCAGGCGGACCGGCCGCCTCGCCAAGGGCCGCCCAGCCGGTGGCCTTGTAGCGGCGCGAGAGCTCCAGGGCCCCCCCCGCGAAGCGAATGTCCGTGATCCGCTGCCCCATCGGCTTCCCCGGGGCGATCGCATAGGTCAGCCCGCCCAGGCGGACCATGTCGCCGCCCTGCCGGTAATACGAGTCGGAATGGAACAGGTTGTCGGCGACGTCTTCCATGACGTGATGGATCTCCGAGCCCGTCAGCTCGCGCACCCAGACGTTCGGGTACGTCAGGGCCGTGTGAGCGTAGACGTCATCCAGCGTGATCTCCTGCCCCGGAAGGATCGTGATGCCCCAGCGGAAGCCGGGCGAGAACGCCACCTGGGCGTCGGCATGCCGGAGCAGCGCATCCAGGATTAGTTCGTCGAAGGGTCCATTGAAGGTGCCGCGACGATAGAGGAGCGAGTCTGAGACGGCCAGTTTCTCGCTCAGCCGGGCCTCGTGGGGGCCGCGGATCTCGCGGATCAGCGTCGCCATCTCGGGATCCTCCGGAAGCGCCTGGGAGAGGACGGGAAGCAGTCGGTAGCGATAGTCGGCTATGCGCCCTCGCTGGACGTCGAGATCCAGGCGGCTGAGAAACTTCCCGTGAGATCCCGAGTTCACCACGATTGTCTTGCCGACCAGGATCGGCTGGGGCAGGGCATCGTGCGTGTGGCCACCGAGAATGACGTCGAGGCCCTGCACGCGTCCAGCAAGCTTCAAGTCGACGGCGATCCCGTTGTGGGAGAGGAGCACGACGAGATCCACCTTCCGGTCGTCCCGCAGCTCGCGGACGAGCGCCTGAACCCCGTCCTCTTTGATGCCGAACGTGAGGTCGGGGACGAAGCGCCGTGGATGCGAGACCGGAGTATACGGAAACGCCTGGCCGATGATGCCGACCCTGGCGCCGCCGACGTCGCGAACGGTGAAGGGGTGGAATACCCGATCCCCCCATCCCGCCTCGGCCACGTTGTGGGCGATGAAGTCGCCGGCGAACAGGCCTTTGCTTTCCCGGTCACCGAACAGTTCCTTCACACGCTCGATCCCGTGGACGAACTCCCAGTGCGGCGTGAACACCTCGACCCCGAGCTGGTTCGAGACGCGCACCATGTCTTCGCCGCGGCTCCAGAGCGCGGTCGCCGACCCCAGGAGGGTGTCGCCGCCGTCGAGCAGCAAGGTGCGGCCGGCGCGCTCGGAACGTATGCGCTTCACCAGCGTGGCGAGATGGGCGTAGCCGCCCATTCGGCCGTAGCGAGCGGCGAGCGCCGGAAAATCGAGGAAGGTGTAGGCGTAGGCTTCGACCGAGCCCGGGGAAATGCCGTACGCGCGGATGAAGTCCGAACCGCTGAGGAAGGGAGGCTTTCCTCGCTCGGCGCCGACGCCCGGCGCGGTGTCGGGCTCGCGGCACAGGACGGGACGGAGTGTGGCATGCGTGTCCGTGACGTGCAGGAGCGTGACGTTGCCGAGGGCCGGGAATTCCACCAAGCGCTCGGGTGCGGTCGCCGCTGCCGCCACCTGGCGCGGCGTGAGGCCGGCCCCGGCGGCGACACCGAGCAGCGCCAGCAGATCGCGACGCGTCACTTCCACGCTAGTGCCGGATGCCGGGGACGCTCATCGGCTTGCCGACGTCGAACGCCGTCAGGTACAGCTCTAGCTCCGCGTACTCGATGGCGTCGGCGGCGAGCATGTTCGCGCCGAGCGGGATCATGCACCACTGCATACGCTTGCGCATGTCCCAGACCTCGGTCCGATCAGTTCGCCAAACGGGGAAGTGCTTGGTCAACCCCGCCTTCGCGTCGCCGAGGAGGCGGCCGCCGAGGAACTTGTTGGCGCCCTTTTCCGGCGTGTGACAGTCGGCACACGCGTGGTTTCGCTCGCCCACGCGCCGATAGAAAGTGGCCTTGCCCCGCGCGAGGGCGGCGCGCGCTTCCTGGCTCGAGGTGTCGATTCCCACCGGCATCCCGTTGGATGCCATCTTCACGAGCATGCTCATGGACAGGTTGGTCGTGCTCTGGGCCCGCATCTGGGTGCCGGTCGTCTCGGGAGCGTGCACGGCGAGGAAATCCTCGATGCTCATCACGCGACGATAGGCCGGTACGAACTTCGGAAAGCGAGTGGCGACGCCCTTCATCGCCTTCGCCGAACCTCCCTCGTGGCAGTCGGCACACGCCTTGCCCGTCGTCCCCTTCGCCGTCCACCCGGCCTCAGCCGCCTCGGCCATCAGCAGGGCCGGGTTGTTCGTGGGATCGAGATTGTCGCCGAAGCCGACCGGCTTCGTCCGCGTCACGGGATTGCGATCCGGATCCTTCTCAGGCGGCAGGGGACCCTTCAGGGTCTGCAGAAACGCCACGAGGTGAACGATCTCTTCGGGGGTGAATGCACCGATCGCCCCCCACGGCGGCATCGACGTGTTCGGGAAGACCACGCGCGCGTCGTAGATCTGTTGATAGACGTACGCGTCGGAGAGCTTCCGGTCGGCGATGGTCGAGAGATCCAGGCCGACGCTGCCCGCCGGCCAGACGTCGTCACCTGGAATCAGGTGGCAGCCGGTGCACGGGCCCTTGGCGCGAGCGAGGAACAACGCCCGTCCCTTCTTCGCATCGCCGGTCACGCCGTTCGGCATCACGGCACGCTGAACCGGCGGTTCCGGGCGCGTGTCAGCGTACGCGTAGGTTCGGAAGGCGCCGAAGTCCCGGGTGGTCCAGCCCTTGTAGCGCACGGCCTCGCGCTTGCCGTCTGCCGTTGTCCTCATGCTGCCCTGCGCCTCGGGAATCGCGCGGCTGCTCCAGGCGGGAACGCTCGAGTAATCGGGAGTATCCGTGGCGGCAGTGACGCAGCCGGCGACCAGAGTGAGCAGGCAGCCCCACCGTACCAGCGTCGATCTCGCGAGCATCATCAGGCCCTCCAGGCTACGAGAACTTGATGTCGGCCGTTCCCTCGTACCTGCCGCCGGTCGTGTCGGTGAACGTCACCTTGAGATGACCGGGATCGGTCGCCCGAAATGCGAACGCGAAGAACGGATTCTCGCTCACGTTCTGCGTGGTATCAAACGACGCCACCGTCTTGCCGAGATAAGTCACGAGGACCTTGTCGATGTAGTTGTAGTTCCGTTCGATGATCTTGCCCTGCCTATCGCGCTCGATGCGTTCCATCGGATGGATGACGAGTATGCGCACCTTCACGACATCATCCGATTTGATGCTGGACGGGATTCGCAGCCGGACCTTCCCGATGTCCGATGCCATGTCTAGCCTCCGCAGCCGCCGACGGTGACCTTGACCTCGCGCTTGACCTGGAGCAGCGTGCCGTTACTCTGCTCCACGATGGCGCGGACGTCGCCGGTCTCGCCCAGCCGGATGTTGGCGCCCATGTACGCCTGCCCCGCCGCCGGCGTCAGCGCCACGCGCGTGACGGCGGGGATGCGGTTCTTGTCAGCGACGACATAGATGTGCTTCACGTGATTCGCGGCTGTCATCGGCGAGCTGACCTCGACCGACAGCGGAACAACCGCGCCGTTCTCGGCGATCAACGGGATCTCCAGCTTGATCAGGCTACTGCCGTCCTTCATCGGCCGGCTGCCGAAGAGGCGCTTCATCGCGGCCTCGACCGTCTCCTGCTGGCCCAGCGCTTGCTCCGAGGCCGCGCCGCGGGCCGGCAGTACCCCGGTCGCCGCGACCACGCCCAGCGTGCTGAGGGTGCCCAAGACCGTTCGCCGAGTGACCATCGCATCCTCCTCCTCTGCGTTGCCGCGCTTGTCCTCTCGACCACGACGGCGCGGCCGCCATCGCGCGCTCATCGCCGCTGCTCTTCCCCCTGAGCGTCTCCCACCACCTGAGCGTAGGCCCGGAGGTAGTACGCGGCATCGTCTACTCGGGCCGCCCCGTCGTCGTGCTCGACCAGGAGCGCACTGGCCGTCCCGCCAAGCGCGGCGAGGACCCGCCGAGCGGCGGTGAGATAGTCGGTGCCGCGTGCGAGCCGGTGGGCGCGGAGCAGGGCCTCGGCCATGACCCCATTGGCGTCCAGCGGCGGCGGAGAACTCTTGGCCTCACCAAAGGCGCCCCTCTCGGTATCGAAGAGATCGGCGATGGCGAAGTCCAGCACTCGCTCGGCGGCTTGCCGGTAAGCCTCCACTCGAGCGACGCGATAGCCCTCCAGGAACGCGAGGGCGGCCCAGGCGTTCGCGTCGAGCTGGCCCTGACCGCCCTGACCGAGGTGCGAATGTCCTTGCGCGCCCGCCTCGATCACGGTCCCGACGAAAAGGGACAATGCTGCGATAACGGTGGCCAGATGCCGCTGTTTACATCTCATTTGATCCCTCCAGAGGCGTCCCCGTGGGTTGTGGGCCGTCATGAACTACAGCTCTCAAGCGCAAGGTCGCTCCTCCTCACTGTCTTGGCCCCGCAGCCCTGCCCGTCGTCCTGAGTGCGCGGCTCCGTGGTGCGCATTCGCTTCGCGACGTGGGGCAAGCGCCATGCCACGCCACGCTACGCAAGCGTGGTTGCCGCAACCAATTGAAAGGGCGCGAGTCACCGTTCCGGGAGCGGACGATGTGAACGACGCGACGGACCGAGCGCCGTCGCGAGCGGGAAACGCGGCGTCACCGCGCGGAGACACACAGTCCGACCCGTCTCCGGTCGGCGACGGGTGTCGCCCAACAGAGACACTGGTACCCTTCGGGTTCCCTGAGTCCCTCCGCAGAATCCGGCGCTTCGACGCGTTCGCCGCACGTCCGCGCTTGGCGCGTCGCTTGCCACTCCTCGGCGCGGTTAAGGCTCGGCAGCAAGTGGTCGGGTCACTTGCTCGCGATGTCGCTCTCGAGGAAGATGTGACCCGGGGGGGGGCTGGCGCGATGAGAAGACGGGCGTTCCTCGGTGGCCTGAGCCTGACGGGGGCAGCGGGACTCCTCGGTCTCGTGCCTGGGCCGTCCGACGCGGAGCCGGCGCCCGAGACGACCAGGCTCCGGCTGACCTTCCAGGGGCGCACCATCTGTGCCGGTCTCAGGTACTTCCGCGAGCTCCTGGAGGCTGAAGGCTTTACCGATCTGCAATACGCGAGGGAGGAGAGTCTCCCTCGCCGGCTGGCGCGCCTGGCCTCGGGTGAATCCGACATCGACATCACGTACGCGGCGAATCTGATTGTTCGCATCGATGCGGCGGATCCCATCGTCGTATTGGCGGGTGCTCACGTGGGCTGCTTCGAGCTGTTTGCGGCCAACGGGATCCGCAGGATCCGCGACCTGAAGGGCAAGGTGGTTGCCATCGATGAGTTCGGGGGAGTCCGCCACGTCTACACCGCGAGCATGGCGGCGTACGTAGGCCTCGACCCCCGCAAAGACGTGAAGTGGGTCATCTATTCCGGCGCCGAAGCGATCCGACTGCTCGCCGAAGGAAAGATCGACGCCTTGATGGCGACACCCCCCGAGCCGCAGGAGATTCGAACGAAGAAGATCGCCCGCGTGGTGGTCAACAGCACGATGGACCGGCCCTGGTCCCAGTACTTCTGCTGCGCCGTGGCGGGGAACCGGGAATTCGTCCGCATGCACCCGGTGGCGGCCAAACGCGCACTGCGCGCAATGCTGAAGGCAGCGGACCTCTGTGCAGTGGAGCCGGAACGAGCTGCGCAGCGGCTCGTCGACAGCGGAGTCACGGCACGCTACGAGTACGTGGTCCAGACCATGAAGGAGATCCCCTATGGGAAGTGGCGTGCGTACAATCCGGAGGACACGGTGCGCTTCTACGCGCTGCGCCTGCACGAGGCCGGGATGATCAAGTCGACCCCTCAGCGGATCATCGCCCAGGGTACGGACTGGCGGCTCCTGAACGGGCTGAAGAAGGAGATGAAGACGTGAGAGGGAGCGAGCTGAAAGGATATGTGTGACCAGACGGATCGCGTGGCATGCGGCCTTGCTCGTCGTGTTGACGACGCTCGGGTGGGCGCCGGACGGGGCGAGTCATCAGACCTCGAACCCCTCGCACGGAGGACGGCTGCCCACGATCGGGGCGGCGCCGGAGTTCGCCCTCACGACCCATGACGGCACGCGGCTCGCGCTGCCGGATCTCCGGGGGAAGGTGGTGGCGGTCACCTTCATCTACGCGTCGTGCGTGGATACCTGTCCGCTGCTCACCACGAAGATGGCCGGCCTCCAGAACCGTCTCGGTCACGAGTTCGGCCGCCGGGTGGTCTTCGTCTCCATCACGGTGGACCCGGAGCGCGATACGCCGGAGGTCCTCCGGCGCTATGCTCGCGCTCACGGCGCCGAGTCCCCCGGATGGGCGTTCCTCACGGGGGCACACGGCGAGATCCGGGAGGTCGCCCGAAGATACGGAGTCTTCTGTGCGAAGACGCCGCGAGGAGACGTGGACCACACCTTCCTGACGTCGCTCGTGGACCAGCGCGGGAACCTCCGCGTCCAGTACCTCGGCGTCCGCTGGGATCCCGACGAAATGCTGCGGGATCTCCGGGGCCTCCTCGGGGAGCGGACGCGGCAATGATCGAGCGCCTGCCTCGTCTCGTCGCGCGAATTCCTGCCAGCGTGCACGCAAAGCTCGCCGGCGCATTCCTGGCGATCGTCGGCTTGCTCATCGTCGTCGGCACCGTCGGCCTCCAGCAGCTGAGCGGGGTCAACCGCCGCGCCGAGGATCTCGTGAAGCTTCATCGGAAGATGGCGGCCTACCGACAGCTCCAGCATGACACCACAAGCCAGCTCTCCAGCGTCGCCTCGGCGCTCCAGGCCCCGGACGAGCAAACGCTCGAGGCCACGCTTCGCCAGCTCAATCAATTCGGCTACGACCTCGACCGGCTGGAGTTCGTGGCTCGGGACGAGGTCGAGCTGCTCGGCCGGGTCCGCGAGGACTACGAAGAGTGCATCCGGGTGGTCACGCACGTGATCGAGCTGGTCCGCCAGAGCCGGGTCCCGGAAGGCCGCGAGGTCCATCTCACGCGGGCGGGACCGCTGGCGGATCAGCTGGAGCGCCTCACCAACGAGCTCGTGAACAAGGCCGAGGCCGACATGGTGGCCAGCGTCGACGCGAGCCACGAGGCGTACGCGACCTCCCGCGGGCTCGTCATCGGCTTCGCCCTTGGGAGCATCGCGCTGGCCCTCGTGCTCGGCTACGCCATCTCCTGGTCGCTCATCGGGCCGGTCAACCAGATGGACGCTCGGCTGAAGGAGATCGCCCTGGGCGACTTCTCCGGGCACGTGGCGGTGCACAACGCCGACGAGCTGGGAGCGCTCGCTGCCAACCTCAACCGGATGAGCGAACGACTGGGAGAGCTCTACGAGCAGCTCGAGACGGCCAACCGGCACAAGTCGCAGTTCCTCGCCAACGTCAGCCACGAGCTGCGGACGCCGCTCAACGCGATCATCGGGTTTACGCGCGTCGTCTTGCGCAAGACCGAAGGGCAGATCCCCGATCTGCAGCGGGAGAACCTCCGGAAGGTGCTGATCAGCGGCGAGAGCCTCCTGACTCTGATCAACGGGCTGCTCGATCTCTCGAAGATCGAAGCCGGGAGGATGGAGATCATGCCCGAAACCTTCCCGATCGAGGCGCTGCTCGACTCTGCGGCCTCGACAATCGAACCGATGCTCACGGGCGGACGGGTTCGGCTCGTGCGGGAGGTCGCGCCCGGCATCCCGCCGCTCTACACGGACCGCGAGAAGCTGAGGCAGATCCTCCTGAACCTATTGAGCAATGCCGCCAAGTTCACAGACGACGGCGAGATCAGGGTCTCGGCATGGCCGAAGAACGGCTCGCTGACTCTCGTGGTGTCCGACACCGGCACCGGCATGGAGCTCGAAGTCCTCCCCTACATCTTCGAGGAGTTCCGGCAGGCCGGACCGTCAGGGCCGGCCCGGCATGCGGGCACCGGGCTCGGACTGGCCATCACGAAGCGGCTGGTGCACGTGCTGGGCGGCGAGATCGCCGTCGAGAGCGTGCGTGGGGCGGGCTCCACGTTCACGGTGCAGATTCCCGTCCGGCTCGACGGGAACCGGCAGCGAGCCTGAGCCGTGCAGAAGAAGATCCTCGTGGTGGAGGATGGCGAATTCAACCAGGACCTCCTGGTGCAGCTGCTGGCTGACGAGTACATCGTGGTGCTCGCGGCGGACGGCCTCGAAGGTCTCGGCAAGGCGGAATCGGAGAAGCCGGACCTGATCCTGATGGACCTGGGGCTCCCGGGCATGGATGGCTGGGAAGCGACCCGCCGGATCAAGGCGAGTCCCGAGCTGAGGAGGATTCCCGTCGTCGCCATCACCTCCCACGCCATGGTGGGCGACGAGACGAAGGCGCGCGCCGCGGGTTGTGACGACTACCTCGTGAAACCCATCGATGAAGTCGAACTGCTGAGGACCATCCGGCGGTTCGTCTAACGCCATGGCCCACAAGATCCTCGTCGTCGACGACGAGCCGTTCAACCTGGATCTCCTCGAGCAGGAGCTGACCGAGGGTGGGTACGCCGTCCAGCGAGCCTCGAGTGGCGCCGAGGCCCTGGAGCGGTTCGAGTCCGCCCCGCCCGACCTCGTGCTGGTCGATCAGGTCATGCCCGGCGCCACCGGTCTGGAGGTGCTCCGGGAGATCCGGCAGAAGGATCGGGAGGTGCCGGTGATCATCGTCACCGCGCACGGGACCATCGACCTCGCCGTTCAGGCCATGAAGCAGGGCGCCTACGATTTCCTCACCAAGCCTTTGGACCCGGAGCACGTGCGCCTGACGGTCGAGCGGGCGCTCGAGCGAAGCCGGCTCCGACGCGGCATCGAGCTGCTCTCCAGCCAGGTTGCCGAGCGCTATCGGGAGATCGTGGGAACGAGCGCGCCGATCGCGGCGGCCGTCGACACGGCGAAGAAGGCCGCCGGCGGTCGATCCACGGTGCTGTTGCTGGGCGAGAGCGGCACCGGCAAGGAGCTGTTCGCGCGGGCGATCCACGGGTGGAGCGATCGCAAGGCCGAGCCGTTCGTCGCCATCAACTGCGTGGGGCTCTCCCGGGAGCTGCTGGAGAGCGACCTCTTCGGTCACGAGCGGGGCGCGTTCACCGGAGCGCACAAGCAGAAGAGGGGCAAGGTCGAGCTGGCCGACGGCGGGACCGTCTTCCTGGACGAGGTGGGCGACATCTCACCCGAGATTCAGACGAAGCTTCTCAGATTCCTCCAGGAGCGTGAGTTCGAGCGGGTGGGAGGGACCCGGCCGATCGCGGTGGACGTCCGGATCATCGCGGCCACGAGTCGCGACCTGGAGGCAGCGGTCAGGGACGGCCGTTTCCGCGACGACCTCTACTACCGACTCAACGTGATCCCGATCACGCTGCCCCCGTTGAGAGAACGACGGGAGGACATCGTCGACCTGGCGAGGTTCTTCCTGCGCCGGTTCTCGCTCGAGTCGAAGAAGCAGTTCACGGAGATCACGCCTCAGGCGCAGGAAAGGCTGGTCGCCTACACGTGGCCGGGCAACGTACGCGAGCTGGCCAACGTGATCGAGCGCGCGGTCGTCCTGGGGGTGGGACCCACGATCGAGCTCCACGACCTGCCACCTCGGGTGGCGGCGGTTGAGTCGAGACCCGGTGGGGACGTCGCGTCGTACGAGGCGTCGCTGGAGGCCTACAAGCGCGAGCTCGTGCTTCGAGCGCTTCGCCACCACCACGGCAATCGCACCGCGGCCGCCAAAGCGCTGGGCTTGCGGCGCACCTCGCTGTCCAGGCTCATCCGGGCCCTCGGGATCGCCTGACTCCCTCGGGCACTGACCTCCACCGGTCACAATGATTCAGGAGCCGCTGCTGCACGCCGAAGGCAAGTCGGCGGCACCACGCCGAGCGTGGAACGCGGGCGGTCGCCCAACGCCTCGACATTGTTGTGGCGACGCTTCGCCAACGATTCGGGACGCGCCCGTCCCGGGTTCATCTCCGAACCGGCAGGAGGTACATCAGGGCGGCCCGGAGTCCGATCTTCTTGGCCGAGGGCGACGCCGTCCTGCCGTCCGAGCATGCCGTGCCGAAATGGATCCTGCGTACCAAGCGAAGAAGGCCAAGCTCGCCAAGCACCAGGATCGCGTGGCTGGCGCCCGTACGGGATAGTAGTCCGGCTATCAGGACGTCAGCATCGACACAGACGTGTAACGGCTCAGTCTTCGCGGGCGGGGCGACCCAGATCCTTCAAAGACAGCTTTCGGGCGCGTCGTAGAGGGCTGAGTAGCACCGCTCCATCGAGGTCGACCACCGTCAAGGGGTCTCCTTTACCGAGCCGATACTTCTCTCGCAGAGACGCGGGGCAACGGAGGGTCAAAATCGTTTCCTCCGTTGTTTGATCCAACGGTCGTGTTTCTTGGATATTTCGCGTCACTGGGCATGAACCCGCTGACCGAAAATCAGCGGGCGCTTCCGGTGTTCCGGAAGCGCCCGTGATCATTGGTGGGCCGTCAAGGACTCGAACCTTGGACCCGCTGATTAAGAGTCAGCGACGTAATCCACCCTGCGCCTGACCGTCGAGATAGGAACGGCGACACTTTAGCCGCTCATCTGAGTCTTGGGTGCCTAACCCAAGGCTCCGCTACAACCCAACGCGCTACCGCAAGCCATCTTCAGCACTACACTTCCAAGGCCCTCCGAAGCTTCTATGAAATGACGAGATCGAACGGCGCAGTCCCCTCGCCACGCAACTGTCGCGTTTAGGCCGGAACTGCCTATCGGGTTGACTCCGAACGCCCCCATGGGTAGCGTGGCGGCGTGGGCCGGCCCGACTTTCCCAAGTCTTTGAAGGAGTTCCAAGCGCAGTTCCGGGACGACGAGGCCTGTCGGCAGTACCTGACCGCCTGCC
>WNFE01003214.1_pt1 | contig 12134 bp, 10 predicted proteins | sample 5400451 | NCBI WGS metagenome assembly WNFE01 (sample SAMN13153344, study PRJNA577476) | soil metagenome | isolation source: 200 cm saprolite under Douglas fir tree site 2 hole 2 | place: USA:California | collected 2015-04-18
CAATGTCATAGCGATTTACCGGGACGAACGATTTCTGGCGCCGCCCGATGGATTTCACGAGCGTTTACGTCAGAAACTTGAGAAAGAGATGAAAAAGTCGCGGCGCAAGTTTTTGGCGTGGTCGCTGGCTGCCGCCGCAGCTGTGCCACTGGCATTTGCGGCTTTCTCCGTCAGGAGGCTCGTGCTGCCGGGGCACGAAGGCCGAAGCCCTGCGACCGAACCAGACAAAGGCGAATTACCCGATACGGTCGCCATATCCCAGGATCACGACGACAAGGTTTACCACGTAGCGGGCTGCTCGCATTTGATTGGCAAGACGAAGTTCCTGGCCGTGAAGGAAGCGATTCGCGAAGGCTACACGCCTTGTGCCTACTGCATTGCAAAAGCGAAGCCAAAAAAGACTGGATAACTTTTTGCGGCGAAGAGCGCCGGGCGTTTTTGGGGGCGCTTCGTGGGGATAGTGATAAATGTCTGTCTGAGTACTGAAACCTTGCGCGCCTAGTGAATATTACTGAGTATTATAATAAGTGACTGTTAATCTCTCTTCGTTCCTCCTTGAAGGCTGAATCATCTGGAGAGAGACGGGTCTTCTGAGATCGAAGTAGCGCCGCAGCAGTGCGTAGCGACAGGCTCCCATGTGACCTGCTGGGAAGATGCTTCGCATAAAAGGCTGGGTTGCCTTGCATCGTCGTTGATGTCGCGCAGCCGTGCTCTTGCTATGGCTTTTTAGTTCCCACCTTTCTGAGTTCAAGAAATCGCAAAAAATTCCGGAGCGCTCTGAAACTTTCTTGGGGAACGAAGGTCTGATTAGCCGGGTGAATGTCATTTCTCGGAAGAAACAAGTAGTTTTCGACCGATTTTTCTCAGGGGGATCAAGGTGACAAGACTTGGATCGAGCAGTCTACGGGGAATAAGTGTTTTCGCAGTTGCGCTCCTGTTTTGCAGTTTCGGTAGTCGGGTCTTTGCCGATGACCTGTATGGGCGGATCCGTGGGGTCGTGAAGGACTCGGGGGGAGGGGCGATAGCGGGCGTCCAGGTCACGGCAACAAACGTTGATACGGGAGTCGCGAAGACTGTCCCTTCAGGGGCCGATGGCAGTTATGAGTTTCTTCAGCTTGCCGCGCCTGGTAATTATTCGGTTCAAGCTGAGCAGAAGGGCTTCAAGACGTATCGCGTCGACGCAATTGAACTTAAGTTGAACCAGATCTACGTCTTAAACATTGCGCTCGAGGTCGGCGCCGTGACCGAGAGCATCCTGATCAGGGCAGATCAGGCTCAGGTGGAAACGACGAGCATCCAACTGGGTCGAAACATTGATGCGAGCACGATTGTCGACCTCCCTTTAAATGGGCGCAACTGGGTGCAACTGCAACAAACTTTGCCAGGTGTCGTAGCAGCCTCCGACAGGTTCGGCACAAACTACGCAACCAATGGCGGGCGCAGCCAAGCCAACAGCTATCTGATCAACGGAACTGACGCAAACGACCTGCCGCTAAACTCGCCGCAAATCATCCCCAATCCCGATTCCATCGCTGAAGTAAATCTGATCACAAACACGATCAACCCGGAATACGGCAGGAATGGCGGAGCCATCCTGAATGCAACCACCAAGTCCGGGACAAATCAATTCCATGGCGACGTATTCGAGTTCTTTCGAGATACCGGATTGAATACGACAAACTTCTTTAGCAGAAGCACCACTGTTTTCCACCGCAACCAGTTTGGAGGAACGATCGGCGGTCCTTTCATAAAAGACAAGCTCTTTGGTTTTTTCTCTTATCAGGGAACGAGAGCTAGACAGCCGGAGGCTGGTGGAACAACCACGGTTTTCACGGCGGCGGAGCGTGCAGGCAACTTTTCCGATGGTTCGGGAACTTCTCCGTTTACCGGGAACTCTCCGTTTCCCCTCGTGGGAGAAAATGCGCAGACCTTCCCTGCCAACACCCCTTATTCTCAAATTTTTCCGACAGGCAACATTCCGTCTGTGGACCTGAATCCCATCGCGGTAAGTTTGACGAATCAGTTTGTTCCGTTGCCGACGACAGGGACAACGTTCGAATTTAACCCAGTCACACCACAGACCACCGATCAATACTTGGGAAGGGTCGACTATAACCTGTCAAGCAGAGACACTATTTGGGGATATTTCTTCGTTCAACCAAATTCAACCACCGATACATTGCCTTTTACGGGTTCGACATTGCCTGGCTTTGCTGACCAGAGTCGAAGCCGATCCCAGCAGTACACGGTTGCGTACTTGCACACTTTCGGGAGCAGCACCATCAACGAAGCTCGTTTCGGATATCAGAGGTTTAATTTCTTAGCTGTCCAGCCGTTAACTGCGACGCTGCCTTCCTCTGCGGGCTTCAATATCTCTCCACAAAATCCGGCCGGCGCGGGGTTGCCCTTTATCAGTGTGACGGGGCTATTTAATCTTGGCTTTAGCACAAACGGCCCTCAGCCCAGGATCGATCAGACGTATCAATTCACGGATAACTATTCGAAGACCATAGGTAGACACGCTCTCAAGTTCGGTTTTGAAATGCGGCGCTCCCAAGTGGAAAATCCATTCTTTTTCAACAACAATGGAGCATTCACTTTCGCTGGATCAGGCACCTTTTCAACCGCAAACGCCGGCGCCGATTTCCTGCTCGGTATTCCGGACAGCTATGCGCAGAGCAGCGGCGGATTCATCGATGCCCGCACGCAAACGTATTATTCGTATGCGCAGGATCAATTCAAGTTCCGCCCCAATTTCACGATCACCTATGGCGTTGGATGGCAGATTGATACGCCACTCAGTGACGTCTTCAACCATGGTCTTGCGCTCAATTGCTTCCGGCCTGGTCAGCAATCCACCGTCTTTCCGACGGCTCCTACCGGCCTGATCTTTCCAGGGGACCGGGGCTGCAACGACGCAGGTGGCGTCACGACAAAGTTCAAGGACTTCGGACCGCGTTTGGGTTTTGCGTGGAGTCCCCGCGGGTCGAGCAAGACCAGCGTTCGCGCAGGTTACGGGATTTACTATAACCGGACAGAAGAAGAACTCGCGCTTCAAAATTTGGTAGCGCCTCCCTTTTCTTTGAGTACCGGAGGCATCGCGAATGTTGGGGGTTCTCCCAGCTTTGCGAATCCGTTCCGGGATATCCAAACGGGTCAGACTATCGCCAGTCCTTTTCCGTTCGCGCCGCCGCAGCCTGGCGCCGCGACCGACTTCAGTCAATTTGAACCATTGTCACTCAATGTTTTCGATCCGCGCTTTGCGGTTCCTTACTCCCAGAACTACAACCTCACAGTTGAACGCGAACTGCCCGGGCAATTTGTTTTGAGCGTAGGCTACGTCGGCTCGGTGGGCCACCGGCTGACAAAAGTTGTCGAGGGAAATCCGGCGGGCAACGAGTCCGGGAATCCAATCTGCCTTGCGACGCCAGGCTGCAATGCTTTCAATATCTTTCAAACCGCGCCGCAAAGTTTCCGGTTCCCGCAAACGAATGCCAATGGATTGCTGACTTTCGGCTCGATCGGGACGCAAGAGACAACCGGAAACTCCAGTTACAACTCACTGCAGATCGTTGCAGATAAGCATCTCTCGCACGGGTTGGCGTTTCGCGCGACGTACACGCTCTCGCACAGCATAGACAGCGCTTCCAGTTTTGAGGACTTGAGCAATGGCCTGGGAGCAGACCCCTTCAACCCGCGGCGGGATTATGGGGATTCGACATTCGACGCCCGCAATAGATTCGTAGTGAATTACACCTACGATTTTCCGAAGACGCGCTTCGGAGGTCTGCGCGGCCGGATTTTCAACGGATACCGCCTCTCGGGCATCACGACCTTGCAGGGTGGATTCCCCATCACCGTCTTTGACGGAGGGTTTCGTTCGTTCACTTGCGACGCTACATTCTCGTTCTTCGGGTGCTTCGATCGTCCCAATTTTAACGGCGGAGCCGTTCAGACCTTCGACCCTCGCACCGGTTCGGTTGCGAATACAATTAATCCAGCAAGACCCCTAGGCACGCGAGGTAATTACTTCTTGAATCCAAATGACTTTTCGCGAGAAGCCCTCGGTACTTTGGGCAATGCAGGACGTAATTTCTTCCATGGACCTGGACTAAACAATTTTGATTTTGCGGTTCACAAGGACAGTCAGGTGTCCGAGACCACTAAACTCGAGCTTCGCATTGAGTTTTTCAATCTCTTCAATCATGCCAATTTTAATCCCGTCTCCAGCAGCGGAGGCGTGAACGGAAATTCGAACTCCGCAAACTTCGGACGCATTCTTAACGCTCGGCCGTCGGGAATTGACTCGCGTCTGATTCAGCTGGTGGCGAAATTCGATTTCTAGCTGCGGCACTCGTATATCTGACCCCTCGACTTCCGGCTTCAACGTAACGTTGGAGCCGGAAGCTGCGTTCTGGATTGCAGTGGGGAGAACGGCACGGCAACCGTTTGGCCACGAGGCTGGCGCCAGAAAAGTTCCATGTGTTGGAAGACTAAGGATGAGGCGGAAGTTGGCCTTGTCGGTTCGCGAAGTATCTGCAGAAGCGGAGAGCGGGATGGAATCAGACTTTCTGGGAAGGAAGCTGATTGTTATTGGCGGAACAAGCGGAATCGGCAAAACGGTGGCGTCCGTTGCGTTGAGTAAGGGGGGCAGCGTGATGGTCGTGGGCCGCCGTGACGACAAAACGTAAGGCTGCAAGCATTGAACTCGGTTCACGAGGGGAAGATTGCCGCGGAATTCAGGAAACAGTATCCGCCGTAGTAGTCGCGACCGGCGTGGTGCTGCGGAGGGCGGCAGAGAGAAAAGACAACCGACACGCCTGCGGCGAGCGCCTCGATGCCGACGCCTATGCAGCGCGCGTTGCGCTTGAGGAAGCTGTAGGTACGAGCCTGCCCTGAAGGAAGGAGAGAAACGATGGGAACTATCGACACGAAGGAATCGAATTCGGGAATCGGGCGAATCGGACGGCACTTCCGACGGATCAGCTATGCTGCAGTGTTCGCGATGTTGGGACTTGGCGCGACTTGGTTTGTTACGCGGCATTTCGGAAGAACGAAGGGCATCTCGCACGACCCCATGTCAAATATGAGCGCTATGGGGTCTTCTGTGACTGCATCATCGAGTGAAGCACCCGCCGTCTCCGACGAATTGCAGGTTGAACTGGGCGCGGATGATCTCAAGAAGGCGCAGGTTCGAACCGTTCGGGTGGACGAGGAGGCAACGGCGACAAAGCTGCGTGTCCCAGGGATTGTGAGGCCGAATGAATATCGCGAGGCGCACGTCACGCCGCTGGTGGGCGGTATCGTAAAACAAGTGCCGGTGATACTTGGCGACCACGTGCGTCGCGGTCAGCCACTGGCGATTATCTTCAGCAGCGAACTGGCTGAGGCGGAAACGCAGTATGTTTCTTATCTCGCCGAGCTGGAAGCGGAGCATAAGAAGCTTGTACGTACGCAGAACTTGGTTCGGCTTGGAGCCGCGAGCCAGCAGGAGGAGGAAGAGGTGGGCGCGACACACGCCGCACACGAATCGCATGTGCGGGCGGCGCTCGAAAGACTGAAACTACTTGGTGCGACCGACCGCCAGATTGCCGCGCTCAAGCAGGCCGAACAGATTGACCCGAACTTCAGTGTGCCGGCGCCGATCAACGGAGTCGTCCTCACGCGGACGGCCAACCTTGGATTGGTCGTGAATTCTGCGCAGGAGCTCTTTACGGTGGCCGATCTGTCGACGGTGTGGGTGATGGCCAGCGTGAACGAGAAAGACTTCGCATCCGTGCGTGTCGGCTCAACGGCAAGCATCACTGCTCCTGCCTACCCCGGTCATGCTTGGAATGGCCGCGTTGCATACATCCAACCTCAAGTTGATCAGAGTACGCGGACGGCGCAGGCGCGCATCGAGGTGGCCAACCCCGGCGAGAGCCTGCGTATTGAAATGTACGTAGATGTCGACTTCACATCTCACGGCACGGTAGGTCCGGTCGTGCCGGAGGCAGCCGTGCAGTCAATCGGCGAGCGGCACTACGTGTTCCTTCCGGTCGAGGGCAGTGAAGGAAGTTTCAAGCTGCGTCAGGTACAACTTGGCCCGTCAGCGAACGGCCACTATGCAGTTCTCGGGGGGCTGAAGCCGAATGACGAGGTGGTCGCGGAGGGTAGTTTCATTCTGAAGGCCGAGGGCGTCCGGCAGCACCCTGAGTTGCAGTGAAATTCTCGCAAGACCTGCGAACAGGATAACTTGCGTTTATAGTTTTCTTTCCTCCCGCCGCGGCTTTCTAATCGCCGGTGCAGCAGCCGTAGGGGCCGGCGGCTTCTGGCAATGGCTCAATGATACCCGAGATCGATGGGCTATTTGTGCCGAATGTCCTCCGGAGATCGTTTGAGGTCGAGAGGAAGAACCTCCAATTCCCATTTTAAAGGCACCGAGGTTGGAGGGTAACAAACCGTCTTGTCACAAGCTTGATATTTTAGTTCCCCCGTAATGGCAACGGTCCTTCTATGGGAAAACACGGAGCGGACAGCATCCGAAGTTTTAGACGGAATCACCGTGAAATCCTGGGTGATGCGAAACTTGCCCTCGAAGACCGGGACATCTTCTTTAATCGCCTCGAGGTAGAGTGTTTTGGAGCTGGGGTAAACGACCGGCTGGAATTCGATTCCAGCAACGTCCTGCAGCGCGAGCTGAATCGGCTTATAACCTTGCACTCCCGGCGAATAGACGTGTACGTCGCGCGGAAGCTGGATTTCGGCAATTAAACTGACCCTGCCACCTGGTATGACGCTGCGATCGGATTGTGCAAGAGTGAGCTGAAGATGCGGCGCTTGGACATTCTGCGTTACCTCGGCGCTCAACTCTGGGAAAAGCTTTGCAATAACATTATTCGCCGTCAAGCGATCCGTGTACTTCGGCGTGAAATACTTTTCGCGAACAACGCCGCTGGAGTCGACGTAGAAGAATCCGGGGTAAGCCATTCCTTTCGTCATTCCCTTGGCTTCGCTGTTGAGCACGTGGAAGCTGCGAATGACTTCGGAATTGGGATCAGCCAACAAAGGGAATTCGATTTTGTGGCGCTTGGCGAAGTCCTGCAGAATAGCCGGACTATCGTAGCTGATCGCCGCGAGCTTCAGTCCCTGCGCTTCAAATCGTTGTTTTGCGTCTTGCAGCTGCACGAGCTGCGCTTTGCAAAAGGGTCACCAATCGGCGGAACGGAAGAAAAGGAGAACCGTACCCTTCGAACCCCTCAGTGTCTCGTTCGATTGTTCGTGGCCGAACTGATCAGGCAGATCAAATGCCGGCGCCTGCTGGCCGACCTCCAAGCCAAGAGAGGGAGGAACGGCTTGATCGGCTGGCGGGTTTTCTTGCCCACCGCGAAAGCCAAACAGTCCGAAAAAGAAAAATATGGCAACCGCGATTTTCATTTCTGCTCCAAGCTTGAGTTCGCTTTTTCCCGTTCAGTCTTCTATACCGAAGATTCGCCAGACCGATGAGAGTTCCCAGGAGCCGAAAGGTTACACACCGGTTTCGAATTCACGGAAGTTTCTGTATCTCGGTTCCCGCAAGGCATTACCGCGCCTTCTCGGCGGCTCGGTAGCGACCAACGAAAATCTTTCCGGCAATTTTGGAAACCTTGCCGCGAAAACCCCATCTCATCGTTTGTACAAGTTTTGAGGATGATTGTTGAAACGGGCATTAAAGGCCGGTCTCGCGTAATCAAAATCGAGCGCGGCACGGATCAGCAACGAGAACCCAAACGTTTGACAGGAGAAATTATGAAAATGAAATTCGCGAGTGTTCTGCTCACAGTCATTTGCCTTCTTGGACTGAGTGCGGCTGCCAAGGCTGACATTCGAGGCCAGATTCGTGTAACACTGCCCTTCGAGTTTGTGGTCGATGGCGAGACGCTCCCCGCGGGCACATACACGCTAAGTACTTTTTCGGACGATAAATTCGACGGATTGATCCTTAGCAACCATGACCATCGAATCGGTGTGTTTGTGCACCCAGTCGAGATCGAAGGCGCTTCCGCCGACAAGCCCCAAGTGAGTTTCCAGCGCGTTGGGCAACAGCTTTTCCTGACCAGAATTCAGACCGTAAACGACGTCTATAACATGCCCGTGCCCCGCTCAGTGATCATGCAGTTCGCAGACCGATCCCACGGCAACGGGACCGCTTCAGAAGGCTCCGGCGGCAAATAGGTGCTTACTCGTTTGAAATATCGTTCGGAGTTCGCGGTGCAATCTTCCGCACCTGTTCACGCCCGAGTTCCCTCGTCACTCCGCGAAGCCGCGAATCACGTTAAACCGCTTTCCGCTCTTTCATCAGGTAATCGAGAAATTTGCTTAAGGGAGATTTTTCACGTGAAGCCAATCCGTGTTGGGCCGCATATTACGCAAGCAGTGAAACTTTTCGTTAAGAACAAGACCAAGTGGTTAGTCGGATTCTTCATGGCAGCCGCCCTGTGGTCTCTTCCAGCTCTGGCGCAGGACAAAAACGAAGTCGGGCTGGTGATCGGCGGGATCGTGACACCAAGCCAAACTTTATCTCCTGGTGCAAGCCTGATAGCGCCGGGCGGGACAGTACTCCCTACTCGAGATATAACTCTCGATTCGAGCTTGACGTTGGGGGCCGAATACGATCGAGAGTTTGTCCGTATACAAAAGTTTGCAGTCGACGGCGGCGTTGATTTCCTGGCATCTCCGCTTGATGTGAAGCTCAGTCAGCGGTCCCTGAATGCTATCGGTGAATATGCATTCATTTTTCTCACTCCCCACGTCCGAGTCAAGTTCCATCCAGACGGTGCGTTTTCCCCCTGGTTGTCGTTTGGTGGAGGTTATGCGCGGTTCCTCGAAAGCGTGCCCCCTGCCGCGTCATCGTTTCAGCGGGGCACAAATACTGGAACCTTAGTGTTTGGTGGCGGGATTGACAGCCGAACGATTGTTCATGTCCTAAAAATACCGATCGGCTTCCGGGTCGAAGTGCGTGACTTCTATTCGGGTGTGCCCAACTACAACCAAAAGATCACCGGGAATTTGCAAAATAATCTGGCGTTCACCGGCGGATTGTTGATCAGGTTTTGAGGCCCTCAATCGAGTTTCCCAATGAGGCTTGACTGCGCATGACTCCAGCGCAGCGTGGCCTTCTCGCTAGCCGCCGATGAATCCCGCTTCTCGCCGGAAACTCTTTCGCAAGATGCGCATCTCATATCCTGGCGCCTTCGCAGTCAGAACTAAAGCAAGGGCGTTTCCTAAATCCGATCCGTTTGCTGCGTGACAGAGATGTGCTCGCGTTCACTTCAACGAGACCGTCCATGCCGATAGCGTTTCGTAATGAAGTGTGTGAACAGGGCTGTGTAAGAGGATGCGAGCTTTGTCGGACGGAGAGATCACATTTGGCTTGTGAGCGCAAAACTGCAGGGCATAACTTTGTTGGTTGATCATGACCGCGGCGGAAGCGTCTTAACGGACCGGCGCACCAGCTTGTACGGGACGACAAATCGCGCGGAAAATGATGCGCGACGCGACCTTACTAGAGCGAAGGAAGAGGTCTTAATCAGGAGGGTTCTGGGGGGCGACAAGGATTCATTCCTTGACCTCATCCAACCTTATCAACGTACTGTCTACGCAACAATGGTCTCTATGCTGGGGAGCAAAGAGGACGCCGAAGACGTAACTCAGGACGTGCTGCTGAAAGCACTGGCGCGTCTTCATCAGTTTCGCCAGGAGTCGGCTTTCGGGACCTGGCTGATTCAGATTGCCATCAACGAGGCAAGGATGCGCAGGCGGAAGCTACGACACGGAAGGATGCTTTCGTTGACTAACGGAGCTGATGACGCCGGAACGTACGTCCCTAGAGACCTTGAGGATTGGCGGGAGATTCCTTCAGAAGCTTTGGAGCGTTCAGAGATTCGCGATGCCCTGGCAAATGCCTTGGCTCTGCTCGAAGAACACTACAGGGTGGCCTTTATTCTTCGCGACGTCAACGAATTGAGCATAACGGAAACTGCCAACGTCTTGGGAATTACACGCGGCGCCGTAAAAACACGCCTCCGGCGCGCTCGTTTGATGTTGAGGGACGTTCTTTTGCCGGAGCTGCAGCACGGCGGCCGGGTGGCATTAGCATTCAAAGAGGCAAGGAAAACATGGGAATAACTTGCGAAGAGGTTTGGCGCGAGATCTCGGACTACGTCGATGATGAACTAGACGCGAAACGGAGAACTGCTCTCGAAGAGCATTTCGCAGAATGCCGTCACTGCACTGCGGTTCTTGAAGGAACCTGTAACGTTATTCGTCTTTATCGAGACGAGCGCACTTTGGCGTTGCCGGCAGGGTTCCACGATCGTCTGCGCAGGAGACTGGACCAGAGTCCGAGTCTGGGATCGGAAGAGAGAGTTCACGCCTCGCGTCGCGCGGTTCTGGCTTGGGCATTGACAGCAGCTGCGGCAGTTCCATTGAGCTTCGCGTTATTCTTCGCAAAACGAACTATCTTGCCCCGGCTGGGACACCAGACTCCGTGGGGTTCTCCCGATTCGCATGCGGTTACGGGACTTGTAGCCGTCTCCCAGGACGCAGACGACATGGTGTTTCACATTCCTGGCTGTTCCAATTTGCATGGCAAACTCAAATTTCTTCAAGTCGAGGAAGCCATTCGCGAGGGCTATTCGCCGTGCCCGATTTGCATCGGGAAGCACGCGCGACAGAAAAAAGGTTAGCTTGCTCGGAGCACGCAACCCTGCTTGCTCGCGCACACAGTCTAGCTGGTTCGCCTGTACCTGATTATGATGTTCGCGAAACAGTTTCAGTCCGGTATTACTCTCTCGGATCTACAAGACTGAAACCTTCTAAACTGCCGGACATCTCAATTACCGACGTGCGCACCTTCTCTCCTGTGCGCGTTTGATCGCAACGGGCGCGGCAGCACAAGGCTCCGCGCCCGTTTCAAAATGCCAAAACCGCTTGAGAAAACAAATTTTTCCCGTGTTTAGCGTGCGAACCTGGAGCCCATCGCTTGGAGCTGTCTGAGAGCTCCCGGGTGCGCAACGGGTTTTCAATTGGCCTCTTAGTTCCTCCGAATTTATTCAACGCGAAAATAAATTTTATGCGTGGAAACTTTTCGCTGACTCGTTAGTCACATTGCCTGGTTCTCTTCGGGAAGTCTTCCAGAGATTCTCCGAAAGGAGTTGGTGTGTTTCACTGCAAATCACAATTAGGGGTGTGCAAGATGAAAATACGGATAAATGCTCTTCTTGGTGTGTGGTCCCTTGCGATTCGTTTTCCGCTTGGACTGCGGGCACAGGCGGGAAATTTTAGTCGGATTCAGATCTGGGATAGAACTCGGTTCTCATTATCCATCGCTGGAGCGATTCTGTGCCTTGCGCTGATTGCCAGCCCAGGACCGCTCGCAGCCCAGAACATCGTGACCGGAGGCGTTACAGGCACCGTTACGGATCCCTCGGGCGGGATAATTGCCAACGCCACGGTGACTCTCAAGAACGCTGCCACTGGCGAGAGCAACGTCGCTACCACCAGCGATTCCGGTATCTATCTCTTTTCCTTCCTCAAACCGGGCGACTACACATTAACTGTCGAACAAAAAGGTTTTCGGATGATGACCTCCAAGGTTCAGGTTCAGCTCGGCCGAACAGCAACTGTAAACCTTGCGCTAGTGCTCGGCGAAGCCGGTGAGGTAGTCGAAGTTACCTCTGGGACGGCGCTCCTGCAGACTGAAGATGCCAATATCACGGCGAACGTTTCGAATCGTGAAATAGCCAACGTTCCGAATCCCGGTGGCGACCTTACCTACAATGCGATACTGACTCCCGGCATTACAGGCAATACCTCCAGCGGTGGCGGGTTCGGCAACTTCAGCGCTTTCGGGCTGCCCGGTACATCCAACCTATTCACGGTGAACGGCAACGACTACAACGATCCGTTTCTTAACCTCAATAACTCAGGTGCAAGTAACCTGCTGCTCGGTTCCAACGAGGTAGAAGAAGTGGCTGTGGTGGTGAACGGCTACACCGGACAATATGGCCGTCAAGCCGGCGCGCAAATCGACTACAACACGAAGTCGGGTACCAACTTGTTCCACGGCGACGCCGTCTACAACTGGACTGGCCGGGCACTCAGCGCAAATGATT
>WNFE01010185.1_pt1 | contig 12131 bp, 12 predicted proteins | sample 5400451 | NCBI WGS metagenome assembly WNFE01 (sample SAMN13153344, study PRJNA577476) | soil metagenome | isolation source: 200 cm saprolite under Douglas fir tree site 2 hole 2 | place: USA:California | collected 2015-04-18
ATTTGTTACATGTGGAAGGAAACCTGATGCACTGTTGAGCACATCGTCGTCTATGCTGCTTTACACGCTTTGAAAGTATTCGTTGCGAGATGATATGATGAGCCTGGGGAAGAACACCTTTTTGCTCATCTTCGAAGGGAGAGTATTTGTATGTACCGGCAGCTCCAGTCACCAAGCCAGTTCCACCACCTCTGGATCGTTCTCGCGATCATAAGTGCTCTCCTGCTCGCCTCCTGTAGCACAACACCGGCAATAGGAGCACCAACACCAGTTGTCCCACCTGTGAGCACACCTACTCCTCATCCCGCTGCAACTTCCGCACCTATGCCCACTCCAACCTCTCCACCGACCGCAAGGACCATCTTCCTGATCCTGATGGAAAATCACAACTGGTCAGACATCAAGCATAGCCCCTCCGCACCCTACATCAACAATACGCTCCTTCCGATGGCATCATACGCGGAGCAGTACTACAACCCTCCAGGTATCCACCCAAGCGAACCGAACTATTTATGGCTGGAGGCTGGGACCAATTTTGGTATCTTTAACGATGCCCCTCCCAGCGCCAATCACCAGAACACGACGCTCCACCTCGTCACCCTCCTGGGCAGGGCCGGCATCTCATGGAAGTCGTATCAAGAGGGCATTAGCGGCACCGTTTGCCCACTCACTGGCAACGGCCTGTACGCACCCAAGCACAACCCAATGGTCTTCTTCGACGATGTCACCAACACGAATAATCTCAATTCGGCCTACTGTATTGCGCACGAACGTCCCTTTACTGGGCTGGCCACAGATTTACAGAAGAATGCAGTAGCACGCTACAACTTCATCACACCGAACTTGTGCGATGACATGCACGACACCTGTGCGCCTCTCAACGATTCTGTGAAGCAAGGCGATACCTGGCTCGCACAGAATCTTCCGCCGATTCTCAACTCACAGGCATACAAGAACGGGGGCATCGTCTTCATCACCTGGGATGAGGGCGAAGGCGGGGACGGTCCAATCGGGATGATCGTGCTTTCTCCTGACGCGAAAGGGGGAGGCTACTCAAATACGATTCACTATACCCATAGCTCCACACTACGTACACTGCAGGAGATATTCAGGGTGACCCCTCTTTTGGGTGACGCGAAGACTGCCATTGATCTGAGCGACCTATTTAAGACGTTCCCCTAGTACAACCTCGCGAGAAGAATCAGAAGAAATGAAAAAGAGACACAATGATATGACCCTCCCCATGGCTGAAATGAGCGTGCTGAAAGAACTAGAGGAGATCCTTCAGGCAAGTGGTTCGCTCAAAAGAAGAGAGACCATTCCCGTTCAGCTACAAAACCAGAGTGATCGTTCTTCTCATGACATCGGCGTGCTGGTTGAAAACCATGCTGTGGTTGCATTGTCCGTTCGCTACAGCGCCTTGACGGCTCTTCCCAGTTCAATCGATCAGTTCACCAGTCTGCGCGAAGTAGAACTGACGGGCAATCTCTTGACGGCTCTTCCTGACTCGCTTGGCAATCTGCCTCATCTACAAAAACTCTCTCTCGATGGCAACCAGTTGACCGTTCTTCCTGAGACGCTCTTCCAACTCACCAACCTCGAAACCCTCCACGTCTACGGGAATCACCTGGCTGCTCTCCCCGAGAGTCTTGGTCAGTTAACCAGCCTCAAAGATCTCAGTCTCGGCCACAATCGCTTACCCACGCTTCCTGAATCATTCTGGCAATTGACCAACCTCCAGGTGTTAAATCTGGCCGAAAACCAGCTCGTTTCCCTGCCAGAGACAATGGGGGATTTGTCAGATCTTCATACCTTAGATGTGGGCCATAATGAGTTGGCTTCTCTTCCTGAGTCGCTTGGCAAGCTCACCAACCTCACGTTTTTTCTCTACCTCAATGATAATCGCCTGACTTCGCTTCCCGCCTCACTTTTTGAGAATCTGAGCAAATTAAGGTATCTCAATATCACTGATAATTCCTTGACCACTCTGCCTGAGAGTATTGGCAACCTCACAAGCCTGATAGAGCTGCGTTTGTATAACAATCAACTCACTACCCTTCCCGAATCTCTCGGTCATCTGACGAAGCTCAAAGAACTGCATGTGATGAACAATCAGTTCGTTTCTCTCCCCGAAGCCATTGGGAAGCTGGAACAGCTGAAAGAGTTGCGCCTGTCCAACAATCGGCTCACTTCGCTCCCCCCCTCACTTGGCAATCTGAGACGCCTGACCATCCTCGATCTGCGAAACAATCGGCTGACCACGCTCCCTACGTCACTTCGCGACCTGGATAATCTGACCTCTCTTGATTTGAGAGCGAACAGGTTCGTCTCTCTCTCCCCAAGTATTGGAGAACTACCAAAGCTGGAAAAACTTGATTTGCGCTGGAACAAGATATCCCCTTCTCCAGGGTCGCTGCAGCCACTTGAGCAGCGCGGATGTGTTATTTATCTCTAGACTGTGGGAGAAAGTCATCCCAACGCCGTCGATTACTACACTCTGCTCGCCGTTCCAACCCCCGAGCGAAGTCGTGGCAATATATCACGACCGTACCCTTCAATGAAGGCCCGGTGATTCGGACCGGCCGAATGGAAGATCAGGTAATTAAAGCCAAGGTCAATATACTGCTGGATAAACTTGACATGATCTTCCGGGTTAGCCGAGATGCAGGCAATTTTCTTGATGGTATCTGGCCCAACTACCTCGCCATTCTCCTGCGACATCTTCGGAGTGTAGATTTTCTGATTATACACAAAGGCCCCTGCCCAGTATTTCCTGCGAGCCTCAATAGCAGCCTCCGTATCCCTGGTATACTCGACCATCAGTTCGATCAGCCTGGGCATCTGTGATGGATCCTTACCCGCTTCGCGAGCGCCATCCTCAAAATTCTTGAGCAGTTGGCGATACAGGTCGGGCTGTTTTCCTCCGAGTGTGAAGAGTCCATCGCCGTATTTGCCGGCGAAGGCTGCACTGCTAGGAGCTATCGTAGAAATGTACAGAGGAATCTTTGAGGCAGGAGGAGTAAAAAGCTTTGCTTTACGTGTCTGATAGTATTTGCCCTCGAAAGTGACTTCCTCACCGCTCCATAAAGCGCGAATGAGTTCGATAGCCTCTACTAACCGTTCCTGGCGCTCCTTATAACTCGGCCACATGCCGGTTGCAGCATATTCGTTCAGCGCCTCACCTGTCCCGACTCCGAGATAGGTACGATTAGGTGCGTAACATGAAACTGTTGCTGAAGCCTGGGCAATAATGGAGGGGTGATAGCGCAGGGTTGGACAGGTTACACCAGGACCCATATGGATGCGGTTGGTCTGAACCGCTACCGCACCCAGCCACGTCCAGGTGAAAGAGGACTGCCCTGCCTCGCTCCACGGATGAAAATGGTCACTGACATCGATTAAATCAAAACCGGCCTTCTCGGCGTCGATTGCGTAATTGGTAAGTTCAGTTGGCGGGAACTGTTCTGGTGCCGCCTTCCATCCTAATTGCAACATGATGTCTCGTCTCTCCTTCATAGGTTCGTTCAACTCGTTGACCGCACCTCGCTGATCCTAGTCTAAGGAGGAAGCGTCATGAAAGCGCCATGAGCATCGTCATGGGCAGTGGCCCCAAACGCTGACCCACACATGAGCCAGAACGCACCTGGCAGGAAGAGATGTGTTCTTACACGAGGGACTGATTGACGATGCCATTGCGGCGCTGGACACCTACGCGAGCCACACCCTGGTAGAGCAAGTAGTAGATGCCGCCCTACAATCACAAGCACACCTCGAGTGGGTCATTCAGGCTTGTCGCAAGCAAGCGGAGTATATCTTGAGGGCATTTCCACACTCGTGCCAGGAAAGTGAAACGGGATGAAATCGTGTAGGGGCGCAATGAATTGCGCCCGCATCCCAGGCCGATGCATTCGCGATGGGCGCAATTCATTGCGCCCCTACAAATTACCCGGAAGGACGGAGAATCGTCAGGAAATGCCCTCGGATATACATGCAAATCCTGATGAATGTTGACGACCGAATGGGGTACTGTGCGTTACCCATCCTGTAGGGACAAGGGGCGGATGTGGGGCAGGGTGGGGGCCTGGTGCTTGTCCTCGTTGGGGTGCGACCTGTTTGCTCCACGCAGTCCCCACTGGATCGCGTTGCCACCAGGACAAGCACCAGGCCCCCTCATCCACTCCACCCCGCTCCTTGTCCCTACAGGACCCTGGGACGCAAGCATCTCAATGGATATGATTACCCGATTCGGTCGTCAACATTCAGTAGGGGAGATCACAGCGGAATCAGCAAAAACCGCTCGCGTTCGCGCGCAATGTTAGAGACCCGCTGCATCAACTGGCGCAGTGCAGCGCTCCCCTGGCTATTCCAGCCCTCTGGCGTCAACTGCGCCACGTACTCGTACACCTCTTCGCAGCCGCGCACCAGCACGAGGTCAAAGTTGAGCAGTTGACCGAGCAGCGTCTGCTCCTGGCGGAAACGCCACCACGTGCGATCCTGCGTCGGCACCGACATGCCGCGAATGTGCGTCTCGATAGCTGAGAGCGCCTGGCGCGTCGCCTCCATCTCGCGTGCCTGCGCCAGTACCTCTGCGGGCGGATCGGGATTGGCGCGCGTCAGCGGCGGAATGAACCGGCGCTGGTATTCGCCCTGCAAGCGAGCAAGCATGTCGATAGCCTGCCCCAGGTGATAGCTGGCGCGTTCCCGCACCAGCAGATCATCGGCTCGCGCCTGGTTCGTCGTGTTGTAGAAGTTGTAGCCGTACCCCGTCAGCAGCAGTTGCAACTGCTGGATGACGGGATCAATCGCTGGTTGGGAACTCATGGCGTTTCCTCTCTTACCTGCCTGGCGCAGGAGCCGGGAGCGTTGCCGGCGGAGCGGTATTCACATAGTGATCAACGCTGCCGGTCGGCTGGACGCCAGCGATGGTGAAAGGCTGCCCAATCGCCATATTCGGAGCCGAAACCACGCCCCGCTCGGCCATCAGCATCGCGGTATAGTAGCGCACCGCCTCCATTTCGCTCAGGCCAAAGGCTTTCAGCGAGATCAACGCCTTCATGCGCTCGTCGCGTGGGAAGACCAGCACCTTGACCGTATCCAGCGAGATGCCGTAGCTGGCCAGGAATTGTTGTAGATGCTGGGAAACAATCTGGGAGAGATCGTGAATCTTTTCGTTGACCGATTCGAGCGGCGTAATCTGCACGAGCTGGTTCACCGCCTGCTCAATCACCGGTCCGGCATAATGGTTGATCTCATCGATAGTCAGCCCATGTCCCTTGTAGGGCATGTGCTGTACCAGCAGCACCGCGTTCTCGCGCGTCTCCACATGAATGTAATAATCGACGCTGTAGACCATCTCGGCCATCTCGCGCGACAGCGCCATGCCATTCGTCTTCAGCACCAGCTTGGCCCGGTTAATGTACAACGCCTCGTACTGCCAGGGACTCTGCCCGCCATAGAACGCCTGCTGTATCGAACCGAACAGCGGTCGGTCGGGAGTCTGCACGGTATACTGCCCCGTCTCATACACGTTGAGAATCGCCCCGCGCGACTTCAGCACGCAGAAGTGGTTGCTCTCGACCGTCAGCAGCGACCCGTTCATAATACTGCTATCGGGGTAATGCCAGAGCAGCAGGTCCGGTCCCAGCATCTCTTCACCATTGGCGCCCATCGTAGAAATCACATTGCGAATACCAGGCATCACATGTTCTCCTTACTTGTTGTTGAAGTAACACTACACGCAAACTACGTCTTACCTTATGATAGAACGCACAAGCCCCGCAAAAATCAAGCCTGAATATCAACGTCCTATAACACATTTTCCAGAGCATAGCGGGATTCGCTACCGTTGATCCTATTGAAAGACAATAGCAAAATGTATTACCAGTACAATAGTACTAACGCTTTGGGACTCCGCATCTGGAGCGGAGTAGGGATGAAACCATACCAGAAATGCAGGGTGCCCGTTTTGTTGCGTTTGTGTGACGGCGGAATCTCTGCTTATAATGGAGTCGTATTCGTAATATTACGAAAATGAGGCGCAGCTTGCAACAAGATACCCTACCGGTAGGCACGGTCGTACGGACTAGTAACAGAGACCGTTATATGGTGGAGAGACTCCTTGGCAAGGGCGGATTTAGCGCGATTTACCTGGTGCGAGATCAGCGTGTCAAGCAAAATCGCTTTGCACTCAAGGAGGTGAAGAATCCCAGTAGGCGAGAGCGAGAGCATTTCATCTTTGAGTGCGAAGTACTCAAGCGGCTAGACCACCAGGCATTGCCACGTGTCTACCGCGTGTTTGAGGACCCTGAACGCAATCAGGCATACGTGCTCATGGATTACATTGAGGGTCCCAATTTAGAGCTACTGCGGCGGCAACAGCCCAAGCAGCGCTTTTCTGTTCCCCAGGTTCTGAGCATGATGGGTCCCATCATGGATGCCGTTGCCTTTCTGCATAGTCAGTCCCCCCCAGTCGTCCACCGTGACATCAAGCCAGCAAACATCATCGTTCCAGCGACTGGCGATGATGCCATGCTCGTTGATTTTAGCATAGCGAAGGCATATGCATCGGAGGAAACCACCACCTCCGTTGGTCAAGGCACACCCGGCTATGCGGCGCCCGAACAATATGGTATGGGAACCACCCCACGGACCGATATTTACGGATTGGGTGCGACTGTGTACACCCTGCTGACCGGTACTACTCCTGCTGATGCGCTTTACCGCATGCTCCGCATCGGCGAAAATGAACCTGATCCTCTCGTCCTGGTGGATCAATTAAACCCGGCCGTTCCCAAGGAGATAGCTGAGGCTATCCATCAAGCTCTATCTTTGAGTAGTAAGGCGCGCTTCTCTGCCGTCCAGCAGTTCTGGCAAGCTATGAATGGGAAGACTGCAGAGCAAGACTTACATCCCTCTCGTGCGGTGTCACCCACCCCGTCTGATGCAGTCACTCCCTTTAGTGATAGCGTGAAAAGTATTGTGACTATCTCTCATCCAGGAGAAAGACATCGTGCCCATTTTACGAGAAGCATTGCACTCCTACTTGTGCTCCTTGCACTCCTCGCCGGGTTAGGTGTTGGAGTGCATGCTCTGCTATCTGCAGCGCGTAGCCAGGGTGCTCCTCCCGCTCTTCGCATACACACGTTGCATCCAGGCGCTTCTGCTGCGACAGCTACTGCTATCCCAGCGCAAGGTGTCTATCCACCCTTAGCTGAACGTTATAGAGGTACTATTGCTTCTCTCGGGGCGAATACCAAAACAGACATGACCCTATCAGGTGTGCAACAGGGCGGGGGAAACATGCGGGGATACTTTACTGGACTAGTGGTGGAAATATCGCGGGTAGCTATCAGATTCTGAATCAGGAGAAACAATTCACAGGTGAGTCCGGCGTCTGGAGCGCTTCTCCAGTGCTATCAGGTTAAGCCTCACTGCATACGTACTGAGGAAGAACTCACTGAGGCCTGGCGAACAAACGTAGCAAGTAAGTAGCACACCGATCGCCGCTGTGCGCCGGAATCAGGGAGGGACTGACGGTAGCTGGCAGGCACCTGCTTCATTTTATGAGGTTCAGTATGCACAGAGAACAGATCCTTCTTCCTGGCGGAGTGACTGTACGGGACACGAATGGAGATCGCTATGTAATAGAGGGTCTCCTTGGTAAAGGGGAAGCGGGTGCCGTCTATCTGGTCAGTGACCGACGCGCCAGGCAGAACGTACTTGCTCTCAAAGAGGTGATTAATCCGAATCAACGGGACCGCGAGCGCTTCGCATTTGAAGCAGAGATTCTCAGGCGAGTGAATCACCGCGCACTGCCCCGTGTGTACCGCGTTTTCGAACGTGAAAAGCTCAAGCGGGTGTACATGCTCATGGAGTATGTTAAGGGTCGGAATCTAGAGGACTTGCGGGTAGAGCAACCGGAAAGATGCTTCTCCCTGCCCCTGGTTCTCGCTCTGTTGTCCCCTATCGTAGATGCTCTTCACTATCTGCATTCACAGGACCCGCCTATTCTTCACAGAGATATCAAACCTGCGAACATTGTCGTGCCGCTAGGAGCTGATGAAGCGATGCTCGTTGATTTTGGCTCTGCCAAGGAATATGCTCCAGATGGAACTGCGACCGTAATGAGCCGGCGGTCACCAGGGTATGCTGCTCCTGAACAATATGTAAGTGGAACCAATACCCGCACGGATATTTATGGGCTAGGGGCAACCATCTACATGCTGTTGACAGGCACCATGCCCGCCGATGCTCTTTACCGAGTTGCAAGGAGGAGTAGTACAGGAGTGGATCCGCTCAAGCCTGCAAACCTGCTCAGGAGGGAAGTTCCTGCAGCTGTAGCCGAGGCCCTTCAGCGTGCGATGTCCCTGAGTAGCGCTGATCGATTTGAGACGGTCGAGGAATTTTGGCAGGTGCTGCAGGCTCATACGACAGATAAGCAGGTAGAGATACCTCGTGTGACCTCAGTGGTTGCGTATCAGCCTCTTCCTCTAAGAGCCAGCCAGCGCACTATGGGAGCATTCTATCTGAAAGGGCGAGATATCCTGCGCTCGGGGAAACGTAAGAGAGTAGTATTCGTCTACGCGACGCTGCTGGTAACGTTTGTGCTTGGAACGGCTCTCCTATCTCATCTTTTTGGGCCAACCGCTCTGCTTCTCCTCGTAGTCTTGTTAGTCATCTTAGCGCTCATCCCGCTATTACGATAGTAGCGATTTGGAAATTTACGGCAATTTCACCAGCGCGCGATTGATGCTGGCAAGTGTGGGGCAACCAGCCAATTTCATCGCCCGTTCGAGTTCGGTGTGCAGGATCTCCAGAACCTGCTGGACGCCCCGTGCGCCATCAACGGCCAGGCCCCAGAGGATCGGGCGACCAACTAGCACGGCATGCGCACCTAGAGCCAGAGCCTTGAGGATATCGGTGCCACGTCGGATGCCACCATCCATATAGATCTCACAGTGTCCAGCCACGACCTCGACAACCTCCGGCAGCGCCTCGATGCTCGTCACGACGCCATCCAGTTGGCGACCTCCGTGATTAGAGACGATAATGCCAGAAACGCCGTGTTCAAGCGCCAACACTGCATCCTCGGCGGTTAAGATGCCCTTGATCAGGACAGGCAACGCGGTGATCGAGCGCAGCCAATCGACGGTTTCCCAGGTCACGGGAACCTGTTCCTGGCTCTCCTCTTCGACGCCCACAAAATTGGCCTCGACCAGCGGTGGAGGCGGCATGGGCACCGCGTGCCGCTTACTACGCTCGCGATTGCCCACGACGGGTAAATCCACCGTCAGCACAATGGCCCGATAGCCTGCTGCCTCAGCCCGCCGCACCATCGAGGCCGCAACTTCAAGCGAATGATAGATATAGAGTTGGAACCAGAGCGGACCACTGGCCGTCTGGGCAATCTCTTCGAGCGAGCGTGTCGCATCGGTGCTGGCGATCATGAGCGTGCCAGCCGCCCCCGCGCCCTGAGCGGTCGCGCACTCCCCTTCAGGATGAGCCAGACAGTGCATGGACGTAGGAGCAACCAGGATAGGCATCGGCACCGGCAAACCCAGCACGCTGGTGCTGGTATCACAAGGGGTGACATCGACTAACATACGCGGACGCAGACGAATACGAGCAAAGTCGGCCTGGTTGGCGCGCAGGGTGATCTCGTCATCGCTGCCGCCTGCGTAAAAATCCCAGTAGACCGGGTTCATCCGTTCCTTGGCCAGGAGTTCATACTCAAACACGTTGATTGGTTCCATACGAGCTTTCTTTCTCCATCGTCTTTTTCGATGCATCACCGATGGAGAAAGTGTAGCACATCCATTACCTTTCCCGTCAGATGCACCTCGAAGTGGGGTCAGTGTGTCCCTGCTCGCTCCTTCCTCCAGCGCTGTGCCTGTCGTGCTACCGTCACTGTCACCCAGAACATGACCACCGCATTGACCGGATAGAAGGCTGTTTGCAATAAAGTCCTTGCGTGAGCAAGAAAAGTTGCGTAAGATAGAAAAGAGGATGAGCTATGACATCCTCGAAAAGGAGAGATGCGTACCATGCCCCATGAGCTCCTGCTGCAACAGCTTGTTGATCATCTGAAACCGGTGCATGGCCTCAAAGCCATCGTCCTGGGAGGATCCTACGCGAGTGGTTCACAGCGGCCTGACTCTGATCTCGATATTGGCCTCTATTACCACGAAAACCAGCCCCTGGATATTGTCCATCTTCGTTCCATTGCCTCCATCCTCAATGATGCTCCCAATCCGACCGTCACTGACCTGGGAGGGTGGGGAACCTGGGTCAATGGTGGCGCATGGCTCACCATAGGGGGTCAGCGTGTCGATTTGCTCTATCGGAACATCGACTTCGTCTCCTCTACCCTCGATGACTGTAATGCTGGCCATATTCGCTCCGACTATTGGCAGCAACCCGCCTATGGCTTTCATAGCTTCATGTACTGTACAGAAACCGCGATCTGCCGTCCCCTCTACGACCCTGACCAGGTGATCGAGCGCCTCAAGGCAAAGGTTGCTTACTACTCCCCTCATCTCAAGCAAGCCATCATCAAGCACTTTCTTTGGAGTGCCAGATTCACGCTTGACAATACCTCCAAGCCTGCCTCGCGTGGAGAGGTCTACCTCGTCACCGGTTGCCTGGCACGAGCCATTCACTGCCTTGTTTCCCTTAGCTATGGAGCAGACGTATCGCTCTCAGATGAAGGAGGAATGTAATGCCAGGAGATACCTATCCAACGTTTACTGTCGCTGAGACATGAAGTGGGAAGGAGGAATCCAATGAAGATCGGTATCGTTGGCGGCGGCCCTGCAGGCCTGTATTTCGCGTTGCTCATGAAGAAGCTCGACCCATCCCACCAGATCACCATCGTCGAACAAAACCCGGCAGGCGCTACCTATGGCTGGGGTGTCGTCTTTTCAGACCGTGCGCTCTCCTTCCTCAAAGAGAGCGACCCTGAGTCCTACGCCGACGTTGAGGCTGCGCTCAAAACCTGGGATGACCAGACCATTGTTCACAAGGGCCAGGCAGTACGGATCGATGGCAGCGGCTACTCGGGTATCGCACGGCTAACCCTCTTGCGCATCCTGCAAGAACATTGCCAGCGGCACGGGGTCGAGATGCACTTCACCACCCGCCTGTCCGATACCTCGCGCTTCGCCGACTGCGATGTGATTGTGGGAGCCGATGGTGTCAACAGCGTGGTCCGACAGCAGTACGCCGAGCAGTTTCGGCCTACAACCAGCCTGCTCTCGAACAGATATATCTGGTATGGCACACACCAGCTCTTCAAGACGCTCTCGTTGATCTTCCGCAGATACCAGGGAGGTGCCTTTGTGGCCCACTGCTACCCCTACAGTGAGGACACCAGCACGTTCATCGTGGAATGCGATGCCCGCACGTGGGAGCGGGCTGGATTCGCGCACATGTCGGAGCAGGAGAGCATCGACTACTGCCAGCGCATCTTCGCAGAGGACCTCGCAGGGCACGCGCTTCTCCCCAACAAACCGGCGTGGATCAACTTCAGGGTGGTTATGAACCAGCGCTGGAGCTATCAGAACGTGATCCTGCTGGGAGACGCGCTGCGCACCGTACATTTCTCCATCGGCTCTGGAACGCGCATGGCGCTCGAAGACGCCATCACCCTCGCCAGGGCTTTTGCCATAACCGGGGATGTTCGCGCCGCCTTCCAGACCTTTGAAGACATTCGCAGACCTGACATGGAGCGCTTACTCGCCATTGCTCGCCAGAGCTATACGTGGTATGAAACCTTCCACGACGCTTCATGGCCGCATATGATGCCTATACCACAACAAGAATAGCGCCTGAAAAACCTATAGAATGAAGGGAGAGCTCGCTATGACAACCTTAGATGGCGTGATACCTTACCCACCAGAGTTCGCCCAACGCTATCGCGCGCTTGGCTACTGGGAAGATCGAACGCTGGGGCAGTGGTTCGATGAAACCTGCGCGCGTTTCTTCGAGCGTGCCCTGTGCGCGGCGATGACCTCGGGTGCCTTCGATACAGCATCTTCGAGGGAGTCATAGAGGGTCTCGAAGAACACGGCGTAATAGACTACTGGCTTCTCAGGTACTAGCATGGTTTCGTGAGTATCTCCTTCTTTATAATT
>WNFE01003219.1_pt1 | contig 12127 bp, 10 predicted proteins | sample 5400451 | NCBI WGS metagenome assembly WNFE01 (sample SAMN13153344, study PRJNA577476) | soil metagenome | isolation source: 200 cm saprolite under Douglas fir tree site 2 hole 2 | place: USA:California | collected 2015-04-18
AGATGAATTGGGAAGCGGACATTCGTGAAGAGCTCGAAGCTCGGCTCGGACGGGCCGCGGAATCGGCCGAACACCCCGGGCTGCAGATCGAGACTCACGCCCGCTTCGGCAACCCCGCCGACGTGATCTGCGAGCTCGCCGAGCAACTCGAAGCCGATCTCATCGTCGTCGGCAACCGAGGCATGAAGGGCGGACGGCGCCTGCTCGGCAGCGTGCCCAACTCTGTCTCTCATCACGCGCCGTGCAGCGTGCTCATCGTCGACACGATGTGACGCCCGCGGGCCCATGATTACGGTGGATTCCGAGACCACGGGATCCGTGTACAGGACCGATCCGGGGAAAGGCCGCTTCCGTCGAGCGTTGATGGTGGTCGTGCTCGGCGCACTGGCGCTGCGGATCGGCTATGTGATGCTCGCCAAGCGCACCGAGCCGGTACTCGGTGACCAGATCTATTACAACGCGCAGGCGAACACGATCGCGCGGGGCCACGGCTTCACCGACTTCCGCGATGGATCGCAACAAGCCGAACATCCGCCGTTGACGGCATTGGCGATGACGCCGACGTCGTGGGTGATGGAGCAGTTCGATGCCGGCGGCAATCACCTGCTCGCGCAGCGTCTCACCATGACGTTCTTCGGCGCCGCGGTCGTGTTGGTCATCGGATTGATCGGGCGCCGGGTGAGCGGCGATCGCGTGGGGTTGATCGCGGCCGGCCTGGCTGCGGTGTATCCGAATCTCTGGATCAACGACGGCTTGGTGATGTCGGAGACGCTGGCCACCCTTGCGGTGGCGCTGGCGATCCTCTTGGCGTATCGCTTCATCCGCGCGCCCACCGGTACGAACGCGGTATGGGTCGGCGCCACCTGTGGCTTGGCGATGTTGGCCCGCGCCGAGCTCGGGTTGCTGCTGCCGGTCATGGTCCTGCCGGTCGCGCTCTTCCTCCGGGAGCGATCGGTCCTTCATCGGTTGCAGCTGGTGGCGATCGCGTGTTTCGCCGCGCTCGTGGTGGTGAGCCCCTGGCTGGTGGCGAATCTCACTCGTTTCGACGAACCGGTGCTCTTCTCCACCAACGACGGGCTCACGATCTGCGGCGCCAATCTCCACCGCACCTACTACGGGCAGGGGACCGGGCTGTGGGCGCTCGACTGTGCCACCTTCCCGACGCCGAAGGGCGACCGATCTGTGGTGTCGAACTCGCTGCGGAGTCGGGGTCTCCACTTCATCGGAGATCACCTCGGTCGCTTGCCGGTGGTGGTCGCCGTGCGAGTCGCGAGAGTGTGGAGTATCTACGCGCCGGGCCTGATGGCCAGTTACAACCAGAATGAGGGTCGCGAAGAGTGGGCGTCGTGGCTCGGCTTCGCCTCGTTCTGGGTGCTCGTACCGTTCGCGGTGGGGGGAGGAGTGCTCATGCGGCGCCGGCGAATGGCCATCGCGCCCCTCATCGCGCAGTTCGTCATCGTGACGGTCACGGCCGCGGCAATCTACGGCATCGTCCGATTTCGGATCCCCGCGGAGGTCAGCCTGGCGGTCTTGGCGGCGGTGGCGATCGATCGCATTCGGAGCACGGCTGCACCGACGGCCCGGTGTTAACTTCCGCCCATGGAAGCCGCGTCTGAGGCGCCCGCGCGCGCGCCCGACGGCCGTGACCGAACCGGTTCGGACTCGCCGGCCACGAATACTGCGGTCGTCACGATTCCCCGCTGGTTGTTCCTCACCGGTGTGCTCGTGGTCGTGGCCGGCATCGTCTTGCGGTTCGTGACCCGTTCCGATCTCTGGCTCGACGAAGCGCTCAGCGTCAACATCGCCCGGTTGCCGCTGGGAGACATCTCCGAAGCGCTCCGCCACGACGGGGCGCCACCACTCTTCTACCTGCTGCTGCACGGATGGATCTCGGTCTTCGGTACCAGCGACGTCGCGGTACGCGCATTGTCGGGAGTGATCTCGGTCGCGACTCTCGCGGCCGCCTGGTTCGCCGGCCGCCGGCTCGGACATCCGGGCGCGCCGGGCCCGCTGCGTGACGATCCGCCCCGCGTGCGTGCGGTGGCCGCGCTCGTCGTCGTGGTGCTCTCCACCTCACCGTTCGCCATTCGATACGCCACCGAGGCCCGCATGTACTCGCTGGTGATGTTCCTCGTCACCGCGGGATACCTCGCGCTACGGCGCGCGCTGGAGCGGCCGTCGCTCGGGCGCCTGGCCATCGTGGCCCTCGTCATCGGTGCGCTGCTCTACACGCAGTACTGGACGATCTACCTGCTCGTGGTGGTCGGCGCCGCGATGTTGTGGCGCGCGTGGCGTGCTCCCGATCTCGGCGATCGCCGAGCGGCGCGCTCGTTCATCGTCGCGATGATCGCCGGCTTCATCACCTTCACGCCGTGGCTCTCGAACTTCCTCTATCAGAATGCGCACACCGGTACGCCGTGGGGTGATGGGCAGTTGCCGTGGTCGGCGGCGCGGTTGGCGTTGGAGCAGTTCGCGGGCGGTACATCGCTGCTCCACGGTGAGAGCAACGTCCTGGCGGTGCTACTCCTCGGGCTGGCCTGGTTCGGGTTGATGGGCGCCGCGATCGACGCTCACCACATCGACCTCGACCTGCGCACCCAGCCCGCGGTGCGATGGGAATCGGCAGCAGCGGCGAGTGCGCTCTTGCTCGGTCTGGTCGTGGCCGGTGCGACCGACGGCGCATTCGATGGCCGTTACGCGTCGATGATGTTCCCGCTCTTCGCCATGGTCGTCGCGTACGGGTTCACGATCTTCGGGTCGCGCAAGGCGGCGCTCGCGGTCCTGGCGCTCTTCGTGACGCTGGGCCTCGCGGGCGGGGTGCGGAACGTGCTCGACAACCGAACCCAGGCCGGGCAGGTTGCCGACGTGCTCCGGGCCGAAGCGAAGCCAGGTGATGTCGTCGCGTACTGCCCCGATCAGCTCGGCCCCGGGGTGAGCCGTCTCGTCGAAGGTCGCGGTCTGGTGCAGATGACGTTCCCGTCCGGTTCGGGTCCCGATCTGGTCGACTGGGTCGACTACGTCGCCCGCGTCGGAGCAACTGATGGCGGTGTCTTCGCGCGGACGATCCTCGCCCGCGCGGGTCACCACACCATCTGGTACGTGAGCAATCCTGGCTACCACAACGTCGAGAACAAGTGCGACGAGATCGCGAGCGCGCTGAACGCGCTGAACGCGCCGCGCCCGGTAAAGCCCGCACGGGTGCTGCGCGACGGCGAGACCTTTTTCGAGTTCGAGGATCTGCGCGAGTTCCCGGCGCGATGACTCGCGCCTTCGCTCTCGCTCGCGACGCGGGGCGTCGAATCGCCGACTCGGTGTTCGTGCGACGTGACGTGCGAGCGGCGATCGTGCCCTGGGTGGTCGCACGCGTGATCGTTGTCGGATCGCTTGCGCTGTCACGCCACGTGTATGCAAAAATCGGTGCACCGCCCCGCCCCACCGCATTGAGGCAAGGACTCTTCGCCTGGGACGGCGCGTTCTACCGAGCGATCGCGGAACACGGATACCACTCCGTCGGGCGCGCGTCGTTGCGTTTCTTTCCGCTCGTTCCTTTGCTGGCGCGACTACTCGGTTGGATCCTCCTGGGTCACACCGCTGCCGCGCTGATCGTGGTGGCCAACGCATCGGCGCTCGCCTTTGGTGCGCTCATTCATCGGCTCGTGATTCGAGAAACCGCTGATTTCGCGGTTGCCCGGCGCGCCGCGTGGTTCGGTGCCGTGTTTCCTGCCGCGGCGGCGTTGGTGCTCGGCTACGCCGAAGCAACCGCAATGCTCCTCGGCGTTGTGCTGTTCCTTGGTCTGCGTACGAGACATTTCGGTTGGGCCGCGGCGGCCGGGCTGCTCGCCGGACTGTGCCGACCCGTTGGCGTGTTGCTGATCGTGCCCGCGCTCGTCGAAGCTGCGCGCGATTGGCGTACTACTGATGCGCGGGAGCGAGTCGTTCGCGTGAGCGCGGTGGCGGCGCCCGCGATCGGCGCGTCGCTCTACCTCGGATGGGTTGGCTTCGAGTTTGGCGATGTGTGGCTCCCCATCTCACTCCAGAACCGCTCAACGCTTCGCGGTGGATTCCAGGATCCATTCACTCGCACCATCGATGCCTTCGGCGACCTCTTCGGGGGTGACCGGTTCGGATCGGGTCTCCACATCGTGTGGGCCCTGTTCTTCGCCGCGCTGTTGGTCATGCTCGTTCGCCGCGCCGCGGCATCGTATTCGCTGTACGCGGCTGCCACACTGGTACTCGGCCTGTCTGCGCACAACCTCGACTCGTTCGAGCGCTACGCAATGAGCGCTTTTCCTTTCCTCATCGCGCTGGCCATGATCACCCGGAGGGAAGCGTGGGAGCGGTTCGCGCTGGTGACGGCGGGCGCCGGCTTGGTGGGTTACGCCATCCTCGCGTTCCTCGGTATCTCGGGCCCCTGACTCCGAGGGCAGTACCCGTAGACTCCTTCCAGTCCCAGCCTGCCGGAGCACTCTGTCGTGAGCGAAAGCATCAGTAACCCCGATGTCGTGATCATCGGCGCGGGCCCCGCGGGCCTCACCGCCGCGTACATGCTCACCAAGCGCGGCGTCACTTCGACCGTCCTCGAAGCCGACACGGTCGTCGGCGGTATCAGCCGCACCGCAGTACGTGACGGCTGGCGCTTCGACATCGGCGGTCACCGTTTCTTCACCAAGGTGAAGCCGGTCAATGACCTCTGGTTCGAGATCCTCGGTGAGGAGAATTTCCTGCGCCGGCCGCGGATGAGCCGTATCTACTACCGCAAGAAGTTCTACGACTACCCGCTGGTGGCGATGAACGCGTTGAAGAATCTCGGCCCCGTCGAGGCGACACGGTGCATGGCGTCCTACGTCTGGGTCCACGTCAATCCACCCAAGGACAAGAGCACGCTCGAAGGCTTCGTCGCGTCGAGGTTCGGGTGGCGCCTCTACGAGCACTTCTTCAAGACCCAGAGCGAGAAGGTGTGGGGCGTGCCGTGCACGCAGATTCAGGCCGACTGGGGTGCGCAGCGGATCAAGAACCTCTCGATCGGTCGAGCGGTGTTGGAGGCGCTGACCCCGAAGGCCGTCCGGGTCCGCCGCGACAAGGCCAAGCAGGTGACCAGCCTCATCGAGGAGTTCAACTACCCGAAGTTCGGCCCGGGCCAGATGTGGGAGCGGTGCGCGGAGCTCGTTATCGAGCAGGGCACCCGGGTGGTGTTCGACTCCACGGTCAGCCGGATCGAGCACGCCGACGGGCGCGCGATCGCAGTGAGCGCGACCACCGCCGGCGGCGTTCCGACCCGTTACGAGTGCAGCCAGGTGATTTCGTCGATGCCGATCAGCGCGTTGCTGCGGGCGATGGATCCGCCGGTTCCCGACGAGGTGAAGGACGCCGCCGACAGCTTGCGTTATCGCGCCCACATCACGGTGGGTCTCGTGGTTCCCGAGGAGTTCAGTTTCCCGGACAACTGGATCTACATCAACGACGCCAACGTAAAGGTCGGCCGGGTCCAGAACTTCGGCCGATGGTCGCCGCACCTCGTCAAGGACGGTCGTACCTGCTTGGGGGTCGAGCTCTTCGTCGACGAGGGCGACGAGTGGTGGACGATGTCCGACGAAGACCTGGTCGAGAAGAGCAAGCGCGAGCTCGAGCAGATCGGTCTCCTCGATGCGTCAAAGGTCGAAGCTGGATACGTCGTGCGAACCCCGAAGGCGTATCCGTTCTACGACGCGGAGTACAAGGACAACGTCGCGATGTTGGCGAAATGGCTCGAAGCAAACGCGCCCAACGTGCATCCGGTCGGCCGCAACGGAATGCACCGCTACAACAACCAGGATCATTCGATGTTCACCGCGATGTTGTCGGTGGAGAATATCTTCGGCGCCACCCACGACGTGTGGTCGGTGAACGTCGAAGAGGAGTACCACGAGGAAGCCGCCGCGGAGCAGGTGTGAGCGGGAGCGGGGGGGCGCCGCCGGAGATCGGAGCCGCCGGGCTCGAAGCGGGACCGACGCTGCACTTTCCGTGCTTCGACGCGTTCCGCTTCTTCGGCATGACCATGGTGTTGCTGGTGCACGCGGGCTTTGCCACGCGCCCATGGGTTCAGGCAAACCTCCCGGCATGGACCCAAGCGATCCTGCAACGGATGGATGTCGGCGTCGCAGTGTTCTTCGTCCTCTCCGGATTTCTGCTCTTCCGGCCGTTCGTGGCCCGCCAGCTGGCAGGGAAGCCACCCATGCGGGCCCGCACGTTCCTGCGTCGTCGGTCGCTACGAGTGCTCCCGGGCTATTGGTTCGCGCTGACGGTGTGCGTGGTGTTCTTCGGCCAACTGCTCGGTGGTGTCAAGCACGCGCTGCTCTACTACTCACTGCTGTTCCCGTTCGCGAGCGAGGGCGTTGCCCTCGGCGGTGGGAGAGGGCAGGAAGGCAACTACGCGATCCCGCAGGCGTGGAGCCTCACTGCCGAATATCTCTTCTACCTGTTGTTACCAGTGCTCGCGATCCTGTTGTTCCGCTTCGGTACGCGCCAGGGCACCCGCGTCGTCCCGAGTGTCCAGCTACGCAACGCCCTGCTCGTCGCGGGCGCCTTGTACGTTTTCGGCCAGCTCTTCCGCGTGTACTTCCTCGTGGCGAACCCGTCTTGGGAGCGAGTCGCGGTGATCTGGGCGCCGAACTGGGTCGACTTCTTCGCCATCGGCATGGCGATGGCCGCGTTCAGCGCCTACGAAGCGGTCGGGGGACGCCTACCCCGCGCGCTGGGGTTTCTCGGTGATCATCCCGCCGCGTCGTGGGGAGTGGCCGCCGCGATCGGATTGAGCTTCGCGACGTTCTCACCGCCTGATCTCCCTGGTGTCTACGGCGCCGAGTACTGGGTGCGCTGGTTCCTGTTCGGCCTGTTCTCGCTGTTCCTGCTCGCGCCGGCGATGTTCGGCGATCAGACCGCGGGCTGGGGGCGCCGGCTCCTGGCCAGTCGCCCCCTCGTGCTGCTCGGCACCGTCTCGCTCGGGTTCTACCTGTTCCACCTCGCGCTGTTGCGCAAGGCGCAGGAGTGGACGGGCGTCGGCGCCTTCGGTGGCAACTTGCCCACGATCTTTGCCATCACGTTCGTCTGCTCGATCTCCCTCGCGCTGGTCAGCTACTACCTCGTGGAGCGGCCGTTCCTGCAGCTGAAGGATCGCCCGCTGCGATCGTTGTGGACCCGGCGCCACCCAGTGGGTACGAGTAGGTGAGCGACTGATGGGTGAGCGCCCGCTGGTGATCATCCCGGCCTACAACGAGGAAGCATCGCTGCCGGAAGTCTTGGCCGAGCTGGCCGCGCGCACCCCGGAGTACGACGTGCTCGTCGTCTCCGACGGCTCCACTGATGCCACTGCGGCGTTGGCACGGGCCGCGGGGGTGCACGTTGCCACCCTGCCGTTCAACTTGGGCATCGGCGGCGCGTTGCGTACGGGATTTGCCTTCGCGGTGCGTCGCGGTTACGAGCGGGCGGTGCAGTTCGATGCCGACGGGCAACACGACCCGCTGGCGGTGCGCACGCTCCTCGATCGGCTCGACGGCGGTGCCGACATGGTGATCGGGAGCCGGTTCGCCGAGGGTGGTGCGGTGACCTACGAGGTGAGCAGGATCCGCCGTCGGGCGATGAAGGTGCTCCAATGGCTGGTGCGCATCCTGCTGCGCCGTCGTTTCACTGACACCAGCTCCGGATTTCGCGCGTTCTCGCGCCCGATGCTCGAGTACTTCGCCGTCAACTATCCCGTCGAGTACATGGACTCGGTCGAGGCGCTCGTGCAGGCGTGCAACGCGGGTTTCCGCGTGGAAGAGGTGCCCGTGAACATGCGGGGCCGTACCGGTGGCGCGCCGTCGACCCGTCGTGTCAAGCTCGTGTACTACTACGCGCGGTTGCTTGTGGTGCTCTTGGTGTCGACGACCAGCCGCGGGCAGCGAGCACGCCGTACTGCCCATCGGGGGAGCGCGGGGTGAACGGCCTCTTTGCCGCGATGAGTGGCGCCGCGCACGTGCTGGTCATCGTGCTCGCGGCCGGCGTGATCAGCTTCATCGTGACGCTCGTGCGGAGCCATCGCCTGCGGGCGAAGTACTCAGTGCTGTGGTTTTCGATCGGGCTCGGCCTCGCGGTACTGGCGATCTTCCCCGATGTGCTGGTGGGCGTGTCCGACCTGTTCGGCATCTCCTACCCGCCCGCGACGTTCATGCTGCTGGCGTTGAGCTTCCTGCTGGTATTGGTATTGCACTTCTCGTGGGAGCTCTCACGGCTCGAGGACCGCACCCGCGCGTTGGCGGAGGAGTACGCGCTCCTGCGCGAAGAGTTCGAAGACCGGTTCGGCAAACGTGAGGACGACGCGAACTGAGCCTCAAGTTGAGGACTGCGCTCGCGCCACCACGATGAGGCCGTCGGCGGCGTAGGGGCGGCCGAGCCGGGCAAGGACGCGTTCGATTGCCAGCACGATGTGAGCACCGGCAGCAAGCACCCGGGTGCGCGCGCCTGCCGCGGCTTCGGTCTTGACCCGTTGCACGAAGACCCGGTGCTCGAGCGGGACCCATTGATGGCGGGTGAGCATGGTGTCGAGGGTGTGGCAGGTGAACAGGGTCACGTGGTCGGGATGGTTCACCTCGTAGTTGGCGAGCAACGCGAAGGTGTTCACCAGGCCGCTGGCGTTGGGAGTGGTCACGATCAGCACCCCGCCGGGTGCGAGTAGCGCGTGGAGACCATCGAGAAACGCGCCCGAATCGTCGAGGTGCTCGATCACCTCACCGGCAATCACGACGTCAGCCGGCGCGAGCCCAAGGGTGCGGATCGCGTCGACGTCGCGGCAGTCGACGACGTGGGCGTCGTAGCCACGGTCGCGCGCGTCCCGGACTCCGGCCTCGTCGATGTCGAGACCGACGAGCTCGCGTGCCGAGCCCGCGAGGTGCTCGTGGAGCCAGGCGCCGGCGCGTCGGTTGAGCTCTTGACAGCCGGCGTCGACGAAGCCGACGTGCACGACGCGCTTGTCCGTGCACTGCGCGCGGAGATAGTCGAACCGATCGACCAATGTTGCCCGCGGGAGTCGATGCACCATCTCCAGCTGGGAATGCTCGGTCACGCCTCGTCCCTCGCGGTCGGGAACACCGGCACGACGTCGAGGTCACTGATGCGTTCGCGCAGTGGGGGACCGGCGCGCCCCTCGAGTGCGGCGGCGATCTTGGCGAACGTGCGCCGCCGGTTGTACCAGAGGAGGCGGCTACCGAGTCGTCCCGCGTCGGGCACGACCCAGTACGGCTCACCGGGATCGAAGTCGTACGGGTGGCAATAGATCCAGAGCAGCTGACCGCGACCGACCGTTCGTCGCGCCGCGGCCGACGCGACGGTTGGAAGGGCCCGCAGGTACACGCCACCGAGGTACGGAAGCCCGAGCGGGCCGGCTCTCACCACCGGACAAGGGAGCTCGAGCAATCCGTTGCGCCAACGAAATGGTGACGACGGAAGGCTGGGATCGCCGAACAAGGGGTTGCGGGCGGGCAGCACGCTCGAGGAGTAGCCGAAGCCGAGCTCGACCAGCACGTCGGTGGCCCAGCGCGACGCAGGAACGAGGGAAAAGGTCGGCGCGCGGAAGCCGACCACCGCGTGGCCAGTGATGTCCTCGAGCAATTCCTTGCCGCGCGCGGCGTCGGCGCGAAAGCGCACAGGGTCGAGCTCGGTCAGCGCGACGTGACGCCAGCCGTGTAGTCCTACCTCGTGGCCGCGCGCGGCAACCTCGCGGACGAGTTCGGGATGTTCCTCGGCGACGTCACCCACCACGAAGAAGGTTCCCCGTGCGTGTCGCGCGTCGAGGAAGTCGAGGATCTCGCGGGTGAGGGCGGGGTAACGCTGCTCCTGCGCATCGGACGCGCGGTGGTCTTCGAGATCGAGCGTGAATGTGACTTGGTCGGTGCGCACCGCCGCCGGGGTCATCAGTAGGCGTCCATGTCGAGGAACTCGAACGTGTCGAGCTCGAGCGTGGCCTGGTCGATCGCAGGGGAGAACGAGCGAAGGATGAGGTGGAGCGGCGACGGCTGGAGCCGGCGCGGTGGCCGGAAACCGCGGACCGTGACGTGAGCGTTGAACCCCGCGTACACGGCGTAGGGAGCAGTGTGGAAGCGACATGCCGCGGTCACCAGGCGCTCGACGTGGCGCGGCTCGTCGTCGCCACCACGCGGCAACAGCTTGAGGATCACCGCAGCTGGGATACCGAACCGGGTGTCGCGCGTCGTGATCGCGACCAATTCGTCAGTCGCATGGATGGCGTATGACGTGTGTGGTGGTGAGAGCCGCCACCGCAGATATTCCGACGTAGAGGAGTTCGTCCATGTGTTGACAGGGAACTGGTCGAGGCCCTCGGTGAGCCGCGCAAAGTCGGTACCGGCGAGGAACGAGTGGTCGACCCTATGACTCTCGGCCGGCTGGCGATACGGCCGGGGGAACATCACTCGTACCGGCAGCGGCCCAGGAGTCTTCCAGCCCATGTACTTGACGACGGCGCCGATCGACTTGTCGTTGCAGACGCCCGTGGCGAACTGCCAACCGGCCGCGGCGGCTTCCTCGTAGATCTCCAGTCCGAGCTTGCGGAACCACCCTTGGCGCTGGGTGCCGCTCCGCACCACTGCGTTCAGCGAGAACCCGGCGGGGACGGTGTCGTCGGGGCCGCGATAGCGCTGTGGCACCACCGCGTAGTGGGCGACGCGCACGCCACCGTCGTCGGCGGCGCGCTGGATCGCCGGACCATATGGATTTTGGTCGTAGAGCCAGTGGAGGTAGGCGTCGTCGACGAAGCGGGCGCTCGGCAGCTCGGCGTCGAGCAGCTCGGTGTTGCGCTGGTTGTCGACGCGCGTGCTCGATGCCTCACCCGCGCTCATGGAAGGAACGTAGCGGAGCAGTGCTCGGAGAGTGGGACTGCGGAGCGAAGTGACCCGGGACGAGGAACGTAGCGGAGCGAAGGGACCCGGAGTGCAGGAACGTAGCGGAGCAGTGCTCGGAGAGTGGGACTGCGGAGCGAAGGGACCCGGAGTGCAGGAACGGTTCGCGTAGCCTGGTGACGGTCGTCCGACCGCTGCCTTTGTTGGGAGACGGAACTGGTTCGAACGCAACGTGTGTCCCCGCGCGAGCTCGACGGGGCTCAGGCCGAGACGGAACCTCTTCCTTCCCGGCGCCAGTCGCGTGCGCGCCGGGTTGGGCGCGGCGAAGTTGGATCCTTCGGTTACCAACCCGCGCTCGACGGCATCCGGGCGTTCGCGGTCGCGGCGGTGCTTCTCTATCACGGGGGGCAGTCGTGGGCGGTCGGCGGCTATCTCGGCGTCGACGCGTTCTTCGTGCTGAGCGGGTTTCTCATCACGACGTTGCTCGTCACCGAGTGGTCCGGTCGCCAACTTCGCGGTCGGGGGCGCATCGACCTCCGGGCGTTCTGGATTCGCCGCGCTCGTCGTCTGCTTCCTGCGCTGTTCTTCGTGATGATCGGTGTGGTCGTCTACGCGGCGGTGTTCGCAGCGCCCGGGGAGGTCGATCGAATCCGGCAGGACTCGTTGGCGACATTGGGTTACGTCGCCAATTGGCGGTTCATCTTCTCGGGTCAGTCGTATTTCGACCAGTTCACCCAGCCATCGCCGCTGCGCCACATGTGGTCGCTGGCGATCGAAGAGCAGTTCTACTTGTCGTGGCCGCTCATCGTGGGTTTCGTGTTGTGGTGGCGGCGATCGGTGCGCGCTCTGCTGGTGATCGCGGTCACGATGGTCGTCGCGTCCGCCACGCTCATGGCGTTGCTGTTCCACCACGGGCACGATCCCTCGCGTGTGTACTACGGAACCGACACACGCGCGCAGTCGCTCCTGATGGGTGCAGTGCTCGGGATCGTGCTCTTCCTGCACGGACCGATCCGTTCGTTGGTTGCCCGCATCGCGCTCCGAGCGTTCGCGATCGTCGGCGCGGGGTACACGCTGTGGCTGTGGTGGCGGATGTCCGAACGCACGGACGCGCTGTATCAGGGTGGGTTCGTGCTCGCGGCGCTGGCAGTCGCGGCGGTGATCGCGTCGGTGGTGCAACCCGACCGCGGAGCGCTGGGCGCCGCGCTGTCGTGGGGACCGTTGCGCTGGGTGGGGCGCATCTCGTACGGCCTCTACTTGTG
>WNFE01003222.1_pt1 | contig 12124 bp, 8 predicted proteins | sample 5400451 | NCBI WGS metagenome assembly WNFE01 (sample SAMN13153344, study PRJNA577476) | soil metagenome | isolation source: 200 cm saprolite under Douglas fir tree site 2 hole 2 | place: USA:California | collected 2015-04-18
CCGTCCAGCCATCGGAGGTAATCCGCGCCTCCGAAGTCCAGATTCCGTCCCAGCCGGGATCACCGTCCTGTGTATCCCCAGCCTGCTCGTCGGTGATTAGAGCGTCTCTCTGCGTGCCCAGCGGGTTGATCTGGAAGACGTAGGCGTTGCGCCGGTCGCGCCGGGAGTCGATCACGATCTCAAAATAGTCATCCAACTCCTGAGTCACATCCCGCCGGAGTTGGGTAGCGACGGGACCGGCTCCAACTGAATCGTGACAGGCGACTCCAAAGTAAACTTCATTCCGCGTATACAGCACTCTCACTTCTGTTCGCTCCGTCGCGGGCTGTCCTTCGTAGGGCTCTCTCTGCCTAAAATCACTGATTGGGGCCGCTTGCAGCCAGATAGGATCGTCGAGTGTGCCGTCGAGTCGAGGTGAGCGTTCGACTCGGACGGCTTGGGCAATACGCTCGGCGAGCTCTGGGTTGGCGGTCGCAGAAGGTTCCGACTCCTGCCCCAGCATCGCCTGAGTAAAGATACAGGCAAGCAGGAGAGTCCGCGCGAGCCTGGCGCGCGCTTTCATTCGACGGGCCCGCTGACCGTTCTGGCATTTACGCATGGTGTAAGAACAAACCCACAACGGCGGCACAGGCTATAAGAACCGGCTCCGGTACTTTCCACCGAAACAGTACGGCAAGACTTAGCAAACAGATCACAACTGTAGGCAGGTCGTAAACCGAACGCCGCGCGAGAACCACTACTGCGCCCGCAATCGCGCCGGTGGCCGCCGCGGTCACACCGCGCACGAACGCATTCAACTGCGGGTTCTTCGCCCAACGTTTGTATGAGGGCGCAAGAAGAACGACGACCAGATAAACGGGAAGGAAGATGCCGAGCGCCGCCGCCGTCGCGCCTGCAACACCCGCGACCAGGTACCCAATAAAGGCAACGGTGATGACCACCGGCCCGGGCGTGATCATCGCCACTGCAACCGCGTCCACGAACTGATGGTCGGTCAGCCAGTGATGCCCTTGCACCACGCCACCGTAAAGAAATGGCACAACGGCGAGTCCGCTTCCGAATACGAACATTCCGGCCTTGGCGAAGTACACAAAGATCTGCAACAAGGTGCCGTTCACCGCGAACATTCCGATGGCTGCCGGCGCGAACAGTGCGGAGACAGTGCTTCTGGCCAGTAATCGGCGCGGAAATGCCTTAGCCAGCACGTTTACTACTCCGCTCAGCAGAAAGAGACAGACGATCTCCTGTGAGGTCCATGCGGTGGAGATCGCCAGGATCGCGAATATTCCCCACAGCAACTTGTCTTTCCCGAGCGTGAGCTTGGTCAGCTTAAACGCCGACCGGGCAATGATTCCGATCACGGCGGCGCCGATCCCGTAGAACATCCCCTGCATCCAAGGCAGCCCACCGAAGCGGACGTAGGCTGCCGAGAGCCCCAGCACCATAACGAACGACGGCAGGACAAATGCCACGCCCACCGCAGTAGCTCCGAGCACGCCTGCGCGAATGTAGCCGAGATAAATCGCAAGCTGCGCCGCCAGAGGGCCCGGCGCGAGTTGCGCCAGCGCGAGACCTTCCAGGTAGTCTTCTTTGCGGATCCAGCCGCGATCGTCGACGAGATCTTGCTGCATGTGTCCGGCAAGAGCGATGGGTCCGCCGAACCCCACGGTTCCCAGCCACAGAAAATAGCCGACGAATCGAGGCAGTGACACACTTGCCGGTTCGGATGCCGCCGAGTTGGTTTCTGGGTTCATTTTGCTGAGTTTGTATTATCGAGAGCCGCTCGCAGCCCCTTCGCCAGCTTCGCCGCATCATCGTTCGCCCAGAAGTGCATGAAGAACAGACGAGGCTCCTCCGTCAGCATGTGGCTGTGCAGCGCTGTCACTGCGATTCCGTTCTGCCGCAGCGCTTTGATGACCGGGTTCACTTCACTTCCGAGGAGCACGAAGTCACCCGTGATCGCTGCTTTGCCGTTGCCTGTCGCTTGGAAGTTCAGGGCCGTCGCCACGCCCATCGCAGGCGGAACTGTCATGCCAGAATCCGTGATGGTCTCCGCCCTCGGCACTCCGATCTGGAGAATTCCTCCATTGACCTTCCCGGTGTGCCCGAGAATCTGCTCAACCTGCTTCTGGTCGAAACCAAGCTCGGCTGCTGGTTGGGCTGCGGGAGCGGCATCTGGGCCGGGAGTCTTAGTCAACGCCACCGCATCGTGGATCGCCTTCGCCATCTGCACAGCGTCGCCGTGGCTGGCAATGTGCATGTACATCACATGCGGCGACTCCCCAATCAGATGATTGTGCAGCGCCGATTCGTGGATACCGCCTTCTTGCAGCTTCATCATCACCGGCTCGACCTCATCCTCGGTGAGGACCAAGTCGCCCATGACCATGGCTCCGCTGCCATCCCGCTTGAAGGCGGTCCACGAACCGAAGGCAAGGCCTGGCTTGAGCTCCACGCCATCAAGCACGACATGAAGATCTTTTCTCGGCATTCCGAATCTGATCACGTCACCTGCTTGCACTTGCCCCGCACGGCCCATCGCCTCCTCGACCAGCTTCCAATCGCCGGCGGTATTCGGTGAGCCCGGACTCGGCGTCTGCCCCATCGCCAGAGTTCCGCAATACAGGTAAGCTGTCGCGACGATTGTCGGTAACAGGATTTTTGTGACTCGGGTTGTTGAGACTCGGATTGATCCATTGCCTTGTAAAACGGTGGTACTCATGGTCGCATTCTCCTTATGATTTAGGCTGCAAAACTTAACCGAACGCCGGAACCCTGCCTCTCGGCTTTCTCATACAAGAAGGCTGCCGCAGCCACATCTTGCAGCGCCATTCCAGTGCTATCGAAGACGATGATCTCCTCTTCCGATTCGCGGCCCGGCTTTTTTCCTGCCACGACCTCGCCGAGTTCCGCATGCACATCCGCTCGCGTGACCGCGCCTGCCTCCAATGCGTGATGCAAATCTCCCATAACGGCACACTGTTCAAGAACGTCGCATACGATTTTGCTCCTTGCCATCAACGCCGGGTCGAGTTCTTGTTTGTGAGGGTTGTCCGCGCCAACCGCAGCGATGAAGGTTCCTCGCCTCACATCGTCTGGACCAAGCAGGCGACCCCGCGACGGAGTGCACGTCACGCAAATGTCGCTTTGCCGCGACGCTGCCGCCAGCTTGGCCACCGCCGTCACAGAGATTTGCAGATCCGATTCGAGATCCCGCGCAAACCGCGATGCCTGTTCTCCATCTTTGTCATAAGCGAACACAGTTTCGACGTGGCGAACACGCGAGAGGGCCTTGAGATGAACCCGTCCCTGATTGCCGCAGCCACAAATCGTGATGGTCCGCGAGTCCTCCCGTGCCAGAAATTTCGCTGCCACGGCAGTCGCGGCCGCAGTGCGCAGCGAAGTGACGTCGCGGGAGTCCATCACGGCCAAAGGAGTCCCATTTCCAGCATCGCAGAGAACGATGACTCCCTGAATCGCGGGAAGGCCGAATCGAGGACTATTTTCCGGGAAGTTCCCGTTTACCTTCGCCGCGAAATAGGATCGATGCAGGTCCAGCAGCCCGGCTTTGACGTGAAACCCGCCGCCCGGCGTGTGCATGCTCAGAACCGCTGGCGCGGCCGCCTTGCCCTCTCCGTACACGCGAAAAGCCTCTTCCACCGCCCGGATGCATTCGTCGAGCGTGAGCAGGCTCTTAATTTCACGCGGTGCCAATAGCAGGATTTCCGGTGTCGTCATGCCATGCGCCCCGAGGAGACGGGCTCCTCCAACATCTCCCGCAGATTGGATTCCGGCGCGACTTCGACCGGCCGCTCGCCTCGCCGGAAAATGCGTGCCATATGCGGCCCTTTCAGGTTGACAGCGCCGTCCTGGACCCTGAGAATCGATCCTTCCCTCAAGCCGACCACTGGCGCCTCGTTCTCTTCGAGGAATTGCGTGATGCGTTCTTCTTGGGTTTCCCCCATGTGAGTGGACGAAGGCTCCGGATCGAGATAGTGCGGGCTGATCTGGAACGGGACCAAACCCAAGGCCTCGAAGGATGGGGGCTGCACCACAGGCATGTCCTTGGTCGTTTTCAAGGTAGGACAGGCCACGATGGCGCCAGCGCTGGACCCGATGTACGGCATCCCGCCTGCTACTCTGCGCCGAATCGGGCCCAACATGTCATTCTCGTGCAGCCCCTTTAACAATCGGAAAGTATTCCCACCGCCGACGAAAATGATGTCCGCTTCTTCAACGCCACGCTGGACATTGGAAAGGTCGTGGACCGAGATGAGTGAAAGGTCGAAGCTGTGAAAGCGTTCCTTGGCCTTCGCTGCGTAAGCTCCGCGGTCATGCACCGCATAAGGGATAAATAGAACGTTCCTTTTGTTTCCTACAAAATCCAGAATTTCTTGTTCTGCATGATCGAGGTACCCGCCGCCATACAGTGTCGAGTTGCTGATCAACAGCAGCCGCCGGACAAGATCGATCCTGTTCATCGCGCCTCCATTGCATGTAATTTCTGTTCTTCTGGCGGCTTAAGGTGTCGAAATGCGCGATAGAGAAGAATGTCATAGCCGATCTTCAGGCCTCCCCCTAGCACCAGGGGCGTCGAGAAAGCTACGCTCTGCATGGTTACTCCCGCTAGCGAAGAACCAACCGCCCAGCAAACATTTCTGGACAGATTGGTAATGCCGCTGGCAAACGTGCGCTCCTCCGGACGGACTACTGCCGCAACGTAGGACTGCCGCGTGGGCACGTCCATCTCAGCCAAGGCTTCGCGCAGTAAGAAGAGCGGAATCGCCAGCTTAATGGAAGGCGCCAGCGGAACGGCGATCAAGAACAGACTGGACGGCAGATGGGTAAACACCATCGTATTCACAAGGCCGAACCTTTTCGCCAGCCACGCGGCCCCAAGATGGGAACCGGCATTCAGCAGGTGGACCGCAAAAAACAGAATGCCCAAGCTGTGCTCGGGAATGCCAAAACGGCGAAAGAACCAATAGGAAACCAGCGCGTCCGTGAGGAACCCGCCACCCAGGCTGTCGAGCGAGAACAGTGCGGTCAGCTTCAGAACGACGCTCCTGGTCTCGGGAGAAACGCTCCGCGGAGAAACAGGATGCGAGGACTGCGGCTTCGTTGTCTTTGCCACTTCTACTTGTGACGACATGAGCAGGTAGAAGATTCCGCTCAGCAGGTTGAGCGCGGCGTATCCGAAAAAAATGCCTGTGAAGGAAGCGGCGCGGTCCAGTGCCAGCCAGCGCTGCAGCAAGAAGGGCAATCCTGCCGCGAGCGCCCCGATCGCGCTGCCGCTATCGAGAATGACGTTGTACCAGGAGAGCGCCCAGGTTCGATGCGTATCGGACACCAGTCCCGGCAGTACCGCCTGTTCCATGGCAAAGGCCGCCCCGCGATCTGTTCCCGTTCCGTTGAGCATCCCCACAAATGCGATGGCAAGCAGCACCGAGAAACGCGGGGTCAGCGCCAGGCCGATTCCGCCTAACGCAGCCAGCAGTGAAAGGACGACTAGAGTGCGGCGCCGCCCCATCATGTCTCCGTAGAAGCTGACTACACTGGTTGCTGCCGCTCCGCCCGCGATCCCTGTTGCAATCACCAGGCCTATTTGCAGCGACGATGCTCCGGCGCGGAACAGGACGATTCCCAGCAACACGCCGAGCAGTCCGATCCCCAGCGAGCGCAGCAGCGCTGCCCCGTAAATCAGAAACCGGTCTCGCTGGTTGCGCATTGCTTACTTTCCCTTCGTTCGCGCGTATTCGTAGAGCGCGTCATATACAGGAAATTGCCGTGCGAGGCGTTCCTCATCGGATAAACCCATGGCAGAAAACCCTTCGGCCAGGGCTCGCAATCCAATGCCTTCGCTCGCGGCCTGTTCCTGTCCTTTGACGTCTGCCGCACGAACGATCAATGCCAGCCGGGTCAAAGCAGGATCACGCAACCGATAGTCTTCCACGATCGCCTCGAAGGTGCAGCGTTCGCCTCTGTGGTTGAGCTTCACTTCGGGAATTCGTGGGGCGTCGAACGGAATCGCGTCCTCGTGGTGGGCGGACTCCAACAGTTGCGCTTCGTCCACGAACAAAAATCGGGCATCCGGATCGACAAAGCGGCGGATCAGCCACGGACAAGCGACCCGGTCCACCTTAACATTGCGCCGTGTAATCCATTTCATGGCGAGCTCACCTCATACCCCAGCGTGATACAACCCTTCGATCAGATCCATTCCTCGCTGCAGCAGTTCATCATCTGGCAACTCTTGCTGCGCCCAACCATTCAGCACCTTGTCCAAACCGTGCCCTTCAGGGCGGCCGAATTTCTCATCGCCCAGGTCGGCGTCGTGGATGATCTCCGCAATGCGTTTCACTCTCCTGTCCCGGATTGCAAACTGCTTGAATAAGGTTTCGAACGTGCAGTCCTCTCCGCGATGCCCGAAACCTTGCGGGCAGAACATGTCGAACGGTATGGCGTCGGGATGGGCGCCGGGTTCAGCACCGAAGACGAAGCGTGCCTTGGGGTCGATGAACCGGCGGATCAACCAAGCCGACGAAACCCGATCAATGCCCGGACGAGGCCTGGTCATCCACAAGCGGTTGACGTACTCGCCGGACTTCCGTTTGGCCTTGCCGCTGGTTTTTTGCGCCCCAGATTCATCGGCTTGGGCAAGCAGGTTCTCAAGCTTCGTGCGCAATCGATTTTCGAAGAAGTCGATATCTTGAAGGTCCAGAAAGCGGCGGCGAATCCGGTTCAGGCGTCCGCCAGGTCTTCGCGAGGGAGAGAGCGCGAGGAGCTTCTTGACCTCATGCAACAGCTTCTGGTAGTCCCGCGATCGCGCTTCCACGAACATCCGTTGCAGCCGGTCCGCAGGCAGATCGTCGAAGCCTTGTACTTGCACGACCGACGCCTGCCCTTTGTACGTCCGAATCGCGGTGGCGAGCCACTCCATTCGCTCCTGGTTCGCGGCGGTATTGGGAAGAACGTAGCCGGAACTGCGGAGGGCCAGCATTCCGTAGCGTTGAAGCTTTCGCCAAATCTGAACCCGCTGACTCGCACTCCTCGCGGGAAGACTAAAGACGAGCAACAGCCACGGCACTTCTTTATTCTTGGTTACACCCATTGCTTTACAGTTATATATATAACATCATCTGGGAAAAGAGCAAGGCGCTGCTCTCGCGAAACGCGGAAACGCCCGGCAACGATAGGCAGCGTTTTTCTAGTGGCCGGCGGCAGGTTTGCCGCCCTGCTCCACTACACTAGACCCTTCCCCATACCTGGAGAGCCGCCACCCAGACGGGTTCCTAACCACGAATTCTTGAGAAATGATAATGTGTATGGTTTACTACCGCTCTATGCTCTTATCCTTGCTTCTTCTTTTCTTGTTGGCCGCGGCTCCCTCGCTCCCGGGACAAAGCGGTCCCGCGAACGTTACTACTGTCCAACTGAATCACCTCACATCTTTCTCCGCGTTACCGAACGGAATCGATCTGCGAGATGGCGATGCCCGCATGCAAATCGTCGCGTTACGTGAGGATGTCGTGCGCGTCCGCGTCTCGCGCTCCCGGGAACTCGCAGAGGACGCATCCTGGGCTGTCCTCAAAGAGCCGCGCCAGAGCCGAGTCGCGGTAACGCCAAGCGACACTGCAGAGGCCGTCGGCTTCCAGACGCAAGTTCTCCGGGTCTCCATTGACCGGCAAACTTTCACCTTAACCATCTCCGACCGCGGGGGGAACATTCTTCAGCAGGACGTACGGCCCGTCGAGTTTCATGGCGATTCCTTTCGTGTCTACAAAGCGATGCCTCTCGACGAGCACTACTTTGGCCTGGGAGACAAGCCCGGACCGCTGGATCGGCGCGACCAGGCCTTCACTTTGTGGAACACCGACGCCTATAGCTTCCAGGAATCCACCGATCCCCTATACAAGAGCATCCCTTACTTCATGGCCTTCCGCGCTGGCCATGCACTCGGAGTCTTCGTCGACAATACCTGGCGCAGCAGCTTTGACTTTGGCAAGGAGTTACCCAATACCTATTCATTTGGCGCCGTGGATGGACCGTTGGATTACTATGTTTTCTATGGACCCACTCCGAAACAAGTAGTGGAGACGTACGCCTGGCTAACTGGGACTGGGCCGCTTCCCCCTCTCTGGACTCTCGGCTATCAACAATCGCGTTACAGCTACACGCCGCAATCGCGAGTGATCGAAGTCGCAGATCGTCTGAGAGCGGACCATATCCCCGCCGACGTCATCTATCTGGATATCGACTTCCAGCAGCAGAACCGCCCGTTCACCGTAGATCACGATCGTTTTCCCGACCTTCCCGGAATGATCTCGCAACTTGCCTCGAAGAACTTCCATGCTGTCGTCATCACGGATCTGCATATCGCAAAGTTCCCCGGTCACGGCTACTTACCCTACGACACCGGCATCGCTGGCGACCACTTTGTGAAGAATCCCGATGGCAGCGTCTACTCCGGCGCGGTGTGGCCGGGCCCGAGCGTATTCCCGGACTTTACTCGCACGCAGACTCGCGACTGGTGGGGCACTCTCTATCGCGACTTCTCCGAGATGGGCATTGGCGGCTTTTGGAATGACATGAATGAACCGTCAGTCTTCAACACTCCAACGAAAACGATGCCCGAAGACCTGGTACACCGCATCGACGAGCCCGGATTCATGAAGCGCACAGCCCGCCACGCCGAGGTTCACAACCTGTACGGAATGGAAAACTCACGGGCTACCTTCGATGGATTAAGGCAGCTCAACCCCAACTTGCGGCCATTCGTGCTGACGCGAGCCTCCTATGCCGGTGGACAGCGTTATGCCGCGACTTGGACGGGCGACAACAGCAGCACGTGGAATCATCTTCGCCTGACAACGCCGATGCTCGAAAATCTCGGGTTGAGTGGCTTTGCATTGAGTGGAGCCGACGTCGGCGGATTCGCAGGAACACCGCAACAGGACTTGCTCACAAAATGGCTTGAGATTGCTTCATTCCAGCCCATCGATCGGGATCACACCGAGAAGGGGACCGGCGACCAGGAGCCATGGGTCGGCGGCGCGGAGGCAGAGTCGATCCGCAGACGATTTATCGAAGAGCGCTACCGGCTGTTGCCATATCTCTACACGCTCGCCGAAGAAGCATCGCGCACCGGTCTGCCAATCGAGCGCCCGCTCTTTCTCGAATTTCCCAACGCTGCGAGCGACCATCATCCGCTCGACGTCGATCCTCAGGCAGCGGGCGAGTTTCTCCTGGGCCCCGATATCCTCGTGGCAGCCCCCCCTTATCCGGACAAACTCGACAACTATGGCATCGAGTTTCCATCGGTAAGTTGGTACGACTACTGGACGGGGCAGCCTGTCCCGAAGCCCGTGCCGGTGGCTCCGGACCCCAACGCTCCGCTGAGTCCAGCAGACCTGGTACCGCTCCGAGTCTGGATACACCCTGAACTCGCGTCCCTGCCAGTCTTTGTGCGCGCGGGAGCGATTCTGCCGATTGCGCCCCTGGTGCAAAGCACCAATGAAACGCCGCAAGGTCCACTTACCCTGCGTGTCTACGCAGGCGATGAGTGTGTCGGGCACCTCTACCTGGACGATGGAAAGACTTACGCTTACAAGAACGGCGACAATCTGCGCATGGACTTCCACTGCGAGGTAACTGCCGACGGCTTTCGCCTGCGCGTCGGAGAGCATAAAGGATCTTACCCCGCATGGTGGCAGGAGATTCGTATCGAGATCTACGGTTGGTCGCCCCGCAAACACATCGCCCTCCTCGATGGCAGCAGAATGGATGCAGCGATGAGCTCATCCTCGGGCAAGTTGGCTCTCACTGTTCCGGACAATGGACGAGGGGCGGTGTTAGAGCTCAAGTGAGCTGCACACACAATTCACGTCTCTGCCACGCTTCCACCTGCTTTCGCATCGGTTCAAATTTTCGCTGCATTCGATCGACACCAACCGGGATGGCATCAACGAGCGAGCACGACTTTGAATGTTTCGCGAGCACAGGCGCAAACACACGTGGGACAATCTCTCCGGGCCTCTGATGTTCCGTTGCTACTTCGCGCCCGCGAAACTAATGACAATATCCTGCCGGACATAAGACTCCTCAGGCGCAGCAGGAAATTCGACCGTCAGCTTAGCCTGATCGTGACTTGCGTCATTGAGCTTGCCACCGCGCACAGAAGCGATCTGCGAAGGATTCCAGACGGACAAATCGTAACGCTTCCCGGCCAGACCGGAAAGGACGAACGACACTTGTGAGTGAGTCGAATTCCACGACTCGGAAAGAATGCGCAGCCCTTGGCTGGAACTCCCCAGGGGCGGAAGCACGTTTGAAAATCCGACGCCAAAGTCATTCTTCAAGTGAATGCGGATGGTACTTATTCCCTCGGCAGCCGGGAAGCGCACACTTACATGCAGATCGCTGGCTGTTTGGCTCACATGGAACGGCACAGTATGGCCGTTCAGATCGACCGAAGTAACGCTGCTGCGGAGGCTTAGCGCAGGCGCCAACTCCACCGCGCAGTCTCCAGCACCCATGCGCTTGAGCTCAAAGATAACCGTACCCGGCATCTTGCGATAGCTAACGGAAACGACCGCGGTGCCCACGTGCAGGTTATCCACAGAAAACGATCTCCAGTCCGCCGGAACATGTGGAGCGAAAGTGAGTGTGTGGCTGGGTGCGTCTGTCTCGATCCCGAGCATGCCACGAAGGATCGGGCTGATCACCATCGCAGCCGACCAGATCTGATGCGGAGAATTGGTCGAGAGCGGCTGGTAATAATCTCCGGAGAGAACTTCGGCAACGTGGCCAAGCGATCCATCGAGCGCCAGCAGCGCGTTGGCGCGCAGATTCGAATACGCCGGAAACGCCTGGTGGTAGCGGTATTCCCCGACCGACGCCCATCCCGTAAAAAGCGGCCACACGGAACCGAAGTGATATCCGCTGCCGTTATAAAGCGCAGACCGGTTGGAGATAATGCGCATGCCCCAGTCCGTTTGTTGATTGGCCTCGGCAAGCTGCTGAATCGTGGCTTCGGTTTTGTCCTGCTCCGTCAGACCAAACCACATCGGAACGGTCGTGAGGACGGAGACTTCATCAACCCGCCGGCCCTGCCGGTCCAGCGCGAAAGCGAATGCTTTTTTCTCAGGGGACCAGAAAATTTGATTGAACGCAGGTTTCTGCCTGTCGAAAGCGGACTGCAGATCCTTGCGGGCGTCGTCCTTCCCGGCGAGTGATGCAAGGTTAGCGAGAGAGCGCAGAGCTTCGAGCCCCAGGCCGCTTTGGTAAAACTCGGTTTCCACGGGCAGAAGCGGCCCGCCTTCCACCCACCCGTGGCCAAAACCAAAATTCTGGGGAAGATTCTGCGCGTCGTATGTGGACCGCAAGAATTCGTAAGCCTTCCACAAGCTGTCCCATTTCCGCCTTGCAAACTCGACGTCGCCGCTGCGAACCACGTAGTCATTTGCCGCAATGATGTAGAGGGGCGTGGCGTCAGCGGAAGCGTAGCCGTATGGAAAATCCTTGAACCACGGGACCAAGCTCGCGCCTTGAGAAATTTCGTGCGGAATCTTGCCATCTTCCCGCTGAAACTTACCGACAAACTCGAGCGCCGTGCGAGTGGTTGCGAAGTCGCCGGCCGAATTCAGCGCGAAGGAAGTCCAGAACGAATCGCGCCCAAAGAACCACGCAAAGCCCGGACGCTGGCTCGTGCCTGAAGTTCGATATCCCGCGACGAGTCCAGTGCCCAAAAACGGATTGGTGGCAAGTCCCTGGATCATGCTGACGCGCGACCAGTCGAACGCTTGCTGCAGTTCCGCATCCGGCAGCGTGAGATTGGCCGTGCGGTCCAGATAGTCCGAATAGTACTGCGCGGATTCGCGAAGCAAATCGCCATACGACGCAGTCAGGCGCTGATAATTGGACTGTGCATCTGCGCGTCCCTGCATCGAGGCTGCAATCACAACTACCTTGCTATCTCTGCCCTTGGCGGTCACACCGAGGCGCAGCGAATTCCGTTCGGATGCGGAAAAATTCGTCTCATACGCGAGACTATGGCCTGACGCCGACGGCGTCCCGATCAGCGCGAAAAACTTCTTCTGCTCCTCGCCGAAAACGAATGCGTGTT
>WNFE01003223.1_pt1 | contig 12124 bp, 9 predicted proteins | sample 5400451 | NCBI WGS metagenome assembly WNFE01 (sample SAMN13153344, study PRJNA577476) | soil metagenome | isolation source: 200 cm saprolite under Douglas fir tree site 2 hole 2 | place: USA:California | collected 2015-04-18
GTGAAGAAGGTAAAAGTTGCGCTCTGCATGCTTGAAATTGCCACCGGCTTCACGCCCAGGGGCCCGAAGTGCTTAGAGCAAGGAGAAATACGGAAGAGAGGAAAAGGGAAGTCACCGTGGGAAAAAGTCCAAATCGGGCGGGAGCGACCCCACTTTTCTGCGGCCAAGCCGCCCAAAAGTTTCGTGGGGTCGCTCCCGCCCGCACAAAGACTTGTGCCGTTCCTTTTTCCCACAGTGACAAAGACTTCGGATGAAGAACACCTCGTGATTGATAGCTGTCAGTGATGGGGATTCGCGTCGGCAACAAATGAGAATGGGATCGATCATCTCGAAGTAGAGGTCCATGGGAATTGCATCTTCAACTCCGGAGCCAGTCTGGGACTGTACCGAGGCTGCCCGATTCCTCCGGCTGCACCCAAAGACGGTCAAGCGCATGGCGCGCAGCGGCCAGCTCCCCGGATGCCGACTTGGGCGGCGGTGGTATTTTCGGCCCTCAGATTTGGACGCTTTGCTGCGAACCAGTGTAAGCTCTTCACTGAAGGCCAACAGGGTTGCGCCGCAACTCTCCTCTAATCCCAAAAGGAGAGCATGATGTTGCGGCTAACTCGAAACACGTATCAACACGGTTGGATTGAAACCCGGCCGTCGAAAAAGCACGACCTCGTATTTGTCTACCGCTGGCGGGAACGAAAGCCCGACGGCGGCTATACAAAACGCGTAGAAGTCATTGGTTCAGTCTCAGTGCTCAAAACCAAAGCTAATGCGTGGCGGGTCATCGAACAACGAAAGCTTGATGTGAACTCTGACCATCCTGGGGGACATGGGGTCACGGTCGGAATGCTCGTGAACCGTTACCTCGAAACAGAGATTCCCGAGCTGCGGCATTCGACCGGCAACGCGTACAGGTCATACCTCAACAACCAGATCAGACCACGGTGGGGCGATTTTCCCATTTCGAAGGTAAAGCCCTTTGCCGTGGAGCAGTGGTTGAAGGGGCTCGACCTGGCTCCGAGAACCAGGGGACATCTCCACAATCTCATGCGGGTGCTTTGGAACTGCGCCATGCGTTGGGAACTCAACCGAGATTGGCGAGAATCCCATGAAGCTCGTGCGGGTCCGGGGCACAAGCAAACGACAACGTGAGCCGATGGTTCTTAGCGTCGCTCAATTCCGTCTCTTAATCGGAGAGCTCGACGAACCCTTCCGCACGATGGTCACCCTCGATCTCGCCACGGGGCTCCGCTGCAGCGAGCTTTTCGGGCTCAAGTGGTGCGACCTGTTCTGGGACGACCTCACACTCCTTGTGCGGCGAGGCATCGTCACCGGAGTAGTAAGCGATGTCAAAACCAAATACTCCAATGCTGGCATTCCGCTTGATCCCGCATTGGCCGAGGTGCTGTTGAATTGGCGACGTAAGACGCGCTTCAAAAATCCGGGGGACTGGGTGTTTGCAAGCCCGTTCGTGGCTGGCAAGCTGCCTTGGTATCCCTGGGGAGTGGAGAGGCGTCATATCATCCCCGCAGGCATTCGTTGCGGCATAGGACGTATCGGCTGGCACACGTTCCGGCACACCTTCCGGACCCTGCTTGATGAAACCGGGGCTCCGATGAAAGTGCAGCAGGAACTCATGCGCCACGCGGACATCCGTACTACGATGAACGTCTACGGCAAGGCCATGGACGAAAGCAAGCGCGCGGCGCACTGCAAGGTCGTCCGCCTCGTATTGCCTTCGAAGGTGGCTTAGTGCCCCTTAGTGCCCCTTGAAGTTTTTGCTATCGGATTGAAAAGAAAAGAATAAGTTGGTGGAGCCGATGGGATTCGAACCCACGACCTCCTCGATGCCATCGAGGCGCGCTCCCAACTGCGCCACGGCCCCACCGGGGAAAAACAACTTCCTAAATACTACAACACCCCTCAGGCTTCGTCTAGAATACGAACCCCATGGCGAAACTAACTTTTCTTGGCGCGGCAGGTTGTGTCACCGGCTCAAGGTACCTAGTGGAAGCAGCGGGTAGGAAGCTGCTTGTGGATTGCGGTCTTTTCCAGGGATCGGCCGAGTTGCAAGATCGCAATTACAAACCGCTTTCGGTCGACCCGAAGGCAATTGATTATGTGATGCTCACCCATGCGCACCTGGACCACACGGGGTGGCTCCCGCGCCTTGTGCTCACCGGATATCGCGGGGCAGTTTACGCCAACCCGGCTACGATCGAACTGACGACCATGCTGCTGAAAGATTCCGCTCACCTGCAGGCGGAAGACACGCAGCATGCAAAAAAAGACAAATATAGCCGGCATGCGAACCCGGAGGCGCTCTATTCGCCGGAAGACGTCGATCCGGTCCTGAAGGCGCTGAAGCCCATGCCCCGCAGCGGTGGATTCGACATCAGCCCGGAGTTTCATGTCTCTTCGTTCGACGCGGGGCATATCTTGGGCTCCTCAAGCTTGGAACTAACCGTCTCCGAAAACGGAAGAAAGGTCGTAGTCTTGTTTTCCGGGGACATTGGCCGTTACAACCAGCCGATTTTGAACGATCCGGTTACTCCGCCGTCGAAAGCAGACGTGCTCATCTGCGAGTCGACGTACGGCGACCGGGAGCACCCGGAAGGCGACGCCGCGGAACTGCTGGCAGGCATCGTCAACCGCGTGATGAAGCGCGGCGGCTCGATTGTAATTCCGGCCTTTGCCATCGGGCGAACGCAGACGTTCATGTATTACCTGCGGCAGCTCGAGGATCAACAGCGGATTCCTCGTCTGCCGGTCTACGTGGACAGCCCCATGGCTGTGAGCGCCACGGACTTATATGTCAGACATCGCGAAGATCACGACCTGGAATTCGCGCGGGAGGAAGGGAGCGACGGAAAAGGCGACCCGCTGAGCGTCCACGAATTTCATCTCACGCGTTCGGTGGAGGAGTCGAAGTCCATCAATAATGTAAAGACTCCCTGCATCATCATCTCGGCAAGCGGGATGATCTCGGGAGGGCGCGTGCTCCATCACCTGGTGCAGCGGCTGCCCGATGCGCGCAATGCCGTGATCCTGGCGGGCTTTCAGGCCGAAGGGACGCGAGGCCGGGCGTTACAGGAAGGCGCGAAATCCCTGAAGATCTACGGTGAAGACGTGCCCGTGTGCGCGGAGATAGTAGAAATGGGGCAATTCTCTGCGCACGCAGGCAAAAGCGAGCTGCTGCGGTGGCTGACTGCGCTTCCGGCGCCTCCAAAGCAGACGTATTTGACTCACGGCGAGCCTGCAGCGGCGCAAGCACTCCAGGCTGCCATCCAGGCAAAATTTCAATGGAAGGTAGCCGTGGCGCGGTACTTGGATACTATCGAAACCGCCTAGAACAGGCATTCCCGCCTTTTTTTGCATTCATTTGCTCCCGTTTTCGGCGATTATTCCGCCCTGCGGACCGGACGAGTCAAAATGTGTGCCCCAACAATTATTTTTGTCGCTTCAGGAAACTATTTTCGTGCCGGCGTCGTCTATACAGGCAAGACCACTCGCGGGGTAGGGGGCTAACCACCACAGGGCAACCGACCGTCAGTCTCCTACCCCTAAAAACACTGAACTCCTTTCGCGTTCAATAATTTAGATAGAATTTAGAACATTTAACCGGGCCGACAGGACCGGTGTGCCATGCGTCTTTCGCCTCGGACGGTAGCGCGGATTGGGATTTGCGTGCAGTTCGCTGCGTTGATCCGCTGCCTCGCTGAATTCTACCGATTGAAGCACATTCTCGGACCATTGTTCACAATCGCGCGCATCGAGCCCTTCATATTGGGGAGCTCGGTAACCGCACTCTTCGCGATTGCCGCGGTCCTGTCTTACCTTGGAGGGAAATACGTGGCGGCTGCCGCCGTCGCGGCGGGAAATGTCGTCATTCTTCTTGTTCTCAAAGTCGCGCTCTCATAGACGGGGCTTCGGGTCGAATCCAGCTCAAGCGTAGTAGTCCGCGAGCATGGATCTCTCCCTCTGCAGAGGCGGCTTAGCAGAATGGAGGACTCGAGGAAACTGATCGACCAATGACCGTTCGATCAGACCGCGATTAGCTTCACTGGAGAGCACCGCCAGGGCCCATTCCGGAGACAAGGCTTTGCGGTAGGGGCGATCGGTCGTCAAAGCATCATATATATCCGCTATCTGCAAAATGCGCGCAACAACGGGGATTCGATCTCCCGCGAGACCGTCCGGATAGCCGCTGCCATCCTTGCGTTCGTGGTGGTGGCGAATAACCGGGAGCGCGTCGCGAAAAGATTTCAGCGGTGCGCAAATAGTTTCGCCCACGAGAGGGTGCTGTCGCATCACCGCCATCTCATCTGCGCTGAGTTGCCCAGGCTTGAATAAAACCGAGTCTGGCACGGCCACCTTGCCGATATCATGGACCAAACTTGCCAGGCGAAGCACAGCGAGATCGTCGTCGGACAAATCAAGGCTCTCCGCCAATGGCACGGCGTAGTTCAACACGCGCTCAGAATGCCCCTCAGTCAGAGGATCCTTCGCTTCAATGCTGCGGGCGAGCGAAAAGATCACCAATTCAGTTTGTTGGTCGATATAGGTTTTTAGCCGCAGGATGGACTGAACACGGCTCAATGCCTCCCATCTCGAGCCGGGACGCCCCCAAAAATCATCGACCCCTGCTTCTTGGCCTCGGGCGATATCCTCTGGGCTAGCTGACGGCAGCATCAGCACAACCGGCGTGAGTCGTGTGAGCGGGCCGGACTTTAGCTGGCGGCAAACTTCAAAACCTTGAATGTCGGGCAGCGGGCCGTCTATCAAAACCAGATCAGGCTGAAGGCGGGAACATTCCTCAAGCGCAGCTTTTCCACTTTCGGCTACAAAAACTCTGTAACAGTAATTCTGCAGGAGCGCTTCCCATTCTGTGCGATTCGATTCATCAGCATCGACAAGAAGAATAGTCGCGGGCATCGGTCCCTCGTTTCCTCCAGGATCGCGAACATGAGCCTACTTCCAACTTGAGATTTCGCGAGCAACTGTGTGGTTCAGGAGCCCTGTGATTTCTTTCCCCGCATGGGGGCCCGTGGGACGGTTCTTAGGAGATGCGATACGGTTGCCAAAGCAAGGAATCTCTAAGTGCCTCGAAACGGAAGACTTTCTTCAGGGGTCAGCGGTGTGCATCGATATGACACCGAAGGATTTTCCGGCTCCATAGAAAAATTACACTGAGCAGTGCTCGTTGTGTTGGAGCTTTCGATGAATCTTCGCCGCACTCTGAACAATGCGCGGCGGTCTAGGGGCGTAGCTTGGAGAGGCGTTCCTCGGCGGCCGCCAGTGTGGACTCCTTCTTGCAAAAGGTGAAGCGTACCTGCGAGGCGCCGTCGCGCGCGTCATTGTAGAAGCTGGAGCCGGGGACCACCGCAACGCCGATTTTTTCCACGAGAAACTTCGCGAAGGCCACGTCGTCGGAATAGTCGAACCGCGAAATATCCGTCATGATGTAGTACGCGCCACGCGGCTTGAAGACGGTGAAACCCGCGGCGGCGAGGATCTTCAACAGGCGTTCGCGCCTCACTGAATAATCGCTCGCCAGCTTGTCGTAATACGATTGCGGTGATTGCAGCGCAATCGCTCCCGCTTGCTGCAAAGGCGCGGCGGCCCCCACAGTCAGAAAGTCGTGCACTTTGCGGATGGCCGCTGTCGGTTCCGGCGGAGCGATGGCCCAGCCGACGCGCCACCCCGTCACACTGTAGGTCTTCGACATGCCGTTGATTACGATGGTGCGGTCGCGCATCCCATCGATGCGCGCCATGGAGATGTGCTCGGCGCCGTCATAGAGAATGTGCTCGTAGATTTCATCCGTGATGCAGAACGCATTCCAGCGCACGCAGAGATCACGGATGAATTCTAGCTCCGCGCGAGAGAAAACCTTGCCAGTCGGATTGTTCGGCGTATTCAGAATGATGGCTTTCGTGTGCGGCCCAAACGCCGCGGCCAGCTCCTTTTCGTCGTAACTCCAATTAGGCGGGCGCAACTTCACAAAGCTGGGCGTGGCCCCGCTCAGAATCGCGTCCGGACCGTAATTCTCATAGAAAGGTTCGAAGACCACGACCTCATCGCCGGGATTGATGATGGCCATCATGGCCGACATCATTGCTTCGGTCGATCCACAGCAAATCGTGATTTCCCGCTCTGGATCGACGCGGACGTGCTGCGTGCGCTCGAATTTTTCAACGATGGCGTCGCGCAGCGGCTTGGCGCCCCAGGTGATGGCGTACTGATTGATGTCATCGGAAATGGCCTGTCGCGCCGCTTCTTTGATCTCGGCAGGTGCGGCAAAGTCGGGAAATCCCTGCGAAAGATTTACGGCGCCGTGCTTCAGGGCCAGCCGCGTCATCTCGCGGATGACGGATTCGGTGAATTGCTCCGCCTTGGCGGAAAGCATGCGGCGCGCAGCCTGGGCCATGCCTGATTCGGAAAGGTTCATGGAAACTCCTGGCCGGGGCGCAGCGTGCCGCAGCCCTACTCGCGATTCACTTGCCAAAATCGGCGTTTACTCAGAGTCAGCGATTGCGACCCGCCCCCGCAGTCGCTGCAGCCGCGGGCTGGCCATAAATCATCCGGTAGACTTCGGCATTGCGCAAGACGATTTGTACGTAATCGCGGGTTTCCGTAAAAGGAATGGACTCGACGAGTTCAGGAATCTCTTCGTAACTGCGCTCGGCTTTCCAGGCGGAAATGCGATCTTCTCCTGCATTGAACGCGGCCAGAGCGTACTCTGGCGGACCGAAAGTGCGAACCAGTCCGGCGATGTACAGCATGCCGAGCTGAATGTTGTACTCCGGCTCAAAAAGTTTATCGCGCGAGTACCGCACGCGAAGCTGCTTGGCCAGAATCCGCCCCGTTTTCGGGAGCACCTGCATCAGCCCGATCGCCCCGGCGTGCGATTCGGCATCAGCCTGGAATGTTGACTCCTGCCGCATCAACCCGGCAGCCACCATCGGATCGAAATTATTTCTCGCGGCTTCGCGGCGGACCGTCGCCTCATAGGGAAAAGGATAGAGCGCCTTCCATACCCGGAGAGGCACGTCGTCGAGTTTCCGCGCGTCGAAATTGGGTACAACGACGCGGCCATAAGCCATACCGGCGGCAAAGTGTCCTTGATCGAACGCCGCCTGCGCCGCTTCGACCAGGAAGCGCGGCGACGACGTGGCGAAATATGCGTTTTTCAGCTCCAGCTCGGCCGAAGCATCGAATGCGATGCTGCGAAGAGCCTGGGCGCGCGCCCAGCGGTCCGCCGCTGCGGCCGGAACCGGCTCATCAAACGGCCGTAACCCCGGCGGCGGGGGGATTTTTGCCAGAAAATCGGGTGGATCCCCATCGCCCGGATCAAGCTTGGCAAGCCGCAGCGCCGCCGCGCGGCCAAAATAGGTTTGCGGGAAGCGTTCGACGTCCTTTTGATAGAGGCCGCGTGCCCGAGGGAGATTTCCTGCGCGCTCGGCGTTGCGCCCAAGCCAGTAAAGAATGTCCGGTGCATTCGCCGATGCCGGGTATTTCAGCAGAATCGCGGTGAGCTTTTCGTCCGCGTCGGGCTGCCGGTTTAGGTACGCGATCCAGGCGATGCGCCATTCCGCGTTGAAGGAATTCCTTCCTCCGGGAAACGAATCCAGGACGCGCTGATAATAGCTGACGGCTTTGGCGCGGTCGAGTTCGACCCAATAGTAGTTCCCCGCCGCCATGAAGCCTTCCTCGTTCCACTTGCTCAGCGGATATTTCTGGGTAAGTTCCGCGAGCGTCGTGAACATTTCCGCAGCCTTCTTATCGGTACGGTAGACTTGTGAGAGCGCGAACAGCCGCTCGGCGTCGACGTCGAAGTCGGGCGTCTTCAGCGAAGCGACCAGTTTTGAGGAGCCCTTGAGCTGCACGCGAGACTGCGCGACCCGGAGCTCCGCGAGCTGGCGATTCGGATTGGCCGGATCGCGCAGCATCCCGAGCAGCTTTTCAAACTCGGCGCGCGCGTCTTTCCACTTATGCGCGTCGAAAAACGCCTGCGCGCGCTGCTGCTGCAGCTCGACACCAGGATAGGGGTACTCCTTGCCCATGGCCCGCGAAATCTGCGACAAAGCCGACCCGGCGGCCTTGCCTTCGTCGGTCTGCGAATTCTTGTAGAACAATGCCTGATAATCCTTCGCGGCGCGCGCCAGTTGATGCGCCGCCTGATAAGCATGCGCGCGTTCGAGGAGAAGCCCCGGCCGGCTGCTGGTGGCAGCGTAAGAATTGAGCGCATCGATGGCTTCCTGCGGGCGTCCCAATTCAACCGCGTATGGCGCCAACGATTCGAGAACCTGCTCTTTCATCCCGCTGTTGGGGGATTCATGCTCGATGGTCTGCAAATCCGCCAGTGCTTCCTTGACCCGCTTCAGGGCGTGTTTCGCCTGCGCCGACCAGTAGAGAACGTACTCGCGAAGCAGGGTGTCCCCATTCGCTTTTCCAAACCACACCAGCGCCTGCTGCGCACGATTCTTTGAGTAGTCCTCATAACCCAGAGCCAGAGCCGCGCGCGCGCCCCAAACATTGCCTGCGGTCTTCGCCGCAAAAGCTGCCAGCTTGTCGTAGGCTCCGGGCACGGCGAGGTGCAGCGAGCGCGAGAGATCACTGAGCTCCCTTTGCGCTGCTTCATCGTCGGGAGTCGCTGAGGTGATTTCAGGACTCGAAGTGTCCGGCCCACAGCCCGTACGGCACGGGACAGCTTTGTGCTTCTTTGTTTTCTTCTTCGTGCGAGGGGCCTGCGCAAGCAAGTCGATCGGGCCGCTAAGCAGCAGTGCAAAAATAAGTGTCAGGGCAACCGCAGGCCTCATGGCGCTGGCGGGAGTCGAATGGCCAGCGGCGCTTCTTCGCAGGCGCTTAGCGGTGCCGGGCAGGAGTGGCGTATGGGTATTCGCCGAGGGCGTGCACGTCTCCGTCCGCGAGGATTTCCACCATCCAGCGGTAAAAGTAATCCACCGGGTGATCCATGATGGGCTTGAAGCGGCGGTCGTATTCTCGATGAGCTTTTTCAATGTCGTCTTTCAATCGGATGCAGAGATCTTTATTCTGGCGGCCGAGCCGCACCTGCTCCGGTCTGAGCATTTTAATATCCTGCATCGAAACTTTCGCTACCCGATTTGCGCGTCTGTGTAGTTCCTGCTCTTCGGGAGAGAGCTGGTTGACGTCGAATTCGCCTTCAAACCCCGGCTCCGCGGTGCCCGAACCGGCTTCAGGTTCCGTCAACTCCATCGGTTCCGTATCGGCATTAAGCTCGTAGACCGGCTCCGGTACGGGAAGCGGCCTTATTCCCGCGGGCTCCGCATGTGCTGGTGCCTTAGCCATCGGCGTCGGGACCGAGGGCTGCGGACGGACGGGTTCGCGCGGCGGTTCGACCACGCCCGTGCTCACCAGTTGCGTGATCTGCGCTTCAAATGGTGACCTCGAGCCGCTCTGCATCGCCGTGGCTACGAAGCGCGTCAACACTTCTAGCGATGCAGAAAGCGACGCCGCGGCCGCTTGCGCCCGCAGCATCGACGGAAGCGCATTCGTAGGCCTGCTGCTGGCGCATGCCGCAACGACGTCCCCGATCGCCTGGTGCAGCTCGTCGGAAGTCCGCTGGATGCGCTCGAGATTCTCCCGCAGGGCGCGCGAGATCGCTTGGTCCATGGCGTTGGGCTCTTGTGCCATACCGGTTTTCGGGGGTGTTTTGCCCGAAATCTCCCGTTTTGTGATTCTGTAAGCCAACCCGTTTGGAGTCAACCGCCTAGGCGTACCGCTGTGCCCAATCGTTGCTTAGAGGGGAGAGAACAGCGCTTGGCCAAGGTGGTAGAATAGAAGGGTACCCAGGGGGCGACACGGTTTCGACGGAAGCTGTCGCGGCCCGAAGGCATGCCGGGACCCACCTGCCCGTAACTTGGTGGAAACTAGAAATGCCAATAACAATCTGGCACTTGCTGCTTAATTAATTAAGCGCACGCTTCCCCGGGCTTTGCTCACGGGCCCGGCAAGAGGCGTCACACAGTGAGCTGGCCCGAGCCTTTCGGTCCGTAAGGCTCGGGCGAGAACCATCGGACTAGCCGGCTGCGTTTCTTGCTCATTCTGAGCGCGGCGGGCGAACGCGCGGCAGGCCCTCACGGGCCAGGCCGCACACCGAATTGAGATAAGCATGTAGGCTTCGGTTCGTAGCGCTTTTCGGACGGGGGTTCGACTCCCCCCGCCTCCACCATTTATCTGCTGTACGGACAACGAGCTACAGACAAATCCTTGTGCTGGTGCCCGCTGCCCACTTTTCCACTGAAACCGAACTTACGAACCCAGGAATTCGCGGAGTGCGCCGTGCGCGCCGGCAAGTTGAAAGCTTCCAGACTCAACCAGAATGTGCACCCTGGGATTTTGCTCGAAGTTAGTAACCTGACGCTCTATAATTCCATCCAATCCGGAAAACCCAGTGCTCTGTCTTAACAATGGCAGTCGGAGAACACACATGACGAATTTTTTTGTAAATGGAAAGTCCGTTCAGGTGGACGTCGACGCTTCGACCCCGTTGCTGTGGGTCTTGCGAGAATCGCTGGGACTGACAGGCACGAAGTTCGGCTGCGGGATGGCTCTCTGCGGGGCCTGCACAGTGCATCTCGACGGCCAGGCCATTCGATCTTGTGTTGCCCCGTTATCCCGCGTGGAAGGAAAGCACATCACCACCATCGAAGGGCTTTCTACCAACCTCACGCACCCACTGCAAAAAGCCTGGATTGAATTGGACGTCCCGCAATGCGGCTACTGCCAGTCCGGGCAGATTATGAGCGCCGCAGTCTTGCTGGCGGAAAACCCAAAGCCCACGGATAAGGACATCGATGAAGCCATGGGCGGAAACATCTGCAGGTGCGGAACCTACCCGAGGATTCGGAAGGCCATTCACAGAGCTGCCGTGCTGGCGGGTGAACGGAGGACGAAATGAGCGCTCCAGCAGTGGTGAGTCGGCGGGAATTCATTCGAACGGGAGCGGCTGTCGGCGGAGGGCTTCTGGTGAGTTTGTACGCGCCGCTGCCTGGCGGACCACGCGATGTTTTGGCAGCAGAAGAAAAGGAGTTCGCGCTCAATGCGTTTGTGCGCATCGGGAGCGACGAGAGCGTGACCGTCATCTCGGCCCACTCGGAAATGGGCCAGGGAATTTACACCTCCTTGCCGATGCTGTTAAACGAAGAACTGCAGGCGGACTGGTCGAGAGTCCGCGTCGAAGCAGCGCCAGTGGACAAAATTTACAACCATCCCGTGTTTGGGATTCAGATGACTGGAGGAAGCACGACCTCTCCGGCGGAATGGGAACGATATCGCAAGATGGGTGCCGTCGCCCGGGTCATGCTTGTTGAAGCGGCCGCACATCAATGGAATGTAGATGCTTCTAGCTGCCACGTCGAGAACGGCGTAGTCATTCACCGCGCGTCGGGCCGGCGCGCGACGTTTGGCTCGCTTGCAAACGCTGCTGCTCAGTTGACGCCGCCCGCAGACGTTCCCCTTAAGAACGCGAAGGCCTTCACCCAGATTGGCAAGCCCACACGGCGGCTCGACACTCCGTCGAAAACGAATGGCTCGGCGCAATTTGGCCTGGACGTTAGCGTCCCGGGAATGCTTACGGCAGTGGTGGCGCGGCCACCGGTCTTTGGCGGGAGAGTGGTGAAATTTGATGCCAGCGAAACACTAAAGGTCCCGGGCGTAAAGGCTGTGCAACAAGTGCCGTCCGGGGTAGCAGTGATAGCCGAGCGATTTTGGCCGGCGAAGCTCGGACGCGACAAACTCATCGTCGATTGGGACCTCGGGCCGAACGCTGGTCTCTCAACGGAGCAAATGCTGCGCGATTTTGCGGAAACCGCGAAGAATCCCGGCACCGTCGCCAAGAAGACCGGCGATCCAGCAGCCGCTCTGAAAACGGCGGCGAAGACCATTACCGCCGAGTACGACGTGCCCTACCTGGCGCACGCGATGATGGAGCCTCTGAACTGTGTGGTCGACTTGCGTGCGGAAAGCTGCGAAATCTGGACGGGAACGCAGTTCGAAACCGTAGACCGCGCGAATGCGGCGCAAGTGGCGGGTCTGCCTCCGGAGAAGGTGCAGATTCATACCACACTGCTCGGCGGAGGCTTTGGCC
>WNFE01004599.1_pt1 | contig 12118 bp, 11 predicted proteins | sample 5400451 | NCBI WGS metagenome assembly WNFE01 (sample SAMN13153344, study PRJNA577476) | soil metagenome | isolation source: 200 cm saprolite under Douglas fir tree site 2 hole 2 | place: USA:California | collected 2015-04-18
CGGTCGCATACCTTTGATTGAGATATTCAGGAATGATGCTGTAGCCAATCTCTACGGCCCCTTCCTCGTTTGGCTCTCCCTTATAGCCCATGTCGCCGATGATCACCTCGTCTGCTTTATGAATGATGATCCCATCCCAGACAGCACCCGCTGGATCATTCTTTATATGTTCCACAAGAAAAGGCAAGGCTTCTATCAAATCGGGTCCTGGCCAGTGTTCAGGTACCTTTACCCCAACTATTTCGCCAAGCTTGAATTTATCATGAATCGCCGCCTGTTTCAGGTCCAGTGAGAACGGAATGAGTTTGAGACGGTTCGTTTCAAGTATCTGCACAATGAAGGCCTCCTTTATTTGTTCTCATCTATCTTACTCTCACTTCCTACGCGTGTCTAGAAGGGGATGGGAACAGTTTCTACCACCAATCGGGGGCTGGCTGCCACGGACACCCACGAGAGGCCCCACACCACACCTCACCACCCCTGTCCCTACGACACCCGATGTGTGATAGAAGCATGGGAACAGAGGGGAATCTTCCCGATCTCCCGAATAAATCTACCCAAGGTAGAAGAGCACCTCCCATTGCTCTTATTCATGGCACGCTTTGCTTAAACCACTCGTATATATGGTAGTAAATTCACGCTCTCTATCGAGAGTGTCCTGGAGCGCGGTCTACTTCAAGCCCTGGAAGGAGATAATGATAATGAGAGAACATATTTTAGGCAGACACACAGCAGAATTGGATGAGCAGGGAACGCTGACTCTTTATGGACCGGAAGTACACATGGCTTTACCTTACGACGAGGCTTACGCTTTGTTGAGATGGCTTGATGAAAACCATCGTGATACCTTGTTCACGCTTGTTCAAGAGGATCAGGAATCGGAGCTTTATGTTAAGAACGTAGGCCTTGTAGGTGGCATCACATTACTAGAAGAGGGACAAGACGATGATTATGGGCTCTAGAGGCTGTTATAAACTTTTGGTAAACTAACCCTGGCTCTTTGGAGCAGTGCGCGCCGCCGAACGCTTGACACCGGAATCATTGCAGCGTGAGCCTCTAGCACAACTCGCTCGCTACCTGGCCCATTGCATGATGACTGGCATGGGCACGATGATCAAATGCGGACAGGAACTTGGGCTGATCCGCACGGATCTCCCCACTGAGTTGCTCATGGCCTGGTTCAGGGGGATTGATAGCGCAAGTGATGACTGGCTCCTTGCTCACCTGGATCAACTGAAAACATCCAGGAACGCGTCGCCATCTATGCGAGAGTCTCTTCCCATGAACATCGGGAGAATATAGAACTACGCTGTTTTGCGGCGGCCTTTATACTCGTACTTATTATTAAAAACGCGGTCGCCACAGAAGATGTTGCGTTTTGTAAATGGCTCTGGCGTGGTCTGACGCAGTTTTTCCTGCACCCGTGGGAGGTCAGCGCCAATGGCATAATACCAGGGAGCTTCTAAAGAGTACCGAGGGTTAAGCGCCCACTCTGGACAGAGGAGATCGTACTTTTTGCAAAGATATTCAACAGATGCAGCACAAAAAACCGCCCATTGAAACTGTTCAGGCGAGCAATTCTCTGGCACCTCAATGGACTCCTCCATCAAATCGGGACGAAGGTGTGAAAAGCACCCAAAAAATTGGTGCATAAATTTGCCCAGAGGTATCCAAGGAGCTTCCCCAGCGCAAATTTCCTCAAAGGAACGCCTGAATGTCTGAAGACGAACACGAGATGTCCTCCCAGTATCAGTGGATTCAAGCGTTGCTCCCTGCTCTTCATGGGTTATCATATGTCCCGTTCCTCCCTTCAGTCCCATTCTACCATAGAAAAAGATGACTCGTCCTCAGTCACTTTCGGCTATACAATGCGTTTGGGCGTGATCAAGGAAACAAGATGTCAAGTTTCTCCTCAACCTCCCAAAACTCTTGGGCATCGGGCAGCAGAAATTTATCAACATCGGAGCTTTACAAGAGCACCTAATCTCTCGAAATTTTGTACAATGTGTTCTAATGATGACTATGTTATCTTAGAAAAGGTGCTTGGAGAGAACGATGAAGGCTGCGGTCTGTTACGAACCTGGGAAGCCCTTGCTTATTGAAGATATCGTTATAGATCCGCCGCAACCGGGTGAGGTGAAAGTTCGCCTGGCTGCCACCGCGATCTGTCACAGTGACATCCACGCTATCCGTGGAGAGTGGAACGGGAAGTTTCCCGTAGTGGTCGGCCATGAAGCTGCAGGCGTTGTTGAGGAAGTCGGAGAAAACGTCACGCTCGCCGCGCCTGGTGATAACGTTGTTGTATCACTGTTGCGGTCCTGTGGGCGCTGTTTCTACTGTGTGAAAGGCCTTTCGAATCACTGTGATGGCACTTTCGCGCTGCAAACGGAAAGCCGTCTACGCAACAAGCGCGGAGAGATTGTGTATCAAGGAATAAGAACAGCAGCCTTCGCAGAGTATGCTATTGTTGACCAATCCCAGGTCGTCCAGGTTCCACAAAGGATACCGTTGGACCTGGCTGCCCTGCTGGCCTGTGGAGTCATCACTGGTGTAGGTGCAGTGGTCAACACGGCACAGGTCAAACCTGGCAGTAATGTCGTGGTGATCGGCTTAGGGGGAGTTGGTCTGAATGCCGTCCAGGGAGCGCTTCTGGCCGGAGCCGGGCAAATCGCTGCAATCGATATCGTGGACATGAAATCGGCGGCTGCCAGGATTTTTGGGGCGACACGTACACTCAACTCCAACCGAGATGATGCGCGACAGGTGGTGCTTGATCTGACAGGGGGTCGTGGAGCTGACTATGTCTTCGTGACAGTTGGCAACACCGCTGCTGTGAGCCAGGGGATAACTATGCTGCGGCGGGCAGGAACACTCGTCATCGTTGGTATGCCACCAGCTGGAGCCACGGCCCCACTCCCGGTTGGCGATATCGCTGAGTACGGGCTAAGAATCCTGGGCAGTTTTGTAGGATCAAGCAGCTTGCGTACAGATGTCCCCTGGCTTATTGACCTGTACGAGCAAGGCCGCCTCAAATTAGACGAGCTGATCACCGCACGTTATTCCCTGGACCAGATTAACGAAGCGATAGAGGCGACGGAGCGAGGGGAGGCCATCCGTAACGTGATTATATGGTGACCATCCCCATCAATACAACGATACCATATACCCTATTATAATCAAATTCTTTTAGGGTTTATAGTAGCTGGACGATGGCTAGCAAGCTCGTTACCATCGGAGGAATATAAACTCTGTTTGTTCATAAAGTAAGCTAGCATCTGGCCCACTATTTTGGCCTTCTCATTTTCATCTTGAGTGTTTTCTATGAACTTAAATGACAAGAGTATATTTTGTACGGTGAGTAAGCTATCGTAATACCCTTTTATATGCCGGGAATTGCGGTTGTAGGCAGAGAAAAAAACGCCTGCTATGATCTCAGTGATAACCCCTGAAGCTATAGCAATGTAAGAGCCTATTGGGGGGCTCGATATATTGGTGAAACCTACAGCTAAACCTACTAACATAAGGAAGAAACCAAAGGCGCATACCCTTAAGGCGACCTTGTAGCTCTTGTCAGTATGCCCCTTGACTAACGCATAGAATGCTGCGAGGTTTTCAACATTTATTCGTACAAGGCTATCCAAATACGAAGGCTTTTCAAAATTCGCTGCAAACTGCCCAGCAATTCTCTTTTTTATGCTCCAAAGATCTCTGTCTGCTTTGAGAGATGTTAGGGATGTTTGTGCAGAGATTATTTTTTGCACAAAGTAAAAGAGAGTCGCTAGACCCAAAATACCAGCAAAGATAAAACCAAAAAAAAGATAGGTGTAAAAGTCATTCGGATTTACGACGAGCAAATCATTCAGGTGAAAAGAACTCCAGTAAACGATAAAACCAGCTATGCCAATTATGGCAAGTATTCCATACAAATAGAACCTTATTCTCTGCTCTTCTCCAAGTATTTCGCCCTTGAGCGTTGCGATAGTTACTTCGCTTTCCTCTATCTCGTCTTTTATAGAAAGTCTTCCTGGCAGGGGTTGTGATGGAATTTCCTGGTCTGATAGTGTGTAAGAGCCTTCTTCCATTTGACACCTTCCTTTCAGATGGGAGAGTGTTGTATCCCGCCGCTTCTCTCCTCAGCATTATCAAAGCAACCATTAACTAGATTATATTCTATAGACGTGATGTATGTGAAAAGAGGGACTCAATCCTTTCCTCCAATGCCTGGCTGTGCTGTCCCACAATAATCTCTCAGGTCGAGTCGGAACAATTTCGACTGACCAGGCGTGTTGCGTAGCCAGTTCATGATATGTATAATACATTTGCTTATAAGTCATCTCAAGTTTATCATCACAGGATGAGTACCAGACCTCCTTTTTAACAGGAGATGGCTAAATCACTGGTGCCGACCTGGGATGTTCACTGCAATGGAGTATTTCGTATGTCCAATTCTGCTCGTCGCGTGGCAACATTTGGTACAACCGTTTTCACCGAAATAAATACGCTTGCACAACAATACAATGCGTTGAATCTGGGACAGGGAAAACCTGATTTTGACACACCACCGGATATCATCATGCAGTTAGTACAAGCAGCACAATCCGGTCGGCATAACCAGTATGCACCTGGTCCCGGTACCGCATCTTTACGGCAAGCAATCGTCGATCATGCAGCACGCTTCTACAATTTAGATATCGACCCATCGAATGGTGTAATCGTCACTGCGGGGGCGACCGAAGGTATCTTTTCCGCAATCCTGGGGCTTGTCGATCCCGGTGACGAGGTGATTATTATCGAGCCCTATTACGATTCGTATGTGCCAAATATCATTATGGCAAATGCGGTACCAGTTTGTGTACCATTACATCCGCCGGACTGGACATTTGATGCAGACGAACTCAGATCGGCTTTTACCCAGAAAACGCGTGCGCTGATCTTGAACACACCACAGAATCCTACTGGACGAGTATTCAGCCGCCAGGAACTGAACTTGATTGCGGATCTGTGCCTTGAACACGACGTGACGGTTATTGTTGATGAAGTATATGAGCATCTGATCTTTGCACCTGCACAGCATATCCCCATAGCCACATTGCCGGGCATGTTTGAGCACACAGTTACAGTAAGTAGTGCCGGGAAGTTGTTTAGCGCCACGGGCTGGAAAATTGGATGGGTGTACGGACCTCCTGAGCTGGTGGAGGGCGTTGCAGGTGCACACCAATTCGTGACGTTCGCGGTAAATCATCCATCGCAGGAAGCAATCGCCTACGCGCTCAATCTCCCTGCAACATATTACGAAGGATTCCAGGCGATGTATGAAACCAAACGCCAGTTAATGCTGTCCGCGCTCGCCAGTGGAGGGCTGAAATACTTCACTCCGCAAGGAACCTACTTTGTGATGGCGGATTACTCGGACGTGTTTGATGGGACGCCACTTGAATTTACGCGCTACCTGACAAAAGAAATCGGTGTGGCCTGTATCCCGCCAGAGACATTTTATAGTCAAGAACACGCGCATATTGGACATGGGTATGTGCGTTTTGCTTTCTGTAAAAGTGATCAACTGCTGGAGCAGGTGAAAGAGCGGCTCCTAAAACTGCGAAAATAAGTGTTACAATGACCGAGAGTATTCTGATTGAGTACAAGGAGAACGCAATGAACACTGATGCTCAAAACCAATATCCATCAGAGATGCCAAAGCTTACCGTGCCGGTGAGCGATCGTGACCATGTGCAAGGCCCGGCGACTGCAAGCGTGACACTCGTGGAATACGGAGATTACGAGTGCCCCTATTGCGCTGCTGGCCATCCCGTCGTCAAAGAGATCCAGAGGCAGATGGGCCCCAGGTTGCGGTTTGCCTTTCGCCACTTTCCAGTCACCAGTGTCCACCCACATGCGAGACATGCCGCCGAGGCTGCCGAGGCTGCTGCCGCTCAAGGCAAATTTTGGGAGATGCATGACTACCTGTTCGAACACCAGGACAAACTTGATGATGATCACCTGGCGCAGTACGCTGCAATCCTGGGTCTTGATACTGAGCGATTCAACTGGGATATGGCCAACCATGTCTTTGCGTACCGCGTGAACGAAGATGTCGAGAGTGGGAGACATAGCCGCGTTGGTGGCACACCGACCTTCTTCATCAATGGGGTGCGTCATGATGACACATATACATTGGATGTATTACTGCCTGCGGTTAGGAGAGCACATGCCTTAAGCCAGGCAGATACATAAGCCATCTGGCTCCTTCTAATGTATCTGACAATGGCGAATCGTCAAAGGAAACAGTTTCTCTGCTAGTCGAGTCCTTCACCATTGAGGACCGCATGTATGTAATCAGCAACATAGTGCCGCTGGTCGACACCATCTATAATCATGCATTCGGCAACCGAGACCATCTGGGGCGCGACCTCATGCAAAACACTGATTATAGCTCGTTCGTTACGATTGTCTGCACTCGGGTCGATGACAAACGCGTACAGTTCATCGGTCAGTTTTTCTTCATTGGCGAGCGCCTGGAACAAGTTGGACATGGTTGGAGCCTTTCAGAACAATGCTGGGAGAAAACTCGATCTTTCTCCAAGGATCACTGTCTATTTCTTCACTACTTAAGATAAGCTGTTTGCTTGAACGATTGTGTTTATAATACTATACATGCGACGATAGTTAGCCGTCAAGGAAAGCTCACACAACAAGCAGCTCCACTGTCTTGTTGTGTGAGCTTTCCTTTTCTCGTGTTTAGCCGAGCTCGACATCAGCATAACGGAACTGGACCAGGCTGATGACCAGTAGGACAATGGCCACGCCGGTCATGCCCAGGAAGTTGCCCCAGTTCACGCCGAGGAAAACAGGGTTGCCATACAAGTGGAAGATCGAGAGATTCATGAGCCAGACAGGCATCGGAATGGTCCCCTCGAACAATTCCTCCATATAGGACAGGACGATATATGCAGAGAGCAAGCTTACCAGCGCGGTATAGCGCAGGCGTCCGGCCAGCGCATATACCAGACTTATGGTAATCAGCGCCATCGGGAACATGTTGAAGCTGGCCGCTAAGATCCTGCCCTGGTCAACGGCGAGATGGGAGAGTTGTGCTCCAATCAGGATCGCAAGCCAGGTCAGGAGAGGAGCCAGCAGGATCACCAGGGCATTGGCGCCCAAGCGCGAGAGCAGGACCTTGAATCGCGATTGCGGGGTGCTGAACAGCACTTCCAGACGCCCGTTTTCCAGATCTGCGGACCACTTCAAGGCCAGGGTCAGTGCAAAGACCACGACGACGGCGGGCATAAACGTGAAGAGAAAGGTGCCCAACATCGCAGCGTTGGTGTTGGTGGGCGTGTCGAAAAAGAGATGTTGCAGCAAGGGGGTCTCTTGTATGAGCCGGTAAAATGCCTGCTGGGTGCTCAGAGCGATCACCAGGCAGTAGGCGCAGACGAATATGACGCCAAGCCCCCACCAGAAGGTAGACCACCCATCCCGGCGCAAGGTATATAGGCTCACGTTGCGCATGGACAGAGCACGCTCAGCCTGGCTCAGACTACGCAGCGCCTGGTGGTTGCCGGGTTCCTGCTTGCCTAGCCACGAGAACGCCACCCCGCCGATATCGCGCCTGGCGAAGAGGATGAGACTCGCCCCCGCGCAGAGTACAGCGAGACTCGCCAGGAGCACAGCCGCCAGAGGCTGGTCAGGGAAGCTGGGGATGAGCGGGCGGTTGAGATTGTAGTAGTAGAACGGCGAGAGGTACTGCACCCAACTCCCATTCAGTAAGCGTCCGGTGCTATCCAGGAGCACGGAGAGCAGCAGCAGGCCGCTCGTCCAGCCGGATGACACGGCACGGCTGATCGTGAATTGCGAGAACAGCAGCGCGAGACAGCCAAAGAAGAAGGCCAACAGGCTCAGGTTCAGCCCTGCGAGCAGCGCCCTGACCACATCGGCATGCCCCTCAAGACGGGCTTGACCAGCTAGAAGACCCAGAGCAAACAGCAGCCCGATCAGGAGCAGCGCGATCAAGAGCGCACTCAGCTTCGAGAGCAGCAGGTGAGCGCGGGACTGTGGTGTAGCCAGCAGGACGTCCATGCTGCCGCGTTCCTCTTCCCCGCGCACCAGGCGGGCTCCGGCCAGGATGGGCCAGAAGCTGATGGCGAGTGGCACGAAGAGTTCCATGATACGAACGGTAATGAACCCCTCAGGGGTCTGGATCTGGTAGGGATCGCCGAGAAAACGCAAGAATTGCGCGAGGCTGCCAAAGGTGGCAAGCGTCGTTGGTGTGCTCTCGGCGAAATCGATGGCCCCGAACAAGGCCAGTCCGATGCCCCAGCCCAGGATAGCCACCCAGTAATCTCTCAGCGATTTGCTCCAAATGCTGCGAAACATCATGCACCTCCTATCCGGCGAGCGCGGAAGACTGCTGCTCCGGCTCATAGAAGCGCAGGAAGACTTCTTCCAGCGTCGGCTCGCGTGTCGCCATGTTTGTCGCGTAATGGTCGCTGGCGACGCGAATGATCTCCGTCAATACACCCTGGACGTTCAATTGCAAGGTGCGCTCATCGGCGCCTTGAGCAACACTGACCACGCCCTCGACATGTTTAAACCAGTCCACAGAGGCCGGTCCGGGAAAGCTGATCTCCACATCGTGCTGGTGAATGTCTTTGAGCGAGGAAACATGGTCGATTTTGACCAGCCGTCCCTCGCGGATGATGGCGACGCGGTCGCAGGTGTGCTCTACTTCTGGCAGGATGTGCGAGGAGAGGAAGACGGTGCGTCCCTCGGCACGCACCTCGGCCACCATGCGGTAGAATTCCTGCTGGTTGAGCGGATCCAGGCCAGATGTGGGTTCGTCCAGGATGAGCAGGCGTGGCTTATGCATAAAGGCTTGTACCAGCCCTACCTTTTGTTTGTTGCCGTGCGAATATTCGCGGAACCGTTTACTCGGATCCAGACCCAGGCGTTCAACGAGCGCACGCACATAGGCCTGGTCCACCCCACCGCGCAAATGGCCCAGGTACTCGATGATCTGCGCGCCGCGCAGGCCAGGATCGAAGGCGAACTCGCCGGGCAGGTAGCCGACCAGCTTTTTGACTGCGGTGGACTCTTTCCAGCAGTCCAGGCCGCCGATCATCGCGCTGCCACTGTTCGCGTGCAGCAAGCCCATCAAGGTGCGCATGGTCGTCGTTTTGCCCGCACCGTTGGGGCCCAGAAAGCCGAAGACCTCGCCCTCCTGAATGGCGAACGTGACCGCGAGGATGCCTCGATTTCTGCCGTAACTTTTGGTGAGCTGATTGGTTTGAATGATGGTAGACATACGTTTTTCCTCCTCAAAACTGAGAAAATGATCGATTCTACGGCTTCGTCTCCGGGGGATCAACCATCATCCCGGAGACGACAAAAGCAACGATGAACTCCCGTGCGCGTGCGAGCGCTACGGCAGAGGACTGATCCTCACCTGGGAGCACCATCTGGTACAGGGGAATAGTGGCGAGATAGGACCAGCATATCTGTTCGGCCACAACAAGCTGGATGAGGGGATCGAAATCTGATCGCAGCAGTCCAGCGCGCCGGGCCTTGGAAAAGAGTGTCCTGATCTGGTCAACATCTTCTGTCTCAAATTGTGAGAAGATCCTGGCATAAGTCTGCCAGCCCTCGGCCTGTTCCCAGAGAATAATGCGCACGAGGCGCGGATGTTCGAGCAGGTAATCAAACAGCGCTCCAATAGTGGTTTCGAGAAAGGTCCTGAATCGGTGAGCATCGGAGGCAATGGTTTCGTCTTCAAGCGAGGGGGCCAGAACGCGCACCCCTAACTCATTTATCTCCCTGTCGATTCGCTTGTTCACCTCTGCATAGAGACCGAGCTTATCGCCAAAGTACTGAAAGAGCAGGCTTTTGTTGTAGCCCGCTTCCGCTGCGATGGCATCGATCCGCGCTCCATCGAAACCGTGCTGCGCGAAGACCGCTTCTGCCGCGTTGAGAATCGCCTCTCGCGCGCCCTTTGCATCATGTGCTCTCCCGCGTCGAGGTTCAGGTTCAGACATGCTCTTACCATTCCTGTTTATAATCTAACCAGGTAGTTATATAACTACCTGGTTAGATTATAAACAGGAATGGTAAGATTGTCAAGATTGAATCTTGACAATCGCCTTACGTGTGAGATATATTTTGGAACAGATAGTTGTTACCAACAATTATTGTTACAAGCAACATGTTGCTTGAAATAAACTAAAGGTGCGACGATAGACACGACTTTGACTTCACAGAAACACACAGTGGTAGATGAGCAGGCAGAACGCTTTATAGCCTCGTTTTCAGATCTGCGCAAAGTCTTGGGAGCAGGATTCAAACAGCACGACGCAATTCATGGTGCTGGGGCTGGTCGAGAAGGCGCAGGAGACTGAACCCTGCACAATCAGTTCGATTGCTCGGAGGCTGGGAATCGATCCTGCGACCGTTGTGCGTACGGTAGATAGCCTCGAAAAACGCGGGCTGGTGGAACGCCGACGCGATAAGCAGGACCGTCGCCAGGTCTTCGTCGAGTTCACCACTGCTGGCCACGCTGCTCTCATGGAAGCTCATCAGCATTTCATCACTCGCATTCGTACCATATTCCTCTCTATGAGCGCGGAGGGGCGCGCTTCTCTGCTCAACGGGTTAGAGGAGTTTGTACGGGTTGGGCAGGAGATACCTGTCGAGCAGGAACCCGAACAGCACATACTGCATACCTAAAATAATGGCCGTTTCCCCTTGACAAAATACGATATATCGTTAAAATTGGGAGAGAATACGATATATCGGTAATTAGAATGGAGATATGGAAGCATGATCAAATTGCTACGGTTTATGAAACCGTACCGGCTGATACTCGTGCTTGTTGTGGTGCTTGCTTTTGCGCAAGCCATAGCAAACCTGTACCTGCCCACCTTGTTTGCGAATATTGTCGATAAAGGAATTATTGGTAAGGATATCGGCTACATTTGGCGAACCGGCGGCATTATGTTGCTGATAACTTTCGGGGGTACCGTTGCTGCGGTCGTCGGCATTTTCTTTTCTTCTCAGGTAGCGACCGGCTTTGGCAAAATCATCCGCGCCAGGCTGTTTAGCCACGTGCAACAATTTTCTCTGCATGAGTTCGACACTGTAAGCACCTCCTCGCTGATTACTCGCACCACTAATGATACGACGCAGGTACAGCAGGTGATGATCCTGGTGCTAAATATCATGATCACCGCCCCATTCACATTGATTGCCGGGATTATCCTGGCGCTCAACCAGGATGTCGGACTCGCCTGGATTCTATTGGTGGCCATTCCAATCCTTGTGGGCACTATCGTGCTCCTTATGAGCAAGGCCATTCCGCTGTTCCGCATCATGCAGACGAAACTGGATAAGCTCAATCTCATCCTGGATGAAGGTCTAACCGGGGTGCGCGTAGTGCGGGCGTTTGATCGTCAGAAGTACGAGGAGCACCGCTTTGACGAGGCCAACCTGGATTTGACCAATGTTGCCATCAAAGTGAACAGGATGGTAGCGGCGCTCATGCCGATTATGATGCTGGTCTTGAACCTTTCCAGCATTGCTATTCTCTGGTTCGGCGCTATCCGCATCAATAATGGACAAATGCAGGTGGGAGCGCTGATCGCCTTCTTGCAATATGCTATGCTGATTCTGTTCGCACTGTTGATGATCTCGATGATGTTCATCATGCTCCCGCGCGCTGCGGCATCCGCAGACAGAATTAACGAGGTGCTGTCGATCGAGCCTGAAATCGGGGATCCCGACCATGTGAAGCGGGCCGACAAGCAAAAGGGGTATGTGGAGTTCCAAAATGTGACCTTCAGCTATCCTGGTGCGGAAGAGCCCGCGCTCTCCCACATTTCTTTCAGCGCTGCCCCTGGCGAGGTAACGGCCATCATCGGCGGCACCGGCTCAGGCAAATCGACGCTGGTGAGCCTGATCCCGCGTTTTTACGATATCGACAGCGGCCACCTCCTGGTTGACGGCGTAGATGTCCGCGAGATGTCGCAGGAGCATTTGCGCTCGAAAATCGGTTTCGTGCCGCAAAAGGCAGTCCTCTTTTCGGGAACGGTTGCGGAAAATATCCGCTACGGCAAGGAGGATGCAACGGACGAAG
>WNFE01003224.1_pt1 | contig 12117 bp, 8 predicted proteins | sample 5400451 | NCBI WGS metagenome assembly WNFE01 (sample SAMN13153344, study PRJNA577476) | soil metagenome | isolation source: 200 cm saprolite under Douglas fir tree site 2 hole 2 | place: USA:California | collected 2015-04-18
CGTGAAATCATTAAACCAGAGCCCCTCGGGAGCGGCAGGCACTCCGGCGATGACTATTCCGTCGGACGCGAAACCGCAGGAACAGAAGGTGCAATAGCAATGGCCACCGCAGCAATCACCGCGGAACGCGAGAACTATCTCAACCAGGAATATGGCATCAAGTCCTGGCTGCTTACCGTCGATCACAAGCGCATCGCGCTGCTCTATCTGCTGTCCATCACTTTCTTTTTCTTTATCGGAGGATTTTTCGCGCTGCTGATCCGCCTGGAACTGCTGACTCCGGCGGGCGACCTGGTGCAGGCCGACACCTACAACAAACTTTTCACCATGCACGGCCAGGTCATGATTTTTTTCTTCCTGATCCCGTCCATCCCGGCGGTGCTGGGAAATTTTCTGGTGCCGCTCATGATCGGCGCCCGGGACCTGGCCTTCCCGCGCATCAACTTGCTGAGCTGGTATCTCTACATCATTGCCGGGATCATGATGCTGCACTGCATGCTCACTGGCGGCGTAGACACCGGCTGGACCTTCTACACCCCCTTCAGCACGGCGTTCAGCAACACCAAGGTGATCGAGGCCGGGCTCGCCATCTTTGTCTCGGGATTCTCGTCCATTTTGACCGGCCTGAATTTCGTGGTGACCATTCACCGCATGCGCGCCCCGGGGATGACGTGGAACCGGCTGCCCCTGTTTATCTGGGCGCACTACGCCACCAGCATCATCCAGTTGCTGGGCACGCCGGTGATCGCGGTGACCCTGGTGCTGGTAGTGCTGGAACGCGCTTTCCATCTCGGTATTTTCGATCCCACGCGCGGTGGCGACCCAATCCTGTTCCAGCACCTGTTCTGGTTTTATTCTCATCCTGCCGTGTACATCATGATTTTGCCCTCGATGGGAGTGGTGACCGAGATTGTGCCCTGCTTCACTCGCAAACGTATTTTTGGCTACAAGTTTGTGGCCATGTCGAGCATCGGCATTGCGGTCCTGGGCTTCCTGGTCTGGGCCCACCACATGTTTGTGGCCGGGATCTCGCTTTACGCGGCTCTGATTTTTTCCATGCTGAGCTACCTGGTTGCGGTGCCCTCGGCGATCAAGGTGTTCAACTGGACTGCCACCATGTACAAGGGCTCGATCACGTTCGCCACTCCCATGCTGTACGCCTTCGGTTTCATCGGACTGTTTCTGATGGGTGGTCTTACCGGCCTGTTCCTGGCCGCGCTCGGGATTGACGTGCACGTGACCGACACTTATTTCGTGGTGGCCCACTTCCACTACATCATGGTGGGCGGAGCGGTGATGGGCTATCTGGGCGGGATGCATTTCTGGTGGCCGAAAATTTCCGGCCGGATGTATCCGGAAGCGTTGGGCAAGCTCGCCGCCCTGCTGGTGTTCGTCGGCTTTAACCTGACGTTCTTCCCCCAGTTCATCCTGGGCTATCTTGGGATGCCGCGGCGGTACTGGCAGTATCCGCCGGAATTCCAGGTGCTGAACGTGCTCTCCACTGCCGGCTCGACGGTTCTCGCGGTGGGATACGTTCTTCCCATGCTGTATTTCCTGTGGTCCATGCGCTATGGAAAAATCGCCCCGGCCAATCCCTGGGGGGCCGCCGGCCTGGAGTGGACGACCACTTCGCCGCCGCCGACTTTTAATTTTGATCACACGCCGGTCGTCGATTGGGAAGCTTACGACTACGAGAACATCCCCGCTCCTGAGGAGGCGCGCGTTGCCGGATAGTCCGATCGCCGTCGAACATCACAATCCGGAGCTGCGGCACCACTTCGCCGACATGGAGCAGCAGCGCGAGGCTTCATCGCTGGGCATGTGGCTGTTTCTCGCGACCGAAGTCATGTTCTTCGGCGGCATGTTCTGCGCTTATCTCATCTATCGTTACTGGTATTTCCCCGACTTCGCCGCCGCCAGCAAATCGCTCGACATCACGCTGGGTACGGTCAACACCGCCGTGCTCATCTGCAGCAGCTTGACGGTAGTGCTGGCGGTGCGGGCCGCGCAGTTGGGAAAACGGCACGAGCAGGTGGTCTATCTGGCGCTTACCTTGGTGCTCGGCCTGGCCTTCTTGGGGATCAAGGGAATCGAGTGGACCAGCAAGTTCCGGGAGCACCACATCCCGGGCGCGTCTTTCCATTTTGAAGGAGCTGTTCCCGGCCACCCCGATCATCCCATCGATCAGCAGCACGCCCAGATTTTCTTCTCGCTGTACTTTGCCATGACCGGCATGCACGCGCTGCACATGGTGATCGGAGTCGGAATTTTCAGCTACCTGCTGTACCACGCATGGAAGGGGCGGTACACGCCGGAGTATCACACGCCCCTGGAGAATTCCGGCCTGTACTGGCACTTTGTAGATATCATCTGGATTTATCTGTTTCCCTTGCTGTATCTGATTGACCGGAAGAAGTAAAGACGGAAGAAGTGATGACGGAAAACTGCCATGTCTGAACACATCGTTCCATTGAAGACCAATATCGCAGTCTGGCTGACGCTGATGGTTTTGACCGGAGTCACCGCCGGCGTTGCTTTCATTGATCTGGGGCCGTTCAACACCGTCGTGGCCCTGGTGATCGCCACCTGCAAAGCGCTGCTGGTGGTCCTGATCTTCATGCACGCGAAGTACGCCAGCGAAAGACTGATTAAGGTGGTGGTGGTTTCCGCTCTCTTCTTTCTCCTGCTGCTGCTAGGGTTGAGCCTGGCGGATTACACTACCCGTTTGCTGGTGTAGCGAGGATGTTCTTTGCGATGTAGCGACGGGCGTCCACGCCCGTCCGGCAAACGGTATAGTGGACGGGCGTGGACGCCCGTCGCTCCATCGCTAAAAATGAAGTTGACCTGAGGTGACTTTATGGCGTTCTGCAATTCCTGTGGCGCGACCCTGGATGCCGGGGCAAAATTCTGCAACAAGTGCGGTACCACGCAGCCGACCGCTCCCGCCGCATCAACGACTCCGGTGGCAACGACTTCTGCCGCAGCTCCGAAGAGTAATAGTGCGCTCAAGATCATCCTGATCGTGGTTGCAGTGATCGTGGGCCTGGGCATTCTGGGCGTAGGGGCCGCATCGTTCGTCGCCTACCGTATTGCCAGCCACACCCGGGTTCGCAACCAGGACGGCAACGTCCGCGTGGAAACGCCTTTTGGGACGGTGCAGAGCTCGACTGATCCCGACGAAGCCGCCCGCAACCTGGGCATCGATGTCTATCCCGGCGCTCAGGTGGTCAAGGGCAGTTCGTCCAATATGAATATGGGGAATATGCACACCGCCTCGGCGGAGTTTGAGAGCAGCGATCCGGTCAGCAGCGTGGCCGAATTTTATAAGTCAAAGCTTCCCGGTGCCAACGTCATCTCCTCGACTGGCGATCACTACTCCATCATTTCCACCGAGAAGAAAAACATGCTGACCATCAACATCGAGCCCAGGGACGGCAAGACACGGATTCAAATCGCGCGGGTCTCCGGCAAACTGGCGGGCGGCGATAGCGATTCCGACAACTGACTCCCGCGAATGCCCGACAATTTTGTAGAAATCGCCAGCGTCGCCCGCACCTCTGTGGTGGATGCGGTCGCGCTGGCCGAGGCTTTGCGTGGCCGTGTACGCGGCGAAGTCCGTTTCGACTCCGGCAGCCGCGCCCTCTACGCCACCGATGGTTCCAATTATCGCCAGGTCCCCATCGGTGTGGTCCTTCCCCGTGATGTAGACGACGTCATCGCCACTATCGCTCTGGCGCGTGAGTATGGCGCACCGATCCTGTGCCGCGGCGGTGGCACCTCCCTGGCCGGCCAATGCTGCAACGTGGCCGTGGTCCTGGACTTTACCAAGTACATGTCCCGGATTCTGGAAGTCGATCCGGGACGGCGCATTGCCCGGGTCCAGCCCGGCGTCGTGCTCGACAATCTCCGCAACGCGGCTGAGAAGCATCATTTGACGTTTGGTCCAGACCCGGCCTCGCATAACCGCTGCACCCTCGGCGGCATGATCGGCAACAACTCATGCGGCGTTCACTCGGTGATGGCAGGAAAGACCGATGACAACATCGAGGCTCTCGACATCCTCACCTATGACGGCTTGCGGTTCTCTGTGGGCAAGACCAACGATGCGGAACTTGAACAGATTATTCGGGCGGGCGGCAGGCGAGGCGAAATCTACGCGGGCCTGAAAACGCTGAGGGACAAGTATTCCGATCTGGTTCGCCAGCGCTTTCCCAACATTCCTCGCCGGGTTTCCGGGTACAACCTCAACTACCTGCTCCCCGAAAACGGTTTCGATGTCGCGCGCGCTCTGGTTGGAGCTGAAGGCACCTGCGCTACCGTGCTCGAAGCCACTTGCCGGCTGGTGGAAAGCCCACCGGCAAGAGTGCTGCTGCTGATTGCCTATCCTGACATTTACCAGTGTGCGGACCACGTGCCCGATGTGATGGCTCACAAGCCGATTGGACTCGAGGGCATTGACGATCTGCTGGTCGAGTACACCCGGCGCAAGGGCATCAACTCGGAGGGACTGGCCCTGTTGCCCGAAGGCGGTGGCTGGCTGCTGGCGGAATTTGGCGCCGCTACCATCCCCGAAGCGGAGGCCCAGGCGGCCGGTCTTATGAAAGCGCTGGGTCGCAGCTCAAACCCGCCCCAGATGCGGCTTTTCACCAATCAGGAGCAGATCAGGCGGGTGTGGGACGTGCGCGAGTCCAGCCTGGGTGTAATTTCCTACGTGCCCGGCGAGCCCCTGAGCTGGGAGGGCTGGGAAGACTCAGCCGTCGCTCCGGAAAAACTCGGCCCATACCTGCGCGACCTGCGCAAGCTGATGAACAGCTTCGAATACCGCGGCACGCTCTACGGACATTTTGGCCATGGCTGCGTCCACAATCGCATCGATTTCGATCTGGAATCGACGCCGGGTATAGCCAAATTCCGCAGGTTCATGGAAGAGGCCGCGGACCTGGTGGTCAGTTACGGCGGATCAATCTCTGGTGAGCACGGCGACGGCCAGGCGCGGGCAGAACTACTGCCCAGGATGTTCGGACCGGAGTTGCTCCAGGCCTTTCGTGAATTCAAGAACATCTGGGACCCCGCCTGGAAAATGAATCCGGGTAAAGTGGTCGAGCCCTACAAGATGGACGAGAATTTGCGGCTGGGCGCCGGCTATAAGCCGTGGCAGCCTGAAACCCACTTCCAATTTCCCCACGATCACGGCAGCCTGGCCCATGCCACGTTGCGCTGCGTGGGCGTAGGGAAATGCCGCCGGGATGAAGGCGGCGTGATGTGTCCCAGTTTTCGCGTGACCCGCGACGAAGAGCACTCTACCCGCGGCCGCGCCCACCTGCTCTGGGAGATGGCCCAGGGCGACGTCATCCGGGACGGCTGGCGCGACGAGGTTGTCAAGGAGTCGCTGGATCTTTGTCTCTCCTGCAAAGGCTGCAAGAGCGATTGCCCGGTGGGCGTCGATCTGGCCACTTACAAGGCGGAGTTCCTTTCCCACTACCACGAGGGCCGGCTGCGTCCGCGCAGCCACTACGCCTTCGCCAACATCGACATCTGGGCCCGCCTGGCTTCGGCCGCCCCCGGCCTGGTGAACCTTACCACCCAGTTACCTCTCTTGCGAGATATCGCCAAACTGGCGGCAGGCATGCCGCCGGAGCGCGAGATTCCGGCCTTTGCTCCCCAGACCTTTCGGAGTTGGTTCGAACGGCGGCAGCAGCGAAATCCTCAGGCAGCCCCGGTCATGCTCTGGCCGGATACTTTCAACAATTACTTTTTGCCCGACACGGCCAAGGCTGCGGTGGAGGTCCTGGAGGCAGCCGGCTTTCACGTTCTGATCCCTGAGACCATACTTTGCTGCGGACGGCCTCTCTACGATTTCGGCATGCTGGATCGCGCCAAGTCTCTTCTGCTGAAGATCTTAGACACGCTGTCTCAGGAAATCGAAGCGGCTGTGCCTGTCGTCGTGCTCGAACCCAGCTGCGCGGCTGTATTTCGCGATGAACTGACCAATCTTTTCCCCGACGACCCCCGGGCGCAGCGGCTGTCCCGGCAGACCTTCCTGTTGAGCGAATTCCTGGAGAAGAAGGCAGCCAATTTTCAGCTCCCGTATTTTTCGGCCAAAGCACTGATCCATGGCCATTGCCACCATAAGTCGCTGATGAAGATGACGGATGAGGAGTCCGTCCTGACCAGGATGGGAGTTGACTGGAGCGCTCCCGCGCCGGGCTGTTGCGGCATGGCCGGTTCGTTTGGTTTCGACCAAGACAAGTACGACATGTCGATGGCGATCGGCGAGCTGGAACTTCTGCCCGCTGTGCGCCAGGCTCCGGCCGAAAGCCTGATCATCGCCGACGGCTTCAGCTGCCGCGAACAGATAGCCCAGGGCACCGATCGTCAAGCTCTGCACCTGGCGGAGGTCATCTCGATGGCATTGCGGGGGTCGTTCACTCCAGACGGAAGCTATCCGGAAAAGCCGCAGGTAGATCGCCAGCAGGTCGCTCTCGAGCGCTCGATGCAGCGGGCGGGGCTGGGCGTGGCGGCGGTTGCGGCGGGGGCGGCGCTCCTGTGGTGGCTCAGGGAGTAATGGAAGCGCGGACGGTTCCCCTCTTGAGTTCCTCGTCCGGCGGGCATCATCTTGTTTCCGGCCTCCACGGAACCGGAGGTTCTGCGCTGGTATCGCTATTATAATCAATGACTTAGATGTTTACCTTCCGGCCTCTCCCCAACTCGGCCGGATTCTGGGAAAATAGAGGGTATTACGGATTAATCCCTGCCTTAAGTAGGTTCTATGGCAATCGACTCCGAAATCATTCTTAACCGGCCTGAAGCCGACCGCATCGCTGAGAAAGCGATCGAGAAGGCGATGGAGCCGGCGCTCCGCGGTTCAGTTCTCGTCCTCATCCAGTTTGATGTCTGCGAGGAAATTCGACTCGACCAGCTGCGACAGATTTTTGGCGCGCGCACCCTGGAACAGCCCAGCTTCAAACACTCCGCCCCCTCTTACGTGAGGTATCAGCGTCCTCCGGTGGTGGAGACGATTGAACCACTGGTGCTGGACAGTGGCGAACACCTCGAAGGACAGATCAAGTATTACGACTATGGCGTGCTGAGCGTGGTCTTTGAGCTGCCTTTTTCCGGCGACTGGGACACCCTGGTCCGGCTGGGCAGCCGCTGGGTCTGGGATGTCGATTTCGAGAAGCACGCTGCCCGTATTGTGCGCGAGAAACTGGATCGGGCCGCACCGGCCCTGGTGAAACGCTATCCGGAGTGGTTGAGCGAGGACTACTTTATTTTCCACGTAAGGGAAATGACCGGGTCGCCATCCGCCGCCGAACTGTGTGCCTCCTACGGAGCCCGGATCGCGCAAATCGTGCGCGGGGAAACGGCTCAGCTTTCGGAAGGCGAGCGCAACGAAATCCTGCAGTCGCGCGCGTCCTACTATCCTCACGATCTGGCCGTGATCGGCTGGAATGCGGCCTTTCTTTACGACACCGACGCGGGCGTCGAGACTGCCATTCAGTTGCTGGAATACGCCAATTCCCAGCTGCTGGAATTCCGCCACTACGACGAACTGCTCACTCGCGAGCTGGCCACGGTGTACGCGGCTCTCGACAAAGGCACCGGAATGTGGGCCCGCTGGCGTCTGGCGCGAGCTGCCACCGAACTGCATACCGTGCTGCTCGACGTAAACGAACTGACCGAACGCGCTGACAATGCCATCAAGTTTCTCAGCGACATGTTCTCCGCGCGGTTATACAAGTTGGCGGCCGCCAAGGTCGGCGTGCCGGACTATAAAGATCTGGTCACGCAGAAATTACAGACCGCCGAAGACCTCTACCGCTTCATGGTGGACCAGTTCAACCAGAGCCGCGCCTTCGTGCTCGAACTGATGGTGGTCATCATCCTGGTCATCGAACTCGCCTTCCTGTTCGGCGGCAAAAGATAGCGAAACTATAAAACCACGAAGGACACAAAGTAACACGAAGGAAGTCCAACGGTTTCCTTCGTGTTACTTTGTGGCCTTTGTGGTTCATGGTTTGATCGGTACGCGTACATTGTCATCCGGAAGCCCACTGCTTTATCCTGAAGCGCCATTCACCAAGGGAGACCCATGCGAGGACTCAAAGGCAAGCGCGTCCTGATCACGGGAGGCGCGAGCGGAATCGGCGCCGCCACAGCCGCCCGCTTTCTGGAAGAAGGGTCGAGCGTGGTCGTGCTCGACCGGGACGCCAAGGGCCGCAAGCAGATTGCAGCGCAGTTGCCAAAACTCGCCGGGACCGTAGATGCAGACGTCTCCAACCTGAAACAGGTGGAGGCGGCGTTTGCCGAGGCCGTCCGCCTCATGGGCGGGGTGGATGTGCTGATCAACAACGCCGGCATCAGCATCCGGCATAAGTTCTTAGACATAACGCCGGAGGAATGGGACAAAATCATCGCCGTAAATCTCACCGGCGTCTTCTATGTTGCCCAGACCGCGGCCCGGCACATGTGGGAGCGGGGCAGCGGAGTGATTCTGCAAACGGCGTCAACCAACGGGATCGTCGGCCAGCCTTACTACGCCGACTACAACGCCACCAAGGCGGGAGTGATCGAGCTGACCAAGTCCATGGCGCTGGAGCTTGCGCCCAAGGTTCGGGTGTGCGCGGTCGCCCCGGGATACGTGCTCACACCCATGCAGCGGGCCGAGTACACGGACGAGATGCTGGAGGCGGTAAATCGCAAGATTCCTCTAGGCCGTCACGCCCAGCCGGAGGAAATCGGAGCGCTCTTCGCATTTCTGGCGTCCGACGACGCGGCCTATATGACCGGCCACGTCTACACCATCGACGGCGCCGAAATCGCGGGAGGCCTGGCCAGCCGGTAAACCGGCTCGCACGAAGAATGCGATCCGGACGGCAGAAGAAACGCCAACGGGGGCGGCACGGGAAACACCGACGCGACGACACGGAATATGCTAAAGCGGAACGGCACGGAAAACGTCGATCGGGACGCCTTTGGGGAGGGCACGACTTCAGTCGTGCCGCAAACGTTCGGAGATAAGGCGGCTTTAGCCGCTGCGGCTTGCTTCTCCGGATCTAAATCTGCACTTTCGAACCACGCCTATGCTGCAGAATCAGCTTCACGCTAGGGTTGCCGTCATCACCGGCGCCGCTTCCGGCATCGGCCGAGCTACCGCGCTCCTATTCGCCCGCGAGGGCGCGACGGTTGTCATCACTGACGTAAATGAATCGGCTGGCCATGCCGTCACCAAAGAAATCACGAACAACGGCGGACGGGCCGTCTTCGAACTTGCAGACGTCACCCGCGCGGCCGACTGCAAACGTGTCGTCGAAACCACCGTGCGCGAATTTGGCGGCATTCACATCTTGTTCAACAACGCGGGGATCATTCGCCGCGCCTCGGTGGTCGAACTCAGCGAGGAAGATTGGGACCGCGTGATGGCGGTAAACGTAAAGGCGATGTTTCTGATGTGCCGCGAGGTTATTCCGGTAATGGCGCGGGCGGGCGAGGGCTCCATCATCAACATGGCGTCGGGCTGGGGTCTGGCGGGCGGGCCGAGGGCGGCGGTGTATTGCGCGTCGAAGGGCGCGGTGGTGCTGCTGACCAAGGCCATGGCGGTCGATCACGGCGCGCAGAACATTCGCGTAAACTGCCTCTGCCCGGGTGACACGGACACCAATATGCTGCGCAATGAGGCCCAGCAACTGGGAGAGCCCCACGATCGATTCCTGGCGGAAGCCACCAAACGGCCGCTGGGACGGGTGGGCAAACCGGAAGAGATCGCGCAGGCGGCGCTGTATCTGGCCAGCGAAGCTGCATCCTTCGTAACCGGGGCGGCGCTGGTAGTCGATGGCGGCGGGCTGGCAGGTTCGACGTAACAGGAAAAACGGCCACGGATTTTCACGGATTCACGCGGATAAGGCAAAGAAAAAATAAGGTCTTGATCCGTGAGAATCCGTGGCTGTCTCCGCGGCCTTTTGGCGAGCTTCGCTCGCCCGCCCGGACGAGGTGTCCGGGCCTACGTGGTTTCGGCTAGACAACATGCGCCTGGAAAATAAAGTCGCGCTGATCACCGGCGGCACCTCTGGCATTGGCGAGGCCACCGCCCTCCTTTTCGCCAAGGAAGGAGCGAAGGTTGCCATCACCGGCCGGAACGAGAAGCGCGGCCATGCCGTGACCGTGCAAATCATTGAAAGTGGCGGCCAAGCTATCTTTTTGCGCACGGATGTTCGCAAGGCCAGCGAATGCCGCCGAGCGGTTGATGAAACTGTAAGCTCGTTCGGACGCCTCGACATCCTGTTCAACAACGCCGGCGTTTTCTATCCCCAGACCGCGCTCGATTGCACCGAGGAAGAATGGGACTTGCAAATCGACATCAATCTGAAAGGCACATTCCTGATGTCAAAATTTGCATTGCCCGGCATGATTGCACAGCGCAGTGGCGTGATCATCAATAACAGTTCGGGCTGGGGCATTGTGGGCGGCGACGCCGCAGTGGCGTACTGCGCGTCGAAGGGTGGTGTCGTGCTCCTGACCAAGGCGATGGCGATCGATCACGGACGCCAGGGCATTCGCGTGAACTGCATCTGCCCGGGAGATGTGGACACGCCCATGCTGCCGGAAGACGCGCGCATGCGCGGCCAAAAATGGGAGGACTATCTGGCGGGTTGCAGCAATCGCCCCTTGGGGCGGATCGGCACCTCGGACGAGATCGCGAAAGCCGCGCTGTTTCTGGCGTCCGATGATTCATCGTTCATGACCGGTGCAACCCTGGTGGTAGACGGAGGCGGTACGGCGGATTAAAAAAGCGCCATGGATTTGCACGGATTCACTCGGATAAAGCAAAAATAAAAGTCTGAATCCGTGAAAATCAGTGGAAATCCGTGGCTGCCTTGCAGAGAAACCAGCACAGGGGCAATGACAGCAAATCGCAAAAACTCGCAGCAGTGGTTCGAACGGGCGCAGGGGTCGCTGGTCGAAGGCGTGAACTCGCCTTCGCGTGGCGCCGCCGTGTATTCCCCCGGGCCGGTGTTTCTGGAGCGGGGGCAAGGCTCGCACGTTTGGGACGCCGACGGCAACGAATACATCGATTTCATGATGTCGTTTGGAGCGCTCATCCAGGGACACGCGCATCCCAGGCTGGTCGAACTGGTCTCGCGCACCATGGCGGAAGGATCGCACTTCGCGGCTGCAACTTCCGCCGAGGTTGAAGCGGCGGAGCGGTTGCGAAGCATGGTTTCCTCCGCCGAGGCCGTACGCTTCACCAATACCGGCAGCGAAGCCACCATGCTGGCGCTGCGTCTGGCCCGCGCCCACACTCGCCGGACCAAGTTCCTTAAATTCGAAGGCCACTACCACGGCTGGTACGACCCTTATCTGTTGAACGCACACAGTCATGCGCCGGAGCTGTTGGGGCCGGCCGAAAATCCCGCGCGCATCCCGGACTCGGAGGGTATTCCGGCATCGACATTTGATGACGTAGTCGTGGCGCCCTGGAACGATGTCGCTGCTCTCGAGCGCGTCATGCGGCAACACGGACGCGAGCTCGCGGCCGTGATCACCGAGCCCATCATGGCCAACATGGGCTGCATCCTGCCGCGCGAAGGTTATCTCAAACGGATGCGCGAACTCGCCCGGGATTACGGCGCGCTGCTGATCCTGGATGAAGTTGTCACCGGCTTTCGCTACGCCCCCGGCGGATGCCAGCAGTACTACGGCGTCCAGCCGGATCTCAGTACGTTCGGCAAGGCGCTGGGGGCGGGATTTCCGGTGGGCGCAGTGGCAGGACCGCGATCCATTCTCGATCGCCTGCGTTGGAGCGAACACATGGTGCTGCATTACGGCACCTTCAACGGGCACCGACTCACCATGAAAGTCGTGGCCGCGAACCTCGATTTGCTGAAAGGCGATCTGCTGGGTGGCGATGGCACATATCAGAAACTTCATCGCGTGGGGGATGCGGCCATCGCGGGTCTGCGAGAAGTTTTTCACCGGCGAAACATGAAAGCCATCGTGCAGGGTTTCGGACCCATGTTTCAGATTTACTTTACCGAGCGCGACGCCATCCACGACTATCGCGACTACTGCACGTATGTGGATACTGCCCGCTACTCCCGCTTCGTTCATCGCTTGCTG
>WNFE01003225.1_pt1 | contig 12117 bp, 11 predicted proteins | sample 5400451 | NCBI WGS metagenome assembly WNFE01 (sample SAMN13153344, study PRJNA577476) | soil metagenome | isolation source: 200 cm saprolite under Douglas fir tree site 2 hole 2 | place: USA:California | collected 2015-04-18
GGTTGTTATCAGATGTACGTGATGGATCTGGACAGTGACACCGTTCGATTGGTGAGCACCGGCACGGGCGCCACGACGTGCGGATACTTTTTCCCGGGCGATCGCCGCGTGCTCTACTCGTCGACCCATGCGTCGGGGCCAAACTGTCCGCCGAAGCCGAAGCGGGACGGGGCCTACCGCTGGGCCTTGGACGACTATGATCTTTATGCGGTACGCATTGATGGTCAAGAGATGCAGCGGCTGACCTCCACGCCGGGCTACGATGCGGAAGCGACCGTGTCGCCGGACGGAAAGACGATCGTCTGGACGTCAGTCAAAGATGGGGACCTGGATCTCTATGCCATGAATCTCGATGGCTCGAAACCCCGACGGCTGACGAACGAGATCGGCTACGATGGCGGAGCATTCTTTTCGCCGGACAGCAAGCATATCGTCTACCGGGCGTCGCATCCCACCGATCAGGCGGAGATTGACAAGTACAAGGACTTGCTCAACCAGCGGCTGGTGGAGCCGGGGCAACTTGAAATTTTTGTGATGAATGCGGATGGAAGCGGCCAGCGACCGGTCACGTCGAACGGCGCCTCGAATTTTTCGCCGTTCTATTTCCCCGATGGCAAGAGGATCATTTTCTCATCGAATATTGAAACCAAGGGCGAAGGAGGCCGGCCAAGTTTTCATCTCTACGTGATCGGTGAGGACGGCCAAGGCCTCGAGCGGCTCACGTTCGACGGACAATTCAACAGTTTTCCCATGTTCTCGCCGGATGGCACCAGCCTGGTCTGGGTATCGGATCGCCAGGCCAAGACGCCTGGAGAGTTCAATGTTTTTCTCGCCGACTGGGTTCCCTAGCAGGATGCTGAAAAAGTCCACCAGCGGCGTTCTCGCCGCGCTTAGAGGCTCAACGTACCGAAGCGTACGCCTCGCCTGTTCGCTTGCTGCGGCCTTGCTTGGGATAAGGCGCGTCCCTGGGCGATGAGTCTGTCTTGGCAGATTCAGGGCGGGCGGGTGAAGTAGCCGCCAGGGTTGGGCGGGTGAGAAGTCTGGCGTTTTTGGTCATCCTGCTCACGTTGTTAATCGTTGAACGTGTAGACCGATTCTCATGGCTCTCCCGCAATTCGCAATTCGCAATTCGCAGTTCCCGCCTGTTGCAGCCGTCCTCCTCTCCGTCTGTGCGCTCACCCTCGCGTTCGCGGGGCTGTTTGAGTGGGATGTGCCGCTGACCCGGTTCATCCGTTCCCTCAACGATTTCCACATGGACCACCTCGCCAATCCCTGGCTGGCTCAGTTCAGCAACATCGGTGATCGGCTCGGTAAGGGGGAGTCTTTGGTGATCCTGAGCCTCGTGCTGCTGGCGGTCGGGTATGGATTGAAACATCCGCAGTGGAAAGACGCCGGCCGGCAGAGTCTCATCGCGCACGGTCTTGCTGCGTTGAGCGCCAACATTTTGAAACATGCCATTGGCCGCCCCCGCCCCAAGTTCATGCATGCCGGCAACCTCGAGTTCTCCCCAGCCGGAGGCAGCGGATGGGACTCGTTCCCGTCCGGGCATGCGGCGGCAGCGTTCGCGGTCGCAACCGTGCTGGCCACAAAGTTCCCGCGAGCGAGATGGCCCATTCTCGCTGCGGCAGTGGCCATTGCTGCCAGTCGGATCCTCCGCGGGTCTCACTATCTGACCGACGTGGCCGGAGGAGCGGCTCTCGGCTCTGTCATGGGAATGATTGCGGTCCATCCCTGGCGCGAATGGCGTTCATCAGCTGGAATGGCTGTCTGTCGGATGACGCCATTTTTTGTGACGACGCTCGCGCTCGTCTGGACGATCGTGCATCTCCCGTCGGAGACCTGGCCGTTTCAACAGCTCTTGTGGGGTGGCCTGTTGCTCACACTGGCGGGACTCGTGGGCCATGTCTTGCGGACGGCGCAATCGTCATGGTGCCCGGCCTGGCTGTCCGGATCGCTGGCTCGTAGCCTTGTGGGACTAGGGTTAGGGATGACGACGGGCTCTCTGTTTGTCACGACCATCGTGCTGCTCGCCTGTGCTGCACATTGGTGGGATGGTCTCCCTGGTCAGATCGAGTCCATGGCGGAGGGTCATGTGGGGTTATGGGCGGCCATGGTGGAGGGTCTGTTCGTCGCCGCCATGCTGTTGGTCCTGGTGGCGAGCTATGCCCTGAAAGGCATCGTGCCGATGTAGCAGGATGGTGAAAAAATCCACCAGAGCTGCGAAGGGTGACGCGCGAGACTTGCGAGAAAGGCGCGATCCGAAGTTCGACGTTCGGGGTTCGAAACCCTGAAAACCTCGAACTTCGTACCTCGAACCCTCGCTCGTCCCGCCTGTCTCGCGCGGCTATCCATTCAATCAATGGCCGAGAATGCTGGGCGGAGGTGGCGGGGTTGCGCCTTTTGGAATCATCACCATCGGCTGGTTGGCCAGCAGCACGTAGCCGTAGCGTTTGAGAATTGGGACTAGCCCGTTTGCTTCCGCCGGCAACTTCGATTGTGCGCTCTCCGGCAATAGGATCATCACTCTCTTTGGCTCTTTCAGGGCTGTCCGTATCCTGTCCTCTTCCCCAATGGGTACGAAGAGCGTCTTGCGTTTCGCGTAAAATACGGACGACGGTCTCGTGGTGCCATAAGCAATGAATTGATCCTGGCGACTGAGGTTCAGTCCCGCGGCATAGGCGAGTTCCTGCGGGGGCGCGATCACATATCGATTGATGTGCGGAGTCGCGATCACGATGACGATCAGAACAAGACTGGCCAAGGTCGCCCCCGCCGCCCAGAACGCTCCTCCGCGCCGTTCGTCGTTCAATCCAAGATATCCTACCAACGTCATCCCGAGTAACAACACAGTCGCGGCCAGATAGGGACTGCTGCCGAGATCCACCTGTTCGGCCAAGGGGAACTCCCGCACCATCTTGGAGGCATAAGTTGCGTAGAGCGTGGGGAGGCAGGCAAAGCCGACCGCCAAGAGATACCCCAGTCCCATCATGAGATGAATGGAGCCTCGAATCCCTTTCGTCGTCGGATCTTGCAGGCACCGCGACCAGTACGAGGCTGTCAATAGGGCGGCGGCGGGAAACAATGGGCCAATGTAGTGGGGCAGGCGGGTCGAAGAGGCCGTAAAGAATACGAAGACGCCTACGACCCATAGGGCCGCAAAGAGTTCAAGTTCTCGACCCGGGGTAGAGGGTTGGGGGAGATCAGAGTGGGGTAGCGGGGCAGAGGGATAGCGGGATATTCCCCCGCTACTCCGCCAGTTTTTGAACGCGTGATAGAGCGGGACAGGCAGCAGCGCGCTCCAAGGGAAGAAGCCTAAGAGCAGGACCGGGAGATAGAAGAAGATGGTGCCCTGGTGTCCTTCCATCGGACTTAGGAATCGCCCGATCGTATTGGCCTTCGCGCCTGTGGCATAAGCGTCGCCATGCACGAGGAACATGGCCGCATACCACGGGGCGGCGAGCAGAATGAACAGCAGCAAGCCCGCAAGGGGAACCCCTTTCTGCCAATACTCGCGCCACCGGCGCGTCCAGATGAGGTAGAGTGCCGCCGCGATAATGGGCACGGCGAACCCGACCGGTCCCTTCGTCAGCGTGGCGAGAGCCATACCGATATAGAACGCCCAGATCCATCGGCGTACGCCGCCTTCTCCATGCAGTCCCAGCCAGAATCCGTACAGCGATGCCGTGGTGAAAAAAATCAAGACACTATCGGTCAGCGCCATGCGTCCGAGTCCAAGGATTTCCAGGTTGAGCAAGAGCATCAAGCCGCCGAAGAGTGCGACGGTTTGGTCGCGCTGGTGCACGAGAAACAGGTAGTGGATGAAGATCAAGCCCACGCCGAAGAGGGCTGAGGGGAATCGTGCGGCGAACTCGTTGACACCGAACAGGCGATACGACTGCTCCATCAACCAATAGATAAAGACCGGTTTCGCGATGCGCAGCTCACCGTTGAACGTCGGCGTCAGCCGATCCCCCGACTCGAACATTTCGCGCCCGGCTTCGGCGTTCCGTCCCTCATCACGGTCGGTCAACCCCATCTCGCCGAGCGCCAAGAAGAACAACAGTCCCGACAGCGCCAGGAGCGCGAGAAGGAGCAGTGCATGGGGCGAACGGCCGGTAGTGGTCATAGAATCGTTCGGATCGTGTGGTGACCGCATAAGTTGAGAGTGTTGGATCTCAAAGAGTTATGTTCGTGGAGAGGAGGGGCTGACCGGCTGGTTCGCGCGAGAGATCAGCATCAGGTTGCGAATATAGACTATAGCCCCGATGCTCTGTCCTGCGATGAAGACGGGATCTCTTCGATAGATCGCATAGGCCAGCGTGATGAGCCCGCCGGTCAGACTCATGTACCAAAACGAGAGCGGGACCTGACTCTCCGCCTTCCGTTCAGAGGCAATCCACTGGATCACCCAGCGGCCGAAAAATAGTCCTTGGCCGAGAAATCCGATGGCGAGCCAGATGGTTTCGATGCTCATGATGGAACCGTCATGCGCGACGGACGAGACACGCGCGAAGCGCGGGACGCGCAAGGTAGCCGATTCTCACGGTCCATGGAGTTTTGTTTGTCGCGCATCTCTCGCTCTTCTCGCTCGTCCCGCCTGTCCGCGCATCACTTGTCTCGGAATGTATACCGCAGCACTCTGGTCTGCATCCAGCGCACGGCGATCAGGTCGTACAGGCCTTTGAAGAGGCGATTGCCTACGCCGTATTTCGACAGGCCGTGCGTGCGCGGGTAATGGCGCACAGGCACTTCGGTGACCGTGAAGCCGTGCATCAGCGCCAACGCGGGGAAAAACCGATGCATGCCGTTGAAGAGTTGCAGCTTGCCCACGACGGCACGGCGGAAGATCTTCAGCGAGCAACCGGTATCGTGAACCCGATCGCCCGTGACCGCGCTGCGCACCGCGTTGGCAATTCTCGATGACAGCGTTCGCACGAGGCTGTCATGCCGGTTTGTCCGCCACCCGCACACGAGGTCGAATGTTTTCACATGGGGAAGCAGCGTGCCGATATCAGCCGGATCGTTCTGGAGGTCGCCGTCGATCGTGATGACCAGATCGCCGGTCGAGTGTTTGAATCCCGCGTCGAATGCCGATGATTGCCCGTAATTGCGATCGAAATGAAAAACACGCACCCGTGGATAGTCCGTGGCCAGCCGATCGAGCACGTCCGAACTGCCGTCCGTGCTGCCGTCATCGATGAAGAGGATTTCGAAGGGAGCTGAGCGTGATTCGTCACAGGACTCCATTGTCTTGAGCAATTGTCCTGTCAAGGGAACGAGATTGTCTCGCTCATCCTTGATGGGGACGATGACGGAAGCCCATGGATGGGATGGCACGGTCATGCGGGGTAGATAATCCTGACGCAGATGGGGAACTACACGCTCACTCGGGCATTCTACAGAATGCCCGAGCGAGCGTCAAACGGCGGACGTGATCAGTGATGGGTGAACAGTGATGACGAGGGATTATTTGGTCTTTCCTCATCACCCATCACGTCCCTCGCCACGATGGTGAAGCGCATCGTGCCCATCAGACTCATTTCGTTGACCTGTTCTCCCACGTGAATTTCGACTTTGTATCGGCCGGGTTTCCATGCGTCCTGTGGAGGGGAGAGCGTGAGATAGCCGCTTTCGTCTTCGAGCGCAATGTGCATGGCATCTTGTCCGATCACCACGGTGGGATCGAGACCGGCTACCGCTTCCGGGAAGCAGCGTCCGAACACCTGGAACCCCTGATAATGCTGGTGAAGGTGGAACACAATGAAGACTGCCGGGGTATCGGGACTGAACCGGTCGGTCGGTTTCACCGGCACGATCTCGTGCGTACGGTGAAAGCCCAGTTCCTCGTCGAATCCTTCCGCTGTCGTAATGGTGCGGAACAGGCCTTGCGGCGGAGCGTCGAAGTCGTAGGGGGTGACGTCTTGGGGGCGGTTCTGAAAATCAGGGATGGGGGAATTCTTGGTGATCGGCAGCTCCGCCGCCAGAACTACCGGCAGTACCGACAGCGCGATGATAATGACCGCTGCGATTGCCCTTCGTCCCACTCGTCTCGTGCCTCTCGCCATAGCGTCTTGGTACACCCACCGGCAGAGGCTGTCAAGGCAACGAACCCAAGGTGCTCCAGCCAGAGGTAAGGGGTGAGAGGTGCCGAAGGGCCGGTTGCAGCTGTTTTCCGCCATCTGCTAGAATCCGCGCTCCTTGAAGCTGGAAGCGAGACGGGCGGGACGAGCGAGACGCGATGGTTCGAGGTCCGAAGTTCGAGGTTTTTGGAACTTCGAACCCCGCACGTCGAACTTCGGATCGCGCCTCTCTCGCACGTCTCGCTCACTCGTTGGCCCTGACCAGGATGTTGTGATGTTGCAGGACGCAGACGCCTTACCCCAGCTCATCGGCGACTATAAGCCGGTCGATCAGTGGCAAGTCCACATCAATACGCTCTTCTACCGCTTCCGGGGCGATCAGATCCGCAGCTTCTACCAAACATTTGCCTCAGCCGACTACCGGCTTGCCCATGCGCTCGCGGCGGACTATTTCGAAAAAGTCGTGAAGCGCGAAAAAACGTCAGGCGTCAGGCGTCAGGCCTCAGGCGAAAATGCGCCGGATTCACGCCTCACCATTCACGCCTCGCCCCTAACGGTGATGGAACTTGGTCCCGGCAATGGCAATCTCGCTGCCTGTTTCTTGAGCCATCTCAAGGTCCTCGATAAAGATGGAGTGATTTATCCCCGCATTCGATATGTGCTGGTCGATTGGGAACAAGCAGTACTCGATGCAGCCCTGGCTCATCCGGAGCTCACGTCCCACCGCAACCGGGTCGAGACGCATCGGGGGACCGTGGACCGGCTCGACGGTATTGCGGATGGCAGCGTGGATCGCATCATCTGTAATGAACTGTGGAACGATCTCCCGACAAAATTGATGTCGCGCAAGGCCAACGACATTGAAGAAGAGTTCCTTCGACCGAACTTGAGCGAAGCCTTCCACGCGAGAATTTCTGACTGGGCGGTCTTTGTCCGGGCGTTCGACGCCATGGATATTGAGGCGCTCAAGGGCTTTCCCCCCTTCCTCGACGACCTGGTGTGGGAGCGTGAATATCGGACGGTCGAATGGAAAGAGGTCCCCTACCGGAAGACGATCACGGAATTTCTCAAACGTATCGATGAGCACGTGCTGGTTCCCGTCAATCTGGGGGCCTATGCCACGATCAAGGAAGCCAAGCGCCTGTTGGCTCCCGAGGCGATCGGGATCAGCAGTTTCGACGCAGGCACAGCGGATATGCACGTGCTGAACGATCCGGAGAAGCCCTGCTATGGCCAATTTGGCGGGCAACAGAGTTTCATGGTCAACTTTGCGTTGGCAGAAGCGGTCGCCAAGCAGCTGGAGGCCGGCACGATGACAATAGAAAGCCAGCGTGAGTTTGTGGGGCGCAGCTTGGGGACCAACGTCTTGACTCTCATGGATCTCATCGCCACCCATCCCTCCGCCGGTACGAGAATGGCGCCGTGGGAACAGGACCGCTTGATGCTCAAGACCCTCCGCGCATTGAACGAGACCTATCGGAGCCCCTATGTGCGCCATCTGGACTTCCCTATTCCGCTGGAGATGCCACCGGAGGAGCGTGAAGCGCTTCAGGCTCTTGTGTGCTCGCTCACATCAACGGGCACTCCGGACACCGTCGCCTATCTCACAGAGGAAGAGCTGAGCTTGGCCTCGAAGGACCTCGAAGACATCGGCTACGACCCTCAGTCGTTCATGATTGCCTTGACCGCACCACCGAGCCCTGTGGATTACTTTCATTCCTTCATCCGACCGCGCTGATTATTCACGTCCACACGGCGCGTTTGCTGAATTACTGCTTGACTCCAGTTCCTATTCTTCGATAGCCTTCAGATCCCTCCCCTTGATGAGGAAGGCCCCCACCATTTGATTGGTTCAACGCCCCAGGACGAATGGGGTTGGGTGGGGCAAAAAGAGAAAGCGAGTGATTGATGTTTGGATCGTTCGGATGGATGGAATTGATGCTGATTCTGGTCATTGTCTTGATCATTTTCGGCGCCGGCAAAATTCCGCAGTTGGGTGAAGGGCTTGGCAAGGCCATTAAAGGATTTAAGAAGAGCGTCAACGAGGCCGATGCCATCGATGTGACGCCTCCTCCGTCCGAGGCGCCTGAAGCGCCACCGTCGCAGGTCACGCAGCAGGTCGAGCAAGCGCAGGTCGCCCCGCCGCCTCCGGCGCCGGTTCAATCAGGGAAGCAGGGCAAGCAAGGGTAAGGAGACGTGAAGCGTGAGGCGTCAGGCGTGAAGCGCCAAGAGGAATCAGACGCTTCCTTTTTTGCTTTTCGCATGACGCGTGATGTTTTGCGTATGACGAACTATGTTCGGACTGGGCATCGGCGAAATTCTCATTATTTTGGTGATCGCGTTCTTGCTGTTCGGCCCCAAGCAGTTGCCTGAGGTCGCTCGCCAGGTCGGGAAAGCGGTCAAGGGGTTCAAAGAAACGGCGGAGGATTTGCGGAAGTCGGTGGAGCCTGAGCTCAACATGATCCAGCAGGAAGTGAAGATGGTCGAGCAGGATTTTCAGGCCTCGCTCAAAGACGCAGAAGAGCAAGTCAATGCTGCGACTACGACGGAAGAGAAACAGGCTGAATCAAAGGGATCAGCCAATCAGTCGTGAAGGTCGGCGAGAAAAGTGGGAAAGGCGAGACGAGCAAGCCATAGCCCGTGTCAGATATTGAAGAGAGCTTTTCGAAAAAGGCCTGAATTGAGGAATGATGAGGTCTGGCAGAACGGCCTTAGGCCTGTTAGACGGTAACAGGTACAACGTTTACTTTTTCATGTTCTGATAGTTCGGCCTGATGGTGTTGCTCCATTTCCCATGAAAAGCATTCGGTTCGAGGTTCGCAGAGGCCATCTCTTCAGCCGACGCCTTCACGTTGGTCAGATGTTGCTTCTTGTTCAGTTTGGCGTTGATCGTCACCCCCGCCCTCCCAGCCCTAATTCTGGCCGCCCCGATTAGTTTACACCACCCCTCATGACTCACCAACGGCCGCCCTTTCCAATTCACAGGAGAACCGTATGAGATTCATCAGGCAGACCTGGTGGGCCGGTCTGGCTACCTGCTGTAGTGCGGTCGTGATGACAGCGGGGATGTCATTCATGACCGCCCCGGCGCAAGCTGCATTTGAATTACCGGAAGGTGAAAGAATCACCCACCTCCCGGTCGTTGCGCGCGCGATTCCGCAGAAGGAAGAATATGAACTCTACGATCCTAAGATCGGAAAGAATTTCGATCTCCAGAAGTTCTGGATACGAGCCGATCTTCGCGTGCGGCCGGTCATGCGGAACAACGTCTGTTTCGGCAGCACTATCATCGGTAACGGAGCCTGTAACCGCCCTAACCGCGGCACCACACCGAACGGCACTCCTGGCAAACAGAACGACTTCTACTCTCAGCAGTTGACGCGGTTGGGTTTCGGCTACGATCTCTCGCCGGACGTAAATTTCTACATGGAACTGCAGGACTCGAGGACCTAGGGCGGAAACGGGGCCAATGGTAAAGAGGGCAGCCAAGACGATGCGAGGAACCATAACGGGTGTGCGACAGCCGATGGTGGGGGCAACTGCGGCACATTGGGGGTCCGAGCTGCCTACATGTTGCTCCGAAACTTCGCCGGGTTTGAAGGCCTGAGCGTGAAGGCCGGTCGGCAATATGTGGTGTTTGGCGACCAGTCTCTGTTCGGCGCCTTCGACTGGTCCAACACAGGAATTTCCCATGACGGTGTAATGCTGCAATACAGCACCAAAGCCTGGGATACCTACGGGGGGTGGTTCCGCACCTCTGAATCCGATCTCGGGCAAGCAGTGCCGGTCGGCGCTCAAAACCCGAACATTGGCCCAAGTACCGTCAATAACGGCAATGCGAACCAAGACTCCGACATTCTCATGTTCTACAACCAGATCAAGTCGGTGCCAGGATTCATCATCGAGCCCTACTACTTCCTCTACTCCAACCGATACAACTCGATGGACAACCAGAGCCAGGGTCTCGGCACGCCGAGGCACTCGAACCAGACCCGTCATAACGTCGGAGGCCGGATCGAGATGCGCAAGGGCAACTTCGACGCGATAAGCGAAACGCTCTACCAGTTCGGCCAAATGGGCGACACCGGTGGGCCCAATAGCGCAGGCTATGGAAACCAAAAGTATCTCCACATCAGCGCTTGGGCGACCAGAAACTGGATCGGCTACACGCATTACGAGTGGGCCTGGAAGCCGCGGTTGGCCTTCAACTTCGACTATGCCTCGGGCGATGGCCGAGCGAACTGTACAATCGGTGGCAACACAGGTTGTAAAACTGCCAATACGTTTGAGAACATGTACCCGACCAACCACATCCACATGGGCTACATGGACGTACAAAGCTGGAAGAACATGATGGCTTTCGCGGTCAACCTTCAATTCCGCCCAACCCAGGATGACCACATTTAAGTGTGGGCATCCGACTTCAATCTGGCCAATACGAAGGACAACTGGTATCGAGCCACACCGGTGGTCTATGTCTATTCAAAGGTGAATAACAACAAGAGGCACGTCGGCGACGAAATAGACTTTGCCTGGACGCACATGTTTATGGACGGCAAGTTGTCCTTTCAGGCGGTCTATGGCCATATGTTTGCCGGGGCGTATATCGCGGAGAACCTGGGTACCAGCACCGATCAAGACTGGGCCTATGTCCAGCTCTGGATGAATTTCTAGCAGGATGCTGAAAAAGTCCGCCAGCGTCGTTCTCGCTTCGCTCAGAGGCTCAACGTACCGAAGCGTACGCCTCGCCTCTTCTCTCGCTGCGGCCTTGCTGGGCAGCCTTTTTGAGCATCCTGCGTGATGTGCCCTTGTTGTCCCTAAACGTGCTGATAGCTAGAGCCCGAGGGCTCTAGCTTGCCCGCAGTGAGTCAGTTGTCTATACTCTGTTCGCTTTCATGCCCCACAACCATCCTTCTTTTTGATTAACCTCACCGTGGATGATCTAACTCGACAGCTCAGCGAACAGTTCGGGTTTGCGAAGTTTCGGCCTGGCCAGGAGGAGATCATTCGCGCCGTGTTGGCTGGGCGCGATGCGATGACGGTCATGCCGACTGGGCAGGGCAAGTCGCTCTGCTATCAATTGCCTGCGACCCTCTTGCCCGGGTTGACCCTGGTCATTTCTCCGCTCATCGCGCTCATGCAAGATCAGGTGGCCGGCATGAAGCAGCGGAAGATCGCGGCGGCGGCCTTTCACTCCGGCCTCACCGGGTTCGAAAAGAACCGCGTGATTCAGGATCTCAGTCAGCGGCGGCTTCAGTTGCTCTATCTGGCGCCAGAACGGATGCAGCATGAGGGGTTTCTCCAACTGTTACGCTCCCTCTGGGTTTCGTTACTGGTGGTTGACGAAGCACACTGCATTTCCCAGTGGGGCCACGATTTCAGGCCCGATTATCTTAAAATTGGCCGCCTTCGCCAGGAACTCACGAATCCTCCCTGCTTGGCTTTGACCGCCACAGCCACGGCCCGCGTCCAAACGGATCTGTGCAACCGGCTGTCGCTCCACGATCCGTTCCGATTAATCGCGGGTTTCCGTCGGGCCAATCTCGCCTTGTCTGTTCGTGTCTGCCAGTCTCGCCAGGAGAAACTGGCGGCGTTGGAGCGGCTGGTTCGTGAGACGGAGAAAGGCACGATCCTGATTTATTGCGCCACGCGCCGGGCGGTGGAGGAGGTTGCGGAGTGGCTGGGACAGTCTCACCAGTCGGTCGGCTACTACCATGCCGGTCTCTTGGATCAGGAACGGCAACTCGTGCATGACGACTTTCGCCGGGGGACTGTTAGGATTCTGGCTGCGACGAATGCCTTCGGCATGGGCATCGATAAGTCGGATGTCCGGCTGGTCGTCCATTTCGACATTCCGGGAAGTGTGGAGGCCTATTACCAGGAGGTCGGGCGGGCCGGTCGCGACGGACGACCCGCTGCCTGCGTGTTGCTGTTCCATGAGCGGGATCTGGCCACACAGGAATACTTCATTCAGCAGGCGTCAAAAGATCCCGAAGGCGCAGATCGCGCCGAGCGGATGAAGACGCTACTTCAAGAA
>WNFE01003231.1_pt1 | contig 12103 bp, 13 predicted proteins | sample 5400451 | NCBI WGS metagenome assembly WNFE01 (sample SAMN13153344, study PRJNA577476) | soil metagenome | isolation source: 200 cm saprolite under Douglas fir tree site 2 hole 2 | place: USA:California | collected 2015-04-18
TGGTCGGGATAACTTGGGATACCCTTCACCGCTGGATGAGGGAAAAGAAGATTCCAACACCTCCAACGAAGACGTTAGGCAAGGTCAAGGTTCGCTTTTGGGCAGAGGCGGATGTAGAGGAAATTCGAAAATACAAAGCGCACCATTATTGGGGCAAAGGCGGTCGCAAGAAGCGCAAGAAACGGGCCAACTGAAATAGCGGGACGCGCAGGTGTTACTAGCACCAAACGCGCCCCTGACCACCATCACCTCACAGGGAGGCAACGATGGCTGCAAGAGAACTTATCCATTTCCCATTCTGGGCGCAACTCGCCTCGCGTCCGTCGTTTCCGGCTCGAATCCCTCCTGATCCGGTTGCTGAATCCCCTCCGTAGCTCAATAGCCGATTAGTTCGGGCACCGCTGACCGTGTGTCCGACAGGTTGGTTCGACGGCCATAACGCTATCCGTGTGTCCCGACATTTGTCGCATTCGCGCTTTGCGCGATCCCGCCTGAACGCTTCGGAGTTTTGCAGAGGGGAGATTGAATCTATGGAATCGCGAATCTATTCCGTTTTGTTCCAGTTCAACTATGGATTCGAACAGGCTCTCGCCGCACTCGATACTCTCGAAAAAATCGACCTTCAACCGCCTGGGTATGTTCGACAGATTCGGGTGCGGTTTCAGGAAGTCGCCGCTAATGCAAACTGCCATTTCACCGACAGAGTGTCGAAGCGGGAAATCCGGAAACAACTCGAATGCGAGCGGGAACGCCGCCAGCAAGAGGAGGAAGCGAATCCTGACCGCATCTACTTGCGCGTGGCAACGCCGGAAGACATTCGCCGGCAACTGGGTTTGCCGCCTCGCGCGGTAATTCTGCCCTGGACAAGACTTGACGATGACCGTGCCCTGGCCCGGGTCAAAGCCTTGGCATCCTCGCAGCAATCTGCTCAGCCCGCACCGGACAACTCAACGCAATCTCCTCCGAGCGGGGAAGGAAGCGCCCAGACATGACAAACAGGGCGTATGAAATCCTAGCCATGCTCGAACGCCATTTCGAGGAAAGCGTAACCCTTCTCAAGCAACTCACGACCTGTCCAGGGCAACGCTCGGACATCCTGATTCCTCTCTCGAATGAACTGCGCTATGTGCGCGCGCAGATCGGTTATGAGGTCACCGAACAGGCAAGCGACTTCGAAATGGAGCGTGCCGACCATTGGGGCCGCATCCATCGAAGATTTGAAGAATGGCTTAAAGACCCGGACGACATTTATCTACACGTCGAGGAACGCGAAGAGCAACGCAAGAAAAAGGGTCTTGCGCCGCGCGTCATCATCTTGCCGTGGTCCTACGAGGAAGAAGAGAAACTCCTCGCGGCGAAACGGGCGGAAGCAAGGAAGAAACGCAAACAGAAGCCCAAGGCCACTGCGTCGAAGCCGCCGAGAAGGGAGCCAAAGCGTCATGAAAATAGAAGTGTTTCGAGAGATGTACGAGCTTAACGAAGCGTTCGAGCGGATTATCGAAGGTCTTAGGCGGTTGGAGAAATTCCCGTTCCTGTGCCGCGAACTCGTTCAGGATACCCGCGCAGAGGCCGTCGTCCTGCAAGTCGAAGCCAATGAGTTCTTCTTCGATAAGTTTGAACGCATTGTCGGAGACGACGCCCGCTGGGCGTACAAATTCCTGAACGACACCCGAGAACGTTTGCAAGATCCCGAGGATGTGTATCTCGAAGTCAAGCATCGGGAAGAGGCTCGGAAGAAAAAGGGGTTGCCGCCGCGTGTGACTTTTCTGGCCGATTGGGACTCTGGCGATGAACAACGGCACGACGAAGAGCAAGCAGAAAAACGTAAGAAGAGGACCGCGAGGAAGCAGCGAAAGACAGCACCGAAGCGCAATGCTAAAGCAAGCAAAGCCTCAAGAGTGGCCGCAACCGCCGTGAGCGATGTCACGGTAGCCCCCGCAACGGAGAATGAGCCATGACGAAACGCAAAACAGGCGTGAAGTTGTCGCCCGAAGAAGTGATGCGCGGCAGGCAATACCCTGGCGTATCCGGGAAGATTGTGGATTGGGCCGATCACAAATTCGAAGAAGGCATTCTCTATATTCGGGTTCGTTTTATCGACACGACGGAACTTTGTTGGCGAATCACCACTTCCATACTGCTTGAGGAAGCCGACCTAAGCGACTGGAAAGGCGGAAGTTTCCGCCAGTTAAGAGTCTTCGCGCAAGACGAAAGAGATTCGGAATAACTCGGGAGTTCTGGAACATGAAAACTAAAAAGCGTCCGAGAAAGGCGTCTCCGGCAATCGAAGAAACCATCGTGCAGACCACCTACATGGTCACGATTATCGCCGCGAAGGGTACTCCGGAGACGAATCTGTGGATCGGGCGGCACTTCACACCGACCATCAACCGCGCCATCAATGCGGCCATCCAGAAGGCTGCGGCAAGAGCGGTCACTCATTATGTCCGCTGCGGAAAGCTCGACAAATCGTTCCGTGTCGAAGACTGAGAGGTTTGGACAGTGGGGGAATGGAGAGTCCGAGTCAGCGTGAGGGTCAGCCATGCAACGCGGACCGAGCTTGAAAAGTTCGCCGCCGCCGAAAAACGGACACTGGCCAACTTCGGCGCTGTCTTTTTGGAATGGGGTTTCGAGCAATGGAGGGTGGTTAGCTCTACAGAACGCCTCATCAAATACAAGATTCCTCCCCGAGTGCGCGGGGTAAGCAGAGAGGGTACATTAGTACGTCGAGACGAGTTGCTGCCTGTCGATGAATATGATCTACGAATCGCTCTCGGAGACGGAACGAGGTTTGACCGCGGCGCAATTCCTCTAACTATAAACAGTTACGAGGGGAATGAACTTGCCATTAGCCAAGTATCCTTCTGCAAGCAAATATCGGATGTGGCGGCCAGCTCATCGCGGAACCCTTCCAAATTACCTGGGGCCTGAGGCCAAACCCTATCGGTAAATCATAAGCCGCTGGTGAGCCAAGATGTTGAATTCAAGCCGAGCGGCAACACTCAGTTCAAAAAAGACGGCACGTTGTACACGTACTTCGAAGTCTACGAACGCTTGCTCGACGAGGGACAATCTCCGGCGGCAGTGCAAATTCAAATGCGAATCGTCGATCTGAAAACGGGTGAAATACAAAGCGTTCCGCAACCCCTAAGCGCCGCCCCTTACATCAAGGCAGGAAGCTCAATCATTCCCATCGGACGCGGAATGGATATCAGGAAAATGCCGATTGGGTCGTGTCGGTTGGACGTTCAGGCCACCGACTCGACAGGAAAGAGCACGGCTTGCCGGTCGGCGAATTTCACGGTCGAGTAGAACGTTGGCCGTAGGAATCAGACGCCGGAAAACGGCTGTACGAAGAAGGAACATTCGTGACCCTAGCAGACCGTGAAGACAGCACATTTGAGCGCCATACAAAGAACGCTCCCCTAACAGATCTTGTCTCTGGAAGAAGCTACAATTCGTCGGTTTCAGCCTGTACCCAAGAAAAAGCACGGGGACCGTGACGACGAGCTTCGGACGGGCACTTGGGTTGGCGAGGCCGGCGGCATTAGCTCGTCCCGGCGTCGGCCCGAGCACATCTCTGCTAAGTGCTTGAGAAAGCTGGTATTGGCTGAAGATAGCTTTATAGGGTGAGGATAGGGTGCAAAAGCGGACAGCAAAGCGGACATTTGTGCGGACATTACAGTCCTTGTGAAACGAATAAGTCCATGTTATACATGTTATTGGAATGAAAAATAAAACGGACATTACACCGGACATTAAGGCGGACACTTCAGCGAGAAGAGACCGAGGTGAATCCACGACCTTGATGGAGCCATTGCTGATTGGCGAAGGCTCCCGTCACCGGACGGCGCTCACCGATCTAGCGCTGGAGTTGGCGCAAAGGACGGCCGGTTTTCGGCGCAGCCTGCCGGAAAGCCTGCTCACTTCGCTCGCCGGTCTCGTGCGGGCGATGAACTGTTACTACAGCAACCTCATTGAAGGGCACGACACTCACCCCGTCGATATCGAACGGGCCCTGAAGAACGATTATAGCAAGGACGCGTGGAAGCGCGACCTGCAGCTCGAAGCGAAGGCGCACATCACCGTCCAAGAATGGATCGACGGCGGCGGCCTGAAAGGCCGCGCGCTCACAGGCAACGGCATCCGCGAAATCCACCGGCGTTTCTGCGATCTCCTGCCTGAAGACCTGTTATGGGTGCAAGATCCGGAGACGAAAGAACGCGTGAAGGTCGTTCCGGGAGAACTACGTCCACGGGATGTAAAAGTGGGAGGGCATGTTGCCGTCAGCCCTGGCGCCATCCCACGCTTTCTGGCACGTTTCGAGGAAGTGTACAGCCATCTCAGCCGGACGGACGCGATTTTGGGAGCGGCAGCCGCGCATCATCGCCTCGCTTGGATTCATCCGTTTCTCGACGGCAACGGCCGGGTTGCACGGCTCATGTCCCACGCGATGCTGCTGGAGACGCTGGATACCGGCGCGGTGTGGTCGGTTGCGCGGGGCTTTGCGCGCAATGTCGATGCATACAAAAGCCATCTTGCCGACTGCGACAGTCCGCGGCGCAATGATCTGGACGGGCGCGGCATGCTGAGCGAGGAAGCGCTAGCGCGCTTCGCGAATTTCTTTCTCTCGATGTGCATCGATCAGGTGACGTTCATGGAGGGCCTGATGCAGCCCGACAAGCTGCGCACGCGCATCCTTTCGTGGGTGGAGGAAGAAATCAAGCTGGGCGCGCTGCCCGCGAAATCTGGCAACATTCTAGAAGCTATCCTCTACCGTGGAGAATTGCCGCGCGCGGACGCCGCGACTGCGGTGGGCGCGACCGACCGCCATGCACGGCGCATTGTCTCCGCGCTGACCGAGCGCGGTGTCCTGACCGCCGATGGCGCGCGCGCGCCGCTTCGTCTGGTGTTTCCGGCGACGCTCGCGTCGCGCTGGATGCCGGGTCTGTTTCCAGAGCGCGTTGCTCCCGGGGCGCGGCGAGGGCTAGAGCTTACATTTCCGGCTCCCGATGCGAGATATGTTTTTGATCGCGAAGTCGTCGTCTTCTGGGGACAAGACGGAGAGACGCGCATTCGCTGCGAGATCAGCGAGGAGGCCCTGGACGACCACTTCGACGGCGATAGGAAAAACGAGCTGAAGGCCTTTCTCGCCCACCAACACGAGATCGAAGAGATAGCGCGCAGAAAATACATGGCAGGACGGCTGGAACGGGACGGGTCTGTCTCAATTCAAACAAACGAACTCTAGGGCCGGAGTCACTCTCCGTCCTGCGTATTGAAGTGATCGACTACGCCGTCGCTCGCATGGGACAAGCGCTTCGGCAAGGGCATGAAGAACTGAACGCGGAACTCGCGCGCACGCGCCACAGAAAGCAGCAGATTGAATGCGAGATAAAACGACTCGTAGACGCAATTGCCCAAGGGCAAGCATCCCAGAGCTTTATGGCCGCGATTGGCGAGCGCGAGACGGAATTGCGAGCCGTTACAAACAGATTGCTTGAACCAGGCCCCGGTTCCTTGCAGGCCAGGCTCGACGAGTTGCGAACTTTTGCAGTTTCACGCTTAACTTAGGTACGCGAGTTAATCTCACATCCCGAAAGTGTTGACCTTGCGCGTGCAGAGCTTGCAGAACACTTCGGCACGTTCACACTCGAACCCACGGTAGGGCGGCGAACCGGTGTATCTTGCTCATGGCAAAGTAGACTTCTTTGGAGGAGAAGCGATGGCGCGAACGGGTGGAAATGGACGCGATGGAAGAAGGATTCGTCCTTTATCCTCATCCTCGGACAAATCGAGGCGTCGCAAGAGGGCCAAGCCCTGCAGGGAGTCGCCAGCCGATGCGTCTCGCTAGATTGACGAACCACATTCAGGCGTCTGCAATGCTCGCATCCTGTCGAATCAGAAGTTTGCCAGAGACCAGACATTCGTGATTCCCGTGAACTTATTGATCGCCAAAAGCTTGCCGTCCGGAGAAGGGAAGGCCCATTCAATAGAGTCGTGGTCGTCTTTCAACAGCAAATAGTTACTGCCGTCTAACTTCACATTGAACAACGCAGTCTTGCGCTCGCTATCCATTGTCGTGACGAAAAGAGTGTTTCCGTCCGCCGCCCAGTCCGCGGTGACGAGACCAACTCTGCCCTTCACGACCAGTTCGCGGTTTGTATTATCGGACGTTGAGCGAAGGTGAATAATCCCCTGGTCCGGCCGGTATAAAATGATAGCGAGCTGGGACCCGTCCGGTGACAAGCTCCAATTCACCGGCATGCCCTGTGTGGGAATTTCAGCGAGTTGCGAACTTTCGCCTGTGCTTGGGTCGAATCTGCGGATCAAGTGTTTGCCCGATGTATTAACGCCGTAGACGCACAGTCGAGACGGCAGCCGGGCGCATTGTAGGTTGCCAATGTATTTCTCACGCAAAACAAGCCGCGGAGTGCCGCCCGAGAGCGGAACAGCGAAAATCGAAGGAGGGGCGTCTATCGATGCCGGGATTGACTGGTACAGGACTTCCGTGCCTTCAGGATTTAAACGGGGAATCATTTCATTCTCGGGACCGGCGACTAGCGGTTCTGGGAGGGGCTGATCGAGAGCATGCGTGAACACGTCGAACGTGCCGTTACGATCCGAGGTGAAGATGACGGCCTTGCTGTCCGGCGTCCAGGAAAACGGTATGTCATTGTTCTCGTCTAGCGTCAATCGTCGCTCCGCCAGTAATTGCCTGCCACCTGAAGCTAGTCTCGCGACGAGCACGTGGCTTTGCCAACTTTTTCTTAGGAATTCCAACGTATTTCCGTTCGCGGTTGAACTAATGTTTGTTACCCAACCGGGTCCCCGGGTCAGCCGAATAGGGTTAGGGGAATTCTGAGAGGACTCTCGAACCTGCACTACCCACAAGTTGGAATCCGCCGGATTCAGTTCTTCCGCGAGGCTGTAAACCAGACGGTCGTCAGGAAGCCAACAGAGCGCGTCTGCGACGCGCATACTCGAAAGCAAAACTCGCGACTGCAAGCTCTGCACGTCCTTCAATTCAACGGAATTCATATGCGAGTAATAGTTTCCCCGGCGGACTCTGACGTATGCAAGGTGTCGCCCGTCCCGAGACCAGGCGGGCGCGGCGAAAATCTCGTCTGGCGTGGACGGCGCGATCTCGCGGGCGTCACCCCCATCAAGGCGGGCAATCCATAATTCCTTGCCATACCTCTGAAAGCGAAAATCCGGAGCGCCGCGGAGAAAAGCGATACGCGCTCCATCGGGTGAGACCGATGCACCCCAGCCGTCGTCGACGATCTTCCGCGGAGCGCCTCCAACAATCGGAACATTCCAGAGGGCGAGTGTTCCCTCTGGCTGTTCCGCGCGCGATACCAACACGTGCGCTCCGTCGGGGAGCCAGCCTTCAAGGTGGCCAGAGAAACCGCCTGGCGCAGCTATCCTGTGAGTTTCCCCCGACCGAATCAGCTTTAGGTACAGGCCGGTGGTGTCTGTGTATGCGAGATAGATACCGTCGGGAGAAATGGCCGCGCCCTCGACGGGGTTTTCCGCGGAGTTAGCCGTCAGTTTGCGTTCCGTGATGGTTGGTTTGGAGGACGGTGAAGAGCGCGTCACCGATATGCGCACAAACCAGACAAGAGCCGCGGCCAGCGCCACGACCGCTACGGCCAAGAGCGCCGAGCGGTGTGCTCGACCCTTGCCGCCGTTCTCAGGTGCAATGATGCTGGTTCCTGCTCGGTTCTCGGCGCCATCGATCGGAACTGCAAAACGGTATCCCCGCCTGGCCAATGTCTCGATGAACACTGGACTGTCAGCGGACTCGCCCAGAGCCTCCCTGAGGCGCTTGACCGCAGCATTAAGACTGTGATCGAAGTCCACAAATGTGTCATTCGGCCACAGCTGATGGCGCAATTCTTCACGGGTTACGATGTCGCCCCTGCTCTGAAGAAGTACCAGGAGAATTTGGAGGGGTTGCTGTTGCAGCTTGACCCGGCTGCCATTTTTCCGCAGCTCACCCGTGCGCTTGTCCACTTCGAACGACCCAAAGCGGATAATCCTCGGCTGATCAGGATCCGCCATTGCGAACCTCGTACCGCGAGTGTAGCACTCAAAGACTTGGTTCGACCTACGGCAACGGTTGTCAGAAGGTCGAGGGGCGAGAAACGTCCCGCTGCGGCTTCCCTATCACTGAAGCGGGGATGCTGCCCGCCCAGGAAGTGCTGGCGTTTTTTTTCCGGACGCCGGTGTATGATCTTGCCGAAGTCCAGGCATCCTTCCGCGGTAGGGTCAAACATGGCATTTCATATTCTTAAGTCCCGCGTGATGACTCTGGTCGGCGCCGGTTGTCTCTTATTGCCTTTATTAGGTCTGGCGCAAGCGCCCTCGGCGAATCCGTCTGCGGGGCCGCCAGTGCAATCGGAAATCGTCCACTCTCGCCTACTTGTGTATGTTCGGGAATTGAACGGCAAGACGATCAACAGTCAGGCGCTTGTCACTGTAACCCGGATGGCAAACCAGTATTGGCAGCAGATGACGGCTCAGGGTGGCCAGGCGTCCTTCGATGATATTTCTCCAGGACGATGCACCGTCCAAGCGATTGCAGCCGGCTATGAGGAGGCAGTCGAGGAGTTGGAGATTGTAGGCGGTGGTGGACAATCAGTTATCGTAAGTCTACGCCCAGAATCACCGGGTGGCGAAGCAACTCCGGTTGTGCCTGACCCTCCCTTACTCGCTGCGAAAGCTCAGAAAGAGCTCGCGAAAGCACTCGAAGCGCTGCGCGTGGGGAAGCTAGCCGAGGCGCGTAAGCACCTGGACGCGGCGTATCGCTTGGCACCGTCTCATCCCAATGTGAATTTTGGCTTCGGCGTCTATTCATCGCAGGTGAATGACTGGCAGCAGGCAAGATCCTATTGGGAGAAGGCCATCACCTTCTACCCGCAGCATTTGCTCGCTCAGATTTCCCTGAGCGATGCGCTGTTGCGGGAGAACAAGCCCACGGATGCAATTTCGCATCTCGAGAAAGCCTTGGAGATCGAGCCGAATTCGTGGCGCGCACACGCGTTACTTGCCGATGCCGATTTGCGCGTGGGATCTTCAGAAGAGGCAGTTCGCCAGGCGGAACGCGCCATAGCGCTCGGCAAGGAGCGCGCTGCCGTAATTCGTCCATTGCTGGCGAGGGCGCTCGTGGCGCAAGGGAAGGCCGACCGTGCCGTGCAAATTCTGGAATCTTATCTTGCTGAACATCCCACGGACACCGACGCGCAAAAGCAGTTGACCTCTCTTCGCACGCCCCGGGATATTTCCGCCATTCTCCTTTCTTCTGTACCTGCAGCTCCGGCGGTTTCGGTAACTCCCGCGGCAGGTACTCGGCCGATTTTAGTCACGCTTCCCCTGTTCCCCAGCTGGCTTCCCCCGGATATCGACGAGAAAGTGCCGCCTGTCCAGCCCGGAGTCCCCTGCGCGCTGGACGAGGTCATTCAGCACGCCGGGAAGCGCGTGCAGGAGCTCATCCGCAACGTGGATCGCTTCACAGCGACGGAGTCTCTCTTCCACGAACCGGTGAACGCCTGGGGATTTCCTGCGCCATCGGAAACACGCAAGTTCAATTATGTGGTCTCTATTCAGGAGTTTCGCCCGGGCATGTTTGCCGTGTACGAATACCGCGGCGGGGACCTTTCCTATGATAGATTCCCGGGGGGAATGGCCACGCTGGGGCTGCCAGCACTCGTGCTGATCTTTCATCCCTATAGCGCTGTGAATTACGACATGCAGTGCGAAGGGTTGGCGCATTGGAACGGCGTGCTGGCGTGGCAAGTTCATTTCCGCCAGCGGCCCGATAAGCCAATTAGGGATCGCGCCTATCGGTTTGGAGGATCCGGCCCAGCCTACCCTGTCGCGCTAAAAGGGCGCGCCTGGATCGCTGCGGACTCGTACCAGATCGTGCGCCTCGAAACCGACCTTGTTGCGCCACTGCCGGAGATTCGTCTGTTCGCAGACCACACGGCTATTGAATACAGCGCGGTGCATTTCCACAAGCAAAATGTGGACATGTGGCTTCCGTCCACGGCGGAAATCTTCTACGACCTGAAAGGCCGCCGCATTCATCGGCGCCACAGCTTCAGCAGCTATATGCTCTTTTCCGTGGACGACAAGCAGCGGATCAGCGCGCCCAAAACCGAGCAGGCGCCCTCTACAGAATCTCCGCCCGAACCCACAAAGCCAAATCCCTCTTAATTCTTGCCCCCATCGTTCGCGCAAGAATGAAAGCGCCTTTCAAAGCCAACGGCCAGATAGACTTTTTCGGGGAAGACTTACACGCGTGGGTGGTGCCGGGGGTCCGGCTCGCACCATGTAGCCGCGGGTTAAGTCCTTTGATTCCATTCGAAGTTGCGGCGTGACCTGGCCACCGTGGGAACCCAAGCCTAAACTAAGCGTCGGCGACGATGTCCGAGCCCGTCGCGTCAATGCTTGCTTTCAGTTCGCCCCTATTCTGCAGCGAACGTTGGCGAATCACCAAGAGGGACTGATCGTCAAATTGCGCCCCGTGTTGGGCAACGCTCTCCTGAAGCGACCGATAAATCACATCCAAGGGTTCCTTGCCAAGTTTCTGCAGTTCGACTTGGAGTCTCTTCAGCCCAAATTCTTCTCCCGCGGCATTCATTCATTGTCTCGAGCAAACCATCTGTATAGAGCGCAAAGACCGTTCCCTCCTCCATCCGAATCTCAGAACTGACAAAATTCGCAGAAGGAAGAATGCCCAAGGGTATGTTTGGACATTCCGACCGCGTCACCGCGTTGGTCCCCGGCGAAAAGTGCAGAATGGCCTGGTGACCTGCAAGCCCCACCCTCAATACGTCTCCATTCTTGGCAAGAAAACAGAAAGTGATGAACATATCCGGCTTCTTCAACGGAAACAGCACTTCATTCAGCCGCGGAAGGAGATGCCCAGCGTCATCTCCTGAACTCAGCAGCATGCGGGCGGCGCTCTTAACCATGCCCATCACCACTCCGGGCGCGACTCCATGGCCCGATACGTCCGCCACATAGGCGACCCAATGTTCTTCCGATCCCGCAAGATCGATGAGGTCTCCACCGACCTCGCCACTCGGTAACGAACGCCCGTAGAACTCAAAATCGCCAATCTTCACGTCAATAGCGGGGACCAGCGCGCGGTGAATCTCGGCCGCAAGCACTATCTCCGCATAGAGACGGACATAACGGCGGCTTTCGGTAATGGTTACGTAAACGAAGCATCCATAACCCAGTCCAACGGCACACATTCCGGCAATTGCATCGAAGGTTAGCCGACTATGAAGATGGGCGATTTCGGAGGCACCTAAGGGCGTAGGTTGCGACAAACCGGGAAATGTCCTTCCAAGACAATTCATCACGACAAACTGCAGTACAAAGGCGGGCACGAACGCTTTCCAGAATCTTTGCCGGAGAGCAAATCCAGTTCCGGCATAAAACATAGCGAATGCGCCCGATAGCAGCACGGTGAGCACAAAGCGGGGGAGGGGCTGGCGTCCCAGCTCCATAATGTCGTTTAGAAAACCCATGGTGCTGAAAATGAAGAAGACGCCCAGCAGGAAACCGACGACTGATCTGCGAGGGATGGTTTTCCAGTAGGATTTTCCTGAGCTCATCGGGTATCCGGTAGCTTGGCGAATGCTACCATACCGGATCCAGAACAGCGCTCCTCTGTACTCCGGAATAGGTCCTTTGAATGATTGCTTCAGGAAGGTGGAACTTGCTTGGGCGTGGTTGTTACAGTGGTGCCGGGGAACGTTTAGCCGCGTGAAGGAACTGGTCGAGAAAATCGATCACTACGTCCAGAATTTCAACCGCCATGCGCAGCCGTTCGGCTGGACTGCCACAGCGGATTCGATCTTCGTTAAAGTCGAACGACTATGTGAACGTATTTACGGGACAGCACACTAGTATTACTACGTTAAGTTATTGACGTTTGGTTTTGCGGGTGCTACCGTCGCGAGCATGACGGATGCCCAAGTCGAGAAATGTCGAAAACGCCTGGAACAATTCCTGATGGATTTGCTGGAGCCGGTGGGCAGGAGCGAGCGAAGGCACTGGGGTGCGGTTTACATTCGTGGACTTT
>WNFE01003236.1_pt1 | contig 12091 bp, 12 predicted proteins | sample 5400451 | NCBI WGS metagenome assembly WNFE01 (sample SAMN13153344, study PRJNA577476) | soil metagenome | isolation source: 200 cm saprolite under Douglas fir tree site 2 hole 2 | place: USA:California | collected 2015-04-18
CCTCCGGCGAGAGCACAGCCCCGCGACCACCAACGGCCTTCCAGGACTACCTCGACCAGCACGACATCCAGCGCCTGCGCTCCTGGCGAGCCGTCAGCTAAGCCACAGCGACCAAGATCCCCGACAGAGTCAAGCTAAGGCCCTGCGGCACTAGGCCGCATCTGGCACGCCTACCCGTCGCACGCCCGCAGGCGTGTGGCTGAGATCTGACCCGGACCTGATGCTTGGACCCGGTGGTCGCGCATCATGGGCGCCGTCATCGAGTGTGGATCACCCTGGTTGTCTAGGCCGCAATGTCCCGTGGCCCCCAGCAGTGGCCGCAGCGCAAGACCGCCTACGCCTGGGCGACGGCCGACGAACTGGCCGGTGACATTGCGGCACACGCAACCTTGCCAGCGGAGCTGGGACGACTGGCCCAGCTGATGAGCCTGGAGGCAATCGATGCTCATCGACGAGACTTGCCGCGCTCAGTCGCACGCACGGGTCTGCTCCGGTGGCGGCGGCTCTGAGCGGAGCCGATGGGATGCCAGACGCGCGTCAGCCACTCGTCCAGGGCCGGAGTTTCTCGGGGTTGCGCACTACCCAGATGTGCCTGATCCGGCCACCTGCGATGTCGAACGCGAACACCGTCACGGTGACGCCGTCTTGCTGAGCCACCAGCCCGGGCTGGCCATTGACCGCGCGTTCCAGGAACGTCATGTTGCTGGGCGCCCGGTTGGCGATTTCGACCCAGGCGCGCGCGATCTGCTCGCCACCTTCGATGGGGCGCAGGAAGGTAGTGGCGAGGCCGCCGCCGTCGGCGATGGCCGTGGCATCGGGGTCGAGCAGGCCGATGAGGGCGTCGATGTCCTTGGCTTCCCATGCCTGCTTGAAGGCCCTGACGACGCCGGCCTGCTGGGCTGCCGGGCCCGCGGGAGCCTGCGAGGCGCGGACGCGGCGGCGGGCTGAGGAGGCCAGCTGGCGGCACGTGGCCGGCGTCCGGCCGGTGACCTCGGCCACCTCGGCGAAGGGGTAGCCGAAGACATCGTGGAGGATGAGCGCGACGCGCTCGGCCGGGGTCAGCGATTCCAGCACGACGAGGAAGGCCATGCTGACCGACTCGTCGAGGGTGACCCGGTCGGCTGGGTCGGTGGTGGTGCCGCTAGGCCGTCCGGTGATCCACTCCGTGCGTTCGGGCAGCGGCTCGGGGATCCATTCGCCTACGTAGCGCTCCCGCCGGACCCGCGCGGAGCCGAGCAGGTTGAGGCAGATGCGGCTGGCGACCGTGGTCAGCCAGGCGCCCGGGTTCTCGATGGCTTGCTGCTGCTGCCGGGACAGGGCGTACCAGCGGGCGTAGGTCTCTTGCACGGCATCCTCGGCCTCGGCCAGGGAGCCCAGCAGCCGGTAGGCGAGATTGATCAGCCGGCGCCGTTCGCTCATGGCCGCGTTCAGGCCCGGGTCGGGCCGGCCGTCTCCTCGCCTCGATCGGGTGGTCATGGTGTCGGCCGCCTCCCTTGGTCGCATCTGCCCTCACCCGTTCGACAAGACAGCGCACCGGAATGTGAGGATGGCGCGCCGCTTCACATTCCAGCGGGTTGCGTTGTCGAACTAGTCAGACGAACACATCATCCGGCACACCACGACCAGCCCAGGAGGCACCATGACCATCCCGATTCCGGCCATACGGTTCGCCGACCCGGCGCCCGCCCAACGCCTGGAGCAGGCGGCCGCTGCGCTGAGGTCACACGGCTTCACCGCCGAGATCCTCGACAACGCCGCCGCCGCCCGTATCCGCGTCAAAGACCTGATACCCGAGGGCGCCAGCGTGCTCACCGGCGCCAGCGAGACCCTCCGCCTGTCCGGCATCGACGCCGACATCAACACCAGCGGGCGCTACCAGGCCATCAAGCCGCAGACCCTGGCCATGGACCGCATCACCGCTGCCGACGACATCCGGCGGCTGCGCGCCGTCCCCGACGTTGTCGTGGGCAGCGTCCACGCGGTCACCGAAACCGGCTCTCTCGTGGCCGCCTCGGGCACCGGGAGCCAGCTGCCCGCCTACGCCGGCGGCGCCGCCCGCGCGATCTGGATCGTCGGGGCGCAGAAGCTGGTACCCGACCTGCCCGCCGCGCTGCGCCGCGTCGAAGACCACTGCCTCCCGCTGGAAAGCGCCCGCACCCAGACAGCCTACGGGTCCCCCAGCGCCATCAACCGCCTGCTCATCCTCAACGCAGAACTCCACCCCGGGCGCGGCACCGTCCTGCTGCTCCGCGAAGCCATCGGCTTCTGAGGGACCGCAACCTTAACGGTGTTACTCCCGTAGCGGCTGGATGACCATGGTCTGCCGGGGACCCGGTGCGGACAGGGCGGACGGCCACCTGGATGATCATGCACTGTGACATACCAAGGTCAGCAGGTGGCCGCCCGGCCATGCAGAGGATGGCCGCTGGCTGGGAAGCCTTCGGGATGAGCTGCAGGCGCTGCTGGCGGCGCTGTTCTGCCAGGCCAGGTCGCGGCTGACAGCGTTCGCGTACCTGGATGCGCTGCTGGCCGAGCCCGGGGACCGCCGGTCGTGCTGGCAGCTCGCCGAGGCCGCGGGACACACGAGCCCGCGGCGGATGCAGGCGCTGCTGGCCGAGCACGCCTGGGACTACGCGGCGGCGCTTGGCGCGGTGCAGAAGTTCATCGCCGGTCACCTGGGCGATCCGGAGGCGATCCTGGTACTGGATGAGACCGCGGAACTGAAGAAGGGTCGCATGACGGTGGGGGTCGCGCGCCAGCACGCCGGGATCACCGGGCAGGTGGAGAACTGCCAGACCGTCGTGAACTGCGCGTATGTCACCGGCCGGGGGCACGCGCTGTATGACTTCCGGCTCTACCTACCCCAGGAGTGGTGCGAAGACGAGGTCCGGCGCGCTCGTGCACAGGTGCCTGCGGACGTGGAGTTCGCCACCAAGACCGAGCTGGGCACGCAGATGATCACCGGGGCGATCGGCCGCGGCGTCCGGTTCGGCTGGGCTGCCGCCGACGAGGTCTATGGCCGCAGCGCGAAGCTGCGGCAGGCCTGCGAGGACGCGGGCAAGGGGTACATGCTAGCCGTGCCGCGTGACTTCCGGGTCCGGCTGCATTCGCAGCGGGGGAAGATGCGGGCCGATGTGGCGGGCCGGGGAGTGCCCGCCGCGAGCTGGGAGATCCGCTCGTGCGGCAGAGGGTGCAAGGGGCGCCGAGACTACGCCTGGGCGTGGCTGGGGACGGCCTCGCCCGTTAACACCAGGCGCCGCCGATGGCACCCGCCCGGACGCCGCTATAGCCCAGCCTGCAGGCTGGGCTGACACTGGGATCCTCCCCGCCAGCGCGGACGAGTCACCGCCCGAAGACCCCGGCCTGGTCAAGGTCAGCGTCCCCGAGGCGCGTCGGCTGTTGCACCTGGCCAGCACGCCGATGAGCGCCGCCGCCCGCCAGATCTGCTACGCCTGGTCCCGCTGGCGGCGAAAACACCAGGCCCGAGCCCGCTACCACCACTTCCAGGCACGCCTCCGGGCGTGCCCGGGATGAACCATGATCAAGTCACAAACCGGGACTGTAGTACCGGGCTGGCCGGCGCTCAGGCTTGTGAAGACCTACCTCGTCCGGAGTCTGCGCAGAATTCGACGTATGGCTGAACCGCCCAGCGCCAACGCTGCGAGGCCGAGTCCCAAGCTAAACGGCCCTCGAGGTGATCGCTTTGCTTTGTTATGAAACGGCATGAGTTTCTCAGAAGTCAGCTCAGTTTTGGCTGCGCCCGACTTCTCAAATTCTTGATTTATTATTTGAAAGAATCGTCGCTGCCTTCGGCTCCTAGCATTAAGAGTTCGATCGCTCCCATTGTGTTTCCAATCGCGATAGCCAACTCTCGTTTCAAGCAAATCTGCCACAAATACCCGGAGCTCATATTCGCTCATTTCGTTGAATTCCCAGAGCATCAGCCAGAATTGGACTTCGAGGTTGATGAACATGCTCTGCCGCTTCTCATCGAACGTCCGCAGTGGGCTTAGCGCACGTGAAGCTTGCATGTAGACTGGATCTTCCATTGCCATCGAACCAGATCGTAGTGGCGGGTACGTATGGCCTCTATTCGAGCATGATGCGACTCTCGAACTTGAAGAAAAACTGTGATAGCCACACCAGAGAGCCCTAGGACCACCAACAGGGCCGAGACGGCACTGTAGGTTTGCCCGACACTACTAAGTTCTCCCCAGCGAAATCCGCGAAGTGCCGCGAGGGAACGGAGCGCCAGAGGCGAGAGAGCTACTAAAATTAGTCCAGTGACAGTGGCGGCAATGACGAGGGCTGCGAACAACGTTCTTCCTGGATCGCCGCGACGGGATCTAGTCTTAATGATTTCATGCCGTAAATTCATAGCGGCATACCCCTCCGTTAAGTAGGATCATCGAACCTGGCTGAGGTTGCAAAGTCAGGCCAGAACGATGACTAACGGGATCGAATTATCACGCCAGCCAACTGCTCTGCAATGCCAGGATGGCGGCAACTCCGGTTGCCTCGCAAGGAACTGATCAGCGCTGGCCGCAACAGGCAGGCGTAGGCCCCGAGCCCGGCGATGACCAAGCGGTTGACCGGTGAGACTGCGGCACACAGTCCCGCAAGCAGAGCGCTACAACGGGCTGTCGACAAGGTAACCGACGACTTCTCAGATAACCAGCAGGGTACTCATGATCTTAGGCACGGCGCCTGGCGGCCCGGGAGATCTCACCCCCAGCCCGCTCGCCACCCGGCTCGCCTGCTCCCGCACAGCCCGGGTGTCATCGGCCAGCACCCCCGATGGTCACGCTTACCCCAGCGACGGCATGGGCCAACCGAACAGCCGCGCTTCGATTCGCGCTGATCCTGCTAGTGAGAGCCGACTTCCGGCTTGGTGACGGGCCATAGAAATGAGAAGATCCGTGCTGGGCGCACGGGGTCTCTTTTCCGTTACCCGGACGGCGAAACCTCACGTTGTGATTTGCGGCCGAGTGTACTGAGCCGGAGAACTTCATCTTCCGTGAAACGGAACAACCCTAGGGGCATCATTGCCCAACCCTAGGACCACACCCGCCCCACCGTCTTCGCGATCAACTCCCGTGACTCAGCCGGGTTGAGCGACTGCTGCGCCAGGAAGTCGAATGCCAATCGGTACTGGTAGGTGTCGGCCTCGCCTTCCAGGTGCAACTCGCCCGTGAGGTGCTCGGCGCTGGCCACGTCGTGTAGCGTAGCCCCCCGTTCGTCCCCAAACGTCAAAAGTACGAAAGAATCCACGCTCAGCGAGTGAGGTAGATCCAGTGGAAGGATCTGCAGCGTCACGTTGGGGAGCCGCGAGACTTCAACGAGCCGGCGCAGTTGGGCGTCCATTACCGAATTGTCGCCCATGCACCGCAGCAGAACAGACTCGTCGAGGACAACATGCAGTTCGAGGGGCGGCTCCCGGATGAGCACCTGCTGACGTTCCAGCCTGGCCTGCAAACGGCGCTCAACCCGCCCCGGGGGGATGGTCTCGACCCGCTGAAAACCACGGACGACCTCTCTGGCATACTTTTGCGTTTGCAGTAAGCCAGGAACGACCTCGACCTGCCACTCCCGCACGGAACTGGCTTGGGCTTCCAGGCCGATAAACGCTAGGTTGTTCTCGGGGAGCGCGTCCCCGTAGGCCTCCCACCATCCCTTCAGGCGGGCCTCACGGGCGAGGGCGAGCAGTTCGTCGCGCTGGAGTTCGTCGACGCCGTAGAGATCGAGCAGTTTCCCAACCTCGGCTGGGTTCAGCCCCGTCCGGGCCAGCTCGTATCTGCTGATCTTTGAGGGGGACCAGCCGAGCCGCTCGGCTACTTGGTCCCCAGTGAGATGGGCGCGTTCACGCAGGCGCCGTAGCTCGGCCGCCAGACGGCGCCGCCGTACAGTCGGGCTGCCGTAATCAGACACCCGTCGGCTCCTCCCGATCAAGGACAGCTACCCGGTGACAGTGTTGCCCAACCGTAGCGTTCCTGCCATAGCAGCATGCCGTGAAGGCTTTGGGAAGATAGCTTCCGCAGGCGTCACTGAAACTTGCACTGCGAGTAACAATAAAACTATCGGGCAAGCGTCCCCGCAAGAGTTAGGGGGGCCACCTCATGGAGGTCGGGCGGGGGGATCTGCAGACCGGCGGGCGCGCCCGGGCCCCGCCCTGCCCAGCTTTCGCGCCTTCTCGGCTGTGGGCATCACAGCCCGCATGCCGCACACTTTCACGGCACCCGGCCGACATTGTGAACCCGGACATCATGCCGGGCCGGTGGTTGCATCCACCGGCCCGGTCAAAAACCACAGCCCTCCCACGAAGACTTCGGGAAGAGGAGTCATGGCTTGCGTTGACTATACATCCAGACTTACCCAATCATCCAGACCTCCCCGACGGGCAGGTCCAGCCATCCGCCACAGATTAGGACACTCCGGCCAGGAGCTCAAGCCGTGATCGGCATCATAGGGGCGGCGTCGATCATCATGGGCCTCATCCTGGGCTGCTGGATCACCATGGTCATCATGGCCGCGGAGATCTCGTTCTCCCAGGAACGGATGCAACGCAAGGTGCGCCGGGCGCAAGCGGAGACCGCCCGCGTCCGGTTCACAGCCGACCAGTTCACCGACGAAGCGGCGGTAATCGAGAGCTCGCCACCAGAACGCGCCGACTGGCCGCAGGCGAGTTGACCGGGGGCCGGGTACCTAGCAGAAGGGACCGCCCAGGCATCTGACCCTCACGACGCCTGGCGGGCCGGGTCTCACCCGCCCGCCAGGCACCCGGTCTAGCAGCTCCTTCACGGCCCAGCCCGCAGCCGGCCTGCCAGCCCCCTCACGGCTGGACGGCACCCGGCCTGCCAACCCCCTCACGGCTGGACGGCACCCCGGCCTGCCAACCCCGTCATGGCCCGGTCGGCACCCCGGGCCTGCCAACCAGTCACGGCCCCGGCCGGCACCCCGGCCTGCCGACCCCTCACGGCCGGGGCGTCACCCGACGGGCCAGTTCACGGACGGCCGGGGCGTCAGCGGGCAGCAGCCCCCGCGCCCCCCAGCGGGTCACGCTCAGCCCAGCGGCGGCGCTGGCCAGCCGAACGGCCGCACGGACCGGCTCCGCCTCGACCAGGCCGACGGCCAGCACCCCCGCGAACACATCTCCCGCGCCGGTCGTGTCGACGACTTCCACAGCCAGCGCCGGCTCGTGGATCCACCCCTCGTCCCCAGCGGCGACTGTGCCTTGCGCACCGAGCGTGATGACCGCCCAGGAAGGCCCGAGCCGCCGCATGGCCTCAGCGGCCCGGGCCGCTTCCTCGACGTTTGACACGCCGGACCCGACCAAGGCAGCGGCCTCGGTCTCATTGGCGAGCAGATAGTCGACACCGCGCAAGAGCTCGGCCGGCACCTCCCGGTACGGCGCGATGTTGAGGATCGTCACCACGCCGGCCCGGCGGGCAATCGAGACCGCACGCTCGACCGCGGCGCCGGGGATCTCAAGCTGCAACAGCAGGACCCGCGCCCCCTCGATCAGCGGCGCGGCCCGTTCCACACCAGCGGCGTCGAGCAGGCCGTTCGCCCCCGGGACCACGACGATGGAGTTGTGCCCGGCGCCATCCACCATGACGACGGCGGTTCCCGTCGGGGCCCGCGGGTCCTCCCGGACGAAGCTGACGTCGACCCCGGCTGCGGCGAGCGCGGACACCTGCTCGGGACCGGCCGCATCGGTACCGACCAGGCCGGCCAGCGCGACGGAGCCACCGATCGCCGCGGCCGCGGCCGCCTGGTTGGCCCCCTTGCCGCCGCTCAGGACCTCCAGCCGGCTGGCCGTGACCGTCTCACCCGGGACCGGGAGCCGGTCAACCGTCAGCATGAGGTCGCGGTTGATGCTGCCGAGGACGACGACCCTGCTCACCAGCCGAAGATAGCCGACGCAGTGGCAGGGTGAGCCTTGAGCGGCAAGACCCGGGCATGACCCAAAGAGCCCACATCCCAGAGAGGCGCGTCAGATGCTCACCGAGAACGAAGCAGAGGAAATCAGGATCCGCCGGGTGGTCGAGAACTGGGCGCTGTTCCGCGACGCCGGGAGATGGGACGCCTTCGCGACGCTCTGGCACGACGACGGCTGGATGACGGCCACCTGGTTCCAGGGACCTGCCACTGACTTCATCAGGGCCAGCCGCAAGGCATTCGACGCGGGCGTAAACATCCTGCACTTCTTGGGCGGCTTCACTTGCGAGGTCCGCGGGGAGCGCGCCATCGCGCAGACCAAGATGACCATCCAGCAACGCGCCCCGGTCCACGGGATCCTGGCCGATGCCACCTGCACCGGCCGCTTCTACGACTTCATGGCGAAGCGCGATGAGGTGTGGGCCATCGTCCGCCGGCAGCCGATCTACGAGAAAGACCGGCTCGACCCGGTCGACCCAGCCGCGAAACTCACGCTCGACCAGCAGGTCCTGGCCGACTTCCCGGAGGGTTACCGGCACCTGGCCTACCTGCAGGCTGACGCCGGCTACACCGTCGCGCTCGGCCTGCCCGGGCTGCGCGGGCCGGAGGTGGAACTGCTCTACCGCGAGGGGGCTGACTGGCTGGCCGGCTCGCCGCGGCCCGGAATGCCCAGATAACCTACAGGTCGATCTCGGTGCCGGGCTCCACCCGGGTGATCTTCCCGCCGCCCGGGCCCGACGCCAGCGGGAGCCAGTTGCCCAGCACGCCCAGCCCTCGCTCGTTGAGCAGCCCGTCGTGGATCGCGTACCCGCGACCCGCGTCCACCGCACGCGCGTAGTCGATCATGTCCGACAGCTTCAGCCATGGTGCGTTGACCGGCAGCAGCAGCGTCGACGCCGCGTCCTCGGGGATGGTCAGCGCGTCACCCGGATGGAAAACCTCGCCATCAATCATGAAGCCGGTGTTCAGCACCCGCGGGATATCCCGGTGCAACAGCGCATGTTCCTGGCCATAAACCGCAACATCGAACCCTTCAGTACCGAACGTATCGCCATGGCTTATCACATGAACGCGTCCAGAGAATTCAGCGAACTGTCCCGCTACCGATGCGTTGGTCCACACTTGCAGGCCGGCGTCGGCGGCGAGCGCGGCCCGCAGGCGGTCGGCGTTCAGATGGTCGAAATGCTCGTGCGTGATCAGTACTGACCCCGCTCCATCCAGGGCGTCCGGGCCGGTCCAGATGCCAGGGTCGATCACCAGGACAGCGCCGTCCTTCTCCAGCCTGACGCAGGCATGCTCCAGCTTGGTAAGCCGCATGACATTCTCCCTCAACACTCGGATATTAGGGCGGACCCGATCACCCAGAACTGCTATGTTTATGTCCGTGCTTTACGCGTCTTTGCCCATGCCCTGACCAGAGACGCCCTATCAGAGGATCTAGACGACCGTGCACGGATATCTGTTAGCCGCCCATGTTGCACAAACCGCCCATGCGTCCGGTAATGCGAAGTATATTCCGTACCTCGTGATGCTGGTGATCGGCGTGGTGATCGGCCGCGTGTGGGGCAGGAGTGCCGGCCTGAAGCACCTGGGCTCGGCCGAGTACCAGGCCCGCTGGCGGAACGTCCGGTCGGTTCGCCGATTCTAAGGCACCTCCTCCGACAGCCTTTCTAGCCGGTTAGCGGGCCATGCCCGATCCGGTCGACAGGCGGGCGGCGAGTTCCGAGTCGATGTGACCCGCGGCGTCAAGCAGTCGGGGCAGGAACTGCTTCTCCAGCGTCCGCATCGGCACCCGCGCCGCGTGTGCGCTGGCGTTGATCGCCGCCACCACCTTGCCGGAACTGTCCCGGATGGGTACCGCGATGGACCGGACACCCGCCTCAAGCTCCTGGTCCACGGCCGCCCAGCCCTGGCTGCGGACCGTGGCGAGCACTTCCCGCAGCCGATCCAGGTCGACGATGGTGTGATCAGTGAGCTTGCGGAGGGTGGCGCGACTCAGCAGCGCCTCACGTTCGGCATCTGGAAGGTGGGCCAGCAGGACCCGGCCCATGGAGGTTGGGTAGGGCGGCAGCCGGGTGCCCACGGTGAGCGCGATCGTCATGATCCGGTTTGCTGACGCGCGGGCCACGTAGACGATGTCGTCCCCGTCCAGGACACTCACCGAGCACGACTCGTGCAGTTCCTCGGTGAGATCCTCCAGGTGCGGCTGGGCGATCTGGGCCACGCTGAACGACGACAGGTATGCGTAGCCGAGCGCGAGCACCCGCGGGCGGAGCGAGAACTGCCTGCCGGTGCTGCCCACGTAGCCCAGTTCCTGCAGGGTGAGCAGGAACCTTCGGGCGGCCGCGCGGGTGAGCCCGGTGCGCTCGGCGACCTCCGACAGGGTCAGCGACGGCCGTTCGGAGGAGAAGCAGCGGATGACCGCCAGCCCCCGGTCGAGGGACTGGACGAAATCCGTCCGGCGCGGCCCGGCCCTGGCGGCGGGGCCCGTGGCCGCGGCGGCGGGGCCCGTGGCCGCGGCGGCGGGGCCGGCAGTCGCAGTCGCAGCGCCGGAGTCGGCCGCCGCGGCCCTCGGTGTGTTCACATAGCGAACGATAGCGTGTCATAGGCGGCCGCCGCCAGGCGGCCGCCTGCCGTGCCCGCCGCTCCGGCGCTGGCGCACCGCCGCAACAGCCTCGCCCGGGCACCGCCCGTGCGGCGTCACACGGGCACCGCCGCGCGGCGTCACCCGCGCTCGCCAGGCGGCGTCACCCGCGCTCGGCGCGCAGCGGCAGGCCCGCCGCGCGGTAGATATCGTCGATGATGGTCATCGTGGCCACTGCGTCATCCGGCGTGGTGATCACTGGCTCGCGGCGCAGGACGGCCGCGGCGAAGGCACGCAACTGGTAGGTGTACGTGGCTTCGCCGCGGACCCTCTCATGCCGCGTGTACCCGTTCGCGCTCACCGTCAGCCTGTTGTAGACCTGCGGCGCGAGGAAGTTCAGCACCCGAAGCACGCCGCGGTCGCCGACTGCCTTGACGCTGATCCGCAGGACCTGGCTGGACCACAGGGACGCGGTCATCCGGCCGGTCGCGCCGCCCGGGAACCGGAACGAGGCCGTCATCGCGCGGTCCACGTAGGGGCCATGCAGTTTCGCCCTGGCCTCCACGACCTGCGGCTCACCGGGGCCGAGCAGCCGAAGGCAGTTGATGGCATAGCAGCCGACGTCCATGGTCGCCCCGCCCGCCAGGTCGAAGGAATAGCGGATGTCGGAGAAGCGTGGCAGTGGGGAGCAGACCCACGCCTCCAGGTACCGCAGCGCGCCCAGTTCCCCAGCGGCGCCCTGGCCGGCCGCCGGTCGCGGCTCGGCCACGGCGTCCGCGCCGGTCACCACCTGGCCGGTGCCCGGGCCGGTCACCACCTGGCCGGTATCAGGGCCGGTCACCACCTGGCCGGTATCAGGGCCGGTCACCACCTGGCCGGTATTAGGGCCGGTCACCACCTGGCCGGTATCAGGGCCAGCCACCACGTCGAGCATCCGGCGGGCCAGCGGGTGGTAACGGTAGTGGAACGCCTCCATGACAACGAGCCCGGAGCCCTTGGCCGCCGCGGCGACCTGTTCTGCCTCGGCCGCGTTCGAGGTGAACGGCTTCTCGCAGAGCACGTGCTTGCCGGCCTCGATCGCGCGCAGCGTCCACGGCGCGTGCAGTGAATTCGGCAGCGGGTTGTAGATGGCGTCGATGCCGGGGTCGGCGATCAGCGCGTCGTAGGAGGCGTGCACCACGGGGATGCCGTGCTTGGCTGCGAACTGCCGGGCCCGGTCCGGATCGCGGGCGGCCACGGCGGTGACCGTCACGTCCGGAACGTGCCGCGCGGGCTTGATCAGCGCCGCGGGCGTGATCCGCGCGGCCCCGAGCGTCCCGATCCGCACCCGCTCCAACGACCACACCTCAATCCCGCTACGGCGTCTCCCAGCGGCGGCTCAAGCCCAGCCTCGAAGGAGCCGTTTCGAGCGCGACCCTATCTTCGCCCATCGCAACGAGCCCTGTGCGGAATAGGGCTCGTTGGGACGACACCAATCCCGCACAGGGCTCGTTAATGGCGGGACGAGATCAGGAGGCGCGCTGGCGGGCGACCTCGTGCAGGGCGATGCCGGCGGCCACGCCCGCGTTG
>WNFE01006186.1_pt1 | contig 12088 bp, 10 predicted proteins | sample 5400451 | NCBI WGS metagenome assembly WNFE01 (sample SAMN13153344, study PRJNA577476) | soil metagenome | isolation source: 200 cm saprolite under Douglas fir tree site 2 hole 2 | place: USA:California | collected 2015-04-18
GTTGAAAGAGAAAACCAACCAAATCAGTAGTCGATTCCTCGTTGAGCCAGTATACCCTTGGTGTACGGGTGTTTCACCTCGCGCATCTCGGTGACCAGGTCGGCCAGTTCCACCAGCTTCGGATGCGCGTTCCTGCCGGTGCAAATGACGTGCACCCGCTCGGGGCGCTTGCGCAACGCCTCCACGACCTCATCCGCGTCCAGCATTTTGTAGCTGATGGTGTAGTTGATCTCATCGAGCACGACTAGATCGTATTTGCCGCTGTAAATGGCGTCGCGGCCGGCCTGCCAGCAGTCGTGCGCCAGCTTGATGTCCGCAGGATCCGTTTCCGCGCCACCCACTTTCACGAATCCGCGACCCATGGGCCGAATCTCAAACTTGTCGTCGCCCAGCATCTTGGCGGCGTCCAGCTCGCCGTAGTGCCAGGAGCCTTTGATGAACTGCACCATGAGCACGCGCAGCCCTTGGCCCACTGCGCGAAACGCGGTGCCCAACGCGCAAGTCGTCTTGCCTTTGCCCGGCCCGGTGTAAACAATCAACAGCCCCTTTTCTTCCGGCATATCCCTCGTTGCGCGATCGGTATTCTTTGATTAGCGTCAAGCCCGAGCGGCCGCCAATGCAGCGGCACGCGGTTCTTGGCGTGCACGACGGAACAATACCGCCGCGAATGGCAATCTGCAAATTAACGGCTTCTCAGTCGAGTTGGAGCCGCTTGGCTAACTCCGCGGCAATAGCGGCGATGCGTTGCCGAGTCGCAGGTGGGAGCGCAGTTCTGGGCTTGGCATGCGGATCCTGCAAAACAATCCACAGGCCGGGCCTATACACTTCATCATCGCCGGGACAGATCGCGCCGGTTAGCTGCGCCAGCTCAAGCGGAGAGTCTGAAACGAGATCGAGTCCTGGGCGATGCGCGGGATGCTGGGCTAGCAGGTCCATCAAAATGCCGCGCGTGTCGTCGACAAGATCGCGAAAGCCCTGCGAGACCAAAATAGCGTCCACGTCGCGGGGCGTGGGTTGGTCCGGTTGCTCAAGGTCATAGTCGGGTAGGGGCTTGTCCAGTGCGATCTCAATGGAGGCGGAAGGCTGGTTTTCGTCCGGGACGATGCGAATAGACATGGTGCGTATGTTTGTACACCAGCAGCCGCTCATTGCGATAGGGTGGCACTTCCGACAGCTGCAACGAAACAACCCGCCGCCGCAGACGATGCCGCTTGCTGTAGTGTGCTATTTTTGTGGGGCGTCGAGTGGGGTAGGAACGGAGTCTACGTGCCGGCAACCGATACGCCGCCAAGCGTTGTGCGCATCAGCGGGTCTACGTTCAGCTTGCGGGTGCTCGCCGCGGCCATCATTTTGCTCTTCTGCTACTACGCGCAGGGCGTTGTCATTACCCTGCTGCTCTCCATCTTGCTCGCGTATTTTCTGGATCCGGCGGTCGAACTCCTGGAACGCGTGCATGTGCCACGCACCATTGGCGCGATGACTATGGTGCTGATTCTCATCGCGGTGCTGGTCGCGGTCGGCTATGGACTGGGCGAACGCACTGCGGATTTTGCCGCGAACTGGCCGAAATATGGCAGCTTGTTGAAGCAGGCGGCGAGCACGGTGGAAGGCAAAATCAGCGGTCTCGAAGGGCGCGTGACGGACATCGGGCCGGAGGCAACGAATGCTGTGCGCGCGGAAGTACGGGCGGAGCCAGGCGTGTTACGTACGTTGATACTGCGAGGCATCGGGTCCTTATATGCGTTATTTCTGGAAGTAACGTTCGTGCCGTTTTTGGTCTTTTTCATGCTGGCGGGGAAACGCGAGGTGTGGCACGGGACACTGCAACTGTTTCCGGTGTCGCGGCGAACGCAGGTGAAAGAAACGTTGGAGGATATGCGCGAGGTTTTGCGCGATTACCTTGCGGGAATGACCCTCGTCACGTTGATAGTGATTACCGCAAGCAGTCTGTTCTTCTGGTTTATGGACATGGACTATCCCATTCTGACAATCGCGCTGGCGAAGTGGAAGACCATCGGCTCGTTTCTGCTGATTGCCGGCGGCCTGACTGCAATTCATGTGCTGGCGCTGAACTTTGTCGCGCCGCAACTGGTGGGCCGCCGGGTGCGGCTCAATGCCGTGGCCATCACCATCTCGCTGCTATTTTGGGGCTGGGTATGGGGCGGCATGGGACTGCTGCTGGCGATACCGATAACCGCTACGCTGCGAGTGATTTGCGATCATACCGAGTCCTGGCGCCCCATCGGGCGCTGGCTGAGCGCGTAGGGAGGCTCAAGTGAAGCGCCCTTTGGTGCGTCTGTGTCTCGCGCTGTGCTTGCCTTTTCTCGCGTGCGCACCAGCAGCGGAAGCGTGGGGTTGCCGCGGTCATGAAACCGTGGCGGCCCTGGCGGAGAAGCACCTCACGCCCCAGGCGAAGCAAGCGCTGCTTGCGCTGCTGACGGCAAATCCCATCGATCCGCAATTAAAACGGTATTGCGGACAAAGGGGGCTGGACCCCTTCGTGGATTCTTCCACCTGGGCCGACGATGAGCGTAGCCGAGATCCGGCCACTGCGCCGTGGCACTTCATTGATATCCCGTTGAGCGCGACGCAAGGCTCGGCACAGGCTTTTTGTGGTGCGGGTGGCTGCGTGACACAAGCCATTACGAATCAGCTCGCCATTCTGAAAGATAAGAACGCGCCCGGGGCGAAGCGCGCCGCGGCGCTGCGATTTATCATTCATTTTGTGGGCGACCTGCACCAGCCGTTGCACGGCTCGACCAACAGCGACCGTGGCGGAAATTGTGTTCCGGTAAAATACTTCACGCGGAATCCGCACCTCAGAAATAACTCCTACATTCCGAATCTCCATCACGTTTGGGATACGGAGATTCCGGAAAGCCAGATGCTCGGAGCAGATCCCGCGGAGTTTGCGGACACGCTGGATGCCGCGTTCGAAAGCTCGTTCGCCGCCTGGCAGCAAGGCGGGATGCAGTTGGACGCGTGGGCTTGGGAAAGCCATGACCATGCCGCGGAAACGGCATATGGGGCTTTCAGCAAACCAGTCGCGATCGAGCCGGACGTTCCAGTGAACGCGTGCTCGGATGACAACAACATCGCACAGCGCATGCTGCACAAACACCTCGTGATCGGTCCGGCTTACCGGGATCAGGCGGCATCGGTGGTTGAGGAGCGGCTGGCGCAAGCCGGGATACGGCTGGCAATGATTTTGAATGACGCGCTGGAAGTGATAACCTGCATGTGCAGTTTGTGTACTGCATTGCCCGCCTGGCCCGACCCTCTCGCCGGCAGGAAACCCTGGCCGTTCTAACGAACGCCCTCCCCGTTCTGAAAGACGAGAAGCAAGTATGGCCCCCACCCAGCGGCCGGAGTATGTGCTTGCCGCGATACTGTCCTCCGCGGAGGACGGTCTACTCTCATTTTCAGTCGACGGCACCATCCACTCCTGGAGCCGCGGGGCGGAGCAGCTTTACGGTTATGCCGCCGCAGAAATCACCGGGCAGCCGGTAAACATGCTTCTGCCCATCTACGAAATACCAGCTTACGAACAGTTTTTGCGGGCCGCCAAAGACGGAACCTTCGCTTGCTGTGAGAATACAGAGCGCCTGCGGAAAGATGGATCAAGAATCCGCGTGGCCCTGAAGCGGGCTGCGGTTCGCGACGAAACCGGCGCGGTCACCGGAATCGTGGAGACGGCCAGAGGCGAAGGCTTGCAGGTGCAGAGCCCCGCGGCTGACGCGCAACTCCATTTACTGGCGGAACAGATGCCCGCGATACTCTGGACGACCGATCAAAATCTCAGAATCACCTCTAATTTGGGAGCGGGGTTCGGTCCATCGCAGGTCAAGGCGAACGACTGGGCGGGGCGAACGCTTTACGACTACTTGAAATGCCAGGATCCTCACGCTGCGCCCATCGCGCAGCATGCCGAAGCGCTACGAGGTGTCTCCTCTTATTTCGAGTATCAGCACGGCAACCATCATTTTGCCGTTCATCTCAGCCCGCTGCGCGCGGCGTCAGGTGAAATCAAAGGTTGCGTCGCCGCGGGCATCGACATTACAGAACGAAAGAAGCGCGAGGATCAGATCCGTTACGAAGCGACACACGATGCACTGACGGGGCTGGCCAATTACCGCGAATTCATGGATACGCTGGAGCGTGAAGTGCGCCGGGCCGAGCGCAGCAGCCACGTTTTCGCGCTGCTCCTCCTGGACCTGGACGAATTGAAAGCGATCAACGACAAATACGGCCATCTGGTGGGAAATCGTGCGCTCAAGAGGCTATCGGAGATAATCAAGGAGCACTCCCGGGCGACGGATCTGGCGGCGCGGTACGGAGGCGACGAGTTCGCAGTGGTACTGATCGACGCCGACCCCGGAATGGCAAACCGTATTGCGCAGCGCGTGGAGCGGGCATTCCGCGATGGGCAAGAAAGGCCGCCGCTGACGGTCAGCATCGGTGTAAGCATCTATCCGGAAGACGGACGCACAGCGCCGGAGCTGTTGGAAGCCGCAGACCGGCACTTGTACAAGCGCAAGAAGGCTGCACGTGTACGTGTCAGCGCCGGTTAAACTCCATTGGAAACGAGCTGGTTGACATCAAGATTGCCCAGAGCCGCACTCTGGCCGCGTTTCTGCTCGGATGTGCGTTTTTCGCAAGCATTTATGGACTTTATTGACTTGCGCGGCTACGCAGCCTAAGATGCGTTGCATCTGTCGGATAGGGCGCAGATCGCTGCGCCGTCCTTCCAGGCCGATTCTGCGTGGCCGGCGGTGCCCGTTGCCAAGCTCCGTAGTGTCGCATTACCGTCTACTCAATCCGCTGGGCAGCGGCGGAATGGGCGTGGTCTATCGAGCCGAAGACACGGCCTTGGGCCGCACCGTGGCCCTGAAGTTTCTCTCCTCGCAAATTGTCCAGGATCCTAAGCGCGTCGAGCGCTTTCGCGACGAAGCGCGCACCGCATCTTCCCTGAATCACCCCAATATTTGCACGATCTATGAAGTCGGAGAGCAAGAAGGGGAGATGTTCATCGCCATGGAATACGTTGAGGGCCGGCCGCTCTCAGAGTTCCTGCGCGATGGCGGGATGGCCGTGGAAACGTTGCTGCGATACGGCCGGCAGATCGCCGGCGCGCTCGAGCACGCGCACGAACGCGGCATTGTGCACCGCGACTTGAAGCCCGCGAACGTGGTTGTGACGCCGAACGGTAACGCGAAAATCCTCGATTTTGGCCTGGCCAAGCGCAACGATCCCGAAGAACTTCAGCGCAAGACCACGCAAGGCGTGGCGACGGAAAGCAGCGTCGGACTGACCGGAACGCTCCCGTACATGTCCCCAGAACAACTGGAAGGCCGAGAAACCGGGCCGCGCAGCGATATCTGGTCTCTGGGCGTCCTGTTGTATGAAATGGCGTCGGGCACGCGGCCCTTTCGCGGGGACAACCTGTACCGGCTGTGCACCGCGATCATTCAGGAGCCTATGCCGTCGCTGCCGGAGAATGTTCCTGCAGGGCTTGCCGCGGTCATCAAGCGGTGTCTGCAGAAGGAGGAGTCGCGGCGCTATCAGCGCGCAAGCGAGTTGCGTGCCGCTCTGGAAGCGCTGGAAATAAGCGGCACAGCCGTAGCAGTGCCTGCGCCGGTGAAGACGGCAGGGGTTACCTGGAAGCCCGTGCTATGGGTTTCGCTGGGTTTGGCAGCCCTGTTCTTGGCGAGTGTCGGACTAGGCCTGCTGCCGCGAAACAATAAAGTGCTGAAGAGTGCGGGCAAGGGCGGCATCAGCGTTCCTGAAAGGGTGCAGCTTGCGGTCTTGCCCCCCAGCGGCGCGACGGGATCTGAGGACGGCGCATTTAACGACGGCCTGGTAGAGACACTGACGTCGCGCCTGACCGCGCTGACCGAAAAGCACCCTTTGGCCGTGATTCCGGCAAGCGAAGTGCGTGCACGCGGAGTCACAACCGTCGATGCTGCGCGCGCGGAATTCGGCATCAACCTCGGCCTAGTCATCAGCGTGCAACACGCGGCGGACCAGGAGCGGGTAAATTACTCTCTGGTGGACGCCGGCTCTCACCAGCAATTGCGCGGGGGAACCATTACAGCGCCGCGCGGCGACCCCTTCGCACTGCAGGATCAGGTATCCGAGAGAGTGACCCAAGCGCTGGAATTAGAACTGCAACCGCAGGAGAAGCGCGCGCTGCAAGCGCACGGCACGACCGAGCCTGCAGCATACGATTTTTATCTGCAAGGGCGCGGCTACCTACAAGATTACGTCAAGCCCGAAAATGTAGACAATGCCATCAAAGTTTTCAACTACGCGCTTAAGAAGGACCCGGCCTTTGCCACTGCCAACGCGGGACTTGGAGAAGCCTACTGGCGTAAATACCAGTTGACCCATGACAAAGAGTGGGCGGATGCGGCGATTGAGAACTGCCAGAAGGGGGTTGCGCGCGATGCCGTGCTTGCGGCAGCGCACATCTGTCTCGGCCGCGTTTTTGCGGGCACCGGGAGCTACGAGAAGGCGCTTGAGGAATACCGCCGGGGGATCGAGTCGGAGCCGACGAACGACGCCGCGCATGCAGGTCTCGCCTATGTGTACGAGCAGCTCAACCGGTTGGATGAAGCCGAAAAGACGTTCAAGCAGGCTATTGCGATGCGCCCCAACTACTGGGCGACGTACAACTGGCTTGGTCTTTTTTACATGCGCCATGCGCGTTACGAAGACGCTATAGCGATGTACTCGCAGGTGGTCTCTCTTGCGCCGGATAGTTTTACCGGCTACTACAACCTCGGTGGGGTGCGCATTTTGCAAGGCAAATACTCGGAGGCGATTCCGCTGCTGCAACGCTCGCTGGAAATCCGGAAAACGGCGGATGCGACATCGAACCTGGGGGCGGCATATTTCCAGTTGCATCGCTACGCGGATTCGGCGGACGCGTTCGACCAGTCCACACAACTCGACTCCAAAAATTATCTGCTGTGGGGAAACCTGGGCGACGCTTATTACTGGGCTCCGGACAGGCGCGCCGAAGCCAAGGCAGCCTATGGCAAAGGCATCGCGCTGGGAGAAGAAAAACTCCGTGTCAACCCGCGCGACGCCGAGGTACTGAGCAGTCTTGCCATGTACCACGCCATGCGGGGAGAACGAAAGCCGGCGCTAGACAATCTGGAAGCCGCGCTCCGCCTCAATCCAAAGAACCCAGGACTGATCTTCAACGCCGGCATTGTCTATCAACAACTCGGGGACACGCAACGCGCCCTTGACGCCCTCGAAAAAGCCGTCGCGGCGGGCATATCGCCAGCAACCTTGCGTGACACGCCAAACTTTGATGGTTTACGGGCCAATCCCAGGTTCCTCAAGTTGATCCAGCGGTCGAAATAGTGTGAAGGAGGACGAAATGCGTTCTATTCCCGTGCGGTGCTGCGCCGCAAGCCGATTCGCCCTGGTTCTACTTCTGATGTGTGGAGCGAGCGGCTGCATGAAACCGGAAGTTGAAAAAAGGACGGTGAAGTTTACTTGCGCCGATCAAACGGTAGACGTGAACACAACGGACGGGGCAAAGCCGCAAGCGGTGTACGTCTGCGAGGGCGACACGGTGACGTGGAATCCAAACGGACACACGTTTCTCGTCGAGTTCAAAAAAGATTCCCCCTTCGCAGACGACGGAAAGAAGTTTGACAACGGGCACGCCAAATCTGCAAAAACAAAGCATCATGCGCAGCTCACGGTTTACGAATATCGGATAACCGTGGACAACCACGCGTTTGACCCCCAGGTTATCGGCGGCGGTGGGACCCCGTGACGAGTTGACGTAATCGTTGGATCGTGCCGATCGGATCGACCGCATCCTGGAAAAGGCGGATCGCTGCAATACCCGCAGCACCCGCATCGCAGCAGGAGCCGGCGTTTTCCGGCGTAATGCCGCCGATGGCCAGCACGGGAATGGATACCGTGCGGCAAACCTCCTGGAGAAGTTCTGTGCCTTGCGGAGGCCCGAACGACGCCTTTGATGGCGTCGCGAAGACGGGGCCGAAGAAAATGTAATCGGCCCCCGAACGTTCAGCGGCTTGCGCGGATTCCAGCGAATGACAAGACACGCCCGTGAGGAAAGCCTCTGGGGTTGACGCCTTCGGCAAGCGAAGGTGAATCAAGCGTTTGGCTTCTTCAACCGACAAGCTCCTCTCGCCTAGATGCACGCCGTCTGCGCGCTCGGCGACGGCCACATCAAGCCGATCATTGACCAAGACGCGAGTGGCGGCAGGACGCCTAGCGGATGAACCCGCTGCAGCGCGCAAAGCTTGCCTGGTAAGCGAGGCGAGCTCGCTCGCCTTCAAATCCTTCTCACGGATCTGCACCCAGTCGACATCAGCGGCGACGATCTGTTCAATCTTTTGAGTCAACGCTGCGAGCGAATCTCCCGGCTCTGCCACCGGCAGGGCGTGGCGGTCTGTGACGTAACAGAGCAACGGGAAATCCGGCCGCACAAGCGGATTACTGGGGGCGCACACGGGACGCGGCAGATGGCGCAGGAGCGGGCTCAGGCCCAATCATGTTGATGGCCAAGAAAATGTCCAGCACGCCGAGTCCGCTTACGGCGCCGCGAAACGCAGGATGAAGCAGGATGCGCATTAGCGAAGGGAAATGGCTGAGGAAGTAATTCTTTTCCCAGATCGAAGTCCACGGCAGATAAAACAGGATTGCGCCCATGATGCACAGGACGACCACCAGCATAGCGCTGAGCATTCTATTCATGAATGAAGGGTGGGCCCGGCGAGGGGACCCAAAACATCAACGCGTGGGCTTCTGAAGAGCGGCGATGCGCTCACCCACATCGCGATAATCGATGTTCATCGCGTAGACCTGGGAAAAACTCTTCAGCGCCGCGTCCGGCTCGCCCGCCGACTCCTGTGCTACACCCAAATCATACCGCAATGCGAGGACACTTTCCGGGTCGAGGTCCGGAGTGCGCAGCGCACGGTCGTACCAGATCGCTGCGACGCCCGGTTGTCCCTTTTCCATGAAGGCAAGTCCCAGGAGCGTGCAGCACTGCATGGTGTAGCGGAACGCGCGGCCGCGATCCGTGGCCTTGGCCACCTTCTGAAACTCGCTGATCGCTTCTTCGAGTAAACCCATCTCCCGGAAGGCGATACCAAGGCTATAGTGTGTCTCGAGGTCTTCCTCTTCCGCTCCCATTTCCCCCAACTCCGAGCGAAATTCGTCGAAGACTTCCTTGAGCGGACTGCTCTCTAAGGAGTTCGCCGCAGGTGGAGGCGCGGGCGCAGCCTTGGAAGAATTCTTTCCTGCCGCAGGCCCTCGTGGAGTCGAACCGGTGAATTCGCCGAGGCCAAGTTGGTCAATCTCATTGGCGAGTTCCGCGAGAAACTGGTCGGAAGCGAAGCTCTCTTCGCCCGCCGCCGGCGCCGCAGCGTTTTGGTGTACCGGCTCCGGTTTGCGACGGTTCGGCGGAGGACTCGGAGGTTTCTGCTCGTGCGCGGGCTCGAGCGGCTCGGCGTCGAGAACCAGTTCGTAGTCTTGCTCTGCGTCGAACTCCGGTACTGGCGCCTTAGTTTTCTCCTTGGCCGGCGGTCGTTTTTCCTTGGGAGGTTTAGCCGCAGCCGGTAGTTCCGCGCGCAAGAGAGGCTCGGCAGATTCTGCCGACGAAGCATCCTTCTCGAAAATCGACGCGGTCTCGTGAGATTCCCGTCGAATAGAAATTTCGGGCTTTCCCCCCACGGCAGGCGTTTTTGCGGAACTCTCAGCGAAAGGATTCGTATTCTCGGGTTGCGCAGCTTCGATGGGGACTTCAAATTCTGCCGCACCATCTTCGTGGGCGGTGGGCCCCTTGGCGGCAGGCTCCGCCGTCCGAGTGTCGTTGAGCATCGACGCCCATTCGTCCGACAGATCGACTTCGTGGACCTCTTCCTTGGTGGAAGCAGAGGGCTCAGTCCGTTCAGGCTGATCCGGTGCCACTTCCGCAACAGTCGACTGAAGTTCAGGCGCCGCAGCTTGTTGCGGGGCCAACTCTTCGTCCGTCAAACCTGCAGCGCGTTGGAAGCGGCGGCGAAGTTCCTCGAACCGTTCCGCGCTGCGGACGTCTCCGCGCTCCGTGTGGATTTGCTCCAGTTGCGCGGCAAGTTCCGCGGTGCGGCGGTCGTCGCCCGCGCCGAGAACGAAATCCAGAAGTTTCTCCAGTGTCGGGGCGTGCCGCGGTGCGCGCCGCAGGATCGCCTCCAGCAAACCTATTGCTTTCTGCGTCAGTCCATAGCTGGCAAAAAGGTCGACATCGGTCAGCGACTGCGCGATGAATTGCCGCGTTTCGTCGTCGAGCTCGCTATCCGCGGAGTCCGCTGCCGGCTTTGCTCTTACTTCCGGGGCCTCTGCCTCCCTCGGCAATTTGGCAGCAACCGGTCTTGCCAGCTCGACAGGCAAAGCCTCTTCTTCTTCCTTCTCTGCCGGTGCAGGAGCCTCTTCCGAAACGTCATGGCCCAGCTTGCGCAGAACGGCGTTCAGCTTGCGCTTCGGCGCATCGCTCTCCGGCTCCTGAGCGACGAGTTGCTCGAAAATCTCCTTGGCCCGGTCGTATTTCTTGGCCGCCACCAGGGCATCCCCGAGGTGCGCGAGGGCATCGCGTAAATGGAATGAGTCGTTGCCGCGGCTATACAGTTCGGCCAGCCATTCCAGCGGCTCGAGGCGCCCGGGCAGCCGCGCGCTCAGCTCGCTCAACAGGCGGCCGACTACCTCGTTTTCGCCGGCGTCCAGCATCGGGATGCGAATGCGCTTGAGAAGGGTGAAGGCTTGCTCGCCTTCATCGGCCTGCAGCAGGGCCTCTGCAACTTTTTGCGAGGCTCCGAAATTCTTTATGTCGGCATCGAAAACGCGCCCGGCCAGGGCCGCAGCCTGCTCCCAGTCCGAGTTCTTGAGATAAAGATCGAGAAGCAGTTCGGTTTGTTCGCCGCCCTTCTCGAGATCGGCGACTTTCTCCAAGGCCTTGGCGGCCTCCGCCACATCTCCCTTGGAAGAATGAATGCGCGCCTTGACGATTACCGCGGCCATGTTCTTCGGGTCGAGCTTTAATGCTCGGTCCGCCAGCTTCTCGCACTCCGCCGAATCGCCGCGTGCCAGGGCTCGTTGCGCAGCGGAAACATACGCCTCGATAGCGTCGGCGGTCTGTCCCATCGCGGTATAAAGATCCGCGAGGCGAATCTGGATGCGCAGGTTGTCCGGCTCCGCCAGCAGCAGCTTCTTCAGCAACGCCACTGCTTCGGGTTGACGGCGGCCCTTTAGATGCATTTCCGCGAGCTGTAAGAAGAGCGGGCGCGCCTCGCTCATCACGCCTTGCTGCACATAAAGATCGGCGAGTTTCTCGAGTGGGCGAATCTCTTCGGGAGCCAGTTTGGCGATGCGCTTGTAGACGGCAATCGCCTTGGTCAGGAAACCATCGCCGACGAAGATCTGCGCCAGGCGCTCGAAATAATCCATCGCCTGAAACGTTTCGCCCTGTCGGATGTATAGCTCCCCGATGGTCATCAGGGTGACCTGGTCTTTGGGCTCGTACTTCAGGATTTGTTGATATTCCGCGATGGCCTGCGGGACCTTGCCCTGATTGAGGAGCTTCTGTGCGGCTTCGACGTATTTGCTTTTGCTATAGGCCATTCGCAACTCAGACACAGCACCGCCCCCGCCTGCTGGAGAGGTTGTCCCCCGCGCCCGAAGGTGTAAGGCAGGCAGAAAACTGTGCTTGCTTACGCTAGCAGGCGGGCAAAAGGCAAGTCAACGAAGCCAGTTTTTCGTGTGAGCAGCCAGTTATCCCCGTGGGACTTAGGAACGCGGAGGCGAAAACCAGGCGAATCCAATGAATCGCCTCCTGTATTGGAAAACTCTTTCCAGTTTCTGTGGCCGTGGCATCCAGACGGTTTAGCCCTTCAGGGCAGAATCGCGTCCGGCAGCAGCGCGATCTGGATGGCCCCGGCGGACCAGCAGCCTGCGTCGCGAACGGGAGCGAACGAATACCGGTGCAGCGGCGTAGGACCATGCTGGCGTAAGGCCTCCAGGTGATCAGCCGTAGCGTAGCCCTTGTGGCGCCCCAGGCCATACT
>WNFE01003239.1_pt1 | contig 12084 bp, 7 predicted proteins | sample 5400451 | NCBI WGS metagenome assembly WNFE01 (sample SAMN13153344, study PRJNA577476) | soil metagenome | isolation source: 200 cm saprolite under Douglas fir tree site 2 hole 2 | place: USA:California | collected 2015-04-18
GCCCGACCATCTCCCGCTGGAGACGTTGCCGATCGATTTTCCCGTTGCCGGTTCTGGGTAGCGAATCCCGAAGCTCAATCTCTTCGGGTATCATGTAAGGCGGCAATTTCTCGGCACAGTGTCGCTTCAACTCAGGCGACGTTAGCGAACGGCTATTACTAAGGGTCACAATCGCACGGATTGTGTTGCCGATTTCCTCGTCCGGGATTGCCAATGCAACTGCTTCGTCAACGGCAGGATGCGCCACCATGACCGCCTCTATCTCGCCTAGCTCAACCCGATAGCCGCGCGTCTTAATCATGTGGTCTTTGCGACCGACGAACAAATAATTGCCTTTCTCATCAAGGGTCACCCAGTCGCCAGTGCAGTAGAGATTTTCCTCGCGGCCGACGGCGAATGGATTGCGGATAAAGCAGTCTGCACTTTCTTTGGGCCGCCCGTAGTAGCCTTGCATCACTATGGAACCTCGAGCGTAGAGAAGTCCTTCCTTCCCGGGCTTCGTAACTTTTCTGCCTTCCGCGTCGATAGCGACCAGGTCGGTATTGGCACAAGCTTTCCCGATCGGAATTGGCGCAGACTCTTCGGGTGAAATTGGCTCCACCTCGTAGTATGCGCATACATTCGTCTCCGTGGGTCCGTAAAGGTTCGCATACCGTGGATGAGGAAGCTTTTGCATGAGTGCGCGGAGGTGTTTGGTCGGAAAGACTTCACCGGCAAAAAGGACCAGCCGGAGCGCGCTTAGGTCGCGCTCCTCCAGTTTTCCCCGCGATTGCAAGAGGGTCAGCACCATAGGGACGGAATACCAAACCGTGATTCGCTGATCCTGAATAAAAGAGGAGAGTTGCACCGGAAAAACTGAAAGTCCTTCGGGCACGAGCGAAATCGCCGCGCCGGCCTTAACGGCAACGAAGATGTCAAAGACCGAGAGGTCGAAGTTAAACGGGGCATGATTCGAGAGACGATCCTGTGCCGTGATGGCAAACGTGTCGAACGCCCAGTTGACGAAGGTCAGTGCATTGAGGTGCGAAAGCATCACTCCCTTCGGAGTCCCCGTCGATCCCGAAGTAAAGAGAATATAGGCGAGATCGTAGCCGATGACCTTGACCGAAGGTGGTGTAACGGATTGGCTCGGAAGCGCATCGGCAAAACTGAAGGCTTGGGGTGCCGACGCCGCGACGTCGGGGAGTTTATCGACAAAGAAGATGGCCGACATGGGCCACTCCTCCTTTAATGCGTTGCCGAGCTTCTCGGATAGCGTACAGCTCGTAATCAACGCGCGGAACTCGCATTGCCGAGCAATTTCCATAAGGCGTAGTCCAGGCGCGTTGGCATCGACCGGAACATAACACGCGCCGGTTTTAAGAATTCCGAATATGCTGACGATGGCAGCTGGCGACTTGTGAAGATAAATTCCTATCCGATCGCCTGGGATCACGCCGCTCTTAATCAATGCATGCGCCAGTTGGTTACTGCGTGATTCAAGTTCGCGATACGTGATGGCCTCATCCAGAAGGCGCACCGCTTCCGCGTCCGGACAACGCGCCGCACTCTCGGTAAGAAGCTGATGTAATACGTACGCCATCTTACAAGTCTAAGCGGGCGGCGACAACGCCGTCCTTCACTGCAAGGGGAGGTAAGAAAATCCCAAATTCCGCACACTTCTTCCAAACCTTGGTCGGGAATCGACCGGCCCGATATCTCTCTTCGGCTCCTCGATTCAATTCCTGACGCGCGAAATCGCGCACCGAATCACGAAACGCTATCTGTTCCCTGGTCCGCGAAAAATCCACAGCGCTGCATCTGAGCGGGCTCGCGCAACTAGTCAAGTCGTATCTGGGTCGAGTAGTGGTATGGTTTAGTTTAGAAGGTTCTGCGAGACTCACTTACAGCGGCTCGCCGAGATCGCCGAAGCCAAAGGCCTCACGCTTATGAGCCTGCGCCTTCGCTATCGCAGCCTTTAGTTCGGCAAGTTCTCGATCAACGTCCGACTTCGCCTGTGCGAGTTCCCGATGGCTCGCTTGGAGCGACGCATGATCCCATTTCCAGCGCCTCGGCTTGCTCGCGGAGCGACGTAAGGTCACTGCGGATTGTCGCGATATTGGCTCCCCTACTAATCATGCTGTCGAGGCTATCGATCTGATCAGTGAGAGTGGACATGAGGACAAATTAGATCAAATACGCCCCCACTCTGGCAACCCGATAATTTCTTCCAAATCCCAAACATGATCGCTAACCCCTGCTTCCATCGCTGGCGTCACGCGCAATGTTTGGTTAATCCGGCGGAAGTTGTAGTGCATGTAGTGGAGCGCAACACCGTGTTCTAGATTCGTCAATTTCTTCGAGAATCGATTGGTCAAACGAGTGAACCGGGCGCATCGACATGCGCATCGTGAAAATTCTGCCGACGCCAAGCGGAAAAAGCCGAAGCGGAAGGTTTGGCGAAAGAAACGACGCAAGAATTCGGCTTGAGGGTATTCGCTGTCAAAGACTAATCTTTTCGGCGATGAAATTTGTAAGAGTTAGCGAGGGGAAGTTTGTCAATTTGTCCTCGGTTGTGTAAGTCGAGATCGACGATCATGCCACCAAAACTAGAGTGCGGAAGAATAAGTACTCCGCCTTTCGTGGAGAGCCGGAAACGATTACCGAAGTCGTGCAGTCTATCCGACGAGCAAGATTGCTTTTAGTTGGTGGGAAGACTGAGACGATAGAGGGCGAAGAGGTCTTGAGACTTGAAAGAGAATTGGCCTCCTAGAATTCAATCCGCACTGGTGTTGCGTCGCTCTTCACGGGTTTAGTCATAGCCAAGTCGGCAGCAAATTCTGCCTTCGTGAAGAATCCATTCAAGGTCGGTGACAAAATCCTGACGGAAGTTCGCGGTGCTGAGGTCGAAGGTGTTGCTCTCGGATTCGTCATTTCTTTCCGCAAATCAAATTAGGACACTGCCCGTCCCTCGAGAAGTTATCTTTGTCGGGACGGGGAGGATGACGGCACGGGAGAATTGCCCCCGCGCGCGGGCGCGACTCGAGATTTCGGCGGAGATGGTTCCTTTGCACCAGCGCGAGACGTCTCTACTGTGGGCGAAGGTGAAGGTTTTTTCTTGGTCATGAGTGCGCTTCGATCTTTGAGCAATTGGTCAATCGTGCTTTTCGCGATCAAATACGGACGGTTCTCCAGCTTTTGTTCTTTTGTTAGCTTGTCCGAGAGTCCCTTGTGCCGCGTCTGGAAATCCTCGTCGAGCTTTGCCTTGTCTTCCGGCTTTTCAGCAGCCGCGGGTGTCCGTTCCTTCGGCAACTCTGCCTTGACCGAGATAAGAACAGGGTAGTTTTTACCCATCAGTTTTCCGATTCGCAGCTCGTAAACAAAGTTGTCGAAGGTTTCGATCCGAGCGGTGGAGGGTTTGTCCAGACCTGTCTCGGCGACCGGAGCGTCCGGGGGAAGCACGTCGGCAAAAGTGGCAGCGGAAAAAAGCGTCGTCAGATTTGAAACTTTCGCGGCGTCAAAGTCTTCTCTGCGCTTCGCATCCAAAAGCTTCCACGGCGCGGTGGCAGTCTCTCGGCTGACGCTCCACTTCATGGTTGGTGTCGCGCCGATGACCGCGATCGACTTGGGATTTTCAATCTTGATGAAGTCGCGGATTAGCCAACGCTCAGGTTTCGGATCGACGTCATCGAGAGTTTCCGAGACTAGGAATACACGGTTTGAGCCGTCCTGTCCCATGACATAACGGCCGGCCGTGATGCCATCGCCTTCGTTAGGGAGAGGGAGTTGATCCGGATTCGTGAGATATTTTTTGCCCAGCAACAGAGCGCCGAGCCGCTTGTCGTCCGCGCCTTTCAAATCGAGTAATGTGCCGCTGCCTGTTTGCTGGCCGGGTCCTGCAAGGTCCAGTCGGCCTAGTTGCAACGGGCCGACCTTTACGTCCTGCACAGGCCGCAACTCCCAAAGCTTTCTGATGAGTGCGCTGACCTTGTCGAAATCTGCGGGATAATCGGCCCGCTCCTTCACCCTCCACACATCGTCTTTCTTGACGAGATTAAGCTCCGCGCCAATGCCTTTGATCGTCACATGCGAGACATCGTTGAGCGGGAAGTTGAGAATTTTGTTCTGCGAAGCAGTCGCGGTGTTGCGCCAGGATGCGGAATTTCGACGGGTCAGCAATAACGCCGTGCCGCCAAGAGCGACGAGCAAGAGCAGGACAATTGCAAGTTGCCTTCCTTTCATTTCCCCTCGCGTTTGCGCTTCATGACTGCAAGAGCGAATCCCGCAACAATGACTGCCGCGGGCATGCCGGCGATGTCGAGCCATTTGATTCGATTCTCGAGCGAATCAATCTCTGACCGAAGCTGCTTGCGCATCTGTCTTAATTGCACTTTTACGTCGGCCTCCTTCTTGCGAAAGTTCACGAGCTCCTGCTGCTGTTCGGGTGATAGGATAAATCGCTGACCCCCTTCCTTGGTCTTTTGCAGCTCGTTCACTTTGCGTTGCGTGTCTGCAAGGTTATTCTCGAGCTCTTTGATTTTGCTCCGATAGTTCGCCTTCGCGCCCGCCTGCAGTTTTTGCACGACGGTGAATGGCCGTTCGCGTGAGGCGCGGCTCCTGACCGCGATGAGATTGCTGTCTCCGGCGAGTTGCTCGACCACGCTTTGAGCGAAACTCAGGTTGCTGTTCAACGGCATGATCAGCCTCTGCCCAATCGTCTGAATCTCTCTCACGGCGAGCTGGTCCTGAATCATATCCGCATCGCCGATCAACACGACGGTGTTTGGCTGTGCGGATGCCTTCAAGCCCGCTTCAGCTGGGCTTTGCTCTGGCTTTTGTTCGGCAGGATTTGCTTGCACTGGTTTTGGCTTTCCATCCGGAAAAGCCGTTTTGAATTTCCCGGCTAATCGGATCGCCAACTGATATTCCATTCCGCTCGGATTGAAATTCCCTGCGATCTGTTCCCCGGTGAATAAAGCCATCATCGCCTCTACCAACTCAGCATTCTTGGACGATTTGATCAGCACGGTTTTGGTAAGTCCGTCCATCGGCGTGCCAGAAAAGGCGCCGCTGAACGCCATGACCAAATTGTCCGCATCGGCCGTGACCACGTCGTCCTTGTTGATGGCAGTTTCATTCAACGCAAGGACCGCCGGGTTTGGTCCCTCCCGCAGTTGTGCGACGTGCTCCATGTCGGCGACGACTTTCGTTGTGTCGAAAGTCAGGCCCCAGGCTTTGAACAATTTGTCCAGAGTCGAACTACTGCCCGATGGCATCATTCCCATTTGGCTGGCTGATCGGTCCAACGCGCAGAGTGGATCAACAAAGGCGACCAGCTTGCCGTCACGCAGGACAAACTGGTCGAGTGCATATTGCGTGGTCTCGGAAATGGCTTTCGGATGGATCACCAGCAGGACTTTGATGTCATCGGGGATCTTGTCCGTCGTGACTTCCACTTGCTTTACATTGAAGTCTCGCTTGAGCTCGCTAATGAACGCCCAGGGCTGCCGCCCCTGCTGGCCTCGTTGCATCATCATCATCGGATTCATCTCGCCCATGACCGGCAGCGAACTCATCACTCCAATGACGGGCTTTTCCCGGTCATGACGCGAGCGATCGCCCGCGAAATGTCATATTCGAGGAGACGCTCACGGTCTGGCGCCAGAAATGGAATCGCCTCCTTCTGGTCGAGCATGCTCACGCTCAACCCGAGATATATTTTCTCTCCCGTGCGGAGTTGCTGACCATCAACTCCATCCAACCGTGCCGAATCTTCCGCATCGGAATCGGGTTCGGGGTCTAACCGCTGGATCTCGATCCGACCTTTCGAAGCCTGCCGGTATTCGCCGAGCAAATCTTCGACGCGTTGCGCGTGAGTCGTCAGGGATACTGGCATTGCGTTTGCGTTTCTGGTGCAGTAAAACCGGATCTGCACCGGCGTATCGAGCTTCGCGAGAATGGCCTTAGTGCCGGGCGAAAGTGCATAGGCCTTCTCGGCTGTGAGATCGATCCGTTGCCTGGCGCGGCCGGCGATCACGTTCACCGCGATCAGGATCAGCACCATCGCGACGACGCCGACTGTCGAATAGAGAACGGTTTCGAGCTGCTTCCTCTTCATGAAATTAAGAGCTACGGGTTATCCGGCACGATGTGCGCGGATGATCACACTGGTCGTGAACAGCGAAAACACGATCAAGGAGAGAAAAAACAAAACGTCGCGTGAGTCGATCACGCCCTTTTGGATACTCTCAAAATGAGTCATCACGCTGAACGCCGCGATGGTTTCGACGAGCCATGGACTGGCCCATTGCGTTAACAAATTCGTGACCGGCGGCCACCCCGCGAGAATGAGGAAGAGACAAATCACCAGCGAGAGAATGAAGCTGACAACCTGGTTGCGCGTCATCGCAGAGGTCATGGCCGAGATCGATAAATAAGTCCCTGAAAGCAGCAGGCTCCCGACATAACTAGCCAGGATCACGCCGTTATCCGGATGCCCGAGATAATTGACCGTGATAACGATCGGGAACGTCAACGCGAGGGCGAGCGCGAGCACCAGCCACGACGCGAGAAATTTTCCCATGATCGCCTGCCACGGGGTGATCGGCATTGTCAGCAACAGTTCGATGGTGCCGAGCCGGCGTTCCTCTGACCACATCCGCATCCCAACCGCGGGAACTAGGAACAAATACAGCCACGGATGCCAGGCAAAGAAGGGGAGGAGATCAGCCTGGCCGCGCTCGAAAAATCCAGCGACCATGAAGGTTAAAAATCCCGAGAGAAGCAGGAAGATGACGATGAAAACGTACGCGACCGGCGAGGCGAAGTAGCCGGTTACTTCGCGTTTTGCAATCGTCAGAATATGCCGCATCCCCTCCGTTCCGCCTCGCTGCTGATGCCGTCCGGCTAATGTGGTGACAGCCGTAGACTGGTGCAATATCGCTTCGCTCATGCGTGGTCGGGTTGTTTCGTTTCAGGCTGGGTAATGTTGCGAAAGACTTCGTCGAGACGACCTTCTTCGGTGTGCAATTCTTCAATTTGCCAATGTTCCCTCGCGGCGAGTTCGCCGATCGCGCGCGCCAGTTCTCCGCGTTGACCGTTCTTCTTCAAATATGCTCGGACAGTCACCGGCAACTCGGCCAGTACGACAGACCTTCCGACATTTGGAATCTGATTTAACTTCTGCGCTACCGACGTCGGACTTCCATCGAGCAGCCGCACGGTTACCGCACCGGCGTACTCTGAGCGCTGCTTCAATTCTTCGGGAGTGCCGTTTGCCACAATTTGGCCACGATCGATGATGATCGCGCGCGAGCATGCCGCCTCGACTTCTTCGAGGATGTGAGTGGAGAAGACAATCGCCTTCGTCTGCCCCATCTTGCGAATTAAAGTCCGCACTTCATGCTTTTGGTTGGGATCAAGGCCGTCGGTCGGTTCGTCCATAATCAACACTTCGGGATCGTGGATGATCGCTTGCGCGAAACAGGTCCGATGCCGGTAGCCTTTCGACAAGGTCTCTACGCTCTGGTGGAGTACTGCGTCTAGGAAACACATCTCGACTACGCGATCGATCGCGCGTTTCTTCGCCTCGCCGCGGAATCCTCGGAGTTCCGCCACAAAGCCAAGAAATCCCAGGACCGTCATGTCCGTGTAGGAAGGCGCGTTCTCGGGCAGGTAGCCGATCAGGCGTTTAGCCGGAATGGGATTGTCGAGCATGCTGAATCCGCCGACAGAAACTTCACCGCCTGATGGCGGGATGAATCCGGTGATCATGCGCATCGTCGTGGACTTGCCCGCACCGTTCGGCCCAAGAAAGCCCAGCACTTCGCCCTTTTTCACCGTGAACGACACGCCGTCCACAGCGATCGTCGCTCCAAATGATTTCCGGAGATTTCGAACTTTAATCATGCAACGGAAAGCCGTTTGCAATTTGTATAACACTCGTTTTTTCCAAATTTCAAGCGTTCATCGGATATTAGTTTGCTTGACCGCCCTGCCGCTCGCCGGTAGAGTCGCGCATTACCGCGTCTCCGGCAAGACGCCCGCGGCACACGGCACCGGCCTTGCCGAAAGCTAGTCGGGACGGGACAAGCGATACAGAGGCCGACTGAGAACTCAACGCGATGGACTTTGCCTGGTCGGACCAACAACGAGAGCTACTGGACGCGGTCGGCCGTTTTGCTAGCCAGCAACTTAACTACGACGTGATCGAGAACGATCGCGAGGGCGTTTTCAACCACGAGGCCTGGAAAAAATGCGGTGACTTCGGCATCCAGGGCTTGCTCGTCCCCACCGAGTACGGCGGGCTCGGCACCGATCCACTCACTACCGTGGCAGCCCTCGAGCGCCTCGGATACGCCTGCAAGGACAACGGCCTGCTCTTCTCGATAAACGCCCACATGTGGACGGCGATCATTCCGCTCGTCTACAACGGTTCCGAAGCACAAAAGAAAAAATACCTGCCCGGCCTTTCTAACGGCACGCTCATCGGCGGCAACGCAATGAGCGAACCAAATAGCGGCTCGGACGCATTCAGCCTCGCCACGACCGCCGTCAAGAAAGACTCTACGTACGTTCTCAACGGCAGCAAAGTCTTCGTCACCAACGGTCCCGTTGCGGATCTGCTCGTCGTGTTTGCCACGGTAGACAAAACGCGCGGGCCGGATGGAATCAGCGCCTTCCTCGTCGAGAAAGATTCGCCGGGGATGAACGTCGCGCGCAAGCTCGAGAAGATGGGTGTGCGCACGTCGCCGATGGCCGAAGTGTTTTTCGAAAACTGCGAGGTGCCGGAAGAAAACTTGCTCGGCAAAGAAGGTGGGGGAGCTTTTCTGTTCACGCGGTCGATGACTTGGGAACGCGGTTGCATCCTGGCAAGTGCGGTCGGGTCGATGCAACGCTTGTTGGAGACGTGCATCCGTTATGCGAACGAGCGCAAACAAGGGGGCCAGTCGATCGGCAAATTCCAGCTAGTAGCCAGCAAAATCGTCGATATGAAGCTGCGCGTCGAGAGTTGCCGAAACATGCTTTACCATTACGCGTGGTTGAGCGGCCACCGCAAGAGCGTGTATCTGGAGGCCGCGATGACCAAGCTGCACATCAGCGACTGCTGGGTGAAATGCTGCGAGGACGCGATCCAGATCCACGGCGGCTACGGGTACATGACCGAGTACGAGGTCGAGCGGGAATTGCGCGACGCCATCGGCAGCAAGCTCTACTCGGGCACGAGCGAAATCCAGCGCAACATCATCGCCTCAATGCTGGGTCTGTGAGCGAATCCCAAGTCGGTCGATGAAGATCCTGGTTCCGTTCAAGAGCGTGCCCGACCCCAACGACGCCACCGTTGTGGGCGCAGCGGCTTCGACGCCCAAGTCGGTGATCAACCCATTCGACGAAATCGCCATCGAGGAAGCGTTGCGGATTCGCGAACGCGGCGAAGCCGCCGAGATCGTGGGCATCACGATCGGGGCGCCTACGGTCGACGAACAAATCCGCGCCGCGCTGGCGATGGGCGTCGATCGTGCCATTCGCATCGATGATTCCCGTGCGCTCGATCCGTACGCGGTGGCGCGCATTCTCCGTGTGCTGATCGAGAAGGAAGCGCCGCACGTCGTGATCATGGGCAAGCAAGCTGTGGACGACGACTCAAACCAAGTGGGGCAGATGCTGGCCGGCTTGTTGCGTTGGCCGCAGGCGACGTTCGTCTCGAAGATCGAGTTCTTGGGCAACAAAACGCGCGCCCGCTGCACGCGCGAGACCGACGCCGGCCTTGAGGTCATCGAAATCAAGCTACCCGCCATCATCACCACTGATCTTCGCCTTAACGAACCGCGCTACGTCTCGCTGCCCGGTTTAATGAAGGCGCGCCGTAAATCAATCGAAGTCCTAACCTGCGATCAGCTGGGAGTGACCGTGCGACCTCTTACCACCGTGATCTCAACTGCGCGTCCACCCAAGCGCGTCGCCGGCACGCGCGTCGAGTCGGTCGAAGAGTTAGTCACGAAACTAAGGCAGGAGGCCAAGGTGCTCTAGCATGGCCGAGTCCCTCGTACTGATCGAACACCATCGCCAACAGGTGAAGCGTCCCTCGTTGCACGCCATCACGCTAGCGCGAAAACTCGGTGGCGAGTACGCGCTACTCGTGCTCGGCCACCGCTTGGACGGGATCGCCGCGTCTCTCGTTTCGTACGGCGCGTGTGCAGTGGTTGTCGCCGACGATCCGGCATTGGCAGAACCGTTGGCCGACCGTTACGCGACAGTGATCGCCGAAGCAGCGCGAAAGCGCGGCGCGAAGACCATCTTGGGAACCTCCTCGACGTTTAGCAAAGACGTCTTGCCGCGCGCCGCTGCGCTGCTTGATGCGCCGATGGTCACCGACGTGGTCGCGATCGAAGAAATGGACGGCTCGATTTCCTACCGACGTCCCATCAACGCCGGCAGCATGTTCGCCATAGTCAAGGTGGAGGGTGACCGCCGCGTGCTCACAGTCCGCGGCACGGCATTCGAGGCGCCTGCGGCGGACGCAGCACCCTGTCCGATCAAACGCTTCGACTTCGACGCCGCTTCGCTTCCCAACGGCACACAATTTATCTCCCGCGAAGAACGCAAGTCCGACCGACCCGACCTAACCGAAGCCCGCGTGGTGGTATCTGGCGGCAGGCCGCTAAAGGACAAGGAAACATTCGAGCGTCTGGTCGGCGGATTGGCGGACGCGTTAGGCGGCGCAATCGGCGCCACCCGCGCCGCAGTCGATGCAGGGATGGCGCCTAACGATTATCAAATCGGACAGACCGGCAAGGTCGTCGCGCCCGAGTTGTACATCGCGCTTGGAATCTCCGGCGCGATTCAGCACCTGGCCGGAATCAAGGATTCGCGGATCATCGTCGCGATCAACAAAGACCCCGACGCGCCGATCTTTCAGATGGCAACTTACGGCTTGGTGGGTGACCTGCATCGGATCGTCCCACAACTCATCGAATCGATTCGCCGAGCCTAAGCCAGAATACGATGACCGATATGAATAACGCCACGCGCGAAGTGTTCGGCAACATCGCGCCGTGGATGCAGGTGGTGTTCTTCGTCATGATGGCGGCGAGTATCGGCGTGCTCGTGTGGCAGGTCGTAGCCCACGTGTGGCTCTGGCGGAAAGGTCAGCCGGGCGGATTCGAGCGCAACTGGCGTGTGTGGATCCAGCGGCTCATCGTTTACGCGCTCGCGCAGAAGCGCGTCCATAAAAAATCGCTCGGCGCTTTGCTTCACCTGCTGCTTTTCAGTGGCTTTGTCGTGCTGACCATCGGCACCACGCTGTTGGGAATCGCTCACGATGGGCCGTACGACTTTCACCACGGTTTGTACTATCTGATCTATGAATTGACGATGGATGTCTTCGGCGTGGCATTTATCGTTGGCTGCCTCCTGGCAATGTATCGCCGTGCCCTACAACGGAAGCCGAGCCTCGGTCATAACCGGAGCGACTGGTGGCTGCTAGGATTGCTTCTCTCGTTAGGTCTTACGGGTTTCGTGGTGGAAGCGCTGCGCATGCATTATACCCAGGTGCAACCGCCAGTGGCGTACTGGTCGATCGTCGGCAGGTTGATCGATGCGACGATCCTGCGCGGCCTCAACGTGGGCAGCGCGCAAACGATGCACCTGGCGGCTTGGTGGCTGCACGCGATTCTGGTGGCGGTATTCTTCGCCACGATTCCGGTGAATCGGTTCCTCCACGTCATCACCGGCCCCATGAATATTGCCGCCCGTCCCGAACGGCCCATGGGCGCGCTCGTGCCGTTGAAGATGGAAGAGGTCGAGCGGACGGGTCGCACGGGAGTCCATCAACTTGCGGATTTCAACCGTCAACAACTGCTCAGCCTTGATTCCTGCATGGAGTGCGGCCGCTGCGAAGATGCGTGTCCCGCGACCGCCACGGGTAAACCTCTTTCACCCAAAGCGGTCGTGATCGATTTGCGCGCTTTGATGTCACGCGGCGGCGGTGACGTGCACGGGACGATCCGTGATGAAACGCTTTGGGCCTGCACGATGTGCCAGGCGTGCGTCCAGGAGTGCCCTGTCTTGATTGGGCATGTCGATTTGATCAGCGACATGCGCCGG
>WNFE01007989.1_pt1 | contig 12082 bp, 13 predicted proteins | sample 5400451 | NCBI WGS metagenome assembly WNFE01 (sample SAMN13153344, study PRJNA577476) | soil metagenome | isolation source: 200 cm saprolite under Douglas fir tree site 2 hole 2 | place: USA:California | collected 2015-04-18
TATCGACGCTGGCCGCGACTGCCTTCTGCCAGGCCATCTCGTCGGTGACGTCGAGAGCGACGAACTGCGCCGCGCCGCCGAGCTCGGCGGCGAGGGCGCGGCCCTTGGCTTCGTCGCGGTCGGCTAGCACAGCCTTGCCGCCCTCCTGCACGACCAGTCGCGCGGTCGCCGCGCCGATGCCCGAGGCGCCGCCGCTTACCAGCACGACCTTGCCGTCAACGCGCGGCAAGAAGCGGCCTCCTCTGCAGGCCGGAGGTTATGGCGCCGTCGGCCACGATCTCCGCGCCGCTCACGAAACTCGAGCGGTCCGACGCCAGCCACAGCACGACCTCGCCCAGCTCGGCAGGCTCGGCCATGCGGCCGATCGGATGGCGCGACCCCAGGAACGCCTTGCCCTGCTCGCGACCTATGGCTTGCCACAGCGGATTGAAGATCGGTGTGTCGACGCCGCCGGGATGCACTGAATTGCAGCGGATGTCGTATTTCTGCTCGGCGCAATAGAGGGCCACGCTCTTGCTCAACAGCCGCACCGCGCCCTTGCTCGCCGAGTAGGCGGTCGGTCCGGCGCCGCCGACCAGGCCCGCGATCGATGAGATGTTGACGATCGAGCCCTTGGCGTTGGGCTTGTCCGGGCCGGTCTTCTTCATGCCCTGGATGGCGTACTTGCAGCCGAGAAAGACGCCTTCGGAGTTGATCGCCTGTACGCGCTGCCAGGCCTCGACGGTGGTCGTCTCGGGGTTGCCCATGCCGCCGGTGATGCCGGCGTTGTTGACCACGATGTCGAGACGGCCCTCGTTGGCCAGCAGGTCGGCCAGCAGGGATTTCCAGGACCCTTCCGAGGCGACGTCGTGGTGCACAAAACGGCCGGGTCCGTCCGTGGCCTCCTGAAGATCGGCCACGACGACTCGCGCGCCGTGGCCTGCCAGCAGCGCTGCCGTCGCCGCGCCGATGCCCGACGCACCGCCCGTGACGATCGCGACCCTTCCCGAAAGTTCACCACTCATGTTGGCTGCGACCATAGCGAGCACCGCTCGGTTCCAGTAGTCTGTCGGACAAGGGAGGATCGCATGGCGAAGCTCGGGGGAGTCGTTCTGGCCGCACTCGCGGCGCTGTCAGTGGCAGCCTGCACCACGACAACGGGAAGAGGCCAGGGCGGAGGACAGGCGGGGTCCGGACTGCAGCCCGCCGTCGCGCCGCCGGGCATGACGGCAGCCCAGGGCGCCGCCTACTGCTCCAAGCTTGCCCAGTCCTACGCCGAGTATGTCGGCACGGTCGGCGGATATCTCGGCGGCTCGACCACGGGAGGCGAAGCCGCCGACCTCGATGCGAGGGTCGCGATCGCCCAGTGCCAGGACGGCAACTACGCCTCCGGCATCCCCGTGCTGCAGCAGAAGCTGCGCGACGCCAGGGTCACGGTGCCGCCACCGCCGACGGCCGGCTGACGCCGCCGGCAAAGAAAAGCCCGGGCGGTTGCCCGCCCGGGCTTCTTGCTGCGTGGCAGCGCAGGCTAGAAGCCGAGCGGCTGCGTGACCCGTGTCCAGCGCCCGCCCTTCACTTCGGCGAGGAACGAGGAGTTCGCGCCCTGGCGGATGTTGGGGCCGAAATTGACCTCGGGGCCGTTGAAGATGTCCTTGTAGCCCTTGATGGCTTCGAGGCCCTTTACGAAGCTGTCGAGCGTCAGGTCCTTGCCGGCGTTCTTCAGTCCCTGATAGGTCAGGTCGGCGGCGACGTAGCCGTAGACCGCGCCGATGTTGGGATCGACATTGAACTTCTTCTTGTAGTTCTCGACGAAGGTCTTGACCGAGGCGACGCTGCTGTCGACGTAGGGCATCTCGGTGAGGCCCATGCCGTAGAAGCCGTCCATGCCCTGCGCCGCGCCGACCACCAGGTCATAGACCGCCGCGGAACCCAGGAAGTCGACGTCGGTCCAGCCGCCCTTTCGTGCCGTCGTATAGGGCACGATCGAATCGCGCACGATGGTGCCCATGATGATCAGGTCGCAGCCAGCCGAGCGCAGCTTGCTGATGGGCGCACTGAAGTCCTGGTCGGTGGGCTTGTGCGCGGCCGTCTCGACGAGCTTGACGCCGAGCTTCTTGGCCTGAATTTCGGCGCCTTCCAGGACTTCCTTGCCGAAGTCGGTATCCTGGTACATCACGCAGATGGCCTTCTTGCCCTTGGTCTTGACGAAGTAGCTGATGCCGGCACGCACCTGGTCGACGTAGGAAGCCGCGCTGTAGAATTTCAGTCGCTCATAGGGCTCGTACATCGAGCGCGCGGCCGACAGCGGGAACAGGTTGGGCACGCCGGCGGCGAACTGGTCCTTGAAGCAGGCATTGTTCATCGGCGTGCCGAGCGGCGCCACGAAGGCGAACACCTTGTCGCGGTTGATCAGCTTGTTGCAGGCCTGCACGGCCTTGGGCACCTGATAGCCCTGGTCCTCGATGATCACGCGGATCTTGCGGCCGTTGACGCCGCCCGCCTCGTTGACCTCGTCGAAGCGCATTTTCACGCCGTTCGACGAGGAGACGCCGTAGGTCGCCGCCACGCCCGACAGGTCGGTAGGCATGCCGAGCAGCACTTCGGTCGGCGTCACGCCGCGCGTCTGCGCCGAGGCGCCCGCCACAGCCACAAGCGATGCCGCGGCCATCGCCAATCCAAGACCCATTGTCGACTTGTTCATCGTTTCCTCCCTTGCCGGTTGAGACTATAGCGGACTAGCCCGCTTCGGCATACATGCCGTCGATCATACCCCTGTACTTTTCGTTCACGAACTTGCGCTTGAGCTTCATCGTTGGCGTGAGCTCGTCGTCCTCGGCGGTGAGCTGCTGCTCGATCAGCCGGAACTTCTTGATCGTCTCGACCCGCGCGAAGCCCTGGTTGACCCGCTCGATCTCCGACCAGATCAGCTCGTTGACCTCGCGCGAGCGGCACAGCGAGGTGAAGTCGGTGAACGGCACGTTGCTGTCCTGGGCGTGCTTGGCGACGTTGTCGTAGTCGATCATGATCAGGCAGGACAGGAACTTGCGCTGGTCGCCGATCACCACGGCGTCGGAGATGTAGGGCGAGAATTTGAGCTGGTTCTCGATCTCCGAGGGCGTGATGTTCTTGCCGCCCGCAGTGATGATGATGTCCTTCATGCGGTCGGTGATCTTGATGTAGCCCTCGTTGTCGACATAGCCGACATCGCCGGTGTGCAGCCAGCCGTCGCGCAAGGTCTCCGCCGTCTTCTGCGGCTGGTTCAGGTAGCCCATGAAGACGTGCGGCCCTTTCAGCAGGATCTCGCCGTCCGGCGAGATCTTCGACTGGGTGTTGGGCGCGGTGATGCCGACGGTGCCGAGCTTGATGCGGTTGGGCATGCCGGTTGCCAGGCCGCAATTCTCGGTCTGACCGTAAACCTCGCGCATGTCGACGCCGAGCGCGCGATACCACTTGATCAGGTCGGGCGCGATCGGCGCGGCGCCGGTGCCGGCGAAGCCCACGCGATGCATGCCGATGGCGCGCTTGATGTTGTCCAGCACCAGGAAGTCGGCAACGCGGTGCAGTCCTTTGAGGACGGCCGAGGGCTGTCGGCCGGCCAGCTCGGCCTCGGCGACCTGGAGACCGATACCGAGCGCCCACCGGTAGGCGGTGCGGCCGATCCAGGTCGCTTCCCTCATGCGGATGGCGATGCCGGAATAGAAGCGCTCCCAGATGCGCGGCACGGCGAAGAAGGTGGTCGGCGCCACCTCGCGGATGTTCGCGGGCACCGTCTCGGCGCTCTCGGCGAAGTTGGCGATGGCGCCCGAGCGCAGCGGCAGGAAGACGGTGAAGGTGCGCTCGGCGATGTGGCAGAGCGGCAGGAAGGCGAGCTGCTCGTCGTCGATGCCGATCGGGATGAAGGCGTCGATATTGCGCAACTGGAAAACGACGTTGCGGTGCGACAGCATTACGCCCTTGGGCGGGCCGGTGGTGCCGGAGGTATAGACCAGCAGGGCGAGCTCGTGGGCCTTGGAGCCGGCGATCAGCTCCTCCCACAGGCCGGGATGTGCCGCATCGTGCGCGCGGCCGAGCGCCAGCAGTTCGTCGAACGGCATGACCAGCGGGTCGCTGAAATCGGCGAGGCCTTCCATGTCGAAGACGAAGACCTTGGCGATCCGCGGGCAGCGTTCGCGCACGTCGATGAACTTGTCGAGCTGCTCGTCGTTCTCGACGAACAGGAAGCGCGAACGGCTGTCGTTCAGGACGTAGTCGACCTGCTTGGCCGAGTCTGTCGGATAGATGCCGTTGCTCACACCGCCGGCGCCCATGGTGCCCATGTCGGCGTAGAGCCATTCGGGCACCGTCTCGGCCATGATCGACACGACCTCGTCGCGCCTGAGGCCGAGCTTCGCCAGGCCCATGCCGGTCCAGCGCGCGCGCTCGCCGTAGTCGCGCCACGAGGTGGCGCGCCAGATGCCGAGCTGCTTCTCGCGGAAGGCGGTGCGGCCGTCCCGCACCTTGACCTGATGCCAGAACAGCTTGGGAATCGTGTCGCAGCCTTCGATCTCGATCCGCCCGTCCAGGCCCGCCATCGCGCTCTCCGTCATCTCCCGGTTCGCTATCGCCATGTCTTGCGCTTCTTCCAGCGCCGCTGTCCGCGCGCGCCCTGTTCCTTGATGCCGAGATAGAATTCCTTGATGTCTTCCTTCTGCATCAGCCGCGCACAGGTGTCGGCCATGACGATGCGGCCGACCTCGAGCACGTAACCGAAATCGGCGGTCTGCAGCGCCATGTTGGCGTTCTGCTCGACCAGCAGGATGGTGACGCCGAGCTCTCGGTTGATGCGCACGACGATGTCGAAGATGTCCTTCACCAGCTTGGGCGAGAGGCCGAGCGAGGGCTCGTCGAGCAGCATCAGCCTGGGCCGCGCCATCAGCGCCCGGCTGATCGAGAGCATCTGCTGCTCGCCGCCCGACAGCGAACCGGCGCGCTGGTCGGCGCGCTCGCGTAGCACCGGGAAATAGCCGAACACCGCCTCGAGATCCTGGGCGACGCCGTCGGCGTCGCGGCGGGTGTAGGCGCCCATGCGTAAATTCTCGCGCACGCTCAGGAACGGGAAGACCTCGCGGCCCTCCGGCACATGGCTGATGCCGAGCCGCATGACCTTGTCGGGATCGACGCCGCGGATCTCGCGGCCCTCGAAGGCGACGCTGCCCTTCTGCGGGTCCATGACGCCGCAGACGGTCTTGAGCACCGTGGTCTTGCCGGCGCCGTTGGCGCCCAGGATGGTGACGATGCCGCCCCTGGGGACCTCGAACGAGACGCCGCGGATGGCCATGATCGGCCCATAGTACGTCTCGACATTGGTGACCTTGAGGATGGGATCCGACATCGTCGCTTCAGCCCCCGAGATAGGCGCGGACGACTTCGGGATGGGCCTGCACCTCGGCCGGCGTGCCCATGGCGATCGGCCGGCCGTAGTTCAGCGCCAGCACCCGATCGGACACCGCCGAGACCAGGCTCATGTCGTGCTCGACCATCAGCACGGTGATGCCTAAAAGGTCGCGGATGTCCTGGATCCAGAAGGCCATGTCCTCGGTTTCCTCGACATTGAGGCCGGAGGACGGTTCGTCGAGCAGCAGCAGCTTGGGATCGGTGCACAGCGCGCGGGCGAGCTCGGTCACCTTGCGCACGCCGTAGGGCAGGTTGACGATGAAGCTGTCGCGGTATTGCTGCAGGTCGAGGAAGTCGATGGCCTTCTCGACGGCCTCGCGATGCTCGAGCTCCATGCGCTGCACCGACGGCAGGAACAGCAGCTCGGAGAAGAAGCTGGATTTTTTGTGCGCATGCCGCGCCAGCAGGAGGTTCTGCAGCAAGGTCGCATGCTCGAACAGCTCGATGTTCTGGAAGGTGCGGGCGATGCCGAGTGCTGCGATGCGGTGCGGCGCCACATTGGTGATGTCGGCGCCGTCGAAGGCCAGCTTGCCGCCGGTCGGCTCGTAGATGCGGCTCACCAGGTTGAAGATGGTGGTCTTGCCGGCGCCGTTGGGGCCGATGATGGTGAAGACCTCGCCCTTCTCGACGGCGAAGCTCACGTCATCGACAGCCTTGATGCCGCCGAAGTTGATGGAGAGGCTGTCCGCGGTGAAGAAGCTCATCGCAGGCGCTCCGACCGCATGTAGCTCTTCTGGCGCTTGAAGGTGGCGCTCTTGTACATCGGGAAGGTCGAGAAGAAGATCCGGATCTTGACCCACCGCCCGTACATGCCGAGCGGCTCGAGCAGGATCACCAGCACCAGGATCAGGCCGAAGATGCCGGCTTCCACGCCGGGCTTCCTGAGGAAGTTGCCGACCGCCTCGCCCAGGATGCCGATCGGTGCAATGCCGGTGGCCGCCGCGGCCTCGGCCATGCTCTGCGGAATCGAATCGCGCAGGATGGCGATGACCGGCGGCAAAAGGGCCACGAAGATCGCGCCGAACACCGCGCCGTGCAGGGAGCCCAGCCCGCCCACGATGACCAGCAGCAGGAACTGGATCGACAGCAGGATGGTGAAGATGTCGGGCGCTAGATAGGCGATCTTGTGCGCGAACAGGGCGCCGGCGAGGCCCATCAGAGCGGCCGAGTAGGCGAAAGCCATGGATTTGTAGATCGCGAGATTCACCCCCATCGACTGGGCGGCGATCTCGCTGTCACGGATGGCGATCCAGGCGCGGCCGGTCGGCGAGCGCAGGAGGTTGCGCGTCAGCCACAGCGCCAGCACCAGGAAGAACAGGCAGAGGTAGTAGAACGAGCGGTCGTCGTCGAAGGGCACGCCGAGGATCGTCGGCTTGGCCACCGGCATGCCGGCGAAGCCGTGCGTCACCGATTCCCATCGACTGAACACCTCCTGGATGATCACCGAGAAAGCCAACGTGGCGATGGCGAGGTAGATGCCGGTCATGCGCAGCGCCGGCAGGCCGACCACAAGTCCGGAGGCCGTGGTGATCAGCACGGCCAGGACCACCGACGGGATCCATGGCATGCCATGTTTCAGGAAGAAGGCGTGAGCGTAGGCGCCGATGCCGAGGAATGCCGCGTGTCCCAGCGAGACCAGTCCGGTATAGCCGACCAGCACCATCAGCGAGATCCCGCAGATAGCGTAGATGAACACCCAGGTCGTCTCGCCGACATAGTATTCGGAAAGCAGGAAGGGCAGCGCGAGCACGGCCACGCCGAGCAGGCCGTACCACGAGGCGTCGACATTGTCGCGGAACAGGCGGATGTCCTGCGCGTAGGACGTTTTGAACAGGAAACGCATCGCCCGCGCCTACACTTTCTTGCGGGTCAACATGCCGAACAGGCCTTGCGGCCGGACGATCAACATGAGCAGCAGCACGATGTAGGGCGCCGTGTCCTTGAAGCCGTCGGGCAGGGTAGCGCCGGCATAGAGCTCGATGAGGCCGATGATGATGCCGCCGACCAGTGCGCCCGGGATCGAGCCGAAGCCGCCCAGCACCGCCGCGGCGAAGGCTTTCAGCGCGACGGCAAGTCCCATGTTGATGTCGATCAAGGTTACTGGGGCGAGCAGGATGCCGGCGGCCGCCGCCACGCCGGCCGAGATCGCCCAGATCAGGGAGAAGATCAACTTGACCGGGATGCCCATGTAATAGGCAGCGAGCTGGTTCTGCGATGTCGCCTGCATGGCGACGCCGAGCCGCGTGTGATTGAAGAAGGCGTAAAGCGCGCCGCACAGGATCAGCGTGCCGACGATGATCGACAGATACTGGTGACTGAGCGTGACGTCGCCGATGGTGGTCACGCCGCCGAACGGAGTCGGCAGGGTGTAGATCTCCGAACCCCAGGTGACGCTGGCGAAGGTGCGGAACATGGCGCCCAGCCCGATCGTCAACATGACGATGGCGAATTGCGGCTGGCCGATCACCCGGCGCAGCACCACGGCATCGAGCAACGCGCCGAGGGCGCCGATCGTCACCACGGAGATCAGGAAGGCGAGCCAGTAGTCGAGCCCCCACCAGACCACCGCCATGTAGGCGACGAAGGCGCCCAGCATGAGCAGATCGCCCTGGGCGAAGTTGACGAGCTCCGTTGCCTTATAAATCAGCACGAAACCCAACGCGACCAAGCCATAGATGCAGCCGACCGCAAGCCCGTTGAGGGTGAGTTGCAGGGTGAGTTGCAGAAAAATAACCAGTGTCCAACCCCTGCTGTCGGGCGGTCTGCTGCCGCCTTGTTGCCTACCAATATGAACAGCTGTTCAGCGCTGTCAACGCGCTAGGCGACGATCCGGTAAAGTGTAACAACGGAGCAGGAGGCGCCCGATGGCCGTTGGAGAGTCAGCCCAGCCGCATTTGCCCGAGGCGGTGCCGGCAAGCCCGTTTTACACCGAAGAGCACGAAGCCTTCCGCAGCACCGTCCGCCGCTTCGTCGAGCGTGAAATCATGCCTCACGTCGACCAGTGGGACGAAGCCGAGGAGTTCCCGCGCGAGCTCTATCGCAAGGCAGCCGCCGCAGGGCTTCTGCAACTGGGCTTTCCCGAAGAGTACGGCGGCGTGCCGACCGATCCGTTCTTCGGCATCATCAAGGCCGAGGAAATGGCGCGCCACGCCAGCGGAGGGCTGAACGCCAGCCTCAACAGCCACACGATCGGCTCCCCGCCGATTGCCGCGCTCGGACCGGAATGGATGAAGCGCAAGGTCCTGCCCGAGGTGCTGGCGGGCGAGAAGATCAGCGCGCTTGCCATCACCGAGCCGTCGGGCGGCTCCGATGTCGCCAACCTCAAGACCACGGCGCGCCGCGACGGTGATCATTATGTGGTCAATGGCTCCAAGATGTTCATCACCTCGGGCATGCGCGCCGATTACTACACCGTCGCCGTGCGTACCGGCGGGCCGGGCGCCGGCGGCGTGTCGCTGCTGCTGATCGAGCGCGACCGCGCGGGTTTCGGGCGCACCAAGCTCAAGAAGATGGGCTGGTGGGCGTCCGACACTGCCCAGCTCTTCTTCGACGATGTGCGGGTGCCGGTCGACAACCTGATCGGCCAGGAGAACAAAGGCTTCATCGGCATCATGCTGAATTTCAACCAGGAGCGGCTCGGCATGGCGGCCGGCGCCTGCGGCTACGCCAAGGTCTGCCTCGACGAGGCGATCGCCTATGCCCGCGAGCGCCACACCTTCGGAAAACCGCTGATCGCCAACCAGGTCGTGCGCCATCGCCTGGTCGACATGGCGATGCGTATCAACGCCGTGAAATCGACGCTCGAGCTTTTGGCCTGGCGGGTCGGGCAGGGTGAGAAGCCGGTGGCCGAGATCTGCATGCTGAAAAACCTCGCGGCCTCGACCCTGGAGTTCTGCGCCAACGAGGCGATGCAGGTGTTCGGCGGCGCGGGCTACCTGCGCGGCGCCAAGGTCGAGCGCATCTATCGCGAGACCAAGGTGATGTCGATCGGCGGCGGCTCGGTCGAGATCATGAAGGATCTCGCGGCGCGGCAGATGGGTCTTTAGAGCAATGGCCAATCCAACCAATCCCCTGGCCGACCGCGCGCAGCGTTTGGCGCTGTTCCAGATGTGGTTCTCCGACACCATCCCCCACAGCAAGGCGCTGGGCATCAAGATCGTCGACGCGCGGCGTGGCTTTGCCTCCATGCGGCTGGACTGGCGGGAGGAGCTGGTCGGCAATCCCGAGACCGGCGTGCTGGCCGGTGGACCGCTGACGGCCCTGCTCGACGGCTGCTGCGGCATGTCGGTGGCGACTTTGCTGAAGGAGCCCAAGCCGTTCGCCACGCTCGACCTGCGCATCGACTATGTGAAGCCCGCGACGCCGGGCCAGGCGGTGATCGCCGAGGCGGAGTGCTACCGCATCACGCACTCGGTCGCCTTCACCCGCGCCTTCGCCCATCACGGCGACGCCAAGGACCCGATCGCCGCTGCTGCCGGCACCTTCATGCTGGGCACCAAGGGCGAGGTCACGCGTCCGCAGTCGATCGGCGGCGAGGCAATGCGCCTGGCGATCAAGCCATGAGCACGCTGCTCGAGCGCCTGGCCGAAGTGCGCAAATCGGGCGACGTGGCCCGGCTCGCCGAGGCGATCCCCTATGCGCGCTGGATGCGGATCGCGCCGGAGAACGGCACCGGCGAGTTGTTGACCCGCATGCGCTTTCACGACGACCTGATCGGCAACACCTTCCTGCCGGCGATCCATGGCGGCACGCTGGGCGCCATGCTGGAGATGGCGGCGATCTTCCATCTCTTGTGGGAGACCGAGACCGAGACGGTGCCCAAGATCGTCAACATCACCGTCGACTACCTGCGCTCGGCGCGGCCGGTCGACGTCATCGCCTCGGCCAAGGTGACCAAGCAGGGAAGGCGCATGGTCAACGTCTTCGCCGAGGCCTGGCAGGACGACCGGTCCAAGCCGGTCGCCACGGCCAATGCGCATTTCCTGGTGATATCGTCCGACGAGGCGCCGCCGTCGCTATAGGGCGTCAAGCCAGCGGATGGGCGAGGTCGATGCCGTAGCGCTTGGCGTTTCTCGCCATGTAGGCGTCGCGCGCTTCCACTGTCTCTTCGCGCGCCGCCGCGGCCACCATGTCGAGGTAGGTGTGCCAGCCCATGGCGTTCAGCTTCACGAAGCGTTCGAGCACGGGCAGGTGCTCGAGCGTCAGCGCGACGCCGCCTTCCGCCGGTGCGAGGCTCAGCGTCAGGTAGGACTCGGGATAGGGTGACACCTCATCGCCCGGATTGAACACGTTCCAGGTGTAGGCCAGACGCTGCGGCGGGTTCCACTGCGTGACCACGCCCTTGATGTGGCCGCCCATCAACTCGACCTTGCCGCCGACCTGCGGCTCGATGCCGCCGGCGCCGTACCAGCCGGGCAGCCACCTGGTGTCGGTCAGCACCCCCCAGACCTTCTCCGGCGATGCCGCCAGCAGGCGTTCGAAGCGCACCATATGCGCATGCGTGAATTGCGCGTCCTGGCTCATGTATTTTTCCGGCTGATGCAGTAAAGAACGCCCCGCATGGATTATGATTCCTTCAAGACCGAGCGTGACGACACGGTGCGCGACGGCGCCGGCTTTGAGGCCTATCGCCGGCCGGGCGACCTGATCGATTCACAGCACCCCAAAATCGCGGCCTATGCAAGGCGGGTGGCGGGCGAGGGCCGTGACCGCGAGCGGGCGTTGCGCCTTTATTACGCCGTGCGCGACGACCTGCGCTACGACCCCTACAACACGCCGATGAAGCGCGAGGCCTATCGCGCCAGCACCACGCTGGCTGCGGGACACGGTTATTGCGTGAACAAGGCGGGTCTGATGGCGGCGGTCTGCCGCGCCGTCGGCATCCCGGCCCGTGTCGGCTACGCCGACGTGCGCAACCACATGACCACCCAGCGGCTCTCCGATCTGATGGGCAGCGATATCTTCTTCTATCACGGCTACACCGAAGTCTGGCTCGACGGACGCTGGCTGAAGGCGACACCCGCCTTCAACAAGGAGCTGACCGAGCGCTTTGGCCTAAAACCCCTGGAATGGGACGGCGTGGCCGATTCGATCTACCACCCGTTCGATCTCGGCGGGCGGCGTCACATGGAGTACCTCGCCTATCGCGGGGTCTTTGCCGACATCCCGTTCGAGGAAATCCGCGGCGCCTTCCGTCACTACTATCCCCGCATGACGCGGCAACAGGAGGAGATGCCGCTTGGCGGCGATTTCGGCGCAGAAGGTGCGTTGGAGGCGACCAGGAAGTGAGTCTCGTTCTGCGTTGCTCACGGTGCTGAGCGCACGGCTGTTGCGCCCCAGGCCGCGGACCCCGAAACTGAATCCATAAAGGAGAGGGAACAGGAAATGCCCAATATGCTGAAGGACAAGGTCGTGCTGGTCACCGGCGCCGGCGGCGGCATCGGCCGCGAGATGGCGCTGCTGGCGGCCAAGGAAGGCGCCAAGGTGGTGGTGAACGACCTCGGCGGCGCGGTCGACGGCGAGGGTGGCGGCAGCGCCACGCCGGCGCAGAAAGTCTGCGACGAGATCGCGGCGGGCGGTGGCAAGGCGGTGCCCAACGCCGACAGCGTGACCGATCCGGCCGGTGCCGAGCGCATGGTCAAGGCCGCGGTCGAGAATTTCGGCAAGATCG
>WNFE01003242.1_pt1 | contig 12080 bp, 16 predicted proteins | sample 5400451 | NCBI WGS metagenome assembly WNFE01 (sample SAMN13153344, study PRJNA577476) | soil metagenome | isolation source: 200 cm saprolite under Douglas fir tree site 2 hole 2 | place: USA:California | collected 2015-04-18
AGCCATTGGGAGATAGTGGTCATGCAACAAAATGGCAGGACAGGCATCACTGTGCGGGGACCAGAGACGAAAGCGACAACTGCACACTGTCCTCCTAACGCTGAGTTTGTTGGCATCACATTTAAACTTGGCGCATGTATGCCACTTCTGCCTACGGGAGATCGTTTGGATGGAGAGGTGATCCTACCTGAAGCTACGAGTAAGTCCTTCTGGTTGAATGGCTCTGCGTGGCAATTTCCTGACTATGACAATGCTGACACGTTTGTCGAGAGGCTGGTGCGTGACGGTCTGCTCATTCGCGAGCCAATCGTAGATGCTGCCTTACAAGGTCAACTGAAAGAACTGTCTAGACGCACCATCCAGCGTCGTTTCTTGCGTGCCACCGGGTTAACGCTGAGCTATGTTCGTCAAATCGAACGCGCGCGAGAGGCAGAGGCTCTCTTAGAGCGAGGAGTGTCTATCCTCGACATAGTTGATCAGACTGGCTATGCCGATCAGCCGCATCTGACGAGATCGCTCAAGCGTTTGATCGGACGGACACCAGCTCAGATCATTAGTAGACGCAAATCTCAGTAGCTGTCGTTTTTGTTCAAGACAGAACCCTTACGCAGAGTTATAATCCATGTGCTAATACTTGACAACAAAAGGAGAATAACATGAGAAAAATTATCGTCCTCTCTTTCATCACACTTGACGGCGTCATGCAGGGACCTGGTGGGCCAACAGAAGATACCAGTGGGAACTTTACGCATGGTGGATGGGTGGTTCCCTACTTTGATGATTTTGTTGGCAAGATCATGGAAGAGCAAATGAGTAAGCCATTTGATCTCCTACTCGGGAGAAAAACATTTGAGATATTTGCAACCTATTGGCCACATGCTGACGGTGGAAAAAACCCAATCAATGAATCAACAAAGTATGTTGCTTCGAATACGCTGACAACACATGAGTGGAGGAAGTCGGTCTTTTTCAAGGGCAATGTTGTGGATGAAATACGCGCACTCAAACAACAAGATGGTCCTGACTTACAAGTGCATGGGAGTGGTAATCTCATTCAGACGTTACTCGCGCATGATTTGGTCGATGAATTTTGGCTCAAAATCTTTCCTGTGACAGTCGGGAAGGGAAAACGCTTGTTTGAGAAAGGGACGCTTCCCGCTTCTTTTACCCTGGTTGAATCTCAATCTTCACCATCTGGAGTGATTATTGCTACCTTCAAACGTGCGGGAGAACTCAAAACAGCATCAGTGGATCAGTTGCCTGATCATTTACGATGAAGCAAGCCTCAAAGCCATCCTGAACGCGGTGAAGGACTTCTGAACAGACATGAGTCATCCCGAATTTGAGGGATGGGCTTGTGAAGGAAGCGGGCATTTCTCGCACAGGAGTGAAGAAATGCCCGCTTCGGCTATCTACGAGAGAAGCTACTAAAGCGGTTAGGCCATCACGGACTGCTGGGAGGGAATTTTCCTGAGGGAGAGGAAAGAGCAGAAGGAGAGAAGTAAAGCTCTTCCACGCCCAAAAAGATCTAAAGCTGCTTTGAATGATGGAACGAGCATTCCTCTTTTGCTTGTTTCTCTAATTGTTAGCTGTCATGCTGGTCTTGCTGCACGGTCTGGAAGCAGATGCGCCTGTGACCAGGAGCATCCTGGCCTTGGGAGCCTCGTTCGCATGGGGAGCTGGCCCCCCTGTCAGGTGAGCGTGACAGAGATCACCGGAAGGCTTCGGCGAGATCGCCGCTCCCAACGCGGGGGAAAGGTTTGCCAGAGCCGACTCAAAGCCAGGCGCAGACGGGCGAAGGGAGCGTGGGCCTGGCGGCAGTGTCGGCCCGTGCGATGGCAGTAGCGGCGCAGAAGCCAGCGGCACAACGACGCGTAGCAGGGGGAAAGCAGCGTGAGCAGAAACGCGTAGGCCAGCGTCGAAAGCCGGGAGGAGTTTCTCTCGTGACTCCCAATCCCACAGACGCGGACTCTGGAAAGCCAGCTCGCTTTTGTTTTCCTTCCAGGTCAATTCGATCTGCCAGCGACGCGCGTAGGCAAACATGATCCCCCAGGCATCCTCGGAGCAGGTGATCGGCTCGTTGGTCAGCAGGTACCAGGGCAAGCCTCCGAAGCTATGGGCGATCACCAGCCACAGGGGGTATTCAGGATGATCGGGGTGACGCACGGGCAAGGCGAGAATGCTGGCCGTCACCCACTGATGGCGACGGCAGTCCCACACCGTCCGTTCTTGCCACCCTCGCTTGCCGCGCGCGATTTTCCAGGCCGCCCGCCGATTGCCCTGCGCATCCACCAAGTGATACTCTTTCTTCCAGCGCAGCACGAAGCGCAGCGTGAAAGCAAAGAGCAGACCGAGCCAGAAACTGCTGGCGAAGCCCTGATCAAAGACGTGCAGGACCCATCCTCCCCATTGGAGCGCCACCTGGAGCAAGAGCTTGCCTTGTTCATCGCGTTTGAAGGAGGCGCGAGCACCACGACTGGTCCACCAATGCATGCTTGCCAGATCGGGGGGATCGTGCTGCTGGTCGCGGCCCACCAGGATCACCGCCAGCCAATGCAGGCCAGGCACGAAGATGGGACCTCGTGGCGGGGTGTAGTAGCCCTTCTTGATATGGGTCAGTCGGGCGGCTTTACTGGAACGCGACTTCGCCAAACTCTTCGGGTGCGATGCTTTCCGGCTTCTCCCACGCACTCTCGTCCCAAATGGGAAGCCGCATCCACCCCGGCGTCTTTCCACTTCTTCAACCGGCGCGTGGCCCGCTCCCAGAGAAACGCTCGGATCAGTTCGGCGGACCATTTCACGCAATGCAACAGCCGCGAGAGGCGCTTGGTGCCAGCGGGCGCTTTGTCGGGCGTGTCTAGATATCCCCCCATTTCCGAGAGCAGCAACCCGTTGACCCGATCACGAAATGTCAGGATTACCGCAATCGTCTGCACAAACGTGCGCACCAGCCGCTTATCAATCCTGGCATCCAGTTCCATGAGCAAGGGGGCCAGAAACCGGGCCAGGGCTGCGTACAATCCCTGCGCCATGTCTGCGGCGTGATATGGAGGAACTTGTGGCTTCTCTACAGGTGTGAGATACTGAGTGGACATGAAAACACCTCCTGGATCAACTGGTTGAGTTTGTTCGGAAACTCTCTTCCAGCTTATCTCAGGAGGTGTCTTTTTACGAGCCCATCCTTAAAATCTGGGATGACTCATGTCTGTTCAGAATGACAACCTCCGAAAATTCCTGTCAGTTCCGAGTTCTTCAGGGGAACTCATCAACTACTTTGTGGGCTATGACAGCTTCGTTCATTTCTCCCCGAATTTACAAGGTGCTGATGAAAGAAGCCAGTTGGGGAGCGATTTCTCCAGGCTCCCACTGGTCGATTCCTACCATTCGCGCCGAATTTCTCTGTTTCACCTGAAAAATCGTCGAACATTCACACTATTTACCAGCGGGGCCACGGCTCATGACACTGTCCATGACGCTTTCATGACGCTTCCTGCTTACACTAGGATCAGGAAGGGCGAGGTGCAGGAGCTGGGCTGTGGCGTGAGGAACGGCTCTTCCACCGCTCGATCTCGCCCCGTGGAAGCCTCACGCGAGCGCATGGAACGGGCATGTCCAGGCCCCTCAGCCCAAGGGACAGCAGGTTCGCGCATCCCGTGGGAGCTGCAAACACAATCTGGAGGATTTTATCGTGCGTGCCATCGTCAGAAAGGTGACTTTTCAGGTGGACGCCGCATCGCGTGAGCGATCGGCGCGTGGGTGCGATAGGTGTCGGTGTGGATGGAACGTAGCCCCAAGCAGTGACGCCGATCAGACACGGCGTGACGATCCTGGGAGGCAACCTCCCGGCAGCCCGCACGTGCGCACACACCCGAGCACGGCGGCAGGCTGCAGACCCACGCGTGGACACCTGCAAGCAGCGTGTCGCCCGCTGTAGCTCTCTGGGAAGCCTCTCTGGCCACACAATGGTTGTGGGCACGCACGTGGGCGCCGATGCTCTTCGGCTCCGACAAAGAAAGAAGGAGAAGCCAACATGATCTCTGCGGCATTTCCATACCAAAAGCAACGGCGGCGGGTCCTGGGCCGCGAGATGGCGTACGTGGAGGTGGGAGCGGGCGACCCCATCGTGCTGCTGCACGGCAATCCCACCTCGTCGTACCTCTGGCGCAACGTGTTGCCGCACCTGCAGCCACGAGGCCGCTGCATCGCCCCCGACCTGATCGGCATGGGCGATTCCGACAAGCTGCCTGACAGTGGCCCCGGCTCGTATCGCTTCGTCGAGCACCGCCGCTACCTCGACGCCCTGCTCGAGGCCCTGAATGTGCACGAGCGGGTCACCTTCGTCGTCCATGACTGGGGCTCGGCCCTCGGCTTCGACTGGGCCAACCGCCACCGCGAGGCCGTCAAGGGTATCGCGTACATGGAGATCGTGCGGCTGCGGACCTGGGACACGCTCGGACGACTGATCCCGCGTCCAGTCTTGCAGGCGCTGCGTTCCGAGGCCGGCGAGGCGATGATCCTGCGAGACAACCTCTTCGTCGAGCGGCTGCTGCCGGAGGGCGTCCTGCGCGCCCTCTCCGTCGAGGAGATGGCGCAGTACCGACGGCCGTTCGCCGAGCCCGGCGAGGGGCGACGGCCGACGCTGACGTGGCCCCGGGAGATCCCCATCGAGGGCGAGCCCGCCGACGTGGCTGCGATCGTGGCCGCCTACATGGACTGGCTGGCGACGAGCGGTGTGCCCAAGCTGTTCGTGAAGGGTGAGCCCGGTGCGAGCCTCGCCAGCGGCGCGGATCTCGACTTCGTCCGCGGGTGGCCAGCGCAGGCCGAGGTGACGGTCGCGGGGATCCATTTCCTCCAGGAAGATTCGCCGGACGAGATCGTGCGGGCCATCGCTGACTGGATGGGGGCGTTGGGCTGACGGGGGCCACGCAGGGCCACGCTGGCGCGGCCTCGTACTGCTGGCCGTCGTCCTCGGGCTCCCGGCTGGTGCCCTGGTCATCGGCGAGCACCAACGCAGCTGATTGTACAACCGCCATCACAAGAAGGACCACCATGAACCCTATCTCGTACCGCACGGTGCTGGTCGATGGCCTCACGGTGTTTTATCGCGAGGCCGGAGAAAAGCAAGCACACACACTGGTCTTACTGCACGGGTTTTCGTCGTCATCCCATATGTTTCGCAACCTGCTTCCAGCACTCCCGAGCACTTCCATGTCGTGGCGCCCGATTATCCGGGGTACGGCTATAGCGATTGTCCGAGTGTCGAACACTTCACCTACACGTTCGATCACCTGGAAGAAGTGGTGGAACACGTCCTCGACGCGCTCAACCTCAAGCGCTTCAGCCTCTACGTCCAGGATTATGGTGCTCCCGTGGGATTTCGTCTGGCTGTCAAACATCCAGAGCGCATTGAGGCTCTGATCAGCCAGAACGGCAATGCCTACCTAGAGGGATTGACCTCCTTCTGGGAGACGGCGTGGCCGTTCTGGTCCCACCGCACCGCCGAAACCGAGCAACCGATCCGAAGGTTGTTCACACCCGAGGCCACGCGCTGGCAATACCTCCAAGGGGTACGCGAGCCAGAGCATATCAGTCCCGATGCCTGGACGTTGGATCAGTGGGGACTGGATCGTCCAGGCAACGTCGACATCCAACTGGCCCTCTTCCAGGACTATCGCACCAATCCAGAGCGCTATGCCGAGTGGCAGGAGTACTTCCGGCGCTCTCAGCCGCCGCTCCTGGCCGTGTGGGGCAAGCATGATCCCATCTTTGGACCGGCCGGGGCAGAGGCCTTCAAGCACGATGTGCCAGACCTCGATTCCCATACGCAAGAGCGCCGTATGGACGCGCCATTCACCAAGCAAGGGATTCTCTTGGAGTTTGCGGATCTCGTTCCGAACCTTCAGCGTCGCTTTGCGTACCCCCTTGTGTGTCTTTGGCTTCGCATCTAAGCCTGCAACCCCCTCCTCAGTCCAGCGCTGAAGGGTGTCATAGATGGTGTGTCGTGAGGTCGCAAGGTACTCGGCAATAGACGTGATCGACCACACATCTCGCATGCAATCGTATGGCTGCCAGTTTGCGCTCTGCCGGGTCAGGAATCTGGTGCCAGGGCTGGTAGCGCCTGGACTGGAGGGAACGCGGAGGCGAAGCGGTTGCAATGTGTTTGATGCTCTTATGATCTGGCCTTCTGCCGTAACGAATGTAGCACACCTCGGCAATTTCTCGCCAACTCATGGTAGGAAGCTCAACGTGCAAGTCTACGATGAGTTGGCGTATCTCTGGTGGCAGTGTCTTGCCAGTTTCTCTCGCTCCGCCTTGCTCCCCAGACGAGAACAGGCTTTGCATCCCAGAGCGTTCAAACTCATCCGCTTTGCGGGACAGCGTGCGTTGGGGGACATTGATTTCCTTTGCTCGCTCCACTGCGGTTTCGTGGAAAAGGACGAGGGGTCTAAATCTAGATGAGGAAATAGACCTACTCACAACGTAAACAACGAATGAGTCACGAACCTTGTTGTTCTTCGTGGAAATACATATCCATACCACTTTTTTGATGAAAGGAATGTAGATCATGAAGGTACAACGAGTACGCCCTCCCAATACCGATCAAATTCGTTGGATCGTGCTTGATGATGAGTTTGTCCCGATCCAACCCATTTGCTCGTACCTGACGTTTCTCGATGACCTGGACCGGAGTCCGAATACAATCCGATCCACTGCCCACCATCTCAAGCTTTTCTGGGAATATCTCCGTGACGAGAATCTGTGCTGGACAGAGATGAATGTTGCCCGCCTTGCAGCATTCATTACCTGGTTGCGCAGATCGGAAACAGAAGTCATTTCCATTGAGAGCAAGCCAGCCAAGCGAACCAATGCTACCATTGATCAGATTCTCGGTGCCGTCCACAGCTTTTACCAGTTTCACATGCGCCTGGGTACTGTTTCGGACCTTCCCTTGTATCAGTTGTCCATGCCAAACCGCAGACAGTACAAGCCATTTCTGCACGGCATTGTGAAAGCGAAACCAGAGCAGAGGAGAGTCATTTCGGCCAAGCGAGAGCGGAGACTTCCCAAAACACTGACCATCGAACAGGTAGAGACGCTCATTGATGCCTCTACACATGTTCGAGACAAGTTTTTGCTTACACTTCTTTTCCAGTCGGGTATGAGGATCGGCCAGGTGCTTGGTCTCAAACATGCAGACCTCTCGGTGGAAGATGGTTCTCTTCAGATTGTTCCGCGTTCCGACAATCCGAATGGCGCGCGTGCGAAGACCAGAAATCCCTATGTCATTCCGGTGCTGCCCGAGGTCATGCGGCTTTACACCGATTACCTCATCGAGGATCTGGGAGCGCTGGAAGTCGATTCCCTTCCCAATTTTGTCTTTGTGAATCTGTGGGAAGGCGACATTGGGCGTCCCATGACCTACGAGTCGGTCATGTCCCTTGCAAAGCGACTTTGCACTCGGACGGAGATCAGCTTCACGCCACACATGCTTCGCCATACGAGAGCCACCCTCTGGATTCGCGGAAAGCAGATGTCGTTGGAAGAAGCTTCTCGGCTGCTCGGACATGCCAGCGTCCAGACTACCCATGACACCTACGTCCATTTGACCGCAGAGGACCTCCGAGCGGCTCTCACCAAAGAAGGAGGCCATGATGTCAGTTAGCTCCCTCTCCTGGTCAGAAAAGCGCCAGCAATCGCTAAACGCTCACCTCCAAGATCTCTTTGCTTCCGATGCCTGGCGCGTTGGCCCGCCGCACAAGCCTGAAAGGCAAAGCACCCTGGACTTCTCGCCCCTCCAGTCCAACCCACTCAAGATTGAACTCAAGTACGCGGTCTGGTGCAAATTCCAGCGCAAGGAGTGGGATCTCGAAGGGGGCAGGAACGACAGAAATCGCCAATGTCTACGCACCATCACCACCTGGCTCAATCGCGTCGCCCCAGGCGGGCAATCGTTGCTGGAGAAAAGCCTGGCTCAGTGGGAACTTTCCCTGCGGTCCTTTCTGATCGAAACAGGGAAGTACCGAGTGGATCGCCCCCCCAACAAATATGTCAACGCGCAGCAAATCCTGGTGTACCATCAGGATCGAGAAAACGAGGTGGTTCGCTGGTTTCGCCAGATGTATCGGATCGTGGCTGATGCCTACGACGACCGGCCCGAGGTGGAGAAAGAGATCTGGGATCTGCACAAAATGGGCCTGGAGGTCAACATGGCTGGCACTTCTCACCACTTGAATTTTACGCGTATCTCCCAGCTCTGGCTTCGAGACCTCGTCAAGGAGTACATGCGATACAACCTCGCCATTCACAGCCCCGGAGACTGTGTGAGCAAGCTCACCGCCCTGAATGCTTTCTCACATTTTCTGGCACAATATCATCCGCATCTCGGCGTTGCTGGGCTGGATCGGGCTCTCATGGTAGAGTACATTGGCTATCTGCGGGATCGACAGGTGAGTGAGTCGTGGGTATGCACCACCCTTGTTACTCTCCGCACATTCCTGGAGACCAGTGCCTACCGTCTGGACAGACATGACCTTCCCAAAGAGCGTCTGATCTTTGATGATGATCTGCCCAAGGAGAAGAAGACGCTGCCCAGAGAGATCCCGGAAGAGGTTTTGGCCCAGATCCGCGAGCACCTGGAGACGCTTGACACCATGATGCTGCGCATGGTCACCATTGTGCTCGAATGTGGTCTGCGGATCAGCGAACTCTGCACGCTTCCGTTTAATTGTCTCATCTGTGATGACAAACATGAGTGGTATCTGAAGTTTTACCAGATCAAGCTCAAGCAGGAGCATGTGATTCCCCTGGTCAATGAAACGGTGGTAGCCGTTATCCAGGCACAGCAAGAGGACACGCGTGCGCAATGGGGTGATCGAAGTCCCTACCTGTTCACGCGTCCGCTCAGGCGGGCTCGTGGTCAACCACTTCCTTTCGTGGGGATGACGTTCGCCAACCGGCTGAACCGATGGGCCCTCGAAAAGAATATCCGAGATCGCGATGGCCATTTGTATCATCTGCAATCGCACCAGTTCAGGCATACGGTCGGCATGCGCCTCATCAATGATGATGTACCCCTGGAGGTGATCCGGCGTCTTTTTGGCCATCACACCATGCGTATGACTCAGGTCTATGCTCGGATGCGCGCTGCCAAAGTCCGGGAAGCGCTGGAGCGAGCAGCGTTCTCACGCAAAACGGTCAATGCCGCTGGTCAGGTGGTCAAAGGCGATGCTCGTGCCAATGATCCAGAGGTCCAACTCGTGCGCAAGGGCATCCGTGGGCAAACGTTGCCCATCGGTGGCTGCGGGCGGCTCGTCGTGCTTGGGGAGTGTAACTACGCAAACAAGTGCGTCACCTGTCCCATGTGGTTAACTTCGACTGACGACCTCCCAGCCCTCAAGTCCTTCTACAAGCGAGCCAATCGCTTGAGACAACGGGCGCAAGAGGTCGGCAATCAGGTGGTCGTGCAGCAACAAACGCATATCATTACGAACTTAACAGTCCGCCTCAAAAGCCTGGAAGAGCCGGAAGGAGATGGGACGCTCGATCTCGACTTTCTGCTAGCGCAATTACGTACCGACCTGGCCGAGGCAGAAGCTGGGTTGGAAGAGGCACAAACCGCAGGGCTGCTTCTGGCAGCCAAACACCTGGAACGGGTTATCGGCGAGTTCAAAGCCCGCCTTGCCGCCTTGGAGGGAACACATCGATGAAACAGCCACCCTTTGATTACCTGGTCGAACAGTACCTGGGTCTGGAATCACTGGAAGTAACCGAAGAACTTCTCGACTTGTGTGGTGCCAGCATCGACGCGCGTGCATTACCACTGCTCCAGAGGAGGCTGCACGAAGAGGAAGCACAGCTTCCTCAGCTTGAGGCACGAGGCTATGTGCGTCTACGCGAGAAGGGCGAGCAACTCGTCGCCAGCCTGCGAGCGCTCATTGCCGCTTTGGAACAGGAGAAGAGTGCATGACACGAAGCACCAAACAGTGGGCACGCGATACCCGTGGATTGCGTGCCAGCGCCCAGAGAAAAGCAGCAGTCACAGAACAACGAGCCGAGGCGGCCCTCGCCCAGCTCATTCAAGAGCAGCGCCCCATCACCTTCAAAGCCGTCGCTCAAGCAGCGGGTATCTCGACGGCTTGGCTGTATGAGCACGAGGCCATCAAAGCCCGCATCATGCACCTGCGTGCGCAACAGGTTCCCAAGGCGAAGGGCCAGATCCCGCCGCGGGAACAAGCGTCTTCCGCTTCCAAGGACACGATGATTGCCGCTCTTCAGAAACGGGTGCGAGAACAAGCAGTGGAGATTGAACAACTGAAGCGCCAGGTGGAGGTCGCATATGGGCTCCTGGCCTCCCAAAGAGGGGAAAGCCAGGAAGGAACAGTGTAAGCGCATTGCCGCTTCTCGGTGCGTTCGGAAGAATGACTTCACATGAATACCCTGTATTTGCAGCAGAAAGGAACATGAACCCATGTCAGCATCCCAAGAGCGTCAACCCACCCTCGATTCGGTTGCTCCTCGTTTTCTGGTCGGAGATATGGAGCAAGCTCTGGCCTTTTATGGACAACTCGGCTTTGCGACCCCCTACCACGACGAGGGGTTTGCCATTATCGAACGGGATGGGATCGCTTTGCAATTCAATGTCTCCGATCCAACACAAGAACCACCAAAGGAGGGTTGCAGGGTGTGTTATATTGGCGTCACCAATATCGAGGCGTTGTATCAGCAGTATTTGCCAACTGGCGCTCTTCGGTCTCCTATCCAGGCGACATCCTGGGGGACGAAAGGATTTTGGCTCTGCGATCCCTTTCGCAATATCCTGATTTTTGAGGAAAGCATTCCTGAAGAGGAGAGCGACACGCAACAAGGAGCGTGAGCACACGAGCAAGGGAAACAGAGCCACAGAGAGAACCATTGGCAGAGATTCCCCTGTTGGGCGGACAACTGACGCCTGGCATCGTGCGCGTGGGAAACACTGTGCGCAGGCCAGCAAAGGGCAATGCAGCGTTTGTCCATGACCTTCTGCTGTTCCTGGAGGACCAGGGCTTCCCTTTCGCTCCGCGCTTTTTCGGCAGGGACGAGCAAGGTCGTGACATCCTCAGGTATCTCGAAGGCGAGACGTGGCCCGGCAGTGGCTCCGGGTTATCCGATGAGCTGCTGGAGCAAGCGGCCAGGGCCATCCGACGCTCTCATGATGCCACGGTGGGGTCAAGGCTTTCACAGGGTCATGAGATCGTTGCCCATCACGAACTGGGACCACACAACACCATTTTCCAGGGGGGCACCTGATTGGCTTCACCGATTGGGACGATGCAGCGCCTGGCACGCGGTTGCGTGACGCGGGCCAACGCAGTCTACCATTATGTGGATGTCAGCCATTGGGCCAACCAGACCGCCGACGAGCAAGCTCGACGTATTCGCCTGATGTGTGCAGCCTATGGCTGGGACGATCCCATTGCTATTGTCAATGACGCGCGAGGCCGACTTGCAGCAAGCGCTACGCAACCATGAACAGGCTGGCCGGGCAGGTGCTATCAAGATCTTTGCCGAAGAGGTGGACTGGATGCGTCAGCGGGCGCACGATTTACGGTTGGTATTGCAGTAATCATCCGTTCTTTCTGGTAGTAACAACGATTGGCCCGCATATGAAGCCGGGCCAACGTTCTTTTCTAAAGATAACAACCTGGCAAACCCTCTTGCCATCCCTGCGACCATTGGCTACACTCATTCCTGATAAGCGCGGTCCGGGGTGGATCGCGGACTCTGACAAGGATTGGTGCAGGAGAACAACCCAATGCTCATCGTCAACGATACCCACCGCCTGTTGGCGGGAGTGGTGAGCCTGAACGAACCCTGTCCGTACTGCTCCCGGCCTTTGAGGTCGTACCCACTCATCATGAGCGATGATGCGGCTCAGACCGTCTACCATGCTGCCTGCGCCGTCGAACTCGCCACCGACATCCTGACCGATCTCTTCACCTTCCTCAGTCCGCCGCCCCCATATGAGCGGTTGTTTGTCCTCACCGCCTCCGAAGCAGCTCCTCCCCAGCACACCTCTGGGGAAAGCGGGTGAACGGGGCGTA
>WNFE01003243.1_pt1 | contig 12078 bp, 12 predicted proteins | sample 5400451 | NCBI WGS metagenome assembly WNFE01 (sample SAMN13153344, study PRJNA577476) | soil metagenome | isolation source: 200 cm saprolite under Douglas fir tree site 2 hole 2 | place: USA:California | collected 2015-04-18
AGCACACACACATGTTCCCGGTCGTGCTGAAATCCATGCTTAAGGCGGCGAGAAACTGCGGCGTGAGAGCGATAAGAAATCCATTCGAGCCGCTTATCTTCATCTCTATCTCTGCCAACATGATCTTTGCCAACATGCGGCAGTGGAAGCGGCAATTTCAGCTCAGGATTTTACGAGGCTATCGAGCAACTTTCCGCAAGGAACTGGCTGAGTCGGGGATGTTCACCCCGGATGGCTGCATCGGCATGGCCGCGACCGGAGGGCTGACCCTGGCAACGTTTCAGGCGCTCATCGAGAATCTGCCTGAAGGCACGTGGGAGTTCGTCAGCCATCCCGGATACCACGACGCGGACCTCAATCAGGTGAAGACCCGGCTGCGAGATTCGCGGGAAAAAGAACTGGCTATCCTGACCTCAGATTCGGTGAAACAGTTGTTGCATAACGAGCGAATTGAGCTGATCTCATACCGTGATCTCGCTTCGGTTATGGGCGCGCCACCGGAAGTACCATCACCTTTGACTCTAAAGAGTGACTGATTGCCACTTACGTGACCGTCCAGCCGCAGGTTATTATGGTGCCAACTCATGGACAAAAGGCCCGAATCTCGGGTTTCAGCCGATATCCCTGTGCGAGTGTGGGGCATGGATGCGGATGGCCGGCCATTTTTTCAGAATGCCACAGCGTGCAATCTCAGCAGCGAAGGCGCACAGCTCTCACGGGTCCACCATTCCCTGAAAACCGGCGAGATCATCGGAATTCAGTACGGGGACAAGAAGGCGCGCTTTCACGTCATTTGGGTCAAGGAATCGGGGATCCCCGGGCGGATCGAGGTAGGGATCAAAATTCTTGTAAACCAGCAGACCCCGTGGGGAGAGGTTACGGCAGGAAATCGTCCCGCAGGACTTAAAACCAAGCCTGGGGCTGAGAAGAGAACGTTTGCCCGGCACAAAGTCCTTTTTCCTCTTGAGATCAGCTTCTCGGATCAGCGGCGGGCGCACATGCAGTGCAACGCGACAGACATCGGTGGACGCGGATGCTACGTGGAAACTCTCCTGCCCTTGTCGATTGGTACGGAAGTCATCATCACGTTCTGGATTGATTCTGAAAAACTCAGCAGCAACGGCGTAGTCAGGGCCAGCGATCCCGGAGTAGGGATGGGAATTGAATTTACAACGATAGAATCCCACATTCAGCAACGGCTGCAAGAGTATCTCGAGAAAATCGACCAAGGTTTTGCGAGCGCTGCCAGCCAGAGCACCTAACCGTCGTATCTAAGCCGCGGAACATGCGAAATCCCAACCTGCTTTGAAAGGGCGGGGCCTCCGGCCGTGCCGTGGGTCGTTTTAAGCCCCGGTAATGGCGCGACTGGAAGCCGCGCCCTACCGAGGCAGGGCGAACTCCTTCACAAGGCTAAATTAGCCGTCACTGGGCAAAATCTGAATCCCTGCCCGGCTTTCGCCATCGAATCGGACATGCGCACGGAGCGGCTGAAAATTGGCATCACCTGTTATCCGACCTACGGCGGCAGCGGCGTAGTTGCCACCGAGCTTGGGTTGGAGCTAGCCCAGCGCGGACACGATGTCCATTTCATCTCTTATGCCCAGCCGATCCGCCTTACCGGTTCCTCCGCTAACGTTCATTATCATGAGGTCGAAGTCTCCCGCTATCCACTGTTTGACTATCCTCCTTACGACTTGGCGCTGGCCACCCGCATGGCGGAAGTGTCCGAATTGTATGAACTTGACCTACTGCACGTGCACTACGCCATCCCTCATTCCGTGAGCGCGATGCTGGCCCGGCAAATGCTCGCGGCGGGGCCAAAGCATCGGAAGTTGCCCTTCGTTACTACGCTGCACGGTACCGACATTACTCTCGTCGGCCAGGACCGTTCTTATCTGCCCATCACCCGCTTTTCAATCGAGCAAAGTGACGGGGTTACGGCCATCTCCGAGTATCTGCGCGAGCGCACAGTGCGGGAATTCGAGGTCAAGAACCATATCCAGGTGATCTACAACTTCGTGAATTGCGATGTCTACTGCAGAAAAAAAGGCAAGGAGCTGGAGGACCAGCGCGCCGAATATGCTCCGAATGGCGAGCGCATCCTGGTGCATGTGTCGAATTTCCGGCCAATGAAGCGCGTGACCGACGTCATCGAAATCTTTGACCGGGTGCGTAAACAAATCCCCGCTAAGCTGCTTCTCCTGGGCGATGGGCCAGACCGCTCTCCAGCCGAGTGGCTCGCGGTCCAAAAGGGGATCCATAATGACGTCATCTTTCTGGGAAAGCGCGAGCAGGTGTACGAGACGCTCGGGATCTCTGACGTTTTGCTGCTGCCCAGTGAGCTCGAATCCTTCGGACTGGCTGCACTGGAGGCCATGGCCTCAGAGGTCGTACCTATCGCAACCAGTGTAGGCGGCGTTCCGGAAGTGATCGAGAACGGGACCGGGTTCCTGGCCGACGTTGGAGACGTAGAAACCATGGCGCGCTATGCCATCGAAATCCTCAGCGAGGAAGGACGCCTGCGCGAGATCGGGAAAAAATGCCGAGCGTCGGCGCAAAAACGCTTCTGCACCACAAAAATCATTCCCCAATATGAAGACTTCTACCGGCGCGTGCTGGAACGTTCTTCGTAGAGTGTCGCGGGAAGGTTGGCATCGCCGGGCAGTACGGGCAGCCGCAATCGCACTAGAGTGCCGGTTCCGTTGCGGCTATCGATGGTCATTCGCGCGGTATCTCCATACAAAACTTTCAGCCTCTCGGCGACGTTGGCCATTCCAATTCCGCCCTCGCCAAGTCCGGTGGGACGCTCGAGAAGCTGAACCGAGGCCATCCCGATGCCGTCGTCTTCCACTTCGATGGTGAGGTGTGAATCTGAGAGCAGGCTGCGCAGATAGATGCTGCCGCCATCGATCTTCGACGACAGACCGTGCTTAAGGGAATTTTCCACCAGCGGCTGCAGCAACATGCTGGGTACCATCACATCGAGCGATCCCGGGTCCAATTCTTTGACGACCTTCAGCTTGTCGCGGCCGAAGCGGACCACCTCGATATCAAGGTAGTTGTCAATAAAATCCATTTCCTCCTGCAGGGGAACGAAGGCATCGCTCGAGTGCAGCAGGCGACGCAGGATAGTCGCAAGTTTGATGATCAGTTCGCGGGCGGTGTCCGGCGCGAACCGCACCAGCGACGAAATCGAATTCAGGGTATTAAAAAGAAAATGAGGATTGATCTGGTTCTGCAATGCCGCCATGCGCGCGTGCAGCAGGAGCCGTTCCTGCTCCTCTAATTTGATCTGCAGCCGTACCCCGGTCCAGATTTTCAGCTCGATAACGATCACGGTGACTGAAGTCGCATAGATCAGCACATCGACCCAGCGTGGATGAGGGACGTAGGCGTAACCAGGCATCCAGCGCGCCGCCTGAGACTGGACGAAGCGCAACCCCAGGATCATGATTAGGAACATCATCTGCCAATCAGAGAAGCTGGGCCGCGGCTCGGTACGTCGAATCCAGCGGTAAAGGCTGAGATAGTTGAATGGCGAGAATCTCCAGACCTCTTCGTGATTGGGCGCAAATTTTCTGAGTTGCCCGGCGGCCAGGCCGACTACGACGTTCAGCGGCAGCATCAGCCATGCGCCACTGAATACCGCAGGTAGCGCCAGCAAGGCTCCGCCAGTCACTCCAGCGAATCGGCCCGCGATTGCGCCCAAGAGAATAATGGTTTCGAACGAGAGATCGCCAGTGAACGTACTCTCAGCGCCGAACCTCACCCAAATACCAAGTGCCAGGTGGAACCCGATCCATTCGGAGACCGCCAGACAGAGCGCAAGATAAATCTTCTGCTTGATGGTCCGCTCTTCGCGGAACAGCAACGACTTGAATTCAACCGAGCGCACCAGGCCGGCAGCGACGGCCGCAGCGACACCCAGCTTCACCAGCAAGTTGATCAGGATGAGGCGGTATTCCATTTTTCACGACATCCATGCGGACAAACGCTTTAAAGAATGTAGCACCGTTCAATACGCGGGCGGCAGTCCCATCTTCCTCACGATGGCGCGATAGCGCTCGTCCGAGTGGAGGAAGTCGAAGAGGGGTTCGTTCTGCATAAATACCAGCCACGCCGAGTGTTCCCGCAAAGCATCATCCAGATATTTCAAGGTCATGTCCTTATCTCTAAGAGACGCGTAACCACTGGCTGTATCAAAAGGTGAAACGTACTCTCTGCGGGCCCGCGCCGTGTTGGTTCTCACGCTCCATTCTTCAACCCCTCTTTCTCCCCCCGCCCCGAAGGCATGATGCGCTGCAACCGCTGCTTCCGGCCGCCCGCTGATCCGCAACGCTTCCTCCAGACTCTGTTGTGATTCCTTCCACATGCCTTTCAGCCAGTAAGCCTGCGACAAGTAGAAAAGACCGACGAAGTTCGGCTGCGCCTTCCCGCGCAATTGAAGCTCACCGAGGGCAGCGTCAATCTGCCGCGTTTGAAGGTAGACCAGGCCCAAAGCCCATGGTTCGGCGAATGGATCAAGCTCCATGGACCGCTTTCCTTCTCGTACTGCCTCGTCTGGACGCTGCGCCACCACCAGAACATAGGAGTACAGATGATGGGCTTCGGCAAGGTTGGGATTGAGTTCCAGCGCGCGCAAAGACTCCTTCTCCGCGTTCCGCCAGTCCCACTTACCGAAGAGATAGAACGCGGCCAGCGAATTGTGGCCCTCAGCAACCGCATCGTCGAGTTCCACTGCCTTCCGAGCGGCCTCCCCGCCCTTTTGTATGGCTGGTTCCGGCGGTGCCAGCCCCTCGACCACGCTGGCAATGTAGTCGTCCGCTACACCGCTCCACGCGGCAGCGTAATCGGGCTGCAGCTGGATTGCATTTTCGAAATACTTGCGGCTGTTCTCATTGTCCATTGAGTACCAGAGGTAGTGTCCGCGCAAATAGGCATCGTGCGCTTCCGGATTGATGTGGCGCTGCGAACTGGCCGGGGCGACGGCAGCCTTAACCTCTTTCGCAATGATTTGCGAAAGTTCCAAGGGCAGGGAGAACGCGTCATTGAAGTCGCGGTCGTAACTTTCTGCCCAAACATGAGTGTCGCTAGGAGCATAGATCAACTGCAGGGTCATGTGTACGCGAGTTGCAGACCGCTCCACTGAGCCTTCCAGGATGCCATCCACTCCCAGCTCCCGCGCGATCTCCCGCAGTGGCCGTTTAGCACCTTTGTACTGCATGACTGAAGTCCGGGAGATCACTCGCAAAGAACGATTCTTGGCGAGCGCAGTGATGAGCTCGTCGGTCATCCCGTCGGCAAAATATTCTTGTGACGCATCACCGGAAAGGTTTGCTAGAGGAAGCACCGCGATGGAGCGGATCGAGGGGAGTTGACTCCGCATAAAAATCCGGTCTCGCAATCCTCCTCTGTTAAGTCCCAGCACCGTGGCCGCCAGCAGAAACCAAGCCGCTGCAGTTACTGCGGCGATCCACAACCGATGGGTATTTGAAAAAGCACCTTTGGGCAGCTCCCATTCGCCCAACCCGGACTTGAGTGGCTCCGGCGGTTGCTTTTCCTCCACAGCGGCGATTTTTGCGCCACTCCCATTCAACCTCTCCGCCACGAAGCGATAGCCCTTGCCGGTGACGGTCTGCACAAAACGGGGTTGCTCGGGGTCGTCCTTGAGCGCGAATCGGATCTTGCGAATCGCCGTGTTGATGCCGTGCTCCGTATCGACAAAAACGTCTTTTCCCCAGAGATGTTCAATTATTTGCTGCCGCGTGACGAGGTGGCCGTCCTTGGTCACGAGCAAAATCAACAACTCCATCGGTATCTTTTCCAACTTAATTGGCCGACCCGCTCGGAGAAGTTCGTAGCGGTCACAATCCAACACGAACTCGTCGAACTTTATCAGTCCGGCTGACACGAAGAGGCGCACTCCAGGCACGGAAGTATATCATCGAAATTCGCGGAAATCACCGTAAATATCTTTAATTCAATCACTTGCGACTTCACCAGTTCTTTACCATCAATTCACCAACCCTGCATGGCGCGGATTGCGCTTCTGCCGTAAACCTTCTGTCGCCGGCCAACTGGCCCCGAGGGAGACTTCCTTATGCAGAACACGTTCAAAACAAGAGTCATGGTTGTCGCTGTCGTCTTCGCATGTGTATTCGCCGCCAAGGCTAACGCCGAATGCGGAGACCTATCGAAATTCAAACCGGGCGCCTCGCTCCAACCGCAATCTTGGCAACGAATGGGTGATTTCGGAACTGCCTCGTTGTTGCAAGTATCCGAGAATGCCGAAGCTATTGTGGGGTTCTGGCAGGTGACCCTGACCGCCAAAGGCAACCCGGGACCACCCGATGGCACAGTTATCGACAAGGGGTTTTCTCAATGGCACAGCGATGGGACGGAAATCCTGAACTCATCACGTCCGCCGGTCACGCAAAGTTTCTGCCTGGGAGTGTGGAAAAAGGTGAGCCCTGGGCACTACAAGCTCAACCATTTCCCGATCAGCTGGGACCAGAACAGTAATCTGGTCGGCGTGGCGAACCTCCGCGAAGAAGTCACCCTGAGTCATGACGGGAAGACCTTTACTGGGACGTTCACGATCGATCAATATGATCAGGCCGGAAATCTTCTGGTTCACATCATCGGCCAAGTCAACGGAACACGTATCACCGTGGACTCTACGGCAAGTAGCGTACTTTGAAGACCTGGCAAAAAACATCGCCAAAGGCTCCGGCAGAGCGGTGGCTTGGAAGGTCTGCGACTCTGCCGGATTTTTATGAAGCAGCCGCCAGTCAATATGGCCCGATGATTCCGCCGATTTGTCTTGCTGCCGGGGTTTCCTTTTGCGCGATCACGTCAAGATATTTCAGTCCTGTTCCTGTGTTGAACAAGACGACATTATCGTTCTCGGATAAGGAGCCATTTGCCCGAAGCTTGCGATAGGCTGCCAGGCTCGCGGCCCCTTCTGGAGCTGCGAAGATTCCCTCGGTGCGCGCCCAGTGGAGGACGGCATCTTTGATTTCGTGATCACTGACGGCCACGGCAGTGCCAAGGCTTTGTTTCAAAATATCCAGCACCAGGTAATCCCCGTACGGTCGTGGGACACGAAGCCCAGCGGCCACGGTGGAAGCATTGGGCCAGGCATCGACCGTAGTCTTCCCTTCATCCCACGCTTTAACGATGGGCGCGCATCCAGCAGCTTGTACAACAATCACGCGCGGACGCTGCTTCCCAGCCTTTTTCTCGGGAAGCCAGTCGAGTTGTTCCATTTCTTCGAAAGCCTTCCACATCCCGATCACGCCCACTCCGCCGCCGCTCGGGAAAATGACGGCATCGGGCAGCTTGCCACTGAGTTGCTCAAACAACTCGTAGGCCATGGTCTTTTTGCCCTCGACGCGATATGGCTCTTTTAGAGTGGAGAGGTCGAACCAGCCTTCCTGCTCTTTGCGTTCACTGACGATGCGGGCGCAATCGCTGATGAGACCGTTCACAAGCGTGACCTGAGCGCCGTAGGCCTCGCACTCGATCCGATTCGCCAGAGGCACATCTCGCGGCATGAAGATGTGCGCCTCCAAGCCGGACCGAGCAGCGTAGGCCGCAAGCGCGCTGGCTGCATTCCCTGCCGACGGCATGGCCAGCTTCTTCAGCCCGAAGGCTTTTGCGACGCGGATGGCGACAGAAATTCCGCGAGCTTTAAATGACCCAGTCGGATTTAGGCCTTCGTCTTTGATCCAGACATTGGGAAATTCGCGGCTGGGAATGAGCGGAGTGAATCCCTCGCCGAGGGAGACCGGCTCGACTTCAGGTAGAACCTCGCAATATCGCCAGAGGCTTGCCTCTCTTCCGCGCACAGTCTCTGGCCTAAAGTTTTGCTTTAAGGATTGCAGGTCGTAGCGCGCGTAGAGGATTCCGCCGTCCTGTGGACAAACGTTGCGCGGAATGTCTGCGGAGACCTGTGCACCACATTTGGTGCATTCAAGATGAGTAACTTGAGACACGGACAGAGTGTAGCAGGCTCGGGGTTTTCCGCTTTCACCGCGATGAGGTGGTGACTACGCATAGTCTCTGGCCGAAGCACACTGCTCCTAGCGGCGGCTCTCCACGATTTTGGCTAGCGTAATGGCACGGTCGCGAGTTCCCTCTTTACCGAGGATGCTGACGTTCCCTACCTTTAAGCCGGTGGCTTTGGCGATATCAGCAGGGTCAGCAACGCACACGCATCACTCGCTGAAGGGGTGCCGGCAGCCAACGCGGTCACAGACGCCAGACAAGTCCAAGTCGGGCAATAAAAGGGCGGCACTGATAATCGCAATGGCCCCGATGGACGCCAGATCACGGATCGAGCAGCGAATCATTGGCTATTCTCCTAAGAAATCCTAGGCTATGCCGCGCTTACCATGCCAGCGGCATTTCCCTTAGATTTTATCCGGCCAGTCGACATCCAACCCATGTCTATTCAGAACGTGAAAGACGGAGTACGACAATTTTATCTTAAGTTGTGTCCACGCCATGACTTGCCTTGAGCACTTCGTGTTACGCAGCCGTTATGACACGCTAGATTGCGGGTAAGGTTTTGAGCAGGCCTTTGGCTTTGCGGAACCATGGTCTTTCGCGGCGGCGCAAGTATCCGGGCAGTGTAGGCTTCTTGGCGAGAATCCGCAGGGTCCATTCGCGGGCCTCTGCGTTTCGCCCTTGGGCGGCCAAGAAATTCGCATAATTCAAATAAGTCTCTGAGAGCGTGGAAATCTGAGTAGTTTTCTGGAAGAGCGCGTCGGCCTTTTCTACCTGTCCGGTCTGAGCGTAAGCGTGGGCCAACAATCCAGCGGCCCGATAAAAATCGTATTTTGGATCTTTCGCTGTGGCGCGTTCCAGATCAGCCACGGCAGCAGCAAAATCTCCCAGTTCGATCTCCGCCAGCCCCCGCCGATAGAACGGATCAGGTGAATCGGTGCGCGACGAAATAGCCTTGTCGTAGCATTGGCGCGCCCAAGCGTACTTCCCTTCTTCTAAATACAGGTCGGCCATTTCCTCGTAGTTCCCCGCCGATGGGTTGTCGAGGACAATGGCTTCGAGTTCACGAATTCTGCGGCGGCGCGGGAAAACTTTAAACGTCTGCCGCAAGAGGCCGAGATCAGGCAGAACCTCGACTGCGATATAGACAATCGCGCCAAGTCCACCACCAATGAGGATGATCCAGAGCCAATAAGTGTCTGGTCGGCGCCGGATGAAGTGCACGATGGCGATCCCCTGAAGAATAAAACCCCAGGGAAACAGAAGTGAGTAGAACCCCATAGGATCTTGCGAAATATACCAGAAGCGGGCTCTAGGCTGTAGGTTCAGGCTTTGGGCTTCAGTTCTCAAGCTATGTAGCCCCGGACGCCCTCGTCCGGGGTGGGCGGACGAGGGCGTCCGCCCCTACATGTGCTATTGCGATGCTAGAATTCTTCCAGTGTCCCTTCCCATCCGTCTTCTCGCCATTGATATTGACGGTACTCTGCTCAACTCTCAATTCCACATCTCGCAAGCGGATCTTGAGGCTTTGCGCCAGGCCTATGAAAGCGGTGTAGAGGTTCTGCTGGTCACCGGACGCAGGCATACCTTCGCCCTGCCGATTGCCCAGCAGCTTGGATTTCCGCTTTGGCTGATCAGCTCCAATGGGGCGGTCACACGTTCGCTTGCGGGCGATAGTTTTCATCGCGACCTTCTGCCAGTTGAGACCTGCCGCCAGTTGTGTTCCACCATGCAGCAGTTCCGAGGCAATGCCGTTGTCACCTTCGACAAGGAATCCAAAGGCGCGCTGGTCCTCGAACGCATGGACGAACTCACTATCAGCATTCGGCGCTGGCTGGAAAAAAACCTGCAATTCATCGAGTTCGTGGTGCCCATCGAAGACGCGCTGATTACCGATCCGGTACAGGCCATGTTCTGTGGCCCAATTGCGCGTATGGGGGAAGCCCTGAGTTCTCTGGAGTCGAGCGGCTTGAAAGACCGTATTACAGTCCTGCGGACAGAGTATCCGTTGCGTGACCTCTCTATCGTTGACGTGCTCAATCGCGACTGTTCCAAGGGTCATGCGCTCGAGCGATGGGCGCGGCACCGTCGTATTCCGCGAGAGCAGGTCATGGCCATTGGTGATAACTATAATGACGTTGAAATGCTTGCCTTCGCCGGAGTCCCGTTTATCATGGGAAATGCATCCGAGGAACTGAAGGCCCGGGGCTGGCCGGTCACTCTGTCAAATGATGAGAATGGCGTGGCCGCAGCGATTGAGCAAGTGCTAGGGAAAGAGCCTGTCCTCACGTAGAGTCTTTGTACCGATGTTGGGGAATCTGTGAAATTCGCATTCCAATCCGCGGTGGCGCTTGTGGTGATCGCGGCTTCGCTGTGCGCGTCCGGAGCCGACCTTGCCATCTTGCGCAACGGGAACTCTATCCGGCATGAGCGGCGCCAGGTTGTGGGCCAGGTCACCAGGCTCTATCTGGGCGACACTGCGAGCGGTTATATCGAGATTCCGACAAACCAGATCGAGCGATTTGAGCGCGACATGGCGCCTGCTCCTGTGCTGGCAAAATCACAACCGCCCCCCTCACAGACGGCACCACCGCAATTGGCAACTGCACCTGCACTTAAGACCCAGACTGCGGCCATTTCACAGCTAAATCCAGTGAGCCTGGATAAGGTGAGCCTCAATAAGATGATCAGCGGAGCCGGCGAGAGGCACCAGCTAGACCCTGACTTCATCAACAGCGTGATTCGCGCCGAGAGCGGATTCAATAATCGCGCAGTATCCAGGAAAGGCGCGCAGGGACTGATGCAGCTCATGCCCCAGACGGCATCGCAGTTGGGAGTCAAGAATCCGTTTGATCCAAATGCCAATGTTGAAGGCGGAACCGAGTATCTGCGAGAGCTGCTGGAGAAGTACAACTTCGATGTGGTGAAGGCGTTGGCGGCTTATAATGCCGGGTCGAAGCGAGTAGACCAGTACCGCGGTGTGCCTCCTTATTACGAGACGCAGGCCTACATCGCCAGAATTATTCGCGACTTCAACCGGCAGAAATTGGCGGAGAATCCGGCGTTGGGGCGAAAAACGAAAAGCGCTTCGACGCGTTCCGCGCAAACTACAAGAACTACGGGGCGGCCGTCCGCAGAACACAGAGCCGCGGTAACGGGCTCACTGCCGCAGAGCCCGGGGCCGGCATCTCACTAGACCCTTTCTCTTCATTGACCCTTGGTGAAGCTCATATAACTTGGCACAGGAGTTGCGCATGAGCAGTTTCCCGAATCAATGACCAAGAAACGCATCCTCACTACGACAGTGGTGCTGGCCGCCCTCGGCCTGCTCATTTATTTTCAGGTACAGCACTGGCGAAGCTTTGATTGGGCGCGCTTTCGGAGCGCGAGCCGAGTTGAGCCTCTTCACGTAGCCGCTGCCATAGTTCTGATCTACGTCACTTATGTTTTGCGCGCCCTCCGCTGGAAAGTTTTTCTGGAGCCGATACGCAATACCCGGACCTGGGGTCTCGTTCCACCAACTTTCATTGGCTTTACTGGACTAGCGCTGCTCGGACGCCCCGGCGAATTTATTCGCCCTTATCTGATTGCCAGAAGAGAGCATTTGTCATTCGCTTCGCAGGTTGGCGTGTGGACGGTTGAGCGCATCTTCGACGTCGGCGCGTTTGCTGTCCTGATGGCGATTGACGTGTTCTTCTCTTCTGCAATCCGCGCGAACCCGTACCTGCATAAGTTCCGCATCGCGGCGGTCCTCCTTTGCGGAGTTGTGGCCCTAGCGAGCTTTTTTGCTTTCATGCTCCGCAAGCGTGGGCACCAGGTGGCTGCGTTTCTGCACAGCGTGACCGCCAAGTTTTCGGTCCGCCTGGCGCACGCCGTGGACCACAGAGTCCGCGCATTCGGCGAGGGACTCAATACAGTCGCCGGTTGGAAATCTCTTCTAAAGCTGGTCGTGATTTCCCTTGCTATGTGGTTTCTGATTGCGCTGGCATACCGCGAGGTGGCGCATTCCTATCCTCCCGAGGCGGCACAAGAAGGTCCTGCTTCGGTGGATGTGGAGACTGCCTACCT
>WNFE01003246.1_pt1 | contig 12075 bp, 13 predicted proteins | sample 5400451 | NCBI WGS metagenome assembly WNFE01 (sample SAMN13153344, study PRJNA577476) | soil metagenome | isolation source: 200 cm saprolite under Douglas fir tree site 2 hole 2 | place: USA:California | collected 2015-04-18
CGCGCAGGAGGTGACCGAGGTCGACGAGGAAGGTGAACCGGTCGCGACAGGTGGTATCGCCCGCCTCGGCGCGACCAGGGAGCAGATCGCTGCGCTGGCCGTCCGGGGTGCGACCCTCGTAGCCGCGGGACGGCCGCCCTGTCCGCTTTGCGGCTATCCGCTTGACCCGGAGGGCCATGCATGCCCGCGGACGAACGGCCACCGACCGCCGTCGCTCTGACCATCCTCGCCGAGGGCGAGGTGGAGCTCCAGGGGCGGCTGCCGTGGAGCTCTAATCACACGTTCCTGGCGACGGTGACACTCGACGGGGTCTCTATTCCTGCCGTCTACAAGCCTCGGCGAGGCGAGCGGCCCCTCTGGGACTTTCCCGACGGTCTCTTCCACCGGGAGGTGGCCGCCTATGAGCTCTCCCATGCTCTGGGCTGGGAACTCGTACCCGAGACGGTGCTACGAGATGAGGCACCGCTCGGCGTCGGTTCGCTGCAGCGCTTTGTCGACGCCGACTTCGAACAGCATTACTTCACGTTGCTCGAGGAGGAGCGTTTTCATCCCGCGTTGCGGGCCATGGCGGTGTTTGATCTGGTTGCCAACAATGCCGACCGCAAGGGCGGTCACTGCCTGCTCGACGCGGGCGGACATGTGTGGGGTGTCGATCATGGCCTGTGCTTCCACGCGCAGCCCAAAGTTCGCACCGTTATCTGGGATTTCAGCGGTGACCCGATACCCGAGAACCTGCTGGACGATCTTCGAAGGTTCGCGGCCTGCCCGCCGGAGGTGCTCACACCGCTCCTCGAGGAGGAAGAACGGATCGCCATGATGCGGCGAGCGACCGCGGTGGTCCGGCTGGGCGTCTTCCCGGACCCGGGATCCGGCCGGCCCTACCCCTGGCCCCTCGTGTGAGGGCTAGCCGACCGGGCCCAGCACGCGATCGGTGTAGGCGTTCGCAAATCGTCCGTCCGGGTCGAGTCGGAGGCGCACGGCCTGCCACGCCTGCCATTGCGGGTACTTCGGCGCGAGAGTGGCTGCGGTCTGGTAATGCATCTTGCCCCAATGGGGCCGGCCACCGAGGGGGTCCATGACCGCCTCGACGCCGCGGAAGTACTGCTCATACGGCATGCCCTGGTACACGTGGACGGCGATATACGACGAGGGTCGACCGGTCGCGGTCGACAACGGAATATCGTCCGGCGCCGTAAAGCGAACCTCCACCGGAAAGCTGAGCAGCAGCCCGCTCCGATCCACGAACTCGGTCAGCTGGCGCAGAGCGTCGACCACATGCTCTCGCGGGATCGAATACTCCATCTCGTAGAAGTGCACGTACCTCGGGCTGGTGAAAACCCGATCACTGCGCTCGACGTACTCCGATCTTCCGGTGCTCGGCAGCATCTTCGCCAACCTGGGAATCCAGGACGGTCGCATCCGGGCAACCCGGTTGACCGCGCCGAAGGCCACATTTTCAAACAGAACCCGTTCGCGAAACTCGCCGAACCGGCCGCGACCATGAGCCGGCTCGTCGGTCCGGTCGTTTCGTTTGGTCAGGGCCCAGCCCGTGTGCGGCACCCAGTAGAACTCGAAGTGGTCATTGTCGGCGACGTGCTCATCAATGTGGGCGAGCACGTCGTCCAGGCGCATCCGCTCCTCGACCGCGTGCAAGTTGAACGCAGGCACGCACTGCAGCGTCACAGTGGAGAGAACGCCGAGCGCCCCGAGGCCGACGCGAGCGGCCTGGAAGATCGCCGGCTCCTCGTCGGCCGAGCAGCTGATCACCGACCCGTCTGCCGTGACCAGATCCAGACCGACGACCTGCGTCGCCAGACCGCCGAAGCGGGCTCCGGTGCCATGGGTGCTGGTCGAGATGGCCCCTGCGATGGACTGGTAGGCGATGTCGCCGAGATTCTCCATGCCCAAGCCACGCGCCGCCAGTGCCTCGTTCAGCGTGTGCAGCTGGATGCCGGCCTGCACGGTGACGCGGCCGAGCTCGCGGTCGACTCGAAGGAGGCGGCCGTAGTTGTCGAGTGAGATCTGCACGCCGTCCGTGCACGCCACGTCGGTGAAGGAATGACCGGCGCCGACGACCTTGACCCGCTGGCCCTGAGCGCCAGCCTGTTTGACGATGGCGACCAGTTCCGAGTCGGTGCCCGGCCGCTCAATCGCGACCGGTGAGCAAACCTGGTTCCCGGCCCAGTTTTGCCAGCGGAGCATGCCGCCCAAATCTAGCTTCTGGTCTGAAGCGCCTCGATCAGCTTGGGCAGGACCTTGTGCACGTCACCCACGACCCCGAGATCGGCGATCGAGAAGATCGGCGCCTCCTGGTCCTTGTTGATGGCGATGATGTTCTTGGCGCCCTTCATCCCGACCATGTGCTGGGTCGCGCCCGATATGCCGGCGGCGATGTAGACGGTCGGCTTCACCGTCTTGCCGGTCTGACCGACCTGGTAGGCGTACGGCACCCAGCCGGCGTCGACGATGGCCCGGGAGGCTCCTGGCGCGGCCCTGAGCAGCTTGGCGAGCTGTTCGATCATCTCGTACTTGGATGCTTCGCCCAGCCCTCGGCCGCCCGAGACCACGACTGCTGCCTCGTCCAGTTTCGGTCCGGTCCGCTCCTCGACGTGGCGGTCGGTGATCCTGGCCGCGCCCTCGGCACCGAGATCGGGCACCGTGACCGTGACGACGTCGGCCGTTGCCCCGCCGCCCTCCTCGGCCGCGAAGGACTTGGCCCTGATGACGAAGATGCCTGGTCCGCCGTCGGTGAACTTGGCCTTGAGTACTTCCGACCCGCCGAAGATGGCGTGCTCGGAGATCAGCGTGTCACCATCGCTCGACAGGCCGACGACGTTGGTCAGGACAGGCCGGTCGATGCGGACGGAGAGGCGCCCCGCGATATCACGGCCGTCGTAGGTGGTGGGGACGAGGATGACATCGGGTCCGTGGCCGTCCTGGATTTGCGCTGCCATAGCGGCCGCGACGGGGACACCGGGAAGACCGGAACCCAGGTCTCCGGTCGTGTACACCTTGCTGGCGCCGTAGGAGCCGAGTTGGGGTGCGACGGTCTCGGTATCTGATCCCCAGGTGAAGGCTTCGACCGTGCCGGCGAGCTCGCGAGCCTTGGTCAGCAGCTCCAGGGTGACAGGCAGCGCTTTGCCGTCAAACGACTCAGCGACGACCCAGATCTTCTGCGTTGGCATGAGTTTCCGTTCTCCTAAATGACCTTGAGCTTTTCGAGGAAGGCGACGATCACCTCGTGGGCGTCGCCCTCGTCGACGACGATCTCTCCGCCCTTGCGCTCCTCGGACGGCTCGACCGACACCACCTCCTGGCGGGCGCCCGTCGGGCCGACCTGATCGGCAGAAATACCGAGGTCGCCCACCTTCAGCTCCTCGACCGGCTTGCCCTTGGCCGCCATGATCCCCTTGAAGGACGGGTACCTCGGTTCGACGACACCAGCTGTGACGGTGATCACAGCCGGGAGCGGGCACTCGACCTCGTCGTAACCAGCCTCGGTCTGCCGCTGCACCTTGGCGGTACCGTCCGCAACTTCGACGTGCTTGGCAAAGGTGACCGATGGCAGGCCAAGCAGCTCGGCGACCTGGGCCGGCGTTGTACCGGTGTAGCCATCCGTTGATTCCGTCGCCGCGATCACCAGATCCGGCTCCGCCCGCTTGATCGCGGCGGCGAGAACTTTCGCGGTCGCCAGGGCGTCGCTCCCCTTCAGCGTCTCATCGCTGATGAGGATGGCCTTGTGCGCTCCCATGGCGAGCGCGGTACGGAGACCGCTCATCTCGTTGTTGGGCACCATCGATACCAGGGTGACCTCACCGCCGCCGGCCTTGTCGACCAGCTGGAGCGCCATCTCGACGCCGTATGCGTCCGAGTCGTCCAGGATGAGCTTGCCCTCTCGCACGAGGGTGTGGGTGGCCGGATCCAGCTTCCCGGGACTGGCGGGATCTGGGATCTGCTTGACGCAAACTGCAACGTTCATGTCAACGATTGTTCTCCACGGCGCCCCGTACGCACCACTTGACGGTCACATTGTTCAAAAGAAATCCCTGGGTTCACCGGTGGTAGCGTCACTGGCCAGCGAGTTCGCAGCGGGGGCGACACAATACGCTGTTGCCCGGACAACGGTCGTGGTCGCACATCGGATGACCCAGACATGGAGATGACAAGGGCTGGTGGCTAAGCAGGACGAGGTGCGACTGGCCGTGCCGGCGATGCCAGAGTTCTTGCGGCTGGCCCGTGTCACGGCGTCCGGCCTGGCGAGCCGGGTGGGCTTCACGTTCGACCAGGTCGAAGACCTTCGGCTCGCCATCGACGAGTTGTGCTTCGGGTTGACCGGTGCGCACGGCCGGCCCGGGACCGTCCACGTGCGGTTCTTGTTACGGGACTCTGCCCTGGTGGTCGAAGGGGAGGGCCAGTTCGAAGACTCCCACCGGCTGACCGAACTTTCTGAGCTCTCCAAGGTGATCCTCGATGCCCTCGTCGATGAGCATGAACTGCTGACCGACGAGCAGGGTCCGAGGTTCCGTCTGGTCAAGCGCCGAAATGTTACGTGAGCGCCATGAGCTCCCATCGAGGCGAGCGTGAGGAGCTCAGGACCAAGTTCGCCGCTTTTGCGGAATCAGGTGACCGGGATCTTCGAGACGAACTGGTTGCTGCCCACATCGGCCTGGCCGAGTACCTGGCCCGACGATTCGCCCACCGGGGCGAGGCGCTGGACGACCTGATACAGGTCGCTTCCATCGGCCTGGTCAAGGCGGTTGACCGGTTCGATCCGGCGCGGGGAGTTGAGTTCTCGACCTACGCCACCCACACCATCATCGGCGAGCTCAAACGGCATTTCCGGGACCGGGGGTGGGCCGTGCGGGCGCCCCGTCGCATGCAGGAGCTGTACCTCCGGCTCAGCGACGTGGTCGGCACGCTCAGCCAGGAGCTGGGGCGCTCGCCCACCATCGGCGACCTGGCTGCGGAGGTTCAGGTCTCGGAAGAAGTGGTACTCGAAGCGTTGGAAGCCGGGCAGGCGTACCGCTTCGCCTCTCTCGACGCGGGATCACCCGGAGGCGCCGGCGAAAGCGACGGCGACAGCCTGATGGCGCGGCTCGGCGACGAGGACGCTGAACTCGATAACGCTGAGACCCGAGCCGTGCTGGCACCGCTCCTCGCCACCCTGTCCACCCGCGAGCGTCGCATCGTCCGTCTGCGCTTCTTCGAAGGCTTGACCCAGTCCGAGATCGCGACCCGGCTCGGGATCAGCCAGATGCACGTCTCGCGGCTGCTCGCCCGCAGCGTGGCCCAGCTTCGGGCCGCCTCCGAGGAATCGACGTAGCCGATGCGGATCTTGCTCCTCGTCAACGCCTCCGCCTCGTCGGTCACGGCACGGGCGCGCGTCGTGATCCAGAAGGCTCTGGCGGCGGACCATGACATCTCCGTGGCCGAAACCAGCCGTCGCGGTCATGCCGCGCGGCTGGCGCAGGGGGCGGCGGCCGACGGGTTCGACGCCGTGGTTGTCCTCGGCGGCGACGGAACCCTGAACGAGGCGGCCAACGGCCTGGCCGGATCCCAGACCGCCCTGGGTGTCCTGCCGGGTGGATCGACCAACGTCTTCGCCCGCACGATCGGCATGACCAACGATCCGATCGAGGCGACCGGCGAACTGCTCGCGGCCCTCGCCCGGCGCTCGATCCGGCGGGTCGGGCTCGGCAATGTCAACGGCCGCTACTTCCTCTTCCACGTCGGCATGGGGCTGGACGCTGCCGTGGTGGAGCAGGTCGAGCGGCGGGCCACGCTCAAGCGTTATGCCAGCCATCCGTTGTTTCTGTATTCCGCGTTGGGCACGTGGCTGCGCCATTACGACCGGAGTCGGCCGCGGTTTGCTGTCTGCACGACAGAGTCGGTGATCGACGACGTGTACTTCGCGGTGTGCCTGAAGACCAACCCGTACACATTTCTCGGCAACCGGCCATTGGACCTGGACCCCGGGGCGGGCTTCGACACCGGGCTCAGCCTGGTGGTCCCCCGGACGCTGGGCATGGTTCCCATCATGAGCCTGGCCCTGGCGGCGCTGCGTGGTCGGGGCGGACCTCGGCTGGCCCACCACCGGAAGGTGGTCTACGCCGGTGACCTCCAGAAGGTGACGGTCACCGGGTACGGCCCCTTCCCGTACCAGGCCGACGGTGACTACCTGGGCGAGGCCGAGCACCTCGAGCTTCGCTACGAGCCGGACGCCCTGACGCTGATTCTGCCGTGACATGGCGGCTTCGCCGCCCCGCCGGGGCCCCAACCCCGGGCTCCTCCGCACGGCGGGGACCCCAGCCCCGCCGGCGGCCGTCAGCCAAGCGCGGCTCGGGCGACGTCGGGGCGGTTGGTGATGATGCCATCCACGCCGGCCTCGGCCAGGTCCCGAATGCGCTCCGGCTCATCCACGGTCCAGGTCGTGACTGCGATCCCGGCTCGATGGGCCTCCGCAACCAGTTCGGGCGTGACGGCGGTGTGGTGAGGATGGATCGCCGCGTGTCCGCCCGAGATCACCGACTCAAGGGCCGCCTGTTGGTCGTAGCCGCCCGGGGTCAGCCAGGCCGTTGTGATAGCCGGCTCCAGGCTGTGAACCAGGCCGATCGCGCCCAGGTCGAACGACGACACGACCACCCGACCCGTCAGGGCACGCTCGGCGACGAAGTCCGCGATGAGCGTCGCGAGCAGGTGGCCGCCGTCGTAACCCGGCTCGCCCGGCAGGTCCTTGAGCTCGATAACGATCAGGAGTTCGCCGCACGCGGCGAGAGCCGGCTCCAGCAGTGGGACCTCCGGTGGGAGATCGGTCACGCGGAGCGCGGAAATCGGCCCGATTCCGGCGATTTCCGGGTCATGGTGGACCACCAGCGCCCCATCCTCGCTCCGGCGGACGTCCAGCTCGACGCCGTCGGCACCCAGCCTCCTGGCTTCGCAGAAGGCCTCCAGGCTGTTTTCCGGGGCGACAGCTGACGCGCCGCGGTGGGCCAGGACAGCGATGTGCGCCATTTTCCTCAGCTGGATGACATTTTTCTGGCCGAGACCGTGCGAAACCCTTGCGGGGACGCTACGCAGGATTTACGCTTTACATTCGACATGTGGTGAGCGTGGTATGGCGTATCTCTGCATGTGAACGTTTTCACACTTCTCCCCCCGTCTCGGAGGCGTTGGTGGCGCTGACGTGGAGCCGCTCGATTGAGTGGGATGTAGATGACTGGCGTGATAATGCCGCGTGTCGAGATACCGACCCTGATCTATTCTTCCCGGTCGGCACGACCGGCCCGGCGATCGACCAGATCGAGTCGGCCAAGGCGGTGTGCCGCCAATGCGACGCCCAGATGGCCTGCCTAGAATTCGCCCTCGCGACCAACCAGGAGTCCGGGATCTGGGGCGGGACGTCGGAAGAGGAACGGCGCAGGCTGCGCAAGGCGTGGCTGGCCCGCCAGCGCCGGGCCTCCTGAGCGCTACCCACCCTCTTCGTCGCTGACCTCACCCGCGACCGCGGAGTACACCGGCACGGCGAGGTCGACCACCGTTCCGCCGTCGGTGTACATGGTTATCGTGCCGCCGAGCTGGGTACGAACGAGGTCCCGCACAATCGAAAGCCCGAGGCTGTCGGTCTCGTCGATCGAGAAGCCTTCCGGGAGCCCGGCCCCGTTGTCTCGAACCTCGACTAAGAGCTCGCCGTCGTCGCGGCGCAGGGCGATATGGACTTTCAGCAGTCCGTCTTCCCCGTCCTTCCCGGACAGTGGGGGCCCGTCGGGAAAGGCGTGCTCGGCCGCGTTTTGCAACAGCTCGGTGAGGACCACGGCAAGCGGTGTCGCCACCTCGGCCGGAACTTCCCCGGCCTCCCCGTCGTAGCGGATGCGCATCGGCCGCTCGGGTGACACGAGGTCGTCGGCCATCCTCACCAGCGGAGGCAGGATGTCATTGAAGTCGACCTGGTCGGTGGCGTCCCGGGACAGGATCTCGTGGACCAGGGCGATCGACCGGACCCGGCGTTCGGCCTCCTCCAGGGCCCATTTCCCTTCCCCCACACCGAGCCGGCGAGCCTGGAGCCGCAATAGCGATGAAATGGTCTGCAGGTTGTTTTTGACGCGGTGATGGACCTCACGGATCGCGGCGTCCTTCGACAGCAAGAGCCGGTCCCTCCGGCGCAGTTCCGTGACGTCTCGCATCAGGACCAGCGCTCCCGTTACCTCACCGTTCTCCAGCAACGGGATGCAACGGGTCAGCACGGTCACGTCAGGCCGCCGCTCCACTTCCTCAGTCACCGGGAGGGCCGTCGCGAACGCCCGTACCGTGGCAGTCTCTTCCACACCCGCCTCGGCCAGCCGCATGCCCTCGATCCCGGAGGACATCCCCAGCTTGTGCAAGGCGTTGATCGAATTCGGCGAAGCGAACTCGACCCGCTCGCTGGCGTCGAGCACCAGCACCCCGTCGCCGACTCGGGGCGCTTCGCTCGTCGTCACGTCGTCAATCGGGAACGGAAACTCGCCGCTTCCGATCATGCGGGCAAACCGGTCGAAAACCGCGACATAGACCCGCTCCAGCTCACCCGGCCGGCGACCCACCGACAAGGCCGACTCGCGGGTCAGGACCGCGACGATCTGACCGTGCCAACGGACCGGGATGCAGACCAACCGGCCCCGTTCGTTGCGGCTCGGGATCGCGACCTCGCCCTCGACGATGCTGGCCAGCCGCCAGCAACGCGAGACCAACGGCCGGTCCACCTCGTCGATGAGGTGGCCCACCATGTCCTCCAGGTGCAGCGTCTGGCTGGTCGTCGGCCGGATCTGTCCGAGCACGATGAAACGGTCGGATGCGCCATGGACCGGGACGAACAACAGCAGGTCGGCGAAGCAGAGGTCGGACAGCATGCCCCACGACCCGACCAGCCGTTGCAGGTGGGCCAGCGTGGGACCATCGAGGTCGGTGTAGTCACGGGCCAGTTCGGCCAGCGTCGCCATAGCGGGTTAATGGTATGGAAATTGGCAGCTGGCAGGGCTGAAATCGGGGTAACTCAGGTCCAGATCTTCTCCCCGAGACGGAGCAGACCCGCCAGGTCGTAGATATCCGTCTCGAAATATGGGACAGCGGCCACGACATCAGGCGTGGCACCGAGCTCGCTCCGCTGTTTGGCCTCGCGGTGGGCGACGACCTGGAAGTTGCGAAAACTCTCGGCCACCTCTCTCAGCACCCGACCCACCTGGGCCTGGTCCTGACCGGCGGCCGCGGCCACCTTCTCGGCCACTTCCATGGTGTGATCGCAGAGCCAGGCGGCCCGAGCGCCGGCACCGTCGTCGAGAAAATAGTCAGGTAGGACCTTGTTCAAGACGAGGGCGCCCAGGTGGAACTTCTTGTCCGTCAGGACCTCGATGAAGAACTCCGCCTCACGGGCCGGGGCGGCCTCCAGCGTGCTGACGACCACGAACGTCGTGCGCGGGTCATGCAGCAATCTCGTCACCGCGTGGGCTCGCTGCACGAACCCGCTGTACATGGTCTGAAACAGGATGAAAAACTCCGCAATGTCCTGCAGGAACTGCGAGCCAAGGATCCGGTCCGCCACCTGGTAGAAGGGCCGCGACGCCATGTTCACCAGGCGGCTCCGGTACGGCACGATCAGCATGCGCAGCAGGCGGGAGGAGAAAAAATCCGCCATCCGGTCGGGAGCCTCGATGAAGTCCAGGGCGTTGCGGGTCGGCGGGGTGTCGACGACGATGAGGTCGAAGTTTCCTTCCGAGTGCAGCTCGTACAGCCGCTCCATGGCGATGTATTCGTGGCTCTGGACAAAGCGGCCCGACACGTTCTGGTAGAGGGGATTTTCGAGGATCCGGTTGGCGGTGGTCGTGTCAGGCGCATGCCGGCGGACCAAGCTGTCCCAGCTCTGTTTGGTGTCGAGCATCGCAGCCCATAGTTCGCCCCTGGCACTGGTGCCGGCGACTTCGAAGGCGTCGTTGGGTACGCGGGTCTCGATATTGCCGAACCCGCTGAGCCCCAACGCACTGGCCAACCGTTTGGCCGGGTCAACAGTGAGGACGAGGACCTTGCCACCCTGACGGAGAGCGGCCATCGCCGCGGTCGCGGCCGCGGTGGTGGTCTTGCCGACGCCGCCGGAACCGCAGAACACGACGATCTCCTTGGCCGCGACTAGGGCATCGAGCGAGCCGGGTCTCTCGTCGGATTTGGAGCGGCTGGGCATGGGATCGGGTCCTCGGGTCCTCGGGTCCTCGGGTCCTCGGTCTGTCGGCTAATACCCGAGCTCGGCCGAGACCGCGTCGGCGACCTGGTGTGTCAGGCGCAGGCCATGCGACCGGGCGAACATCTCGGGCACGTAGAGCAGCGGAATGGAGGCATCGATCCCGGCCCGTAGCCGTTCCAGGTGGCTGGTCCGGGTCCGTCGCAGTGTCACGGCCATGCGCGCCCCCTCAAAGAGTGGTTGGGCTGGCCCGCCTAGCGCGTCATCGAGGACCTCCATGGTGTCAGGCTCTGACAGCCGGTCAAAGACCTCCTCTTCACCACGGGCAAACAGCTCGGGAAGGACACGGTTGACGATGATGGCCGTCAGGTCGACAGTGGTCTCACTGCGGATTCGATCCTGCAGCTCGATGGTCTCGGAGACCGGCATCTCCTCGGCGGTCGCGACGATGGCCAGGCCGGTCAGGGCCGGATCACTTAGAATCTCGAGCATCCACCCGGTCTGCTGGCGGACCAGCCCGACGTGGACCAGCTGGTTGATCGCCTGCGGCGCGGCCAACTGCCCGACGATGTGGCCGGTCGGGGCGGCGTCGACGACGACAAGGTCGTAATGGCGTTCCCGGACCTCCCAGACCAGCTTGCCGACCGTCACGATCTCCTTCACCCCGGGGGCGGCGGTCGCGACGAAATCGAACATTCGGGCCAGCGGTCCTATGCGGGCCACCAGTGGCACCCGGAGCTGAAGGCTGAGGTACTGCTTGAGCGAGGCCTCGGTGTCCATCGACATGGCCCACAGGTGGGGTTGGACCTCACGCTCCTCGAAAAACGTCGGGCCCGACTCGAAGAAATCAGCCAGGTTGCCCTTGGCATCGACCTCGCACACCAGGGTCCGCTTGCCTCGCATCGCGGCCAGCAGGGCGAGGGATGCGGCGACCGTGGTCTTGCCGACGCCGCCCTTGCCGGTGACGAAGATCAACTTCCGATCGAGCAGCGCGGGCGGCACGAGTTTTTTGCGACTTCCCGCTACTGGGACGAACCGAACCCCACCCGGCGGTCTTCGGTCGGGCTCCCGATCTCCACGTACGCCACCTTCGCCGCTGGCACACCGACTCGCCGGCCCTTGCGGTCGGTCAGCCAGAGGACACCCGCGTTGTCGGCGGACGCCAGGGCCTCTTCAACCTGCTTGGCGACCTGATTCACGTCGGCATCGTCGCCGAGCTCGACTTCGATCTCTCTCGGCACTTGCGTGATCCCGATGCGAACTTCCACGGTGCCTGCTCCTATCTCGGGGTTGGGTTGGGTCAGCTGTTCATGGTAGGGCGCCGAGGAGTGGTGGCGGCTTGGGGCCGGCGGGCGGTTGGGGGCGTTGCGCGTTGGCCCACCTTTTGACGCCGGCCTGCTGGGTCGCTGCCGTTCTTCGTGCCCGAATTCGGCTTCTGGCCGAATTTGGGCACGAAGAAGCCAGCGTTCTCTGCTCGCGGCATAGGAATTTATGTGGAGGCCTATCGCGAAGAACGACTCAACAGCTGGCTCAGTACCCACGACGGTCTGATCGTCCGATCCGAGGCGTCGGGCCTTGGCATGTCCAGTGACGAGATCTACGGCAGACTCGAACGGCTCGAGTGGGAGCGAGTCCAGCGGAACATTTACCGTCACGCCGCGTCACCGCGGACCCCGCTTCAGATGCTCGCGGCCGCGGTCACGGCCGGCGGCGAGCGCGCTGTTGCTTCCCACGCCTCAGCGGCCTGGCTCTGGGGACTCATCCCGCGGCCACCGGCTCTTCCTGAAATCAGCGTGCCCACAGGCTGGGCTCCAAAACTCACGCACGTGAAAGTCCACCGCTCGTCGGACCTCGACCCCCGGCGCACAATCATC
>WNFE01018494.1_pt1 | contig 12075 bp, 10 predicted proteins | sample 5400451 | NCBI WGS metagenome assembly WNFE01 (sample SAMN13153344, study PRJNA577476) | soil metagenome | isolation source: 200 cm saprolite under Douglas fir tree site 2 hole 2 | place: USA:California | collected 2015-04-18
GTCGTCGCCGGCGTCGAAATCTCCTGCGAACACCCGGCCACGATGCACGTGCTGGTGTACTTCCTTGAGCCTGGCGAGGGTCCGCTCCAGGACGAGCTGCTGCGGCTGCAGCGAGCGCGCGACACCCGCAACCAGGCCATGGCTGACCTGATGGCCCGGCTCGGTCTGCCGGTGACCTACGGCGAGATCATGCAGGAGGCAGGAGGGATGGGCGCGGGCCGGCCCCACATCGCCAGCATCCTGGTGCGGAAGGGCGTCGTCAAGAGCATCCAGGAGGCGTTCGACACCTGGTTGGCAAAGGGCAAGCCGGCCTATCTCGACAAGGAACGGCTCACGCCGGCGGTGGCGGTGCGCCTGGCGGTCGACTCCGCTGCCGTCCCGGTCTTGGCCCATCCGTTCAGCCTCGAGCTCGCGCCGGACGCCACCGAGGCGACCATCGTCGAGCTGGCGTCCTACGGCCTGGTCGGTGTCGAGGCCATCTACGGCCGCTACACGCCCGCGGAGCGGACCGGTCTGGCGGCGACGGCAACCCGCCACGGTCTGGTCGCGACGGGGGGTTCCGATTATCACGGGACCTACAAGCCCGACCTCAAGGTTGGCGTCGGACTCGGTGACCTCGACGTGCCCACCGATGCGCTCGATCAGTTGCGGGCGCGGCTCCCAGCTTGAACGTGGCAGCGTGAGCTCAGGCGATGACTTCGAAACGGCGGTCGAGGCCGTGCTTCTGGCCCTCCGCCCGGGCGATGTCGTCACCTACGGCGAGGTCGCGGCCGAGGCCGGGTTTCCAGGACGGGCCCGAGGCGTTGGCCGCGTGCTGGCCGTTAGTGGCGGGCGTTACCCGTGGTGGCGGGTCGTGACGTCGACAGGGCGGCTGGTACCCGGCCATGAGTCCGAACAAGCCCGCCGGCTCCGAGCCGAAGGGGTAACGCTCATCAAGGGCCCGGCCGGACCTCGCGTTAAGCGCTGACCGGTTCGGAGACAGCCAGCGCGTGCGGAAGGGCACCGCGCCACGCCTGCGTCGCGGCGGTCAGATCCAGGTCGATCATCCCGTCGATCACCAGCCGCTGACCTCCTGACCCTCCCAGCATGGTGGCTGTTATCCCTGCCCGTCCCGCCCTCTCCTCAACGGCAGGAACCCGGTCCCGCTCGACGCAGACCACGACACGGGATGGCGCCTCGCCGAACAGGTCCAACGGAGTGGAGAGGCCGCCGGCCTCGAAGCCGATACCGCTCCGGACCGCCATCTCGGTCAGGGCCGTGGCCACGCCACCATCAGCCACATCATGGATACCGGCGACCAACCGATCGGTGACAAGCTCGACGATCAACCCGAGGAGCCGAACGTGGTGCGCAAGGTCGAGCGGGGCAAGCGCGCCCGCGGCCGTGAGACCGCAGGTGGCGGCCCACAGCGATCCGCTGGCGCCAGCTGGCGCGCCCGATCCCAGGAGCATCACGACGCCACCGTCGACCAGACCGACGGCCGGCGGCACCTGTCGCAGCCGATCCACCAGACCGAGGGTGGCGACAACGGGCGTCGGATCGATGTCCCGGCCCCGGCTTTCGTTATACAGGCTCACGTTGCCGCCGATCACCGGAATCCCGAGACCGAGGCAGGCTTCGGCGATACCGTCGATCGCCTCGGAGAGCTGCCACATCACCTCGGGGTGCTCGGGATTACCGAAGTTGAGACAGTCCACCAGCGCGACCGGTCGGGCGCCGACGCACGCCACGTTGAGAGCCGATTCCGCGACGATGAGGGCGGCGCCAGCGCGGGGGTCGATGGAGCACCATCGGCCGTTGCCATCAGTGGAAACCGCGACTGCCCGGTCGGATGGCGGAACGCCTGGTCCTTTCAAGCGCAAGAGAGCGGCATCGCCTCCCGGGCCGACCACGGTGTTGAGGAACAGCTGATGGTCGTACTGGCGGGACACCCAGGAGGTATCCATCAGCATGGTCAGCAGGTCCGACCCGTAGTCGCGGTGCGCTCCCCCATCGATCACCGTGCCGGCCGTCCCGTCTGGCTCCCGGGGACGGAGCATCGGACGCCAATACGCCGGCGCGTCGTCATGGAGGCTCGCGGCGGGAACATCTGCTAATACCGGGCCGTCGGTGCCGTCGAGCACCCGGAGCCGGCCGGTATCAGTGACCACGCCCACGACGAACGCCCGAACCTCCCATTTCTCGCAGCAGGCCATCACGGCGGGAAGGTTGTCCCGGCTCACGATGGCCAGCATCCGTTCTTGGCTTTCGCTGGTCATGATCTCGAACGGCTCCATGCCTTCTTCCCGAAGGGGAACGGCGCGCACGTTGACGTCCATCCCGACACCCCCCCGGGAGGCCGTTTCGCTGGTTGCACAAGTGAGTCCGGCCCCGCCTAAATCCTGAATTCCGATGACCAGATGGTCATCTATGAGCTCAAGACAGGCTTCGATGAGTCGCTTTTCCTCGAACGGATCGCCGACTTGCACATTGGGCCGTTTGGCTGCTTCGGCCGCGGCATCATCGGAGAAACCGGCCGAGGCGAGGACGCTGACCCCACCGATACCGTCTCGACCCGTCGTCGAGCCGAGCAGGACAGCCAGATTGCCGGGCCCGGACGCTTGGCCGAGCACAAGGCGGTCCTTCGGGAGGACACCCAGACAGAGGACGTTCACGAGCGGGTTGTCGGCATAGCACTCGTCAAACACAAGCTCGCCACCCACAGTGGGGACGCCGACCGAGTTGCCATAGCCCGAGATTCCGCTCACGACGCCGGCAGTGATCCACCGAGACCGGGCGTCGCTGGGCGGCCCGAACCGCAGCGAATCCATCACGGCGATAGGCCGAGCGCCCATGGTGAAGATGTCCCGGAGGATCCCGCCCACGCCGGTGGTGCGGGACGACTTGTAGGAACAGTGCTCGCTCCACATGACCGCGTACATGGCCAACTCCAGGTGGTTTGGATCCCGACCGAGAAGGCGCTTGATCGCGTCCGCTTCGTCATCGGTGAGCCCCAACGCCCGGTGGATCTGCTGGTCCATGAATGCCAACGATACTTGCCCCTGTATTCCTTCCGGAAAAGTGTGGAATACTGGGGATATGCCAGCGAAAAGCAAGCGTGGTAAGACCCCGATGTCGCAGGCCCACAAGGATGCTCTCGCCATCGGACGTGAGGAAGGTCGTGCGGTACGCCGATATCTCGAGGCGCTCGAGGCTCACAAACCGAAGCGAGGCCGCAAACGCAGCCCGGAATCCATCAAAAAGCGGCTCGATCAGATCGATGACAAGCTCGACTACTCCGACCCTCTCTCCCGGGTTCATCTCGTCCAAGAGCGCATGAATCTTCAGGCTGAGCTGGCCGCCAAGGACGCCGCTATCGACCTCGTTGCGCTGGAGGAAGAGTTCATCAAGGCGGCAGCCAACTACTCCGAGCGAAAGGGCATCATGTACGCGGCCTGGAGGGAAGCGGGGGTGGACGCGGCCACGCTGCGCCAGGCGGGTATTCGACGGGGCGCGGGCGAGGCTTAACGCGCCGCGGCCCGGTCCAGGGCCCACGTGAAGAGTGATCGCCAGAGCGACTTGCCGTCCTCGGAGCCGAGCAGCGCGTCGCAGGCCCGCTCGGGATGCGGCATCAGGCCCACGACATTGCCGGTGGGATTGCAGATTCCCGCGATGTCGTCGACCGATCCATTGGGGTTATCCACGTACCGGAGCACGATCCGATCCTCGCCCTTTAGCTCGGCCAGGGTCTCGTGGTCACAGGTGTAGTTGCCTTCAAAGTGGTTGATCGGAATGCGGAGCCGGTCGCCGACGTGGACGCCCGAGGTAAGGACTGAGCGGGTAGACGCCACTTCCAGGTCGACGGGCATGCACAGAAATGTCAGACCGCGATTCTTCTGAAGCGCGCCGGGAAGCAGGTGGGCTTCGGTGAGGACCTGGAAACCGTTGCAGATGCCGACCACCGGTCCACCATCGGAGGCAAAACGCGCGACCGACTCCATGATTGGAGAGAATCGGGCGATGGCGCCAGGACGGAGATAGTCGCCGTGAGCGAAGCCACCCGGAAGGACCACAGCATCTACCGGAGGCAGCGTCTGGTCGCCATGCCATATCAGTTGGGCGTCCTCGCCGAGACCCTTCACGGCCTCGACGACATCGTGCTCGCAGTTACTGCCCGGAAATAGCACTACTCCGACCGACGTGGTCACCGCATGGCTCCCTCCGCGGCGCCATTGATCGCGCTGTCCGATGTCAAGGTGACGGTCGCGTCCTCTATCACGGGGTTGGTCAAGAACCGTCGGCACAATTCGTCGACGCGGGTGCGGGCCTCTATCTCGTCCCCCGCGTCGATCGAGAATCGGATGGCTTTGCCCGTCCGGACGCCATGCACGCTGTCAAACCCGAGCGCGGGCAGGGCCCGTTCGATGGTGGCGCCCTGAGGGTCGGCGATGCCGGGCCGGAGCGACACTTCGACCATAACCTTGAACTTCACTGGACGACCCCCGGCCATTCGGTGAGGTTGGCGCCGCTCAGCCTCTCGTAGGCCGCCACGTACCTGGCGCGAGTGGCGTCCACGACGTCGGCGGGCAACGCCGGCGGCGGCGGCGTCTTGTCCCAGCCGGTGGCCTCCAACCAGTCGCGGAGGGGTTGCTTGTCGAACGACGGTGGCGCCGAGCCGGGCCGCCACTCATCTGCGGGCCAGAACCGCGATGAGTCGGGTGTGAGCACCTCGTCGCAGATGGCGAGCTCGCCGTCGATGAAGCCGAGCTCGAACTTGGTATCGGCAATGATGATGCCGCGTTCGGCCGCCCACTCCGCCCCGCGACGGTAGGCATCGACGCTGATCTCCTGGGCGGCCTTGATGACCTCCGGTCCAACCAGCGCTCCTGCCTCCTCGACCGAGATGTTGAGGTCGTGGCCGACCGTGGCCTTCGTCGACGGCGTGAACACGGGCTCCGGCAACTGGTCGGACTGGCGAAGCCCGGTCGGAAGGCGCTCGCCATGCATAGTCCCGGAGGTTCGGTACTCGGCCCACGCCGACCCCGACAGATAGCCGCGGACGATGCCTTCGATGGGCAACATCTGCGCTTTGCGGACGACCATGGTCCGTCCGACCAGGTCGGCACCGAGCTCCTCGATTGCGGTTGCGGGCGGGTCGAGCCCGACCAGATGGTTCGGCACCACCGAGTCCAGCCGGTCCAACCAGAAGGCCGTGATCGCCGTCAGGACCCGGCCCTTGTCGGGAATGGGCTCGGCCATCACGACATCGAACGCAGAGATCCGGTCCGACGTAATCATCAGCAGCGTGTCGTCGCCGAGGTCATAGACGTCTCGGACCTTGCCGCTGGAGACGTGGGAGAGGCTCATCGGGTGCCGTTCCTCTCCGTCTCATGGGGGGCAGGCGGGTAGGGGGTCAGGGATACCTGCTCGGGTGTGGGAACCTTGGCCAGGACGTCGAACACCCGGCCGGAGTGGCGCAGGCTGCGCCGCAGGTCGAACGCCTCGTCGATCTGGCTCGGTGTGAGGCTCACCTCGTCGTCGTCCTCCAGTACCGCCCGGAACGAGCGACCTTCGTTCCATGCCGTCATGGCATCGCGTTGCACGACGCGGTAGGCAGCATCGCGGGACAGGCCGGAGGCGACCAGAGCGAGCAGGACCGGCTGGCTGAAGACCAGCCCGTAGGAGCACTCGAAGTTGGCCAGCATGCGGTCGGGGAAAACATTCAAGCCGTCGATCAAGGCGGTCGTTCGTAGCAACAAGTAGTAGGCGACCAGGCTGGCGTCGGGGAGGATGATCCGCTCGACGGAGCTGTGGGAGATGTCGCGCTCATGCCATAAGGCCACATCTTCCAGGCCGGCGCCCAGGTAGCCCCGCAGGACGCGGGCGAGTCCGGTCAACTGCTCGCTCTTGATGGGGTTGCGCTTGTGCGGCATGGCCGAGCTCCCCTTCTGCCCGGGCCGAAACGCCTCTTCGACCTCCCGGACCTCGGTGCGCTGGAGATGCCGGACCTCGGTGGCCATCATCTCGATGGTCGAACCCAGAGCGGCGCAGGCGTAGAGGTACTCGGCGTGCCGATCACGGGAGAGGACCTGGGTAGCGGGAACGGGCTCCAGCCCGAGGGCGTGGCACACGTAAGCCTCGACCGCGGGGTCGATGTTGGAGTACGTGCCGACGGCGCCGGATAGCTTCCCCACTGCCACCGAGCGACGGGCTGCGAGCAGCCGCTGACGGTCGCGGTCGGCCTGCAGGGCCCACAGGGCGAGCTTGGCGCCGAAAGTGGTCGGTTCGGCGTGTATGCCATGGGTCCGTCCCACCATCGCGGTGTCGCGAAACTCGAGCGCCCGCCGTCGCAGCACCTCGATGAGAGCGCTGCTCGTTTCGATCAGGCGGTCGACGGCTAGGGTCAGTGTCACGCACCACGCCGTGTCAACGACATCGGATGAGGTCAGGCCGTAGTGGACCCATTTTCCCGCCTCTCCCCCGATGCGCTCCTGGATGACATCGACGAATGCCGCCACGTCGTGGTCGGTGACCTTTTCTCGCTCCTCGACGGCACGAACGGTGTCGGCGTCGATGATCGGCGCGCGCTCGCGGACGGCCTTCGCATCGGCCTCGGGGATCACGCCCAGGGCGGCCCACGCCTCGACCGCGAGGACTTCGACCTCCAGCCAGGCCGACAGCCGGGCCTCGTCGGTGAACAGCTGCGCCATCTCGGGAAGCGAGTAGCGAGGGATCACGTCCACCGCTCCCGGTAGGCGGCCAGCTTCTTGGCCAGCGTCTCGTCGGTCACGGCGAGGATCTCGATCGCGAGCACGGCCGCGTTTGCGGCTCCGTCGATCGCGACGGTCGCGACCGGCACGCCTCGAGGCATCTGCACCGTGGCGTACAGCGCGTCGACACCGCTGAGGGCACTGCCGGACAGCGGGACGCCGATAACCGGCAGCGTCGTCTGCGCCGCCACCGCGCCAGCCAGGTGGGCGGCCATCCCGGCTCCGCAGATGATCACGCCGTATCCGTCGTCACGAGCGGACTGCGCGAGGGCCGCGACCGCAGCGGGGGTGCGGTGGGCTGAGAGCACATGCTCGGTGGCCTCGACGCCAAACTCCGCCATGGCCTCAAGGGCGGGCGCCATCTTGGCCTTGTCGTTGGCCGAGCCCATCAGCACTGCGACCTTCATCTGGCTCCTTCCGCTCTCACCACGGCCCGGTCAGCGATATCTCGCCGGAACTGGATGCCGGGCCAATCGATCTGGTCGGCCGCCTGATAGGCCCGTTTTCGGGCTTCATCCAGGCTGGCGCCGAGGGCGTTCACCCCGAGCACCCGCCCGCCACCGGTCACGAGCCGGCCCCGAGTGTCCTTGGCCACACCCGCCGCGAAGATCTCCACGCCCTCCATAGTGGCCGCTTCGTCGAGCCCTTCGATCATGTCGCCGGTGTGCGGCGACTGCGGGTAACCGGGCGCGGCCAGGACCACGCACACCGAGGCTTGCTCGGTAAACACCGGCGCCTGCCCGGAGAGCGATCCTTTGGCGGCGTCGAAGAGGACAGACGCAACGTCGCCCTGCCATCGCGCGAGCACCACCTGAGTCTCGGGATCACCGAAGCGCACATTGAACTCGAGCACCCTGGGTCCCGCAGGGGTGAGCATGAGTCCGGCGTAGAGCACGCCTCGATAATCGATCCCCCTCGCGCGGAGCGCCGCGAGAGTGGGTTCCACCGCCGTGTCCATGACCTCGTCGGTGAGTCGCCCGTCCGCGGCACTCGAGCCGGGCAGAGGAACAGGCGAATATGCACCCATCCCGCCCGTGTTCGGTCCCGTGTCGCCGTCGCCGATCCTCTTGAAGTCCTGAGCCTCGGCCAGGGCCACGGCATGCGTCCCGTCGCACACGGCCATGACCGACAGTTCCTCCCCGCTGAGACCCTCCTCGATCACCACCCTTCGCCCCGCGTCGCCAAAGGCGGTGCCCGACAGTTTGGCCTCGACGTCATCGATCGCCTCTTGGCGTGACGACGTGACAAGGACCCCTTTGCCGGCCGCCAGACCGTCGGTCTTGACGACATATGGTCCATCGAGACGCCGCAGGAACGCCAATGCCGGCTCGACCGCGTCGAACGTCTGGTAGGCCGCCGTCGCCACACCTGCGTCGACCAGCAGCCGCTTCATCCAGGCTTTCGAGCCTTCCAGTTGCGCCCCGTCCGCGCCCGGGCCGAACACGAGTCGGCCCCGAGCCCGCAACCGGTCAGCCAGGCCGTCCACGAGTGGACCTTCCGGACCGATCACGTAGAGGTCGGCGTCAACCGTCTCGGGGTTCTCGGACGTGCAGGTGATGGACCCATCAGGGGTCAGCGCGCCGATGCCCGCGCGCCGATGCCCGCGTTACCCGGCGCGACCACAACCGACGCGGTTCGGGCCAGGGCAACGGCGAGGGCGTGTTCCCGGCCGCCGGAGCCAACGACGCAGACCTTCACTGGCTCATTCCTTTTGGCACACGCCTATTGTCCGAAGCGCACGAACTGGTCGCGGCCCGGCCCCACACCGACCAGTCGAATCGGAACGCCTGCCTGCGCGGCCAGAAACTCGATGTAATCCTTGGCCCCGCCGGGCAGGTGGTGAAGCTCGGTCGCGGCCGACGTCTCGGTTTGCCAGCCAGGAAGCTCCTCGTACACCGGCGTCACGTCGTGGAGCACCGACTGGTGGTAGGGCATGTGCTGGTAGCGCTGGTCACCGTCCTGGTAGGCCACACACACCCGAAGGGTCTCAAAGGCATCGAGCACGTCGAGTTTGGTGATCGCCACTTCCGACAGCGAGTTGACTCGAACCGCCTGGCGCAGCATGACCGCGTCGAACCATCCGGTTCGACGCCGCCGGCCGGTATTGGTGCCGTACTCGCGGCCGCGCTCCACCAGCTGGTCACCTCGCTCGTCATGCAGCTCGGTCGGAAACGGTCCCGAACCAACTCGCGTCACGTACGCCTTTGCGATGCCGATCACCTGGCTGATGTCGCGTGGCCCGACACCGGCTCCCACGCAGGCTCCACCCGCGACGGGATTGGACGACGTCACGAACGGATAGGTCCCGTGGTCGAGGTCCAGAAAGGTGGCCTGGGCACCCTCCAGGAGCACGTGGGCACCGCGGGCCAGCGAGTCGTGAACGAAGCCCACACAGTCGGCGATCATGGGCGCCAGCCGGGGGGCGTACTGGTCGAGGTACCGGGCCGCCATGTCGGCGCTGGACAGCGGCAGGCGGTTGTACACCTTGGCCAGAATCTGGTTCTTCTCCTTGAGGACGACGTCGAGCTTCTCCCGGAAGATCTTGGGGTCGAGGAGATCCTGCAGGCGGATCCCAACGCGGGAGGCCTTGTCGGCGTAAGCCGGGCCGATGCCTCGCTTGGTCGTGCCCAGCCGGTTTCGGCCGAGGTAGCGCTCGGTGATCGCGTCGAGCTCCTGGTGGTAGGGCATGATCAGGTGCGCGTTGCCCGACACCTTCAGCCGCGAGCAGTCGATCCCCTTACCCTCCAACAGGTCGATCTCCTCGAGCAGCACGCCGGGATCTATGACGACACCGTTGCCGATCACGGGAGTGATGTGATCGTAGAGAACCCCGCTGGGCACCAGCTGGAGTGCGAAGGATTCCCCGTCCACCACGATGGTGTGACCGGCGTTGTGGCCGCCCTGGTAGCGGACGACCACCTGCATCTCTTTGGCAAGCAAATCGGTGAGCTTGCCCTTTCCTTCGTCACCCCACTGGGTTCCGACGACCACCGTGACGGGCACGCGCGTCTCCTGAGAAAGCAGCTCTGGCGGTCCGGGGAGCTTACCGCAGGACCAGCTGGTCAGATGTCTCCTGCTCGTGGCCGAGCAGAGGCGGGGCCAGGTCGACGGTCACCGTCGAACCCTCCGGGTAGCGACCCTCGAGGACGGCTAGCGCCAGCCGATCGGCGATCTCCCGCTGGATCAGCCGCTTCAGCGGCCGAGCCCCATACGCGGGGTCGAAGCCCCGGTGGGCCAGCCAGGCTCGGGCCGCCTCGGTGACGTTCAGGGTGAGCCGGCGGTCCTTCAGCCGGGCATCCAGACCGCGGAGCTGGATGTCGACGATCTTGGCGATGTCGTCCTCCGTCAGCGGACGGAACCGCACGATCTCGTCGACCCGATTAAGGAACTCAGGCTTGAACACCTCCCGCACGTCGCCCTGGTAGTTGGACGTCATGATCAAGACGGTGTTGGTGAAGTTGACCGTCCGGCCCTGCCCATCGGTCAGACGACCGTCGTCCAGCACCTGCAGCAGGACGTTGAACACGTCGGGATGGGCCTTTTCGATCTCGTCGAGCAGCACGACGGCATAGGGCCGCCGTCGGATGGCCTCGGTCAACTGGCCGCCCTCGTCGTAGCCGACGTACCCGGGCGGCGCGCCGATCAGCCTGGCGACGGTGTGCTTCTCCATGTATTCGCTCATGTCGATCCGGACCATGGCCCGTTCGTCGTCGAACAGGAAGTCAGCGAGCGTCCGGGCCAGCTCCGTCTTCCCGACGCCGGTCGGACCCAGGAACAGGAAGCTGCCGATCGGCCGGTTCGGATCCGAGAGGCCGGAACGAGAGCGCCGGATAGCATTGGCGACCGCACTGACGGCCTCGTCCTGCCCGACGACCCGCTCGTGCAGCTCGTCCTCCATGCGGACGAGCTTGGCGACCTCGCCCTCGAGGAGACGGCTCACGGGGACTCCGGTCCACTTGGACACCACCTCGGCGATGTCCTCCTCGTCGACCTCTTCTTTCAGCATCTTCTGGTCGGCCTGGAGTTCCTGCAGCCGCTTGGTCGCCTCGTCGACACGGCGCTCGAGTTCGGGGATCTGCCCGTACCGGATCTCAGCTGCCTTGGCGAGGTCCTGCTCGCGCTCCACCGCCGTCCGCTTGGCTTCCAGCTCTTCCTTGAGGCTGCGGATGGTGGCAATCGCGTCCTTCTCCGCCTCCCAGTGGGCCTTCATGCCGTCGGACCGTTCACGAAGGTTGGCGAGTTCCTCGTCCAGCTTGCTCAGCCGTTCCAGCGAGGCCTCGTCGGTCTCCTTGGCCAGGGCAACTCGCTCGATCTCCAGCTGGCGGATCCGCCTCTCGACCACATCGATCTCGGTCGGCATGGAGTCGATCTCGATGCGCAGGCGGCTGGCCGCTTCGTCAACGAGGTCGATGGCCTTGTCCGGCAGGAAGCGTCCCGTCACGTACCGGTCCGACAGGACTGCAGCCGCGACGAGGGCGGCGTCCTGGATGCGTACGCCGTGGTGGACCTCGTACCGCTCTTTCAGGCCCCGCAGAATGGCGATCGTGTCCTCGACCGAGGGCTCGCCGACGAACACCTGCTGGAACCGGCGCTCCAGAGCGGCGTCCTTCTCGATGTGCTTGCGGTACTCGTCGAGCGTCGTCGCGCCGATCATGCGAAGCTCACCGCGAGCCAGCATCGGCTTGATCATGTTGCCGGCGTCCATGGCGCCCTCGGCCGCGCCGGCGCCGACCACGGTGTGGAGTTCGTCGATAAAGGTGATGACCTCGCCGCCGGAGTCGGCGATCTCCTTCAGTACCGCCTTCAGACGTTCCTCGAACTCGCCCCGGTACTTGGACCCCGCCACCATTGACCCGAGATCGAGCGCGATCACCCGCTTGTTTTTCAGGCTCTCCGGGACGTCGCCCTCGACGATTCTGCGAGCCAAGCCCTCGACGATGGCTGTCTTGCCGACACCAGGTTCGCCGATGAGCACAGGGTTGTTTTTTGTGCGCCGGGACAGGACCTGGATGACCCGCCGGATCTCCTCGTCCCGACCGATAACCGGGTCAAGCTTGCCCTTGCGAGCATCCTCGGTCAGGTCACGGCCGTACTTCTCGAGGGCCCGGTATTGGTCTTCCGGGTTCTGCGAGCTCACTCGATGGCTACCGCGGATCTCCTTCAGCGCTTCCAGCACCATCTCCCGCGCCAGATTCAGCCGGTCCGCCATTGCCAGCAGGACGTGCTCGATCGAGAGGTACTCGTCGCCGAGGCCGGTCCGCTCCCCGTCGGCCCGCTCGAGCACCTCGCGGAGTTCCCGGCTCATCTGGACGTTGTCGCCAGAGGC
>WNFE01003247.1_pt1 | contig 12073 bp, 6 predicted proteins | sample 5400451 | NCBI WGS metagenome assembly WNFE01 (sample SAMN13153344, study PRJNA577476) | soil metagenome | isolation source: 200 cm saprolite under Douglas fir tree site 2 hole 2 | place: USA:California | collected 2015-04-18
CCAGCCTCCTGCCCTCCCCCAAGGTAACGCAATGTACAAGCTCCTGTAGTGGCCGTCGACTGTGGCGGGCGCCTTTTGCGTTTCCCTCTCTGCGTTACCTCAGCGCCCTCTGCGTCTCCACGTTCTCCTCTTCTTTGCTCTTCTGATCCTCACCGCAGCCCCTCATACACCCGCTTCCCCTCCTCCAGCTTCTTCAGCACGTACTCTCTTTCTCCCGCCGAGTTCCAATCCGAGTACCGCTCCGTCTGCTCCATCACCCGCTCAATCCAAGCCACAAAATATTTCGCATCCTCGGGCGATCTCGGCTTCTTCCCGCCGATCGTCACGTAAATCGGGCTCGTCGTCGCATACACATAATTGTCCAGCACCGGATACTCCGCCTTTTCGCTCGAAGCCCGCAGCACGCACCACCCGCTCTCTTTCAGCGCCAGCGTTCCGGTAACGTTCGCACCATCCCGCGTCGCATTCAACGCCAGCGTCTGCGCCACTCTCCCATTACAAACCACCTCCAAATGATCCACCGGCACAATCGACTGCAGCTTCGCTTTGAATGGAACGCCCGCCTGCGCCCGATCAAACTTCAGCTCCCCGCCAATGGCTTGCTCGCCCAGCGAAAAATCCAGCAGCGGCCCATTCGTAGCAAAAGTTCGCCCGCTCTTCAGTGCTTCGAGAAATGTCTCAATCTTCGCCGGTCCTTCCTCAACGTGCGCATAAACCCGATTCATCCCCACCGGCCCGCGCAGCGATGCATAATTTGCCATCGCATCCGTCCCCGCCCCCGCCGGAATCCGAAATCCCAGATTCAGCAGCCGGTACCAAACCGCCGCCGTCGATCGGTGATCGCTGAACCCCACAATCTCCATGTAATCCAGTTTTCCCAGCGCCACATCCACCGGCAATTCATCCGTGATTTTCTGTGCACGCTGCGCTAACGGATCCGGCGTCTCGTCAAATGGATGCACCGCCCCCACCAGAGCCCCCTGCGCATGTGCCAGGTCATACACATCTGCATTCATCGGATACAAACTCGCCGCCGCCGTGTTCGGGTAGCCCGCATACCCAGGTAAAATCACGTTTTCCCGGAGATTCAGCAGCCCTCGATGTCCCCAGTAATTCGTGTGAAATTCCTGCCCGTGAACAATCGTCGCATCCGCCTTCGAAGCAAGATCAACTTGCTTCCCGTCATACGCAATATCCGGAAACCGCTGCTCCTTGTTCACGATCAGGTTGTCGACCAGCCCCAGATTTTCCGCTTCGGCCTGCTCGACCAAATGTTCCGGCGTATTCCGGTACGTCCCGCCATAATTCATGTGCACATGCAAGTCGCTGCTGACCCAATTCTCGTCCGCGAATCCCGTCCAGCGCCTGATCCCGGACTCCGTCATGTTCCTGCGGTATTCTTGGCCCTCTTCCACGTTGAGCGTCTGTCGCTGCAACGGCTCCTCGAAGCCTTTCAAAATCTCGACCTCGAACTTGCCCGCGGGCAGCTCAAAATCCTCTTCGCCTCGCGTATGAAAATAATGCGCCTCAAAAGGTCGCTCGCTTCGGTCATACCCGTCATCCGCATGAATCCAGGCGCCCGCCGGCGCATGAAAACGTCCTGCTTCGTCCGTCACCGAAACACGCGCTGAAAAAGGCTGGCCATCGGAGTCCTGCCACTTCACATGGAAATGCATCATCGGCTTCAAATACTTGCGTCCGGTGATTTCCAGCTGCTGTTCTCCTGAACCCGGAATGCTCCGCAGCCACAGTTCCGCATTCCCGTGGCGATTGGAGATGAATGCCAGCTGCTTCCCATCCGGCGACCACCGCACATTCGTCTCATCCCAGTCCCCATAGGAGATCGGAAACGCATTCCCGCCATTCACCGGCATCACCCACAACTGGTGCCACTGCCCTCCCAGGTACGAGCTGTAAACCATCCGCGAGCCGTCCGGCGAAAAATCCGGCCGCGCTTTCCAGTTCGTCTCCTCGTAGTGAATCTGGTGTGCTGCCACTCCCGGCGCCGCCCTCATCCGCCAAAAGCCGCCAGTCCCATGAATGTGCCCGCGATTCGAAACGAACAAAATGTCCTTCCCGTCGCGCGTCCACACCGGGCTGATCTCCATGTCAAATGCGCTGTAGTAATATCGCGGCAAATCGCTCTTCGTCTCCCCCGTCAGCCGCACCACGTTTTCCAGTTTCCCGTCGCTCACCTCCGCCCGGAAAATATGAAACCGTTTGTTATACGCCGTAGAAACAAAAACCATTCGCTTTCCATCCGGCGACCATCGCGGCTCCACATTCACAGCGCCTTCATGCGTCAACTGCTGCGTCTTCCCCGTGGCCAAGTCCAGCAGCCACAATTCCATCGCGTCCTTCTGATACGACACGTACACCACGCTCTTCCCATCCGGCGACCAGTCCGGCTGATAGTCGTACCCCGGCCCATCCGTCAGCTGCTGCGCCACGCTAGAATCAATTCTCTGTCGCCACAGCGAGCCCGCCATCGAATACACCACTTCCTTCGAATCCGGCGACCAAGCCGCGCTGCTTGGCCCGCTCGTCAACTGCGGCAAATACATTTCGCGAAAGTAATAAGGATGCGGCAGGTCAATCTGCGGCAGCACCGGCCGGCGCTGCGCCAAAGCCGGCTGACACCAAACAACGACCGTTACCGCTGCGAGGAGGAATTTTCTCAATGAATGCGGCACTCAGTCCTTAGAGTCGCCACCCTGTACCTCGGACCTGCTTTTTAGGCCCGAGGCTTTTGGTGATGTGTCTGTAAAAAACTCGTTTTCATCAGGCTAATCCCGCCTTCGTCAGCGGCAATTCTCGAATGCGCTTGCCCGTCGCTGCGAAAATCGCATTGCAAATCGCCGGTGCAATCGCCGGCAGTCCCGGCTCGCCAATCCCGCCCGGCGCCGCCTCGCTCTCCACGATATGCACGTGAACCTCGCGCGGCGCCGAATTCATGCGTGCCACCGGGAACGTATCGAAGTTCGATTGCTCAATCGCTCCGTTCGCCGCGGTAACCTCTCCCCAAAACGCAATGCTCGTGCCCATCACCGCCGCGCCCTCAAACTGATTCCGCGCCATCTCCGGATTCACCACCGTCCCCGCGTCCAGCGCCGAATCCACGCGCGTGATTTGCACTTTTCCCGCGTCATTGATCTGCACTTGCACCACCGAAGCCGCATACGTCAAAAAGCTGCGGTGCATCGCAATGCCCATCCCGAATCCGTTCCCATTTTTCCTCTTGCCCCAGCCCGCCTTTTCCGCCGCAAGCTGCACCACCTTCTTGAATCTTCCCGTATCGATCGGGTACTGCTCATAATCGCCGCCGTAATTCGTGTAATCCTTCGGCAGCTCCGTCTTCGGCACAATGCGGTCCGGCCCCAGCAGCGCCAGCGTGTATTCCAGCGGATCCTTGCCCGCCGCATGCGCCAGTTCATCCGTAAACGACTGGATCGCAAACGCATGATAAATATTCGCCACCGACCTCAGCCAGCCGATGCGTACGTGCGCCGTGGCCGGCCCATTCTCCGAGCGATGATTCGGAATCGCATACGGCAAGTCCGTGAATCCCAGCCCCAACTCATCCGCCGCCGAATACACCGCGTTCGCGTCAAACGTCGACCCAATCGGCGGAAACACCGTGCGTTGCAGCCAAGCCGTCGGCTTTCCATCCGCGTCCACTGCCGCCTTCATATACATCGCCGACACCGAATGATACGTATCAAACCGAATGTCGTCCTCGCGCGTCCACACCACCTTCACCGGTTTCCCGGTCTTCTTCGAAAGCACTGCCGCCTCGACCGCAAAATCCGGAAACGACTTCCGCCCAAACGCCCCGCCCAGCAGCGTTACATTCACCGTCACATCTTCTTTCTTTGCTCCCACCGCTTCGGCAATCGCATCCCGCGCGCCCTGCGGATTCTGCGTCGCCACCCACGCCTCCACTTTTCCATCGCGATACACGGCCAGCGCCGCCGGCGGCTCCATCGAAGCGTGCGCCAGCAGCGGCGCATAGTATTGCGCCTCGATCACCTTCCCGCCCTTGGCAAACGCCTCGTCCACGTTCCCGACTTCCCGCACCACTTTCCCCGGTTTCCGCGCCGTCTCTTCCAACTCCTTGCGGTACGGCCCGGAGTTAAAAACTTTGTGCGCGCTCTCGTCCCATTCCACCTTCAGCTTCTTGCGTCCCTGCATCGCCGCCCACGTGCTGTCCGCCAGCACCGCCACGCCGCCCAGCGCCTGCATATTCACCGGCGGCTTAAACGTGGGAATTGTTTCCGTCCTCGCGACGCCACGAACCGCCAGCGCCTGTTTGTTATCCACCGACTTCACCGTGCTGCCCATCACCGGCGGATGCATCACGCTCGCGTATAGCATCCCTTCCATCCGCGTGTCTTGCCCGTAAATCCCTCCGCCCGTGCACAAATCCTTCAAGTCGTAGACCGACGCATCTTTTCCGATGTAGCGCCACTCGCTCCGCGGCTTCAGCTTCAACTCTTCTTTCTTCGGCACGTCCAGCTTCGCCGCCGCTGTGGCCAAATCCCCATATGCTAACTTCTTCCCCGATTTTTTGTGCACCACCGTGTGCAATTCCGTCGAGCATTCCTCCGCCGGCACGTTCCACTGCTGCGCTGCTGCCCTCACCAACATCAGCCGCGCTGTCGCTCCCGCTTCGCGCAGCGGCACAAAAAAACTCACCACTGAATGCGACCCATCCGTATCCTGGTCCCCATATTTTTCATCGCCGGTCGCCTGCACCACCTTCACCCGCGCCCAATCCGCATCTAATTCATCCGCCACAATCCGCGGCAGCGCGGTTCGAACGCCATTCCCCATCTCCGAGCGGTGCGCCACGATATACGTTGTCCCATCCGTATCGATTGCCACGTAAACGCTCGGATGTAGCGCCGCCAAGCTCAACGGTGCCAACGGGTTTTGCGGGCCCACGACATCGCCGCTCGCCAGCAAATCCACGGGCATCAGCCGCACGCCCAGCACAAACGCGCTCGTGCCCACCACCCCCTTCAGGAATCCACGCCGGCTCACATTTTCAATGGAGATCATGTGCCCCTCCCGACTTCCAGCCTCTTGCGTTCGAATCGATACGCTACATCCTACCGCCAATTCGATTTTCTGCAAGCCAGGTAGCACAGGCAATCCTGTTTACCCTGAGCACTGAAGGGCCCGAGCTCCCGTTCGGCACCGCGGTGGCACGTTGCGATTTTTCGCCGGCCAAGGCAAGCTGCTTCTGGACTGCAAACATGTCAGCCGCCTTCATGCGCCGCGCCATCGCGCTCGCCCTTGAAAATGTACGCTCCGGCCGCGGCGGCCCCTTCGCCGCCCTCGTCGCAAAAGATGGCCGCGTCATCGCGGAAGGCGCCAACCGCGTTACCGCCAGCAGCGATCCCACCGCGCACGCCGAAATCGTCGCCATTCGCGAAGCCTGCCGCGTGCTCAAAAATTTTCAGCTAAGCGGCTGCGATCTCTACACCACGTGCGAGCCCTGCCCGATGTGTCTTGGCGCGATTTATTGGGCGCGGCCGGCGCGCGTGTATTACGCCGGAGTGGCCGCGGACGCGGCGGATGCGGGCTTCGATGATGCGTTTATTTACGAGGAATTGAAGGTGAGCGCGGCGGCGCGGCGCATTCCCATGATTCCGCTGCTGCGCGACGAATCGCTTGCCGTTTTCTCGGCGTGGAAGCAGCAGCCCAACAAAACTCCGTACTAAATATTCGCGCTGGTTCCCGCCGCAAGCTCCAAGTCCGCGGCTCTGGAACGAGCTCGTCAAAATTAATCGTGCGGCCACTCGCCCAGGGCGCGCCGCAAGTCCACGAGTTGCCCCAGGTGATACGCGTTGTGGTCCGCCAGGACTAGCGCCTCGCGCAAAATCGTCTGTCCGTCGCCGTGCGGAATTTTCGTGAAAAGGTCGGTGCGCGGACTTCTCACCAGCTCGATCATCTCGTGCAGTTCGCCCTGAAACGCTTGCACGCTTTTCTCCCATTCCGCTTCGCTCGGCGCGTTTGGCGTTTTCGGCCAGTAGCCCTCGGGAAATCCGGGCGAGACATGCTTTGGGTTGCGGCTGAATTCCAGAATGTCCCACTGCGCGATGCGCGAGTGTTCCAGCAATTGCCAGCCGGTGTGCGGCAATCCCTGCGCAAATGTGCCGCGTTTATTCGGCGGAAAGTCGTCCAGCGCATCCATGAAGTGCACGTGCGCGGAGCCGCCCTTCAGCAAATCCACCAGATGCTGGCGCAGCGCCGCATCGCTGCTTCCAGTTGCGCGTTTCTTGCTGGAAGCGGTTTTGGCCTTAGCCCGCGGTGTCGATTTCTTTTTCTTCAAGCCGATTTCTCCGAGACTACCACTTGCTGCGGCATCTCCGGCACGGGATGCAGCGTCGATTTCGCAAATTCCGCGTTGCGAAACATCTTCTCATACTCCGAAAAGGTGTACGCGTCGCCGGAATCGGTATTCGCCAGCATGATCAGGCTGAACGCGGCCGCGGTCGGCGGCGTCACGCGATCTTCATTGGGCACGAATTCCAGCGTAATCGCCTTGCCGCCCGGCTTCAGCGCCGCGTGCACGCGCTTCATCAATTTTTCGCAGGTGGGCATATCGAAGTGGTGAAAAATATTCGTCAGCAGCACGTAGTCGTAGCCGCTCCCCATGTCCGTCTCAAACGCGCTTCCTTCGCGCAGGCTGTAGCGATCCGCGACGCCAAATTTCTGTGCGTTTTCCTTCGCCACCCGCAGCACCGCCGGCCAATCCAGCGCCACAATTTCGGCTTTGGGATTTTTCATCGCTATTGTGATTCCATACATCCCGTGGCCCGCGGCGATGTCCAACACCTTGCAGGGCTTGCCTTCTTCGGCGCGAAGCAGCGCGGCAATAAATTCGGATCCCGGCCTGGTCAGCGGCGCCATCGATCGCGCGAAAGTCACCCAGAATTCATCGTTCGGCTTGGTATTGTCGCCGCCTTCGGACCAAACCGAGCCACCCTTGCGCACCGCCTCGGTCAGTGCATCGAAGCGTGCGCGCATCGGCTCACTGCCCAAAAATCCAGACATGGACGCCAAGCATGCCGGGGATTTGCGATCCAGAAAAATCGCCGATTCCTGCGTTAACGCGTAGCTACCCTGATCCTTGGTCAGGAATCCCTGGATGGTCAAATAGTCGCAAAGGACGCGCACGCCTTTCTCCGCCGCTGCCGTTTTCGCAGCGATAGCCGCCGCCGAATTCGCGCCCGCTCCAATCGCGGTGAACACGTCGAGGTCAATCGCCGTCTTCAGCGCCGCGGTCTGCTGGTGGGCATTGAACGCGTTAAAAATTCGTTCCGGCGTGGGCCGGCTTCCTGAAGTGGGTGTAGCCATTCGTTCCCTCCGAGTTGTCTGCTGAGTGACGCTTATTCTACACGTGAGCCGTCGAAATTTATTGCTCCAATCGCCGACCTGCTGGCATACTTCTTCACCCCGCACGCAGAGGCAGCACAGGCACCCTTGTTTACGCTAGCGACGCTAAAGGCCGATGCTTCGACGCACAGCCAGGATTGGCTGTGCCACGAGGCCAAACCATGAAGCGCGAAGTTCATCGCTGGCATTCGCCGCGCCTGGGCATCGAACTGGGCGTGGTGGTGTATGGCCACTGGGGCCCGCCGCTGCTGGGCTTCCCGACGAGTGCCGGCGACGAGTGGGAACTCGAAAGCCAGGGCATGATCGGCGCGCTCGGCGACTTCATCGACGCCGGCAAAGTGAAATTTTTCAGCGTCAATTCCATCAACGGCCTCGCGTTTTACAACAAGGACGCGCATCCTTTCCATCGCAGTTGGGTGCAGTCCGTCTTCGACTCCTACCTGCGCGAAGAAGTGGTGCCGTTCATCTGGAGCAATTGCCAATCGCAAATCGCCATCTCCACCATGGGCATGTCGTTCGGCGCGTATCACGCGGCCAACTTGCTCTTTAAGCATCCCGACGTCATCAAGCGCTGCTTCGCGATGTCCGGGGTCTACGACCTGAAAAATTTCATGGACGGGACGTACGACGACAACTTTTACTTCAACAATCCCGTCGATTACCTGGCCAATCTCAGCGAACCCTGGGTGTTCGAGCAGCTCGCTTCCTGCGACATTCACATCGCCACCGGCACCGGGCAGTGGGAAAATTCCGGTCCGTCGTATCGGCTTTCCGAGATCCTTGCCAGCAAAGGCATTCGCCATTCGCTCGACAACTGGGGCCCGCAAGGCGGGCACGACTGGCCGTACTGGAAGCACCAAATGCGCGAATACATCGCGCGGTTGTTCTGAGCAGGCGGAAAGTGACGAGTGGTGAGATTTGGGAGATCGCTCGGTACACCCCTGTGGTGACGGGGAGTATGCGCAATCGAATGAGGCCACAGGGGATAGAGGCGCCACGTGGTGCATATGACGGCAGAAGCGAAGCGTGACGCGGATGCGCCGTCATCAAGAAGAATATTTTACTGGTGAGGTATCCGTTCGAACGGGTTGCTAAGTTATTCAGCGGCGGGTAGTTGCAAAGACCAAGAGGGTCGCTGCGAGCGTGACACTAAACCCGCACGCGCAGAACCGGCGCATGCGGCTCCCAAATTCCCCCGGCCTGTCGGCCAAGGTTCTGCCGCAACATCTTTCCTCAGTCTACAAGCTGCGACCCCTGCGGACTCTAGAGATGCGCGCAGTGTGGGAAGAGAAGTCTCGTTTTCGGCACAAGTGAATGGGCCAGGAATTGCGCCGCAGAGTGCCAGGGTAGACTGCTAGAATCGTTCCATCTTTTAGCTTCCAGTTCCAGCTTGGGTGTCCCGGCATGCCTGACGGAAACCTCGCCACGTCCGAAGCGAAACCGAGTTGGCGGCGTGGTTTTTGGAGCCTGATTGCCACGCAGTTCCAGGGCGCCTTCAACGACAACGGACTGAAATTCTTTGTTATTTTCCTTATTTTGGGAACCAACCCGACAGCTTCACAAAAGGACTTCCTCGTCTTCGTAGTTGGAAACCTCTTTGCACTCCCCTTTCTGCTGTTTTCGATGGCCGGCGGCTTTCTGGCCGACCGGTTCAGTAAGCGAAGCGTGACGATAGGTACGAAGGTCTTCGAAGTCGGTGCCATGATTTTCGCGACGTTCGCTTTTGCTCAGGGAAGCTCAGCGCTGGCCTTCGCGGTGATCTTCCTCGCCAGCACACAGGCCGCATTCTTCGGCCCGTCCAAGTACGGCTTGCTTCCGGAGCTGCTTCCAGACGAATTGCTTTCGTGGGGAAACGGTGTCCTTGAACTCACGACGTTTATCGGGGTCATTTCTGGAGCGGTGGTCGGTCCTTTGCTGGCCCAGAGCTTTCGCGGACGCGCGCCCGTTGCCGCCCTCATTTTTGGGTTTTGCTCAATTCTGGGACTGGTGACCAGTTGGACCATCTCCCGGGTTCCAGCCGCCGACCCCTCCAAGAAATTCCGGCTCAACATTTTTGGTGACCTGCGACGGCAGTTCCAGTTTGTGCGGCCCGATCGAGCCTTGCACTTGGCAATTGTTGGCAACACCTATTTCTGGTTTCTCGGTGCGCTCCTTCAGTTTGTGATCGTTTTTTACGGTCGCGAGGTGCTGCATCTGGACGAAGCGCACGGTGGTTACTTGCAAGCCGCACTTGCCATCGGCATTGGCGTAGGAAGCGTGGCAGCCGGGTTTCTCTCCGCCGGAAAGATCGAATACGGCCTCATACCCCTCGGCTCGATTGGCATGACGATTTTTGCATTGGCTATTTCCGTTCATGGATTGTCGTTTTTCCAAGTGGTCGTTTTGTTAGCCGCACTTGGATTTTCAGGCGGATTCTTTATTGTTCCCATCAATGCGCTCATTCAGCACCGTCCGGACGAAGAAAATAAAGGTAGCGTCATCGCATTCGCGAATTTCCTCTCTTTCGTGGGCGTCATCGCCGCGTCAGCGATCTATTCCGGATTTACCCACTATCTGCATGTCGGACTGGATTCGTTCTTTATTTGGACCGCAATTATGTCACTCGCGGCCACCGGTTACGTGTTGTACTTGCTTCCGGATTCGCTGCTGCGACTATTGCTGTGGACGGCGACGCATACGCTCTATCGCCTTGATATCGCGGGGCGCGAACGGGTTCCTGCGAAGGGCGGGGCGCTGCTGGTGCCCAATCATGTTTCCATGGCGGACGCGGCATTGCTGATCGCTTCGCTGGACCGGCCGGTGCGCTTTTTGATGTTCAAGGGCTCGTACGATCATCCGCTGGTCAAGCCCTTCGCGAAAATGCTGCGAGTGATTCCCATCGCTTCCGACCAAGGACCGCGCGATTTGATTCACTCGCTACGCGAGGCCACGCAAGCGCTGCAAAACGGCGAGCTGGTGTGCATTTTCCCGGAAGGGCAGATGACGCGCATCGGCCAGATGCTGCCGTTCCGGCGCGGCATGGAACGCGTCATCAAGGGTGTCGACGTGCCTATTATCCCGGTACACCTGGACGGCGTCTGGGGCTCGATTTTCAGTTTTGCCGGCGGGAAGTTTCTGTGGAAGGTTCCGCGGCATCTGCCGTATCCGGTGCGGGTCACGTTCGGCGAGCCGTTGCCGGCAACGGCAACCTCCGCGCAAGCGCGCCAAGCGGTGCAAGACCTGGGCGCGGAAGCTTTCGCACGGCGCAAGCAGCGCATGCACACGCTGCCGGAATCGTTTGTGCGCACGGCGCGCCGGCATCCGTTGCGCTTCGCGATGGCGGACGGGCAAACGCCGCGGGTGAATTTTTTTGCGGCGCTGGCGCGCACGCTGTTCCTAGCACGCCGCTTGCGAGCGCATTGGAAGGGCCAGGAGATGGTGGGTATTCTGCTGCCGCCGTCGATTCCGGGAGCGCTGGCGAACCTGGCGGCGATGTTGATGGGCAAAGTGCCGGTGAATTTGAATTACACAGCGTCGAATGAAACGCTGGCCTCGTGCGCGAAACAATGCAATCTGAGGACGATTGTTTCGGCGCGCGTGTTTCTGGAACGGGTGCAAATTCAGCCGCCGGTCGAAACCATCTTCCTCGAAGACGTCGCTCGGGAGCCAAAGTTGACGGAAAGAATCGCTTCCACTTTAGCGGCGCTCTTGCTTCCAATGCGCGCACTGACGCGATTCGCGGGAGGTGAACGAGTCCCCGGTCTCGATGACCTGGCGACGGTTATTTTCTCTAGCGGGTCGACGGGCGAGCCCAAGGGTGTGATGCTCACGCAGTACAACGTGGCGTCGAACGTCGAACAGCTCGACCAGGTCTTCCTTTTGCGGTCTGACGATCGCATCATGGGCATCCTGCCGTTTTTTCATTCTCTCGGCTTCACGGCAACCCTGTGCCTGCCCACGGCCGTCGGTGCCGGAGTAGTGTTTCATCCCAATCCCTTGGATTCGCGCGTGATCGGCGCGCTGGTCAACAAATATGCGGTGACCATACTCTTGGCGACGCCCACGTTTCTGAATACCTATGTGCGGCGCTGCACGCCGGAGGAATTCGGCAGCTTGCGCTTCGTGATGGCCGGCGCGGAAAAGCTGCCGGAACGCGTCGCGATGGCGTTTGAGGATCACTTCGGCATACGACCGCTGGAGGGCTACGGCTGCACGGAATGTTCGCCGGTGGTTACGGTGAACACGATCGATTTCCGCGCGGCGGCGCTTCGGCAGGTCGGGGCAAAGCGCGGCAGCATCGGGCATCCTTTGCCGGGAATTACGGTGAAGATCGTCGACCCGGAAACGCACGAGCCGCTGGGAGTGGACGCGCCGGGCTTGCTGCTGGTGCGCGGTCCAAATGTGATGCTGGGCTATCTGAATCGGCCGGACAAAACGGCGGAGGTGCTGCGCGACGGCTGGTATAACACCGGCGACATCGCCGCGATGGACGAAGACGGTTTTTTGCGCGTAACCGACCGGCTCAGCCGGTTCAGTAAAATCGGCGGCGAGATGGTGCCGCACATCAAGGTCGAAGAAAAGTTGCAGGAGCTTGCGGGCGCTTCGGAGCAGATGTTTGTGGTCACGGCTGTGCCGGACGAAAAAAAAGGAGAGCGCCTGATCGTCCTGCACACGCTATCGGACGAGCAGC
>WNFE01004158.1_pt1 | contig 12069 bp, 9 predicted proteins | sample 5400451 | NCBI WGS metagenome assembly WNFE01 (sample SAMN13153344, study PRJNA577476) | soil metagenome | isolation source: 200 cm saprolite under Douglas fir tree site 2 hole 2 | place: USA:California | collected 2015-04-18
AATACGGTCTTCAGGTCGCCTGAATTTTCTCAAGCAGAACCCCGTGGGCTGTAAGGAAGCCGCGCGCGGGATCCCGCCGCCGGACGCCGCCGACCTCAAGCGATAGACGCCTGTCGTAGCTGCTGGAGGGCCTCGGTCAACCACAAAGCTGACTGGGCGCCTAGTCGTCCAAGCGATCGCCGTTGGACTCCCCGCAGGGCCCGCTGTTTCCTTAGCGCGACGCAGCAGGCGGCCAGGAAGTGCAATGCGGCTGGCTCGAAGACAGATTCGGTGTCTCGTGGCAAATCGTGCCCACTGTCTTGGGCATGATGTTGCAGGACAAGAACCCCGAAGAATCGAGACGGGTCATGGCGGCGATGCTGAAGATGAAAAAAATCAACGTTGAAGCATTAAAGAAAGCGTACGAGGGACGGTCCGACTCGGCATCGTAGATGCTGTCGCACCATGTCTCGACGGGTAGCCGACGATCGGAGTTCAAGCTGACCAGCACCGAACTGGCCTCCGCTGCGTAGTAGGTTCCGCATGGTAACAGAGTATATAAGTGGTAGCAGGGTATATAGAAAGAAGAGACATGAAGGTTTGGGCTACCGTCCTCTGCATCCTGAGCGTCATGGTCACTCCTACCTTTGGAGAGCCGCTCGACACCGTCTTCCTCGAAGAGCTGACGTGGCCGGAGCTGCGGACGCTCGTCCAAACGGGGAAGACAACGATGATCTTCCCGATCGGCGGCACCGAGCAGAACGGTCCGCACATGGCGCTGGGCAAGCACAACGCACGCGTCAGGATGCTGTCGGAGCGGATCGCGCGCACGCTCGGCAACGCGTTGGTTGCACCTGTCATCGCGTACGTGCCCGAGGGCACACTAAGCCCGCCGACGGGTCACATGCGGTTTCCGGGAACGATCACGGTGCCCGAGGACGTGTTCCGGCGCTTGCTCGAGTCGGCGGCCCGCAGCGCCCGACTCCATGGCTTCCGCGACGTCGTCTTCCTCGGCGATCACGGCTCGACCCAGGTGGGCGAGAAAATGGTGGCGGCGCGGTTGAATCGCGAGTGGGCAGCCACGCCGGTCCGGGCACACGCTATCGAGGAGTACTACCACGCGGCCACGGCGGGATTTCGCGCTCTTCTGAGCGCCCGCGGCTACCGGCCCGAGGAGCTCGGCGACCACGCCGCGCTGCCCGATACCGCGCTCACGCTTGCCCTCGATCCGAGCCTCGTGCGGACCGGCCTGCTACGCGACGACCGGGCACCGGGCGCCGGCTCGGGGGCCGACGGCGATCCGCGGCGCGCGAGCGCGGAGCTCGGCCGGCTGGGCGTCGATCTCATCGTCGCTCGCACGGTGGCAGCGATCAAAGCATCAACCACGAACCTTCGGTAGAGGACTCATGCAATCGACGACTCGGCCCCGTCTCCTGGTGGCATGCCTCGTGATTGCTGTTGCCTTCTGCGCTGGGCGCGCGGATTCGCAGGGGACGACCGGCATCCAGACCGTGCCGGGGATGCCGCCGGTGGTTGACCCCAAGAACCTCTACAGCGAGACTCGATCGAACAGCTTGAGCCCGGCGGTCGCCAATGCCCCGGCGCGTGTCTACGTGCCCCATCTGCAATCGAACGACGTCTACGTCATCGATCCGGCAACGCTCAAGGTCATCGATCGCTTCAAGGTGGGCAGGAACCCGCAACACGTGGTCCCGTCGTGGGACCTCACGACGCTGTGGGTGACGAACAACGCCGAGGGCCGTACCGATGGCACGCTGACGCCGATCGATCCCGTGACCGGCACGCCCGGCAAGGAGCTCGCTGTCGACGATCCCTACAACATGTACTTCACACCCGATGGCAAATCCGCCGTCGTCGTGGCCGAGGCGATGAAGCGCCTCGACTTCCGCGACCCGAAGACGATGGCGCTGCAGGCCTCGGTGTCGGCACCTAAGTGCGGCGGCATCAACCACGGCGACTACTCGATCGACGGCCGGTACCTGATCATGACGTGCGAATACGCGGGCCGGCTCGTGAAGATCGATTGGGTGCGCCGGAATGTCCTCGGCTACCTGATGCTGCCCGATCGCGGCATCCCTCAGGACGTCCGCGTCAGCCCGGACGGCAAGCTCTTCTACGTGGCGGACCTGCGCGCAGGGGGTGTGCACCTGATCGACGGTGACGCGTTCAAGCGTGTCGGCTTCATCAAGACCGGTGTGGGGACCCACGGGCTCTACCCGAGCCGCGACGGCACGAAACTCTATGTGACCAACCGGGGGTTCTCGAAGATCGGCGGCAGGCGGGGCGTTGGTAAAGGCAGCGTATCGGTGATCGACTTCGCCACGCAGAAGGTCGTCGCCATGTGGGCGATTCCGGGCGCCGGGAGCCCCGACATGGGTAACGTGAGCATCGACGGCAAACAGCTCTGGCTCTCGGGCCGCTACGACGATGTCGTTTACGTCATCGATACCGTAAGCGGGGAGGTCAAAAGCATTCCCGTTGGCCGGGAGCCGCATGGTCTCACCGTGTGGCCGCAGCCGGGACGCTACTCGCTGGGGCATACGGGCAACATGCGGTAGGTCCAGTGTCGGATCGCCCTCAGCTCGGCCGCCCGTCACTCTTCAGGGCGACGCGGCGGGTAGCGGTGGCAGCTGGATCGATGCCGCCGTTGACCAGCACGCAACCGTAGTCGCGCTCGGTGCCCTCCGCGGTGACGTAGCCGAGATGGAGATCGCGCCGCACCTCATCCACCGGACGATCGAGCGGATCGCCGTAGCCGGCGCCGCCGGCCAGCCGAATCTCGAGGATCTGGTCAGGCGCCGAGAGCGTCACGAGCGCGCCGATGCCATAGTCGTGAACGACCCTGCCCGCCGGGTCGAGCATCACACCGCGCACGGCGCCACCCGGGCGACCACCGAAGAGGCCCGGCGTCCGCGTCATGACCCCGTCGGGGTGCAGGCTAGCCAGCGTCGGACGGCCGTCGTCGAGGAGCTTGCGGACGCGGACCACCTGACCAAGACCGCCCCGGTGACGGCCGGCGCCGCCCGTGTCGGCGACGAGCCCCTTTTCGAGGACGAGCACCGGCGTGCGCGTCTCGAAGAGCTCGACCGAGGTGTTGGCGGCGCTGGTCGGCCAGAGCAGCGCCGACTTCCCATCGCCCCGCGCTGACGCCCCCTGCCCGCCCCCCTGGAAGAGGTGGTCGTTGTAGACACGGCCGTCTGGGCCAACGCCGTACGCCAGCAGCGAGGCCGGGAGGCCCGTGAACGCTTGGACCTGCTGCGGCACCGCGCGCGCGAGCGCCATGAAGAGATTGGGGGCGATGTACCAGCCGGTGCGGGTGCGCGTGTTGACGGCCATCGGTTTGGTGCAGTTCAGGATGCTGCCCTCGGGCGCGGTGACGGTGAACGGGCGGTAGGAGCCAGCGTTGGCGGGCACCGCCGGCGAGAGGATGCACTTGAGCGGGTACGTGGTGTGGGCGGCGGCGTAGCCGAACGTGCAGTTGGACCCGCCCCGCGGGGCCTGCGGCGGCGCGCCCTCGAAGTCGACGGCGATCGCGTCGCCCTTCACGACGACCTTGACGGGAATGCGCTCGGGCGTGCCCATGCCGTCACTCCAGATCTCGCTCGTGTACACGCCGTCGGGCACGCTGCGGATCGCCTCGCGCATGGCGGCCTCGGCGCGGTTCTGGATCACCGTGGCCAGGGCCTCGAGATCCTCGAGCCCGTACTCGGCCATGAAGTCGAGCAGCCGCCGGGCGCCGGACGCGTTGGCCGACACCATGGCGTGGATGTCGCCGACCACTTGCTCACTCTTGCGGACGTTCTCGGCGAGCAGGGTCACGAGGTCCTCGTTCAATACGCCGGCTCGGTAGAGCTTCATGGGCGGGATCTGAAAGCCCTCCTCGTAGATCTCGCGGGCGTTCAGGCTGTCCTTGGTGCCGCCGATGTCGGCGACGTGGCCGATGGTGCCGATGATGGCCACCACCTTCCCGTCGCGGAAGACGGGCGTGACGATGGCCACATCGAAGAGGTGGCCAGCGCAGATCCACGGATCGTTGGTGGTCAGGATGTCACCGGGCTGGAGCGTCTCCACCGGGAACCGGGCCAGGATCGCCTTGACCGCGAGCGGCAGCGTCAGGTTGAAGACCGGCATCGCGCGAGGCGAGTGAGCGAGCGAGTTGCCGCGCGCGTCGAGGATCTCGCAGGCGAAGTCCTGGGCCTCGCCGATGATCAACGAGAACGCCGTCCGCCAGACGGTGAGCCAGCACTCCTCGGCGAGGTTGACGAGTCGGCTCCACATGATCTCGAGCCCGATCGGGTCACGTTCGATCCGGGCCATCGCCTGCGCGAGCGGCAGGGCGGCCGTGTGGAGCGGCTCCTGCGAGGTGTTCCGACCGATGGTGAGCCGCAGGTTGAGGCCGGCGTCGACGGCGAGTCGGTCTCCCGGCGGCACCACCGTCGTCGACTCGCGCTCTTCCACGATCACGGGCCCCTCGAGCGCGTCGCCCGGCCTCAGTGCGTAGCGATCGTAAACCGGCGTCTCCGCCCAGCCTCCTGACTCGGCGAACCAGGCGCGCCGCCTGGCTTTGATAAGGGCGCGCGGGGTCGAATCGAGGCGTGGCTCCGTGACGCTATCTGGATTGGCGACGTGGATGTCCGCGGCGCGAATGTTCGGGGCAGGGCCCGCGCAGAGCACGCGCCAGTTGATCGCCTGGATCACGGTGCCGGTGTAGAGGTGGGTGTAGAGTCTCGTGTACTCGGTCGCGAACGCGGCCTTGACGGCGTCCAGGTTCTCGCGCGTGAGCAGCTCGGCCGGGAGCGTCACCGTGATGTCGTGCACCTGGCCGAGCAGACGCATCTCGGCCCGCCGCGTGACCGTCACAGCGCCGGGCGCCACATCGGCCTCGGTCAGCAGGGCGCGTCCTTTCGCCTCCAGGTCACCGAGCAGCGCGTTGACCGCGTCGAGATCCAGCTCGTCGAGCACGCCGGGCAGCGAGGTGACGAACTCGAAGCTGATGGGCGCCACGAGGAACCCGAGCGCCGCGGCCGCACCCGACGCGGGCGGAATCACGACCTCGCGCACGCCGAGGATGCGCGCGACCCGAGCGGCGTGCGCAGGTCCGGCTCCCCCGAACCCGACCATCGCGTAGCGCCGAGGATCGCGTCCCTTCTCGACGATGTGGACGCGGGCCGCCGCGGCCATGCTCTCGCAGACGATCGTGTAGACGCCCCACGCCGCCTCCAGGGTGGACAGCCGGAGCGGCTCGGCCACACGCGCCATCGCTGCCTCCGCCGCCGCCCGGTCGAGATGCATGCGTCCGCCGAGGAAGAAGTCGGCATCGAGGTAGCCGAGCAGCAGGTTGGCGTCGGTGACCGTCGGCTCCTTGCCACCAAGACCGTAGCAGGCCGGCCCTGGATCGGCCCCGGCGCTTCGCGGGCCCACCTTGAACAGGCCGAGCTGGTCCACCCGAGCGATGCTGCCGCCGCCGGCTCCGATCTCGATCATGTCGATCACGGGCGCCTTGATCGGCAGCCCGCTGCCCTTCTTGAAGCGGTGGACGCGCGCGGCCTCCATCATTGGCGCCACGTCGGGCTTGCCGGCCTGGATGAGGCATGCCTTGGCGGTGGTGCCGCCCATGTCGAACGAGATCACGTCGCGATGTCCTGCCTGATCGCCGAAAAACGCCGTAGCCAGGCCGCCCCCGGCCGGGCCCGACTCCAGCAATCGCACGGGGAACTCGCGCGCCATGCGGGGCGAGGCCGTGCCCCCAGAGGATTGCATCAGGGCGAAGCGGCCGCCAAAGCCGCGCTCGGCGAGCGCGTCTTCCAGGCGGGCGATGTAGCGGTCCATCAGGGGTTGGACGTACGCGTTCGCGGTCGTCGTGGTGCCGCGCTCGTACTCGCGCAGCTCGGGCACGACCTCGCACGAGAGCGACACCGCGACCTCCGGGAACTCGCGCCTCAAGAGATCCTTCACGGCTCGCTCGTGGGCCGGGTTCTTGTACGAATGGAGGAAGCAGACGGCCAGGGCCTCCACCCCTCGCGTGACCAGGTCGGCGACCTCGCGGCGCACCTGGTCGAGGTCGATCGACGTGATGATCACGCCGTCCCGGGTCATCCGCTCGTCGATCTCGCGCCGCAGATCCCGGGGCGCCAAGGGCTCAGGGAACTGCAGAAAGAGGTCGTAGATGTCGTAGCGCTGCTCGATGCCCATCTCGAGCGCGTCGCGGAAACCCCGCGTCGTGAGGAGCGCGAGCGTTGCGCCCGCGCGCTCGATGATGGCGTTGGTGACCAACGTCGTCCCGTGGATGAGCTGACCGATCTGCGGGAACGTGAGCCCGGCGGCTCGGAGCAGCTCGTCCAGCCCCTCGAGCGCACCCGCTGACGGATCCTTCGGCGTGGTCAGGCACTTGTGGATGCGGATCCGCCCGCTCACCGCGTCCAGCAGCACGAAGTCGGTGAAGGTGCCCCCGATGTCAAAGCCGATCCGATACCGATCGTCGCGTCGCGCCGAGGTCATTGGCGGCCTCCCACGTAGAGAGACTCGAGCCCCACCAGCCGCTCGGTCATGATGACCACGCCGAGCGTGATCAGGATGTTCACGGTGCCGACGGCCGCGGCCGTCGGGTCGAAGGAAAAGCGCAGGTAGTCGAAGACCTGGATGGGCAGGGTGGTGGTTCCGACACCGCTCAGCAGGAGCGAGATCGGGAACTGATCGAACGAGGTGATGAACGAGAAGACGGCGCCCGCGATGACACCACCCTTGATGATCGGAAGCGTGATCCGCCGAAACGCCGTGACGCTCCCCGCCCCGAGGCTGCGCGCCGCCTCCTCCAGCGAGCGGTCGAAGTTGTAGAGCACGGCCGCCACCGTCAGGAAGACGTACGGCATGCACACGACCACATGGCCGATGAGGAGGCCGAGGTAGCTCGTCCCCCCGAGCCCGATGGCGTAGTAGAAGATCAGGAGCGCCAGCGACGTCATGATCCCCGGGAGCTGGAGCGGCGCCACCAGTAGCATCCGCAGCGCGTTGTTCCGCCGGGCGTGGCGGACCACGTAGAGCGCCGCCGCCGTTCCGATGACGGTCGTGATGACGGTGGTGAGCGCGGCCAGGCGGAGGCTGAAGAAGAACGAGCGGACGAACGGTCCGCTGTTCATGAACTTGACGTACCACTGCAGCGACAAGCCCTCGGGCGGGAAGACCAGGAAGCGCCCCGCGTTGAGACTGGCGACAACGACGATCACGATCGGCGCGATGAGGAAGACGTAAAGCAGGGCGATCAGCGCGAGAAACGCGGCGCGCGCGAGCCGCCGGTGCCTCATCGGGCGCGTCCCGTCCCGAGGGGGAACCTGTTCGCCGCGCCGGCCGGCAGGTTCCGCCGTCCACCGCGGTTCACGGCGAGAGCCCCCGCATGGCTCGGTTCATCAGCTTGAAGTACAGCCCGATGCACGCGAGCGAGGCGGCGAACAGGATCACCGCCTGGGCGGCCGCTCCAGGCCAGTTGTGCACGTCGACGGCGGTCTGCACGACGAGCAGTGGCGTGGTGATCACCTGGAAGCCGCCGAGCAGCACCGGGATCACGTAGGAGCTGACGGCGAGCACGAAGACGAGCAGACAGCCGGCGAACACGCCCGGGAGCGAGAGCGGGAACACGATGCGCCAGAACGCCTGGATGAACGACGCGCCCAGGCTGCGGGAGGCGAGCTCGAGATCGGGCGGGATGTTCTGCAGCGCCCCGGAGAGCGAGAGCACCATGAACGGCAGATAAATGTGGACGGTGCCGACAAGTACCCCGAACTCGTTGTACATGAGCTTGAGGCCGTGCGGGGCGAGGCCCCAGTGCTTGACGAGGGAGTTGATCAGCCCGTTGTCGGCCAGCAGCACCATCCAGCCGAAGCTCCGGATGACGACGCCGACGAGCAACGGCGACAGCAGCAGCACCAGCAACATACCCTTCACCTTGCTGCCGGCGCGGGCCAGGTTGTACGCGAGCGGGTAGCCAAGGACCAGCGTGAAGAGCGTGGTGAGGAAGCCGAGCTTGAGCGTCCGCCAGAGGATCCACCACTGGAAAGAGTCACCGAGGGCGCTCGTATAGTTGCCGAGCGTGGGGATGGCATCGTACGGTTCTGCCTTCCCCGGCATAAAGAAGCTCATCACGAGCAGGTTGGCGTAGGGGAGCACGAAGAAGACCACGACGAGCGCCAGCGCCGGCACGACCAGGAACCAGGGACGCCGGGAGCCTCGCGCGCGCATCAGCACACCCGCTCCTCGCGCGCCGGCACCGACCACGTCGAGCGGGGCTGAAAGGCCGCATCGACGGGGTCGCCGACGGCGAACGGCGCGTGCGGGTCACCTTGCACTCGCAGCACGACTCCGGACGCCACCTCCACACGGTAATCGACGAGGTTGCCGAGAAACGCGCGGGCCCGCACGACACCCCGGAGCCGGTTCACCGTCGGGTCGGCACCCCGCGGTCCTGGCACCTCGTCGCCCGCGCCGCTCGCACCGCCCCCAGGGCGTCCGCTGAGCTGGATCGCCTCTGGGCGCACGGCGATCAGACGCTCGGGCTTGGCGTCCGTGCCTGGCGCCAGGCCGCCGCAGCGCAGCGTGCCCAGTGCGGTGTCTACGACGAGCAGCTGGTCCTCCTGGCCGACGACCTTCCCCTCGATGAAATTGGTGAGCCCGACGAACTCCGCGACCATCCATGTGTGCGGACGGTGGTAGATCTCCTGCGGCGCCGCGAGCTGGTGGATCCGGCCGTTGAACATCACCGCGATACGGTCGGCGATCACCATCGCCTCCGCCTGGTCGTGGGTGACGTAGATGGTGGTGATCCCAACCTCCTGCTGCAGCGAGCGCACGTAGAAGCGCATTTCCTCCCGGAGCTTGGCGTCGAGGTTGGCGAGCGGCTCGTCGAGCAGCAAGACGTCGGGGACGACGACGAGCGCCCGCGCAAGCGCAGCGCGTTGCTGCTGGCCGCCCGAGAGCTGGCGCGGGTAGCGGCCTTCGAGGCCCGTGAGCTGGACTTTGGCGAGCGTGGTCGCCACCCGCGTCCGGATGGCCAGCGTCGGCTCCTTGCGCATCTCGAGGCCGAAGGCCACGTTCTGCGCCACCGTCATGTGGGGGAACAGCGCGTAGTTCTGGAAAACCATCCCGATATTGCGTCGCTCCGGCGGAAGGTTGGTCACGCGGTGATCGCCGAAGTCGATGTCACCGGAGTCCGGGAGCTCGAAGCCGGCGATGGCGCGCAGGGTCGTCGTCTTGCCGCACCCCGAAGGGCCGAGGAGCGCCATCAACTCGCCGTCTTGGACGTCGAGGTGGAGGTCGTCGACGGCGACGACGCTACCGAAATGCTTCGTCAAGCCCCTCAGCGTGATCGCCGACATCGGCGCCGGCCGCCGGTCAGGTTGACATCTCGCGGTTCCAGCGGTCGATCAGCTTCGGCTTCTGGTCGTTGATCCAGAGCCAGTCCCACTGGAGGATCTTCGGGATGTCGGCCTGGGTGACCGGCATGATCGGTTTGAGCTCGTCGGGCATCTTCACTTGCGTGTTGGCGGGCAGCCAATAGAACTGGCGCAGCCACATTTCCTGCGTCTCTCGCTTGAGCATCCAGTTCACGTAGGCAAAGGCGGCGGGCTTGTTCTTCGAGCCCCCGGTGACCGACACGTCCTGCTCGAACATGATCATGCCCTCGGCCGGCGCCACCCAGCCGATGGGTGCCCCGGACTTCTGGAGGCGGACGGCCGCCGGCATGTCGAGGATGCCGATCAGCACCTCGCCCTGGACGAGCAGCTTCTCCATGTCACCCGAGAAGTCCGTCTGCTTGAAGGGCTTCAGCTCGGCGATCTTCTTGTAGGCAGTGTCGATGTCCTTGTCGCCGCCGGTCCAGATCTTGGACGTCAGGCAGATGGTCATCTGCCCCGCCGAGTTGACGATGTTGTAGATGCCGATCTTGCCCTTGTACTCGGGCACGGTCCACAAGTCCTTCCACGCCTTGGGCACCGTTTTGATTTTATCGATGCGATAGGCGAGGCCGATGGGGCCGGCCAGCGCCAGTACTCCCATGTCGTCCTTGATCCTGAGGTTCGGCGCCACGCTCTTCAGGTTCGGCACGAGTTCAGGCGGTAACTTCGTGTAGCGCCCCTCGGCGCGGAGCGGCGCCGCCCAGACCTCGTTGGTGATGACGATGTCATAGGGCGGATTGTCCTTGCCAGCGGCCTTCAGCTTCGCCACCCAGTCCTTGGACAAGCCGATGGCGAGCTCGACCTTGGTGCCAGGGTGCTCCTTCTCGAAGGCGGGCACGACCGCGCTGCGCATGAATTCCTCCCACGGCCCGCCGTAGCTGGTGATGGTGATGGTGCCCCCGGCCTGGGCCCCGGCCTCCCGGCCCGGGACACCGACGGAGGCGATCGCGCCCGCGGTCAGCGCGGTCCGGAGAAAGCTTCGGCGGTCGAACCGCACGCGCCGCTCGAGACGAGGTTGGTTGACCATGGTCGTCGCGCCCCCATTCGTGAGAACCCTTGACTCTTCGATCAGACGAAAGTGCCGTATCTTGTCCCGGCGATCGTGGTCCGTCAAGCGACGCCGATCAGCGTTCAGGCTCCCCGCCGATCGTGCACGAGGAGTTGTCCGGCACCTCGGCGTCGACATCCGCGCCGACAAGAGCGGCGAGGGGGTGGTGCGTACCGCAAGGGGATCGACTAGACAGCGGCCCTCTCAAGGCTGAAACACGGGTTCGAATCCCGTTGGGGCCACCAGTTCGATTTCGTTTTTCGTTAACTTTTTTCGCTCCATGTTTTAGGAACATTCGAATGTTCCTCGAACATGGAACGAGTCCACGTCCTCACTCGGTCAGAATCCTGATCGCTTTCTCCTCGTAGAACGACACCGCACGCTTGAGCTGAGGCGGCCTGATGCTGGCGTAGACCTGGGTGGTGTCGATGCGCGAATGCCCCAAGAGCGCGCGGACCTGCTCGAGGTCGTGATGCTGTTCGAGAACTTCCATCGCAACACCGTGTCGCAGATCATGAGGCTTTAGCTCGGGGTAGCCGATCATCCGGCCGTAGACCTTGCAGAGCCGCCAGATGTTCTTGCCCGTCATCGGCGCGCGCGTCTTGCCGATCGCGCGACGGCCCCACGTAGACCAGAAGAGCGGCGTCTCGGGCCCGACCTTCTCGACCTGCTTCACGAGAACCATCTCAACGTACGCTTGCAGGAACTTCACGACCACGGAGGGCAGAGGGATGTCGCGCGTCTTGCCGCCCTTGACGCGGACGCCCCGGAGACCCCACGTCCCATCGAGGTGCTGGACACGTAGCGTAGCAACAGATTCGCGCCGCATGCCCGTGTAGCGCATGATCAGGAAGATCGCCACGTCACGCGGCCGGCGGCGTGCCTTCGCGGCCTCGACCATGATCTCGGAGCCCGGCACCTGCTTGGGCGGCTCTCGACGGTGTGGAGGCCGCTCGAGCTTGGCGACCGGGTTCGCGACCAACAGGTCCCGCTTCACCAGCCACCCACAGAAGCTCGACAGGACCGATTGGCGAACCCGGATGGTGCTCAACGCTAGGTCCACCCCGGCCATGTCGTCCATCCAGGCCTGGATCATCGGGGTCGTGAGGTCCGTCACCCGCGCCAGGCGGCCATGGCGATTACGAATGAAGATCAAGAATTGCTCCAAGATCCATCGGTAGGTCTTTACGCCTCCTTCCGTCTTGCCGCGCTGCTTACGCTGAAAATTACAGAACTGCTCGACCAGGTTGGTTAGCTGCTGGGTCATGGTCTCGGTCCTCCGGCCCGAGCCGCGACCACGTTTTCGCTGATGGGCAGTATCGGGAGGGACGACCCAGCCGTCAAGGTCGAATGAGCGGTTCGCAGGGACTCCTCGGTCCTGGCGCACGACGAGAGGATGCTCGCCATCGTGGCTCTGCGGGCCGCGACCGTCGAGGTCAACGCGCATCCGGATCACCGGATGGGCCATTGGCCGATTGAGCCTGTCGTGCACGGACGGTCTTGAGGCCGAAGAAGAAGTGAGTATCGTGACGTTCGGGCGCTTCTAACTTCTAATTGCGCGCCTGATCGATTGAGGCG
>WNFE01004200.1_pt1 | contig 12065 bp, 13 predicted proteins | sample 5400451 | NCBI WGS metagenome assembly WNFE01 (sample SAMN13153344, study PRJNA577476) | soil metagenome | isolation source: 200 cm saprolite under Douglas fir tree site 2 hole 2 | place: USA:California | collected 2015-04-18
CCATCCGGCTCCACCGCAGTTGTGGAATGCCGCAGCGGGATCGTCACCCAGGGCGACGTCCAGACCTCGTCGCTCAGCGTGACCAGAATCCCCGGCGGTTCGATTCCCGACGTCCCCGGGGGCTGCACGGTGCAACCGAACTGAGTCGTCCGGTCCGGCGAGCCGACGCACTGGGGGCGGTGTGGCTCGCTCGGGGCGGGCTGGGAGACGAGGGCCCGGGGCTTGTGTCCCGGGCCCTCGTTTGTTCCTACATCGGGTCGGTTCCCGGATTTCCGGGACTGACCCCTACTCGAGGAGCATGACGGTGACGTCGTCTCCCGCGTCGACCCCTTCGCCGTCGAACAGCTTCGCCAAACCGTTCGCCGAAGCCGCAGCCGCGAGCGCGTTGCTCTCCTGCGCGCCGACGCTCGCGGCCACGTAGCGACCGTTCTCGACTCGCACTCGCACCCGGTCGAGGTGCAACTTCCCGTCGCGCTTGCGGAGCATGGCGTGCTCGACGCGCGCCAGCACCTCCGTTCGATGCAGCGAGGTGTGCCCCATCATGCGCAGCAACGCCGGTCGAGCGAACAACTCGAAACTCACGAACGACGACACCGGATTACCCGGCAATCCGAATAATGGGGTTCCTCGCGCCATGCCGAAGCAGAGCGGCTTCGCCGGCTTGATCGCGATCTGGTACCAGTCGACGCGCGCGCTGGCATCGTCGTCGTCATCAACAATGTGCTGGAGCGCGGCACTGACGTAGTCATAGTCGCCAACTGACACACCGCCGCTCGTGATCACCGCATCGCAGCGCGCGAGCGCGTCCTCCAGCTTCGCAGTCATGTCGGCCTCGTCGTCGCGCGCGATACCGAGATCAACCGCTTCGACGCCCGCACGCGCGAGTTGTGCGAGCAGCATCGGGCGATTGGAGTCGCGGATCTTGCCTGGTGAGAGTGGACCACTCTCCACGAGCTCGTCGCCGGTCTACAGCATGCCCACACGCGCCCGCGGGAAGGCGCGCACGTGACGCACGTCGATGCTCGCCAGCACTCCCAGATGGGCGGGTCCGAGCACCGTTCCCGCTTGGAAGACCACTTGGCCGCGCTCGACGTCGCCGCCCGGCCGACGCACGTGTTGACCGGGGAACGACTCCTGCTGCACCAGCACGCCGTCGTCGCCATCACGCGTGGTGAGCTCGACGATGACGATCGAGTCGGCGCCGTCGGGCATCGGCGCTCCCGTCATGATGCGGATCGCTTCCCCCGGTTCCACTGCCACGGTGGGGGCGTGCCCGGCCGGCAGTTCGCCGACAACCCGCAGCCGGATCGGCGCCGTCGTGCTCGCGCCCACAGTGTCGGAGGCCCGGACGGCATAGCCGTCCATCGCAGTGTTGGCGAACGGGGGAACCGGCTCGGCGGCGGCGACGTCGACTGCGAGCACCAGACCGAGCGCGTGCTCCAGCGCGCATTCAACCGGCGCGAACGGCATCACTGCATCGAGGATGGCGGCTTGCACCTCTTCATGAGAGATCATGAGAGCCGCCGCGCGACCAGGTCACGCAGGTACTGAGCGAGCTCGGGGCCGAGGTCCGGTCGCTCGAGGGCCAGCTCGATGTTGGCGCGAAGGAAGTCGAGCTTCTGGCCGATGTCGTAGCGGCCCTCCGTGAAGACCCGGCCGTATACCGGCTCGACGTCGAGGAGCAGCGCGATGGCGTCAGTGAGTTGTAACTCCCCGCCCACGCCCGGAGTGATCCGGTCGAGCGCGGCGAAGATACCCGGGGTGAACACATAGCGGCCGATCACCGCGAGGTTCGATTTCGCATCGGCCGGTTGCGGCTTCTCCACCACGCCGCGGACGCGCCCGAACGACTCCCCCACGTCGTCGTACTCCGCGCACCCGTACGCGGAGATCTCGTCGGGTTCGACCGCAAGTAGTGCGAGAACCGACGCCTGTTCCCGGTCGTGCACCTCGATCATCGAACGCAACAGCGCGCCACCGTCGACCATGATGTCGTCACCGAGGATCACCACGAACGACTCGTCGCCGACGTGATCGCGGGCGACGCTCACCGCATGGCCGAGGCCGAGCGGATCACGTTGACGAATGAAATGGACGTCGGCGAAATCGCTCACCACTCGGACTTGCGCGAGCTCGTCGAGCTTGCCGGACCGCTCGAGCGCGTGCTCGAGCTCGACGTTGCGATCGAAGTGGTCTTCGATGGCGCCCTTGCCGCGTCCCGTGATGATGAGCACGTCGGTGAGCCCGGCTGCGATGGCCTCTTCCATCACGTACTGGATGGACGGCTTGTCGACGATCGGCAGCATCTCCTTCGGCAGGCTCTTGGTAACGGGCAGGAACCGTGTGCCGAGTCCGGCTGCGGGAATTACCGCCTTCTTCACCTTCTGCACATTGACGACGCTAGCCGTCGACGATCAGCCGGCCGCCCGTTGATCGCCCTCCTCGGGATCGTCATCGTGGTGCGCGAACCCGAGCTCTTCGCCGCGCACGAGGCGACGAAGATTGGACAAGTGCCGCGCCACGACGATGGCGCCGAGCAACGCGATCGGCGTGATGTCACTCCAAGGATGACCTGCCGCCGCCACTGCGATCGGGGCACAAATGGCCACGATCACCGATGCCAGCGACGCTTTGTGCGTGAGCCACACGATCGCACCCCAGAGCGCGCTCATCGCCAGCGTCAACAGCGGAAACAACACCACGAGCACTCCCGCGGCGGTGGCGACTCCACGCCCGCCCTTGAACCGGCGCATGACCGGCAACGTGTGCCCGAGGATGGCCGCGATGCCGAGGATGTAGAGGCCGCGGTGACCGTCGATCAACACCCCCGCCAGGGCGGCCAGTGCGCCCTTCAACGCGTCCAACCCGAACACCAGCGCACCGGCGCGCCACCCGAGCAGGCGGAACGTGTTCGACGCACCCGGATTTCCCGACCCCGCCGCGGTGACGTCGATTCCGTTGCGGCGCGCCACGATCCCGGCGCTCGGGAAGGTTCCGAGCAGGTACGCCAACGGGATGAGGAGCTCCACCACCACGAGATCGGACATGCGCCCCCATTCTCCGTCACCGGCCGCATCGACGCACTCTCGGGTGTGCGCCCGCGCTGGAATGATGTCCAGTGCGGTAGGGTTAGCAGTCGCGGTGCTCGAGTGCTAAGAGTCCTTCAGAGGTGGGCATGCCGACCTACGTGTACGAATGCGGCAAGTGTGGCGACGAATTCGAGCTGTGGCAGTCGTTCGCCGACGAGGCGCTCAAGAAGCACTCGGGCTGTGGCGGCAAGGTCACCAAGGTGCTCCAGCCGGTCGGCATCCTGCTGAAGGGTCCCGGCTTCTACCGGACCGACAGCCGCAACGCGGGCACGAACGGTGCCCACAAAGGCGAGGAAGGCAAGACCGACCGCGGCGAGAAGTCCGACACCTCCTCGAATGGCGAATCATCGTCTGGAGGACCTCCCAGCGGCTCCTCCACGAGCACCACCGACTCCAAGCGCGACAAGAAGAGCGACAAGAAGACCGAGAAGAAGAGCGACGGCCCGAAGCAAACCTCGCCGTCCACCGGCAAGTCCGCATAACCTTTCGCATTGCTCGCGGCTCTTCGCCCGCTTCCTTCACCTTTCCCCCTCCTTCCCCAACCTTCCGGCCCCGTGCCGATCCCTCGGGAAGGACGCCAGCCATGCTCCGACGTTCCCCTCGCGCGCTCGCATTGTGGGGCGCCGCGCTCGTCGTCGCCCTGATCACCGCAGCGGTGGTCGGTGGTGATCTGGCCTCGCTCCACCGCCGCGCCCACGACCTCGGGCCCGAACAGAATGCGGTGCAGGCCACGCACGACCTCGCGGTCGGCGACACGATCCAAGCCGACGACCTCTCGGTTCGACCCGTCCACCGGTCGCAGCTCCCGGCAGGAGTGATCGACGCCACTCGTCATGCGCGAGGTCGCGTCGTGACGGTGCCTGTGCTCCGCGGCGGGTTCGTCACCGAGCGCAATCTTGCGTCACGTCGACGTTCGGGTCTCGATGGGGTGGTGCCGCCGGGAATGCGCGCGATCCGTGTCATTGTCACCGATGCGCTCCGACCGCGCGCGGGTGCGGCGGTCGACGTGCTCGCCACCTACGACCCGCGGACGTCCGCCAACGCGCAACCGAAGACGATCGTGGTCGCGGCAGGCGTGCTGGTGCTGGACACCGACACCGGCGCGGCCAACGGCGGGGGACGCGCCAACACACTGGGGGTCACCCTGCTCGTCGACCCCGATCAGGCCCGCGATCTTGCCGACGCCGAGACCAACGGTGTGATGACGCTCGCACTCGTCCCTCCGGAAGAGGCCCATACCGCTGCGCACCAATGACGATCTGCTCAGAGTGTCCCGATCACCGCGGGCGCCGCGCGCTCTTCTCCCGCGTCTTCCCCTAGTTCCCGCTCATCGACATCTCGCCGATCAGCAGCGTCATCCCGGCCGCGCCACCCGGCAGCCACCGGAGATCGGCCCCCACGTGCACGATGTCGTGCAACATCCGTTGGAGGGTCGACGCGATGGTCACCTCCCGTACCGGCTCCGCCAACGAGCCGCCTCGCACCATGAGCCCTTCGGCTCCCACCGAGAAGTCGCCACTCACGGGATTGGTTCCGGAGTGCAACCCACTCACCGATTGCACGAAGAGCGCCTCCGGAACCGACGCGAGGATCTCGTCGGGTGAGAGCGAACCCGGGACGAGGTGTAAGGCCCGAGCCCCTACGCCCGGCGTCGACTTGAACCCACCCCGCACCGCGGAGCCCGTGGAGGAACATCCGGCGCGGCGGCCCGTGTAGACATTGTGCAGGAACGCATCGAGACGCCCACCTGCCACGAGCTCGATCTGCCGGGTCGGAACTCCCTCGGCGTCGTGGGCCGCGGCCCCGTAGGCGTCGGAGATGGTCGGATCGTCGACCAGGGTGATGCCGGGCCCTGCCACGAATTCCCCCTCGCGACCAACGAAGAGTGAACGGCCCTTCAAGATGGCCTCACCCGAGAGCGCGCCACCCACCAGCGAGAGCACCGAACGCGTGACCAATGGATCGAGGACCACGGGGAGCCGACGGGACGCCGGTTGTCTCGCCCCGAGCAACCGCACTGCACGCTCAGCCGCGTCGTAGGCCGCTTCGGCCACATCGAGCTCGGTAAATGTGCGACCCACCGAGAACCCGCTGCCGGTGCGCGTCTCGCCTCCCTCGCCGGCCATTGCGTACGCGGAGCACGAGCACATGGTGCGCCGCGACGCGACCTCGACCCCGACCGAATTGGCGACCGCGCTCTCGACTACCGCGTCGCCGTAGGTAGCCGACTCGACCCCGCGCACACGAGGATCCGCCGCGCGCGTCGCCGCGTCGAGCTCCAGCGCCAACGCAATCTTGTCGGCCGTGGGCACCCGGAGGAGGTCCTCACGCCAGAGATCCAGGACCGGGGCGATGACGCCCGCGAAGTCACTCGGAGATGCCAGCGCGTAGTGCTCATCGGGCGACCCGAACCCGGCGTTGTCGCGTGCGTCGACGACCGTCTCCCGCACGACATCGGCATCGAGGGAGCCGGCCCACGCGTAACCCTGACGCGAATCCGCGATGACGCGCACACCGACACCCTCGATCTCGGATACCGCCAGCGACTCGATCTCGGCGTCGAAAACCTTGACGTCGACGTCGCGGGAGCGAACGACGTATGCCTCGATCTGCTCGCCGGGCCGCGCTTCGGCGGCGACGCCCCGAGCGAGCGCGAGCAGATCGGTCTCAGTCACCGGCCGTGCCCCCAACGGTGAGCTCGGCCACCCGCAACGTCGGCTGGCCCGATGACACCGGCACGCCCTGGCCGTCCTTGCCGCACGTACCCGCCCACGTGTCGAAGTCGGAGCCCACCGCGTCGACGAGCCGCAGCGTGTCGGGGCCGTTACCGATGAGCTGCGCCGCGCGCACCGGTTCAGTGATCTCACCGTTCTCGATCATGTACGCCTCGGTGATGCCGAAGACGTAGTCGCCGGTCGCGGTGTTGACCTGCCCGCCACCGAGAGCGACGCAGTACAACCCGTGCGGCGTATCACGGATGATGTCATCGGGGTCGGCGTCGCCTTCGAGCAGGAAGGTATTGGTCATGCGGACCATCGGAAGGTGCTGATAGGTCTCGCGCCGACCGTTGCCGCTGCTGGCGCGACCGGCCCTGCGGGCGCGCACGAGATCCCACATGTAGTCGGTGAGCACCCCGTTCTCGATGAGCACGTTGCGCTGGGCGGGTGCCCCCTCGTCGTCGATCGCGTACGTTCCCCACTCCCGCGCGTACGTGCCATCGTCGACCAGCGTGATCAGCGGCGACGCCACGAGCTCGCCCACGCGGCCCCGAAACACCGACGCGTCCTTGTCGACGAGGTCAGCTTCGAGACCGTGGCCGCATGCCTCGTGGAACAGGACACCCCCCGCGCCGCGCTTGAGGACCACCGGAAGCTTTCCGCGCGGCGCAGGCCGGGCCCGCAACATGGTGAGGGCGCGCTGCGCGGCGGTACGCGCAACGTCTTCGGGATCGACCTCGTCAAAGAATTCGAAGCCGAGCGTCCGCCCTGGCGCGTCGTAGCCCGTCTGCATTCCGGTGTCGGCCACCGCGACGCAGTTGACGCCGAAGCGGGTGCGCACCCGGTCATCCTCCACGAGCAGGCCGTCGGAGTTGGCGATGAGGACGCGTCGCCGGGAGTCGGCATAGGACGCGGAGACCTGGCGGATCGAGTCGCTCTCGGCTCGGGCCGCGTGGTCGGCGCGCTGGAGCACCTCGGCCTTCCGCGCTTTCTCGACCGACTCGGGCAGGATCTCCACCTGATGGGAGGATTGCACCGGGTGGCGTTGCAACGCGGCGACGCGGGTGACGCCTTCTTCGCCCCGGGCCGCGGTGGCAGCGGCCTCGGCCGCGTCACGCAGTCCGGCTTCGGAAAGGTCGGCGGTGTGGGCAAAGCCGGTGGTGTCACCACGGACAACGCGGATGCCCGCGCCCCGCTCGCGCCCGGAGACGAACTCCTCGACCTTGGCGTCGTCGAGTCGCGCCGACGCCACCCGTCGATCCTCCACGAAGACCTCGGCGAAATCACCACCACGGCGAAGGGCGGTCTGGAGTGTTCGTTGAAGAACTGCCTCTTCGATCAACTCACCTCCCTTGGGGTTGTCTATCGTAGGCTGGTGCCTTTACATCCCGGTCTATCCGCTGCCGTCGAGCTCGTCGTCGCAGAAGACGACACCGCGCTCGCACTGAAGACCGGCGACGTTCCCGTGCTCGCCACACCCCGAGTCGTCACGCTGGCGGAGGAGGCGACCGTGCTCGCGGTGGAGGAGCAACTGGCCAACGGCACCACCAGCGTCGGCTATCGAGTGCAGCTCGATCACCTCGCGCCCACCGCGGTGGGGGGCAAGGTGCGCGCCGAGGCCACGCTCGAGTCCATTGAGGGCCGCCGTCTCACATTCCGGGTCTCGGTGAGCGACGGCCACGGCCTGGTGGCGGCGGGCCGCATCACCCGAGTGATCGTCGAGCGCGCCCGCTTCCTGGAGAAGGCCACCGGCGAATAGCGGACGGGTCAGTCGATCCGGGCGAGGAAACCGGCGAGCGCCGCGTACCACGCGACCGGATTCTCGAACTGCGGCGAATGCCCGGCGTCGGGGATCACGATGAGCTCGGAACCGGGCACCGCGTCGGCGATGGCGCGAGATGGTGCGAGGAACGTGGTGTCCTGGTCGCCAACGAGAACGAGCGTCGGCACGGTGAGCGCGCGCAGCGCGTCGACCTGATTGGGCTGATCGGCCATCTCTGCAGCCAGCGTCGCCCACATCACGGGCGACAGCGACTGCGCCTTGCGCAAGGCATACTCCGCGAACCCGGGCCGTTCCGCGATCAGTCGCTGGTACGCAGCTGATGTCAGCGGGTCCCGTTCCCCCTGTACGCGCCGCAGCTCCTCCAAGCCGTCCTTGTTGACGATCGCGATCGCGAACGCGATCAGCTCGCGATCGAGCGGCGGCGGGCCGGGCGACGTGTCCATGAACACCAGCGCGCGGAACCGCTCGGGCTGATGCAGCGCGGCGCGTCGGGTGACCATGCCGCCCATCGAGTGGCCGAGGAGGCAGACGTCTCGCAGCTCACAGGCATCGGCCACCGTCAGCGTGTCGGCCGCGAGCCGGTCGAGCGAATAGGCGCGGGGATCAACGGGCGCGTCGCTCGAGCCGTGACCCCGATGATCGAACGTGACGACCCGGTGGCCGAGAGCGAGGGCATCGAGATGGTCGGCAAAGTCTTCCTTGGCCCCGCCGAAGCCGTGCACCAGTAACAAGCCGGGGGCGTCGACCGGCCCGGCGACCACGGTCTCGAGCCTCACGCCATCGTCGACCGTGATCCGCGTGGTCATGACCGTGGTCACCATCCACCACAATCTACGGGCGGATGAACATCGCTTGAACGACCTCGTAACATACGGCCGTGGTGGCTCCCGAGACTACCGACGCGCCGGAGCTCCCTCGGCTTCGCCTCGGCGCGGCCGCCAAGATCGGCGTACGGGTGATCATCAGCGCCGTGCTCCTCGTGCTGCTGATCATCAAGATCCCGTCCGACAGCATCCAACCGAAAGACACCCACGCCGGCACCCTCACCTTCCTGGCGGTGGGGATCGCGGTCACCCTTGCCGGATTCGTGCTTTCCGCGTGGCGGTGGCAGCGCGTGTTCGCAGTGTTCGACACCCACGTGCCGTTGCGGACGCTGCTGGCCTTCTATCTGGCGGGCCAGTTCGTGGGCAATGTGTTGCCGTCGACGATCGGCGGCGACGTGCTGCGCGTGAGCCGAGCCGCAAAGGCCACGGGCACCTCCGATGTCGCCTTCGCTTCGGTGGTCATCGAGCGCCTCACCGGCTTCGTCGCGCTGCCGGTGCTCACCGTCCTCGGCTTCGTCCTCGAACCTTCACTCCGTGAGGCATCGGACGCGTGGATCGCCATTGCCATCGCCGCCGCCACGGTGGGAGGTTTCCTCGTCATCCTCGTCGTGGCCGGCAGCGCGCAACTGGCCGGCCGTTTCGCCCGACACCAGAACTGGATGCGTTTCATCGGCGCGATCCATGTGGGCGTCGACCGGATCCGTCGCGAGCCGCGCCGTGGTGTCAGCGTGCTCGTCGCCGCGCTCGCCTACCAGGTGTCGGTGGTCGTCTCCGTGTGGTGCGCGGTCCACACGCTCGGGATCTCGTTGCCCAACGCGGCGGTACTCGCGTTCGTCCCTGCAGTGGCCTGCGCGCAAGTGCTGCCGATCTCGCTCTCTGGCCTCGGCATCCGGGAGGGTCTCCTCGCCCTATTGCTCCATCCACTCGGCGTGCCCACCGGGAAAGCCATCGGAGTAGGCCTGCTCTGGTACGGCATGACCCTGGTGGTGAGCTTGCTCGGTGCACCGGCATTCGCGGTCGGGCATCGTCACGACAACCAGCAAGATGAGAGCTCAGCAAACCCCCCGACCGCCGCGGCAGCACACGCGCCATGAGCGTGGTCGAACGCGACGAGCACGAGCGAGAGGAACCGGACGAGTCGCTGAACTTCGCGCCCGACGCGCCCCCTCCGTCGAGACGACGCTGGGCGAACGGACGCACCTTGCGCGACGGTCGACGCCTCTATTGGTGGATCGAAATCCTCGCCGTCCTCGCGTTCTACCTCGTGTACTCGTTCGTGCGGAACCTGCATCACGGCAACGCGGCGGTGGCTCGCCAACACGCCTACGACTTGATCGACATCCAACGCACACTGGGGATCTACCACGAGCAGACCATCCAGGCGTGGGCACATCACTCACGACTGCTCGTCATCACGGCCAACTATTTCTACGGATCGTTGCACTTCATCGTCACCGGCGGCGTGATGATCTACCTCTACCGCCGCTGGACCAACGACTATCCGCGATGGCGCAACACGTTGGCGATCAGTACTGGCGTGGCGCTGATCGGCTTCGCGTTGTTTCCCTTGATGCCTCCGCGAATGCTGCCGCAGAGCTTCCATTTCATCGACACGCTTGCCAAGGACCCGGCGTTCTGGTCGTTCAACTCCGGCGCGGTCAACAAGATCTCGAATCAGTTTGCCGCCATGCCGAGCGTTCACTGCGCGTGGGCGCTGTGGTGCGCGTGCGCGTTGGTACCGCGGTTACGACATCTCTGGGCCAAGGTGTTGGCTGCGCTCTATCCGGTCGTGACCACGATCGTCATCGTGGTCACGGCCAATCACTACGTGCTCGATGCAGTTGGAGGCTTTCTCGCGTTTGGTATCGGCTTCGCTCTTGCCCGCGCCTTCACTCGCGCGGGACGAGTCGCAGTGGAAGCGAGCGAACCGCCGCGAGCCCTCAAGGACGGTCGTGCCGAACCCGCAGCAGCATGCCGATGATGAGGCCGAGCGCAGCTGACAACGCGATCACGAGAATCAGGGGTGACTTCACCGTGTCGACGATGAAGTCGACGCCGACGCCCTTCCCCGATTTCTCCGAACTTCCCCTGGTTGCCGCCTGCGAGTCGTCGGTCATCGTGTCCCCCGTGCCGCTCGCGACGGTATCTGCTTCGCGGGCGCGACGCTTGCGCGACGACGGCTCGACACGAGCCGCGTCACCGAGTCACGCACGGCACGATCAGCCAGCGAGAGCTGAACGTCCCGTGCGGTGACGATGGCAAGGCGGCGCGGTGGCATCTTGGCAATGGTGACCAGGATCGACGCGAAGCCCCCTGCGGCCACGAGATCGGCGATGAGACGGATGCCCTCGACTTCCACGGGTACCGAGAGAGTGAGTCCGCGCGTGGCGGCCAGCGTTTCCAGCTCCATGCGCAACGGATTCCCGACGGGTGGCAGCACCATCGGCAGCTCGGCGAGCGCAGAGAGGGGGACCGGCTCGGGCGGTAGCGGCGTGTCGCTCCTCACCAAGCCGAACAGTGCTTCCTCCAGCAGATGATCGACAACCAGTCGTCGATCATTGACCGGTTCGGTGACGACCGCTTGCGCGAGCTCGCCGGTGATCACCTCCAGGAAGAGGCGCTCCGACGCGCCCTCGTTCACCCTGAGCCGCACGCCCGGCGCGCGCTTTCGGAGGTCGTCGACCAGCGACGGGACCAGCCACCGGCTCGCGGTACCAACGACCCCCAGACGCGCGTAGCCGGATTCCAACCCCTGGAGCATCGAGAGATCCGCCCGCATCGCCTCCAACTCGCGTTGGATCCGACGGGCGCGATCCAAGACGACGACACCGAACTCCGTGGGCTCAGCGCCCCGCCGACCCCGCACGAGGAGGGCAACGCCCAGCTCGGCTTCGAGCTGACGTACCTGTTCGGACACGTTCGACTGCACGGTGGCGAGCGCATCGGCCGCCGCCGTGAACGATCCCTCTTGCGCGATCGCGAGGAGGGTTTCGAGATGGCGCAGCTCCACCGCGGCGCTCCTCTCCTTTGTGCGAGAGGCCCCGGAACGGGGCATCTCTGCATCAGATGGATACCATCAAGTGTAACTGTTGGACAGATTCACCGCGAGAGGCCAACATGTCGGGAGGACGACTCGGGGAGCCGGTTCCCCCCACCGGCTCCCCGAATCTCCGCACCAACGCACTCACGGGGGTCCACGGTGTCCGCAGTCGAAACTGTCTCCAGTCTTGTCTTCACCGGTCCACTGACGTGGGCGGTCGGCGCCTCGTGCCGAGGCCAGAACGACCTCTTCTTCGCCCCGGCGGGCGAACGACCGGAAACCCGCAACATCCGTGAGGCCAAGGCCCGTGCGGTCTGCACCGCGTGCCCGGTCATGACGTCGTGTCGTCAGTGGGCCCGCGAGCACCGCGAGTACGGCTTCTGGGGCGCCGAGTCCGAGGAAGAGCGAGCTGCGGCGGGCTTCCGCGTAGACATGCCGGTCGGCCGAGTCGCCCGCTACCCGAAGGGCAACGGCAAGCCGGTCGCGCCTCGCACGCCCCGCGTCGCCTGACCGTATCCTCCGTACGTCAGTCGATGCCGGCGAGGCGTTTGGCGTAGGTGACGGCGCGTCCGCGGTCGTAGCTGCGCAGGATCTGCATCTTCTCGGCTTCGA